>WNFG01002589.1_pt1 | contig 15157 bp, 11 predicted proteins | sample 5400431 | NCBI WGS metagenome assembly WNFG01 (sample SAMN13153346, study PRJNA577476) | soil metagenome | isolation source: 120 cm saprolite under Douglas fir tree site 2 hole 3 replicate 2 | place: USA:California | collected 2015-04-18 | reverse complement strand
TTGATGGCTGGAAGGTCCCCGATCTTAGCGATCCAGGCGAGCTCAGCTATCACGTCATGCGCGGAGCCAGATAAGTCGCAGCTCATATCCGGCAAAGCGTCTGGCTTTCTCTAACCGCTCATTGTGCGAATGGCCGCTTGGCGCACAGAACCGGCCCTTCCCGCGAAGTCAACTTTGACCCACATGAGACATCGGTCACCCATTTCCCGTTGCTGGCCTAAGCCGATACGATGGTTTATCCTGGGGCCCGGGGAAGGCAATGAGACGAAGCTCCGGAGCAGACGGCGGACCGAATAAGCCGCGAAGCCGCACGGCGATGCCGCGAAAGCGCGGCAATGTGGCAAAAAAAGTGGCGCGGGTCTCCAGCCCCACGAAAACGGAAGTCGAAGGCCCCGCGAAAACCGAAGCCGCACAACTTGCGCTCGAACTTCAGGAAGCCAGGGAGCGGCAGGCGGCGACAGCCGAGGTCCTGAGCCTCATCGCCGACGCGCCGACGGATCTGCTGCCGGTGTTCGACAGGATCGTCAGGAACGCCGCGCGGCTCTGCCAGAGTGTGCTCAGCGCCGTCTATCGCCGGGATGGCGAGCATGTCCATTTGGTCGCGCACGATCAGTTCTCGCCGGAATCGGTGGTGGCGGTGCGCAAAGCCTACCCTGCCCCGCTCACCAGCAACAATCTGATCTCGGTCGCCATCCGCGAGCGGCGCGTCGTGCATGAGCCGGATGTGCTGGTCTCCGGCGGATACAGCGAACTGCAGCGAACATCGGGCTATCGCAGCATCCTGATCGTGCCGATGCTGCGCGACGAGGCCGCTATCGGCGCGATCGCGGTGATGCGGCTCGAGCCGCAATTGTTCCCCAAGGCGCAGGTCGAACTGCTGAAGACCTTTGCCGGCCAGGCGGTCATTGCCATCGAGAACACGCGGCTGTTCACCGAGGTGCAGGAGCGCACACGGCAATTGTCGCAATCGCTTGAAGACCTGCGCGCCACGCAGGACACTCTCGTGCAGACCGAGAAGCTGGCCGCGCTGGGACGGCTGGTGGCGGGGGTCGCTCACGAAATCAACACCCCTGTCGGGACCAGCCTGACCGTCGCCTCGGCCTTAATCAACAAGACCAACCGATTTGAAGCCGATGTCGCCAGCGGCAATGTGCGCCGGTCGACCCTGACTGAATTTATTGCAGCAAGCCGGGAGGCGGCGTCGCAGATCATGGTCAATCTTGGTAACGCGGTCGAGTTGATACAGTCGTTCAAGCAGGTTGCGGCCGATCGCAACGTTTCGGATCGCAGAAGCTTTGATCTCGGCCAGGTCACCGAACAGGTTGTCAAAGGACTGCGGTTCGGGTTGCAAAGTCAACTGACGGTCAACGTCGAATGCGAGCCCAATCTCGCCATGAACAGCTATTCCGGCCCTTACGGCCAGGTGCTCACCAACCTGGTTCTCAATTCTGCGGTTCATGCCTTTCCAGACGGCGCACGGGGATCCGTCCAGATCACGGCGCGGGCGTCGGGCAAGGACAATGTTGAAGTGCTGTTTTCAGACGACGGCTGCGGCATGAGCCCGGAGGTCAGGCGCCAGGTGTTCGACCCGTTTTTCACGACCCGGCGCGACCAGGGCAGCACCGGCCTCGGATTGCACATCGTCCACAACATCGTGACCAATCGTCTGGGTGGCCGGATCAATCTGGAAACTAGACCTGGCGCGGGAACGAAAATCCGCATCGTCGTGCCGCGCGAAGCGCCGCTGGAGTTTGCTGCGGAATAATGCGAGCGACGTCGCACGCCTATGGCATCGTGGCCGGCGATGAAAACGGCTTGGTGGCATCCACCACGAACATGACAAGCGCATTCAGATCGCCGGTGCCGCTGCTCGAGATTTCCATGGGCATGCCGGGACCATGTCCGGGCATCGACTGCCCCGCGTCGACATGACTGACGCCACGCGGGCTTTTTTGGCTCAGTTGCCCGGTTAGCACGTAAAACGTTTCCGAGCCCGCATGGGTGTGCACGGGCGTGGTCTAACTCGGGATGGCCGCTGACGGAGGCCAAGCGGACCTCTCGACTTCGCCGGCCAACTTCCGAAAATGACCCAGGCCGGTCGCCACACATTGCGATCAAGACTGTAATTGTTGCGGGCAGAAATATTGCGCGCGACATATGCGGTGCGAACGGGCGCTCCAGTTAGCAGAGCCCCGTCGACTGGATCTGCAGGGGGGATGCTCCAAGCGAGTTGACGCTATTTCACGACCTCGGTCGAGACCATGACTACCGTCGCGGCCGACCCTAAGCACCTCGGCGCCCGCATCGGCATCACCTCGGTGCTTCACACCTCAAACCATGACGCTGTCGACCCACGAGTTCATCCGACGCTTCCTGATGCACGTGCTGCCCGGGGGCTTCCACCGCAGCCGGCACTACGGACTGCTGGCCAGTGGCTGCCGCGCCGCCAACATCGCGCGGGCGCGCGAGCTGCTCGCCGTGCCGGTCCGCTCCGAACAGCAAGATGCCTCACAGGCCCCAGCGGCCGACGAACCCCGCATGCTGCCACGACCGTGCCCCTGCTGCGGCGGACGCATGTTCATCGTCGAGACCTTCGCGCGCGGCAGCGAGCCAAAGCACCGACCCACGCCCGCACCGGCTGCGATCAGGCTCGACACCTCATGATGCTGTCATCGCTGATCCAGCACCGCACCGAAGCGCGCCATTTTGGCCGGCTCTCGCCCGGCAACCCACCCGCTTGCGCCGATCAGCAAGACTGGCCCGTGATCGCACCACAAATCCTGTCGAGCAACCTGCGATCCGCTCGTTCGCGCCAGCACGCACGCCCAAGATTCGAGCTAAAGCGGTGCGATCGCCAGCGTCGGCTCAACTTCCCCAACACTCACGCCGACGCCAAATACCCATAGCACCGCTGCACGGTGGGTGCCCCACACCCCCGCGATTTCGTGCCTTGGCGCTTTTCGGACGCCGGCTGTCCGAGCGTCGGGATGGTCTCGGCATGCCGGCATCCGAAAACCTGCACAATTCCTGCCGTGACGCCGAATGGTGCTGTTGGATTGCCGCACATCGCGTTTTTGGATACGTTGCGTTTAATCGTACGATCTTTACTTCCCTCGGCTGAAAAACAAGATGGATTGCGGTCAGGAGGCCCTCAGGCATGATTGTCCTCGGTCGTCATCGTCCGCTTACACAAGACGCCTGGAGTGAATTGGCTGTCCGGGCTGTAATCGAAGAAATTGCGGCCGATGCAATCTCCCATTTCGATCCCGAAGGGTTCTGGCCGGGGCACCCCGGCGACGATGGAGTGGTAGACGGTAATCCCAGTTTTTACTGGGGTGCGGCCGGTGTCATATGGGCGCTTGATTATTTACATCGCATCGGTGCTACCCGCGTAGCAAAAGACTTTCGCCCTATGCTCCCAGTGCTTCTGGAGCGGACAGTCACCGCGTTCGAAAGCAATTCGCCAACCGATTACGCAAAGCATGGCTCGCTGCTCTTCGGCGACATGGGTGCGGCACTTCTCGTGATGCGCCTTGCGCCCACATCGAGCTTTGCTGATCTGGTGCATAGGCGCGCAGAAGCAAATATTGAGCTCCCGATCCGGGAGCTCATGTGGGGCATGCCCGGGTCGATGGTGGCCGCAATCCACATGGCCGAGATGACACATGAACCGCGATGGCGCGGTCTATTCGAAATGCAGGCGGCCCGGCTGTTTGCCGATCTGGAGGACACGCCGCAAGGCCCACTTTGGACACAAGATCTTTATGGTGCCAAAGACCATTGGCTCGGGCCCGTTCACGGTTTCGCTGGCAACGTCATCCCGTTATTGCGCGGGTGGGATTGGTTGACGCCACCGCAGCAAGCGCAGGTGGCTGAGTTTGTGCCGAAGACTCTTGCAGCGAATGCGTGGCGGTCTGAAGTTGGGACCACGTGGGGTGCGAGAAGCAAGCGCGAGAAGCAGCCGACGTTGTGTCAGCACTGCCACGGTGCGCCTGGTATGGTGACGACATTTGCGAATGCGCCCTTCGCTACGCCTGAATTTGACTCACTTCTTTTAGATGCCGGTCGCTTCGCCTGGGCCGCCGGACCGCTTACTAAGGGCTCGAACCTTTGCCACGGTACAGGTGGGAATGGCTACGCATTTCTCAAGCTCTATCGCCGCACAAACGACCCGATTTGGCTCGACCGCGCACGCCAATTCGCTATGACGGCCATCGTCCAGTATCGCGGCTCTCAGCTAGTCGTTGGCCGCGGACGGTATTCCCTTTGGACCGGCGACGTCGGCCTTGCAATTTACCTTTGGGACTGCATCACAGGGGAGCCTCGTTTCCCTACGATCGACGTGTTCTGACCCGAACACGACTTGTGTGTACCGAAAACTTAAGCTCGGGCGTAGTGGTGGTGAAGTCCGCCAAGGATGGCGTGCGAGCTGATCACACCGGTTCGCTGAACCGGGCGAGAAGCCGGCGCATCCTTGTTCAAGGATCGATGCGTTCTGACGCAATTGTAATAGTCGGCGTCGGATTTCAGGACCCGACGCAAATGCATCTCGCCCAAGACAATGATGTGGCCCACGCATTCACGCCGGATCGATCCGATCATCCGTTCGACAAAGCCATTCTGCCAGGGCGAGGCTAGTGCGATAGGCTTGTCCCGGATGCCCATGGCCCGCAATCGGCGCGTGACGACGCTGCCATAGATCCTGTCCCGATTGCGGATGAGGTAAGTGCGGAGCCTCATCCCAAGGAAATGCTTCCGTTATTTGACGTGCGACCCATTCGGCCGTGGGATTGGCTGTGACGTTGATCCAGACGAGGTCTCTGCGGTCCAGCCGGACGATGACTAAGGCATGGAGCAGGTCGAAACCGATGGTTGGAACAACGAACAGGTCCATGGCGGCAATGTCCGGCGCGTGGTTACGCAAGAAGGTTCGCCATCCATTGCTGGGCGGTCCCCGCCGTTTGACCGTGTACTTGGCGACACTCGACTGCGCGATCTCAAACCCGAGCTTCAGCAGTTCGCCGTGGATGCGTGGCGCGCCCCAAAGCGGATTCTCCATGCTCATCCGCCGGATCAATATGCCCAGCTCCGTGTCGATCTGCGGTCGCCCTCCCAATGTGCGCGACTTCCAACGCCAGTAGCAGCGAAAGCTGGCCCTGTGCCAACCCACGAGCCCCTCAATTCGACCATTCAGGACATACGGGCCGGCACCCGAGCTCTGCGACCGTATTCCAATGGCACAAGAACTGCATCGTCCTCCATAAGGGAGGCGATTGGATATGCCATTGTTAAGCCTCGATATTCGTATGCTGAGGTCATTCGTGTCGGTGGTTCAGACCGGCAGCATCACCGTTACCGCGCGGCAACTTGGGCGGACCCAGCCCGCGATCACGCTGCAGTTGCAGCGACTGGAAGAACTGATCAACACGACGCTGCTGCGCCACGAGGGGCGCCGCCAACTTCTCACCGACGACGGTGACCTCGTCCTGTCCTACGCAAAAACCATCCTCCGGCTTCACGACGAGATGCTGCAGCGGCTGGCCTCGCCTGACGTCGAGGGGACCGTGATCCTGGGCACGCCTGATCTTTACGCAGCCTTCGTTCTGCCCGCGATTCTGAGCCGCTTTCGCAAGGCGTTTCCAAAAGTGCAGGTCGAGCTGCGCTGCGAACTGTCGACACCGCTGGTTGGACTGGTCCGCCGCGGAGAGATCGATCTTGCGCTGGTCACCAAGATGGAAGGTTTCTCCGGCGGCAAAGTCGTCGGCCAGGAGCAGTTGATCTGGATGGTCGGCACTGATTCCGACGCGCATTGGGTCGATCCGGTGCCCCTGGCGGTGCTGCCGGCCGGCAACATCTATCGGGAGCATGCGATCGACAAACTGGAGCGGATCGGTCGCAACTGGAAGATCACCTGTGTCAGCGCCAGCGCCGTCGGGTTGCAGGCAGCCGCCCTCGCCGGCATGGCGGTGACTGTGCTGGGCCGCAGCGCGCTGACGCCCGGCCTGCGCGAAATCGGCGCGAATGAGGGTTTTCCGCTATTGCCGCCGGTCGATCTGCTGCTCTATCGGGCGGCCGGCCGCAACCTCGCGGCCATCGATGCGCTGTATAATTATCTCGAGAGCTATCTGGGCTCGGATTCCAGCCGTCTCGAGTTCGCCGCCGAGACGGCGAACGCCTCGATGCGGCCTGCTCTTCCGGAGGCGGCCGAATAAGGCGCGATCTCCATCATCGCCTGCCGCCTCGTTGGGCAACACGTCGCGGCGGCTGCGTCAAGATGGCCTGTATCCGAGGGCCTGTCCGACAGCCCGGCGGGCCATCACCACCACCAGATGGGCGCGATACTCGCTGTCGGCATGGATGTCGGAGTTCAATCCTGACGGCGCAATCGAAATCCGCGCCAGCGCCTCGGGCGAAAAGTTGCCCGCTAACGCATCCTCGATGTCCCCGGATCGAAATACCACCGGCCCAGCCCCGGTAATCGCGACGCGCACGGTGCCGCCGAAACGCGCAACGAAGGCGCCAACCAGCGCGAAACGCGATGCCTGACTCCTGAACTTGGCATAGCCGGCTGCGTCCGGGATCGGAAAGCGGACGGCCAGGATGATCTCATCGGGTTCGAGCGCGGTCTGAAACATCGCCGTGAAAAAGTTGTCCGCGGCGACCTCGCGACGATCCGTGATGATCGTCGCTCCAAGGCCAACCGCTGCTGCCGGATAGTCCGCCGAAGGGTCGGCGTTGGCCATCGATCCGCCAATGGTGCCGCGATGCCGGACCTGGGGATCGCCGATCAGGCCGGCGAGCGTGGCGAGGGCGGGGATCGCTGCCTTGATCTCAGCCGAAGCAGCGACCTCGGCATGTGTCGTCATCGCGCCGATAGTCACGCTGCCGCCACCGACCGTGATCGCGGTCAGCCCGGGCAGCGCGGCTAGATCGACTATGGCGGTTGGCGATGCTAGCCGCATTTTCATGGTCGGCAGCAGTGTCATGCCGCCGGAAAGGGGCCGGTTCTCACCGCTGGCGGCCAGCAGGGCGACGGCCTCGGACACCGTGGATGGCTTGTAGTATGAAAAGTCCTTCATCGCCTGCTCCTATTCGGCCGCGCGCAGCTGATTGGCGCTGTTGTAAATGATGCGCCAGATACGGCTTGGCGTTGCCGGCATGTCGACATGACTGACGCCGAGATGCGACAGCGCATCGACCACGGCATTGATCACGGTCGCGGGCGACCCGATGGTGCCGACTTCGCCGCAGCCTTTGACGCCGAAGCTGGTATGCGTGCACAGTGTCGACAGGGTGACGATCTCCATGTTCGGCATGTTGTCAGCGCGCGGCATGCAATAGTCCATGAATGACGCCGACAGCATCTGGCCGGATGTCTCGTCATAGACGCAGTTCTCGAACAGGGCCTGGCCGACCCCTTGCGCGATGCCGCCGTGCAACTGCCCCGCAACGATCATGGGGTTGATCACAGTGCCGATGTCGTCCACCGCTACATAAGATACGAGATCGACCGAGCCGCAGTCCGGATCGATCTCGACCTCGGCAATGTGGGCTCCGCCGGGATAGGTGAAATTCACCGGATCGTAGAATGCCTGGGCTTCCATGCCCGGCTCAAGCACGTCGATCGGAAAATTCACCAGGCCATAAGCCGCGCCGACCACGTCGCCGAACGATTTCGTCCGGTCGGTGCCCTGCACGGCGAACGACCCATTCTCGAATACGATGTCACTTTCACCCGCCTCGAGCATATGCGCGGCGATCTTGGTCCCCTTCGCGATGATCTTGTCGGTGGCCTTGGACAGCGCGGTACCACCTACGGCCAGCGATCGCGAGCCATAGGTGCCCAATCCGAACTGCACTCTGTCGGTGTCGCCGAACACGATCTCAATCTTGTCGGTGGGAATGGACAATTTTTCCGACACGATCTGCGCAAAGGTCGTCTCATGGCCCTGGCCGTGATTATGCGTCCCGATCAGCACCGTGACATCGCCGGTGACATGGACCCGCACCGTGGCGCTTTCGAAGATGCCGGCACGGGCGCCGAGCGACTGGACGATGCGCGAAGGCGCCAGGCCGCACGCCTCCACATAGGTGCAGAGACCGATGCCGCGGAGCTTGCCGCGCGACTTCGATTCTTCCTTGCGCCCGGCAAAACCGCCCCAGTCGGAGATCTCCAGTGCCTTTTCGAGGCAGGCTTTCGGGTCGCCGCTGTCGTATTTGACGATCACCGGCGTCTGATAGGGATATTGCGACGCGTCGATCATGTTCTTGCGCCGGATTTCCGCCCTGTCGATCTTCATCTCGCTGGCCGCGACATCGACGAGACGCTCCAGCAGGAAGGTCGCCTCGGGACGGCCGGCACCGCGATAGGCGTCGACCGGTACGGTGTTGGTGAACACGCCTTTGACTTCGCAATGGATCGCGGGCGTGGTGTAGACGCCGGCCAGCAGCAATCCGTAGAGGTTGGTCGGGATGTTCGGGCCGAACGTCGACAGGTAGCCACCCATATTGGCGATGGTGCGCACCTTCAGGCCGAGGAACTTGCCGGTTTCGTCCAGCGCCAGTTCCGCTTCGCTGACATGATCGCGCCCATGGGCGTCGGACAGGAAGCCCTCGCTGCGTTCGTTGACCCATTTCACCGGACGACCCAGCTTGCGCGCGGCCCAGGTGGTGATGATCTCCTCGGCGTACAGGAACTGCTTCACGCCAAAGCCGCCGCCAACGTCGGGTGCCACGATGCGCAATTTGTGCTGCGGGATGTTCAACACGAAGTTGCCCATCAGCACCTTCACCACATGCGGGAACTGGCTGGTGGTCCACATCGTGTAGTGGTCGCGGCCGGCATCGTATTCCGCCACCGCCGCGCGCGGCTCCATCGGGTTTCCAACCAGGCGATTGTTCACCAGGCTGATCTTGGCGACATGAGCCGCATTCTTGAACGCCGCTGCCGTCGCCTTGGCGTCGCCGCACTCCCAGTCGAAGCAGGTGTTGTTGGGGATGTCGTCGAACACGGCGGCGGCGCCGGGGCGGATCGCGTCAAGCACGCCGACTACGGCCGACAGAACCTTATATTCGACCTTGATCGCGTCAGCCGCTTCGCGCGCCTGTTCGACCGTGTCGGCGATCACGAACGCCACTGCGTCGCCGACGCATCGCACCTTGTCGACCGCCATCGCCGAGCGCGGCGGCTCCTTCATTGGCGTGCCATCGGCGTTGCTGACGCCCCAGGCGCAGGGCAGGCCGCCAATCTTGTCCGCGGCAAGATCCGCGCCGATGTAGATTGCTGCGACGCCGGGCAAGGCGGCGGCCGCCTTGATGTCGATGCTCTCGATCAGCGCGTGCGCGTGGGGAGAGCGCAGGAATACTCCCATCGCCATATCCGGGCGCTTGATGTCGGCGACGTAGTTGCCCTTGCCGGTGATGAACCGGCGGTCTTCCTTGCGAAGGATCGAGGCGCCAATGCCTGTATGAACATTCATGATCAGCCTCCTGCCTGGACCTGCATGGCGGCGGCGCCGGCAAGCACCGCCGCGACGATGTTCTGATAGCCGGTGCAGCGGCAGATATTGCCCTCGAGCCAGTGCCGCACATCGCCTTCAGTGGGATTTGGCGTCTGATTGGCAAAATCGACCGCGCTCATGATCATGCCGGGCGTGCAGAAGCCGCATTGCAGGCCGTGATTGTGGTGGAAGGCCAGCTGCATCGGATGCAGGTCGGCATCGGCCGTTTTGGCGAGGCCTTCGATGGTCGTGACCGACTTGCCGTCAACAGTGACCGCCAGCAGCGTGCAGCTCTTCATCGAGACGCCGTCGATATGGACGACACAGGCGCCGCATTGCGAGGTATCGCAGCCGACATGGGTGCCGGTGAGATTGAGGTTCTCGCGGAGGAAATCGGATAGAAGCAAGGACGGAGGAGTATCTGCCTTTACTTTCTTCCCGTTGACCGTCATCTCGACATTCATGCGCGTTTCTCCTGTTGCATCTTTCGACCGGCAGTCTGTTTCAAGCGAGCATCCGGGTCTTTTCTTTTTCCCATCCGGCGATCACCACGTCTCCGACGGAGAAGGGGTCGCGGTAGAATACACGATCCGGGACATAGGCGATCAATTCGTCCTCGCCGATCTTGTCCAGGATGACCTTGACGAAGTTTCCCTGGTATTCGATGGCGCGAACCCGGCTCGGCACCTTGGCGCGTCGGCTGCCGCCGCCAATCTCGGGCCGCACCAGATCGACATCGTCGCGGCGTATCGCAAAATCCACGCGATCCCCAGCTGATGCGGTCCGGCGGACGCCAAGCGGCACCACAACGTCGCGCATCGCCTTCGACACGATGACCGCACTGTCGCCTTCGATCCGCTCGATTCGGCCGGTGAGGACGTTCTGGCCACCGAGAAATTCGGCGACGTAGCGGTCTTGCGGCTGGTCATAGACGTCGCGGGCCGGTCCGGCCTGCTTTATCTTGCCCTTTTCCATCACCACGACGATGTCAGCGATCGCGATCGCTTCAAGCTGGGTGTGAGTGACGTGGATGAAGGTGATCCCGAGATCACGTTGCATCCGCCTGAGTTCCTGCCGCATCTGCACCCTGAGTTGTTCATCGAGCGCCGACAGCGGCTCGTCCAGCAGCAACACTTTCGGGCCTGTGATGGCGGCGCGCGCCAGCGCGACGCGCTGCTGCTGACCGCCCGAAAGCTGCGCCGGCAGCCGATCGGCCAACTCCGTCAACCTGACCTTCTCGATCATGGCATCGGCAGCCTTGCGCCGTTCCTGCGCCCCCACGCCACGCACGCGCAAGGCGAAGGCGATGTTGTCGCGGACATTCAGATGCGGAAACAGCGCGTAGGACTGGAACATCATTGCGGTACGCCGCTCGACCGGCGCAAGGCCGACGACGTCCTGGCCGCCGATCAGTATCTCGCCATGGGTCGGATCCTCATGGCCGGCGATCATGCGCAGGATCGTCGTCTTGCCGCAGCCGGACGGACCCAGGAAGCAGCAATAGGCGCGGTCGGAAATCTTGAGGTTGACGCCGTCGACGACCGGGGTGGTGCCGTCATAGCTTTTGACGATGCCCGCCAGTTCGATGCTTCCGTTTTCGACAGCCATAGCTCTGTTGATTCCCTAGTGTGCCGCCGGCCGGGCCGCGCGCCGCTTCTGGATTCGCGCGATGGTACCGAGACAAACGCCGATGATGACGAACGAGATCAGGGTCGTCACCGTGCCGAGCGCGTATAACGACGGCGAGGTGACGTTCAGCGTCATGCTCCAAATTTCCAGTGGAAGAGTGTTGAGCGAGCCTGCGGTCAGCAGGGTGCGGGTGAACTCGTCATAGGACAGCGTGAAGCCGAACAGGGCGACCGCCACCAGGCCCGGCGCCAGGATCGGGATGACCACGAGAAAAGTGGTCTGCCAGGGGCTGGCGCCGAGGTCCCGCGCCGCCTCTTCCCAGGCGTTGTTGAGCCGCGACATCACGGCGAACATCACCAGCACGCCGAACGGCAGCGTCCAGGACAATTGCGCGCCGAGCGCGGTGGTGTACCAGCTGGTCTCGATGCCAAGCACGTTGCAGATCAGGCCGACGCCGATGCCGAGCACCAGGCCGGGTGCGACCAGGCTGCCGATCATCAGATAGAACACCACGCTGTCGCCGGCGAAGCGCTTGCGGAACGCGAGCCCCGACATGAAGGAGATCACGACGGTGATGATGGTCACAACCACGGCCAGCCGGATCGAGCGGCTGAACGCACCCTTGACGTCGCCGGTGCGCACCTGGGTGAAGAGATCGACGAACCAGTGCAGCGACGTTCCGCGCATCGGAAACACCAGGCCGCCGCGGACGTCCTGGAACGACAGGATATAGATGCAGACCATCGGTCCATAGAGCGCGATGACATACAGGGCGAACAACGTCGCCAGCACGTAGAACGTCCAGGGACGGCCATCTCGGCTGGGTGCCAACGCGCGTCGGCGCCGGATCGGCACCGGATCGGCGTCAGCGGTTGCGAGCGGATGGTCGGTCACCGCGTCAGCTCCTTGCGGATGTCAACGGTGCGCAGGATCGCCACAACGAGCAACAACACGATGATTGTCAGGATGGTGGCGCTGGCCGCGGCGGTCGGATACTGCAGCACCCCGATGTCTTCATAGAAGGCGCCGACCACCGACGCCGAGCCGCCGCCGGACATCACCTTCACGACGAAGAAGTCACCCATCACGATCGAGACCACGAAGATCGACCCGAGGGCAATGCCGGTCTTGCAAAGCGGCAGTACGATGAAGCGAACGATTTCGAACCGCGATGCACCGGCGTCCCGCGCCGCCTCGATGGTGCGCTTGTCGATCCGGGCCATCGAATTGAAGATCGGCACGATCATGAAGATCGTCAGCTGATGAACATAGGCGATCACCACCGCGAGGCTCGAGAACAGCAGCACGTCGAGCGGCTGGTCGATGACATGGGTCTCGATCAGCGCGCTGTTGATCAGCCCTTCCTTGCCGAGCAGCGGGATCCACGAAATCATGCGGATGATGTTCGAGGTCCAGAACGGCACCGTGCAGACCAGGAAAAGCCCGAGCGCCAGCAGTGGGTTGCGAACATGGAATACCAGAAAATAGGCGATCCAGAAACCGATCAGCAGCGAGAAGAACCAGGCAAACACCGAGAATTTCAAGGTCGCCCAATACAGCTGATAGGTAAGCCCGGAAGCGAAGACGCCCTTGTAATTGTCGAGCGTGAAGCTGGGAATGATGCCGCCGAAGCCGTCGCTCTGCACGAAGCTGGCGGCGACCACTCCGATGATCGGTACGATAAAGAATGGCACCAGAATGAGAACGAGGGGAAGGATCAGCAGCCAACTTACGTTGCTCGGTCCTCCCTTGGCTTTGCTTTCCATCCGCTTTTCGAATCCACCAACGCCACATCACAGAATGAAAAACCTGAGACGGCGAGCGTCTCAGGCTTTTGTTACGCAAGCATCAGGCGACTTTGAAGTCGTTCCAGCGTTTGTTCATGTAGGCGGCCTCGTCCATCAGCGTGTTCCAGCACGAGATATTCTTGACGCGCTCCAGGAAGGAGCCACCGTCGCGGACGGTGCCGGCCTTTTCCATCGGAACGCCGTACGGATCCTTGATCTCTTCCGGCGCCGGCTTGCCTTCGTACCAGAACGCCCACTCGGTCGGAGTCATGTTCTTCTTCGCCGTCGACGGCACCGGACTGTAATAGCCGTAGCGGCTCACGAAGGCTCCCTGCCAGCCGGTGTAGTACCAGTTGATGTATTCGTAGGCGGCCTCCAGTTTCTTGCCGCTCAGATGCTTCATCAGGCCGAGGCCGTTGCACCAACCCCGATAGCCTTCCTTGTCGCCCTTCTTGTTGACGGGCGCATAGACGCAAGGGATTTGCTTGACGCGGACGGCGGCGACGGCCGGCGACCACATCGACTGGATCACGACTTCGCCCGCCGCCATCAGCTGCACCGACTGGTCGAAGGTGGTCCAAGTAGCACGGAAGTGGCCCGACTTCTTCAGCTCGATCAGCTTTTCGATCGTGAAGTCTATCTCCTTCTTGGTCATGTTGCCTTTATTGCCGTACTTGATCAGGTCGGCGCTCTCGAAACAGAGTGCGGCGTCCATGATGCCGATCGCCGGCACGTCGAGGATCGCGGCCTTGCCCTTGTATTTGGGATTGAGCAGATCCTTCCATTCGGTCACCGGATGATCGACCAGATCGGGCCGGTAGCCGATGGAGTCGGCGTTGTAGACTTGCGGCAGGAATGTCGCCCAGTCGGTGACGCCGTCGTGCAGATCGGTCGAATCCGCTTCCTTGACGTACATCGCTTCATAGGGCGAGACGCCCTGACGCGGAATCTTTTGCCCGTCGAGTTCGCCCTTGGTGAAAATCGGCAGAAAATTGTCGAATTCCTTGATCTTCTTGATGTTGATGCCCTGGATCACGCCGCGCTTGGCAGCGAGTTTGGCCTGCCAGCCCTCGAGATCCGGGATATCCACGGTGTTCGGTTGGGTGATGAAGCGATTGATCGCCGCCGAGGTGTCGAGGTTCTGCATCGTGACCTTGAAGCCGAGATCTTTGGCGGCCTGGTCGCCGATCGCCTTCACCACGGAGTAGGAGACGCCGACGTGGCGAAGCTCGATGTCCTTGATCTCCTGCGCCCATATCACGGGTGCGCCGATCACGCTCGATCCGGCGGCCGCGCCGGCGACTGCCGCAGCGCCCTTTAGTAACTGTCGGCGAGAGGGCAGATGCCCCTTCGCAACGCTTCTCTTGCCTGATTTGTCGGTATCCCTGCCCATATCCAACTCCTTGCAAACAATTCGATGGCTGTTGCGTCAATCTCACTTGGCGAGGACGCTAACAGCGAGGTGAGCCGGCAAGAAATGAGAAGTTCTCATTGAAGGAATAAGGCGCTCTAATGCCGATTGCACAGATGCTGAGCGGCGCCTGTCCGTATCTTGTTCACTGATGATTAAGGGGCGGCCCTATTGCCGTCGCTGTGAGCGCGACGAGCGCGACACTTTGCCTGATATGTATATAAGGGCGATGGAAATAGCCGGCCCGGTACTAGCCGCCAAAGCCGCTTGACCCAATCGAAATCCAGGCTTGACCCAAGTGGTTGGCCCAAGGACTTCTCGCCGGACGGGTGATCGGGACAACCCGGTCACCCCTTATTACAGATAAAGTTTTCGGTAAACACACGACTGATACCCTATTGAAATCAAGTGCGTTGGCGGCGAAATTTACGCGAAGCGCAGAGAAGACGCGAAGTACATTCCCGTTCCACCTCAAAAGGTAGAGCGGAGCCGGGCCAATTGATCAATACGCTGAAGAGGCGCTAATCTGCATGGCATTGCGCTAGTCGCCCGATTCAGTCAGATCGAAGGGTAAAGGTGCTTAAGTTTGATGCGTGCGTTTGGGGTTGTGAACTGCCAATTGGCCTTGGTGTGGTTGGCATTACGGTCGAGTTCCCAAGCGGCGATTTCCTCGACGAGGGTCTGTTTGTCAGGAATCCGGCGGTCGAGGCACTGGGATGTCAGGACGCCGAGTTCGGACTCCGCCAGATCGAGCCAACTGCCGTGCTTTGGAGTGTAGTGCCATTCGAAGCGCTCCACCAGCCGCCTGGCTTCGATGGCCGGAAAGGCTT
>WNFG01002588.1_pt1 | contig 15158 bp, 9 predicted proteins | sample 5400431 | NCBI WGS metagenome assembly WNFG01 (sample SAMN13153346, study PRJNA577476) | soil metagenome | isolation source: 120 cm saprolite under Douglas fir tree site 2 hole 3 replicate 2 | place: USA:California | collected 2015-04-18 | reverse complement strand
GATCACGGCGTGAGCGCGCTCTTCCGGCGCAAGAGTCGCGTAGGCTTGGGCCACGGTCGCTGTCAATTCAGGCCAACCCTGCATGTCGGCCCAGTCTTGTGGAAGCGGGCCAACCCGGCCGTGCTCGGTTCGTGCCTTTTCCAGATGCAACAGGGGCGCGATCGTCTGGTGGTAAGGGATGAAGGTCTGGATCGGCAACACCGGTAGCACGTACGGCACGAGGACCAGGCCGCTGGCAACCGCGAGCATACCGATCGCTGGCCTCAACGACTTCAATTTCTCGGTCCATTGCTCGATTGCAACGCCGCCCGCTGCAATCAAAATCGGATAGACATTGGCCGGATAATAGTGCTTCGCGTGCAGCGCGATCATCTCCAGCATCAGCGCCAGGAACGTGAACGCCAGGAACCGAACCGAGCGATTCCGCAACAACCAAACAAGTCCCGAAAGCCAAACCAACGCCAGAACTGGGTTGGTAATCAGAACCTCCGCGAAGATGAATTCAGCGGGATTCAGCTCTACGTTTTTGCCGTGTTGCCCGTTCTTCAGGAGCTCGAGCATCGGAAGGTTGAAGTGGAGCTGCCAGAGGATGTTAGGCAACGCGATCGCGATGGCGAGCGCCAGGCCTGCCAAGAACCACCACGAGCGCAACGCTCGGCGCTCCGGCGTGGCGAGGATTCCCAGAAGCAGCGCGGCCGCGAAAAACAGGACGCTGTACTTGGTCTGGAAAGCGAGCCCAAGCGCCGCCCCGGCGACAACCCACCACCGGGGATCGCGACCCTTGGCCACGCGCAGGACGCAGAGGGCGGCGAGCGGCCAAAGAAGAAGGCCAGGCGAATCGGTCGAGACCTTCATCCCAAAGCTCATCAACACCGGCGTAAAGAAGGCGGTAACTGCGGCGAAAAGTTGGGCGAAGACGCCGCCACCTAGCTCGATTGCAATCAGGCAAGTGAGATAGGCCGAGCACGCAGCGAACAGAGCGGCGACGGCCCGCAACAGAACGAGCGATCGGCCAAAAAGCTGAGAGGCCGCAGCGAGAAGCGGCACCACCGGCGGCTGGTCGACATAACCCCACGCGGGGCGAAACCCACAGACGATGAAGTAAAGCTCGTCGCGAAAAAATCCGTAGTGCGGATTTGCGGCCAGGTGCACGAGAAACACGCAAATGGCGGCGTACAGCGGTATCAGCTTCGCGTGTCGCATCGGCCCGTTTGGTCAGTCCCCCTCGCAAGGGATCCCAGGTTTCGTACGCCCTGGTTGGCGAACCATTGCGCAAAGCCACCCGAGACAACGCGACTACCCTACTCTGTCTTGACTCGAGCTACTGCCAGGTGATCTCGGCGCGATCCCTAAGCGAGGTTGGATACGCGTCCGACGGCTCCAAGTAGCCCTCCGCCGGAACGTCGCGGCCGATGCTGCGCACCAAGACGCGCCCATGGTGAGTAATCGTGACAAGAGTGAAGCCGAAATACGCGTCATCCCCGATCACTCCTGCCTCCAGGAAACTGCCGCCGTTTCCGGCGATGATTTGCCAGCTCCCGGCGGTGGGCCGGTGTTTGTACCAGAGGTGATTGTGGGCGGTGAGCATCGCCTCCCCGTGGTTGGCTTCGAGGCTGGACCAGAACTGATCTCGGTCATCGGGGTACATCGAAAGTCCATCGTCCGGCGCTCCCGGCCAAGGGTAAGCGGGCTTGTGGCCGATTGCGAAGATGTGCCGTGCGCCGCGGGCGCGAGCATCGTCGAGATCGCGGCCGACCCAATGCCAGGGCACACGCCAATCCCGATCCACCGGGTCCGTGCTGAGAATCAAAAAGTGAGTGCCGCGGTAATCGAACGAGTAAGTGAGCCGGCTCTGGTCGGTCGACAAACCGTCCTCTCCGCCTTCGCCAGGGCCATTCGAGCCGACGATGTAAGGCTCCATCACGCGCAGCCAAACTTCTTCCGCCGCGCGATAGGCCCTTCGCGGACTCGATGCTCCTTGTACCTCGTGGTTGCCGGGAATCGCCACCAGCCGGACATCGGCATCGGCGAGAGGAGAAGCCTCGTAGATGTCCCTCCAGGCGCTCAACTCTCGCTCCACCAGGTTGGGGTCGTCGGTGTAGCCCAATATCAGGTCTCCCGCGAAGAACATGAACCTCGGCAGCGGGCGGAGAGCCGCCACTTCTCGGAAGGTCCGATTGAGCTGCTCGCGATTCGCGGTGCTCGGATTATCCGGGGTGACATCCGCGGCATTGATGCGATTGCAGCCCACCACCACAAACGAGAACGCATGATCGCGATCGAATTCGGCATCGACCTGCGCGGTTTCCGCGAGGGAAGCCAGGCGCAGCTCGCTGCTCGGGCCAGATGAACCGCCCGAGCAACCCCAAAGCAATCCCTGTAGAAGGACGACGAAGCCAAGCCAGCGCAATCGATTCATGGGGTCCCCTCCCGCTTAGCCACAGTAGACCTTACGAGCTCAGCTGCTCTGTGAACTTTGGGTCACTTTAAGTGCGCGCCTCGAGGACCGTATCGGATCAATCAAAAAACCCCTGCAGGTAGAATTTCCCGTCGCGTTGGTCGCGAAAAATCCAGACTTGACCTAGCCCCTCGAAGTGCACCCGGTAGTACTCGCGATCGTACGGATTTTCCTCCCACCACTCTCCGCACAGCCGCTCCGGTCCCGCCATCGCTAGCACTTTTCGACGCTTCCCTGAAAGCCGCGCAGCGACCACCCGCCCCTGCGCGCCCAGCTCCATTTGCAGCAAGGCGGGCCGCTCGAAGAACCGGGACGGCCGCTCGAGCTGGTTGGGATCCGGATCGCCGGCACGCTGTTGCTCCGCGGTGCCACGCAGCAACCCCCGATCACTCGGTGGAGGCCGAAAGGGCTTGGGATGATAGGCGCGCTCTGGCCGGTGAAAGGGGTCCAACTCTGCCGCGAACAGGGACTGCGGCCCCAGCGCGCTCGAAATCTTTGAGAGCACAACATCCAAGACCGCGTCGCCTTCGGGCGCATCCCCCAGGACCTGCTGATGCGCACGGTCTTCACAGCACTCCTCCACCTTGATGCCAATGCCCCCGACCGGCGCGGCGAAGGTCAAGTCGGCGATCCGATGCCTGGCCAGATCAAGCAAAAGCGGAGGCCGCGAGGATGGCTGGGCCAAAACCAGCTCCACTTTTTGTTCTCTCGCGGAGCTGAGCCGAAAACAAATCGCAAGCTTCACCACCGCCTTGCGTCGGCTGCAAAGCCGGGCGCCCAGGCGATCTAGAGTGGTTTTGAGCGCGAACAACAGCGGCTCAACCGATTCGGCGGGCCAATCCAGATCGATCTGCTCTTCGAACACCGGAGTGATCGGCGCAGGCACCAAAGGAGCATCGTCCTCACCGCGACAGAGGCGGTGAATTCTCAGGCCTTCCAAACCCATCCGCGCCACCATCGCCCCGGTGGGCAGCGAGGCCACTTCTCCCAGGGTGGAAAGTCCCAGGGACTTGATTGCTTCCACCGCGGCGGGCGAGGAGTCGAGGCACGCCAAGGGGAGCACGGAAAGCGCCTTGGCGCTCTCAGACGTACCGATCACCTGAGCTCGCACGGCTCCCTCGCGCGCCAGTGCTCGTGCGGTGAAGAGCTGGGAAGCGACGACGGCCTTTCCGCGGTAGCCAAACGAGTCGGCAATTTCCAGAGCCCGGCGGCAGAGGCCTTCCTCTCCTTGGCACAAGGGCGCGGCGGATGCGTCGAGCCACAGCCCATCGGGTGCTGCGAGTTGAAAAGCGGGCGCGATCCCCAGTAGCCCTTCCCCCAAAGACACCAGCGCTTTTCGCTCAGCGTCGAGCTGAAAAGAAAATTCCCGCAACGAAGGCACCAGCGCGGTCGCAGCGGCAATGGTCATCCCGGGCCGCACGCCGGCCGTCAGTGCAGACGTGGAGGCGAACGCCACTTGCCGATGGCCTCGCGTCTCCTGGCTCAAAGCGATTGGCTTGCCAGCCAACGAGGGCATTTCCGCGACCCGCCGTTGAATCGGGAATCGTGGCAAATGAAGGAAGAGAACTCGCATCTTCCCGCCCCACCTAGATGCCCACCGTGCCTCGCAAGGAAGGAAGCGCCGCGTCTCGTCCAGGGCGGTTTCGATCGATGCCACCGCCATCGCGCTCCCAAACCAGTTTGATCCGCTTTATTTCAGGTGGTTCCTCGGTCCGTTCGGAATGTGTACTGAACAAGGGCCAACCGGCTTCGCCGGGCAAGAGCGCGGCAACCGGAATGAGGATTTGCCGTCCCCTCCCCTGGCTGCTTCGCAGCGCTTCGAGCCGAAGCGTTTGAGGATCACTGGCAGTGACTTCGAGGCGCACTCGAGCGCTGCTCGCCTGCGATCTGGAGGCGGCTAAAAGGAGCGTGCAAGAGCCTCCTTGAAAGGCGGCATCGGACAGCTTTTTGCTTTCCACCAAAGAGAGCTGCAGCCCGGTGTGGGTGAGATCCAGCACGATGCACGCGAAGGCGCCGCTGCGCGCCAACTGGACCGCTGTCCAGACCAATTGGCGAGGCGCCTTGGGCCGAACGATCAGCAGCCGCTCGAGGTCAACGCCCATGCCTGCAGCGACGGGCGGATACAACTCACCAGGACCATCGACGTAGGCGGCCAATCGCTTTTCGCGGGTGGCCGCGGCAATTCCCCGCAAGGCGATCGACGTTCGCCCAGAAGCGGCCTCGCCCGACAGCTCGACCACCTGCCCCATCGGCAGGCCTCCACCGGGCATCCAGGAATCAAATGCTGCAACGCCGGTTTTCAAAACAGCGAGGTACGTTCGCGGCGCAGCTTGCAGCTTGCGAATCTGCTTTCGAAGGCTTTCCAACCTCTGCGCGGCACCTTCCATGACCCACCTTCATGCGGCAAAATGGATACTGTACAAATATTCAGTATGCCGCATCACCTGACAAGAGGGAAGTGCCCACCGTCAAAGGCCTCGACGGGCGCGATCCAGCCTTTGTAAACTCCACTTCGGCGGGCTGCAAAATCTAACTTCGATCGTTAAAGGTCCCACATGCCTGAAGAAAAGAAAAAAGGGGGCCAGTCAGCAACTGCGATGGCTTCCGCCATGGTTCAACCGGGGCTGATCAACAAAGATGACATCCCTCAGGTCCTGCCCATCCTACCCCTCCGCAACTCTGTCTTTTTCCCCGGCGGGGTTCTGCCCCTTGCGGTGGGCAGGCAAAAGACGATTGCCCTGATCAAGGACGCGGTCCGTGACGACCAGGTGATCGGGGTAGTCACCCAAAGGCGAGCGGAGGAAGAAGATCCCGGAGCCGCGGATCTGTACTCAATGGGGACGGTCGCCCGGATCGTCAAACTCCTCAAGATGGGAGAGGACAACTACTCCCTGGTGGTCCAGGGCCTGGCTCGATTCCGGGTGCTGGACCTGGTCCAGGAAGCGCCCTACCTCAAGGCCCGGATCGAGGCCGTCGAAGACAAGACTTCAGCTGAAAACGTGGAAGTCGAAGCGCTGGGAATCAATCTCAAAAAGCTCGCTCGAGAAGTGATCGAGCTGATGCCCGAGCTGCCAGCGGCAGCGACGGAGCTGGTCGAGTCGATCACTCACCCCGGACACTTGGCCGACCTGATCGCCGCCAACGTCGATGTGCCGATCGAAGAGAAACAGGCGGTCCTGGAGACGGTCGATTTGAAGGCGAGGATGAAGCTCGTCCTCGAGCTGCTGAACCGCAAGCGCGAAATCCTCAAGCTCTCCAACAAGATTGACTCCGCGGTGAAGGGCGAGATGTCCAAGACGCAGCGGGAGTACTACCTGCGCCAGCAGCTCAAAGCGATCAAGGAGGAGCTGGGAGAGATCGGTGAAGAGGAAGAGGAGCTGGATGAGCTGCAGGAGCGGCTCAAGAAGGCCGGCCTGCCGCCGGAAGTCGAGAAGGTCGCCACGAAGGAGCTCAACCGGCTCAAGACGATTCCATCCGCTTCCTCCGAATACACGGTGGCCCGCACCTATCTGGACTGGATCGCCGATCTGCCCTGGTCGAAGCAGAGCGAGGACAACCTCGACATCGAAAACGCCAGGCAGATCCTGGACAACGACCACTACGGGATTCAAAAGGTCAAGAAGCGGATCCTCGAGTATCTCGCCGTTCGCAAGCTGAAGAACGACATGAAGGGTCCGATTCTGTGCCTGGTTGGGCCTCCGGGAGTGGGAAAGACGTCGCTTGGCCAATCCATCTCGCGCGCGGTGGGACGCAAATTCGTGCGCCTCTCACTGGGCGGCGTTCGCGACGAAGCGGAAATTCGTGGGCACCGGCGCACCTACGTCGGCGCCCTCCCCGGCCGCTTCATCCAAAACATGAAGAAGGCCGGAACCCGAAACCCAGTGATGATGCTCGACGAGATCGACAAGCTGGGAGCCGATTTCCGCGGCGATCCTTCGTCTGCGCTACTCGAGGTTTTGGATCCGGAGCAGAACAACTCATTCTCGGATCATTACCTGGATGTCGCGTTCGATTTGTCGCGAGTGTTGTTCATCGCGACTGCGAATTTGCTCGAGCCTGTTCCCGGCCCGCTCAAGGACCGCATGGAGATCATCGAGCTGCCCGGCTACACCTTCGACGAGAAGGAGCAAATCGCCCGGCTGCACCTGATCCCCAAACAGCTCAAAGAGCACGGGCTTACCGCGGACCACATCGAAATCGAAGACCGAGCGCTTCATACCCTGATCGTCTTCTACACTCGCGAGGCTGGGGTCCGCGGCTTGGAACGCCGGATCGCGGACGTCTGTCGCGCGGTGGCGGTGGCGGTCGCTTCGGGGAAGAATGAAAGACAGGTGATCACCTCCGACCGCGCGATGGAAATCCTCGGGCCGGAACGCTTCTACTCCGAGGTCGCCGAGCGCACCGAGGTTCCCGGAGTGGCGACTGGGCTGGCTTGGACCGCGGCGGGTGGCGATCTGCTTTTCATCGAGGCCACCAAGATGGCCGGCAAGGGCAATTTGACCCTCACCGGGCAGCTGGGCGACGTGATGAAGGAATCCGCCCAGGCGGCGCTTTCCTACCTGCGTTCGAAGGCCGAGCTTTTGGGAATCAGTTCAAATTTCCTGGAGAAGACGGACCTGCACGTTCACTTTCCGGCGGGGTCAATTCCCAAGGACGGCCCCTCGGCAGGAGTGACCATCCTCACCGCGCTGGTCTCGCTGATGACCGGGATCCGCGTGCGTGGCGACACCGCGATGACGGGCGAAGCCACGCTTCGAGGACTCGTGCTGCCAGTCGGAGGCATCAAGGAGAAGGTGTTGGCTGCACATCGCGCGGGGATCAAGCGGGTCATCCTTCCCGAGCGCTGCCGCAAGGACCTGGTCGACGTGCCGGAGCAGGCTCGCAAGGAAATTGAATTCATCTTTGCCAGCCAGATGGACGAGGTACTCAATGCAGCGTTGGAGAGCCCGCCCATGAAAGGGATTCCCGCGCCCCCGCCTTCCGCGGCCGAGGTGCCGAAGCCTGCGGAGATCCGCGTCTAGAACGCAGAGTGCGCCGAGCCGATGCAGGTCCGGAAGGCCCGGGCCTGTTTTGAGCCGCGGGGCACCTGGTCCGATCCTGGCCCAGTAGCCCATCAATCGTCGGCCGTAAGGAGTTGCGGCGCGGAAGTATTAACAGGCTGAAGATCGTGGCGTTTTTGTCATATAAGGGCGTGGGGCATGACATTCGTGCCTTAGTTGTGGAGCAAGATGCGACTCGGTGTACTGACTGGCGGCGGCGACTGTCCGGGACTCAATGCGCTGATTCGCGCCGTAGTGAGGCGGGGAGTTCTCGAATTTGGCCATGAATTCGTGGGAATCGAGAACGGCTACATCGGCCTGGTCGAGCCGGGCTTGGCGGGTCCGCTTACCGTCGAGAACACTCGCGGAATTCTGCCGAAGGGCGGAACCATTCTGGGGACTTCGAACAAAGCCAATCCCTTCCAGTATGCCGTCTTGGAACAGGGCCGATACGTGGAGAGGGACCTTTCCCACGTCGCCCTCGAGCGCTACCGGGAGCTTGAGCTGGACGGCCTGATCGCCGTCGGCGGGGACGGCACGCTTTCGATTGCGCACCGGCTGGCCGGGCTGGGCATGAAGGTCGTCGGATGCCCTAAAACCATCGATAACGATCTCACCGGGACCGAATTGACGTTTGGCTTCGATACGGCTCGGGCGACCTGCACGGACGCCGTCGATAAGCTGCACAGCACCGCGGAGTCCCATGACCGGGTGATGATCTTGGAAGTGATGGGCCGCCACGCCGGTTTTTTGGCGCTGGAGAGCGGCGTCGCCGGGGGAGCAAACATCATTCTGATCCCCGAAATCCCATATCGCGTCGAGCCGATCGTCAAAAGGATCCAAACGCGACAGGGTCGAAAGCGCAGCTTTTCGATCATCGTCGTCTCCGAAGGTGCATTCAGCGTGGGCGGATCGCCCTCCGTGGTTGCCCAGCCCGAAGAGGTCCCAGGACGCGGAGTCGTTCGCTTGGGCGGTGCCGGCCGGGTGGCGGCGGACAAAATCGCTGCTCACGTCGATGCGGAGATCCGCGTCACCGTGCTCGGCCACCTCCAGCGCGGGGGAACTCCCACCGCCGCCGATCGGCTACTGGCGAGCCGCTACGGCTACCACGTGCTCGATCTGGTCGCGCAGCGCAGATGGGACCACATGGTCGGAATGAATAACGGGCAAATCCATCCCGTCCCTCTCTCAGAAACCACCAAATCCCGGCGCGTCGACCCCAGCGGCGAGCTGGTGGCGGTAGCGAAGAGCCTCGGAATCAACTTCGGAGATTGATCGCCAATGACTGTCGTGGGTCAGAACATTGGCCGCTATCGAATTCTCGAGCAGGTTGGCTCAGGTGGAATGAGCGTCGTTTACCGAGGTCTCGACACCGCCTTGGAGCGGGAGGTCGCGGTCAAGGTGTTGCATCCGCACCTGGCCCGCAAGGAGGATTCGCGCCGACGCCTCACTCGCGAGGCGAAGGCGGTCGCCAAGCTGCAGCATCCCAACATCTTGGAGGTGTTCGATTTCGCGGCCGCCGACGAGGAAAACGCGTACATCGTCACCGAGTACATCCACGGCCAAACGCTGGCCGAGTACTGCGCGCGGCGTCCGTTCGATCCCCCGGAGCTTGGAGCGATGGTCATTCACCAGGTGGCCTCCGCGCTCGCTCATGCTCACGAAGCCGGAGTCATCCACCGCGACCTCAAACCCGAAAACGTGATGATTCGGGACGACGGCGTAATCAAGCTCACCGATTTCGGAATTGCGAAAGTGATCGATCGCGACGATCGGATGACGATCACCGGCACCTTGGTCGGCTCTCCGGCTCATATGGCGCCCGAAATCATCGAGGGTCAGGATGCCGGCGCGCAGGCGGATGTGTTTTCGCTCGGCACCATCCTTTATTTCCTCACTGCCCGCCAACTTCCATTCAGCGCGCCGAGCACCACCGCGACCCTCAAGCGGATCCTCGACGGTTCGTATCCGGACCCCCGATCATTGTCGCCCACGGTCTCGGATGAGCTGGCGGGAATCATCGCGATGTGCCTGGCGCGGGATCCCGCTGCCCGATATCCGCACGCGGGCAAGCTGCGAGATGCTCTCGCCGAGTACCTATCGAGCCTCGGAATCGACCACGTCACCGAAGAGCTGACGGACTATTTCGCGGATCCAGACAGTTACGGACCCGAGCTGAGTCGGCGCCTTTGCGACAAGTTGGTGCTGCGCGCGCAAACCCTTTGGAAAGCCACCAGGCCCGCCAAGGCGCTGTCGAGCCTCAATCACGTCCTCGCACTCCAACCCAATCACACAGAGGCGAAGCAGCTGCTCGAGCAAATCGATCGAGCTCGCAGGCGGGCGCGGACCCGCCGCCAGAGGCTTGTCATGGCGGGAGCGATGGCGGGTGCGGCGCTTTTGCTCGTAGGTGCGTACTCGGCATTCAATCGCCGCAAACGGCTTCCGGACTATCAACCGGGCGGAAGCCGCCTGGCAGAAGTCCAACTGCCCTCCAATGCGTATCGTCGGATGGAACCTCTTCCGGCGCCGGTAAACAGTCCGCCCCTGACGGCGCAAGCCCCACTAGCCATGACCCTCTCGCGCCCCCCGGTCGGCACGCCCGCTGCGAAGTCTCCCAAACCTAAACTGGTCAAGTTCACCATCCAGTTTCGGCCCTACGGCTATGCGCGGGTGGATGGCGGACCCGAGGGCGCCGAGCTGCCTCATCACGAGTTCGATTTGACGCCTGGCCGACATCGCCTCGTCTACGGTTGCCGTTTCTGCGAGGAAAAAAGCACGGTCTTCGAAGTCGACGGTCAGAGTCCCCTGCTGAATTTGCTCGTCCAACCCAAGTCGGCCGAACTGCGGTTCAACGTCGACCCGCCCGATGCGCTGGTGACGATTGGAAACGAACAGCGGGTGGCGTCGGAATCCGCACGTCGGCCCTTTCGGGTGCCCTTTCCTCCTGGAATCACCCAACAGCGCGTTTCCGTCCAGATCACCCGCCCTGGATTCAAGGCGCGAACGGACGTGCTCCCACTGCTTCCCAGCGATCTGCGCACGATCAACCGGATCTTGGAACCCGAATGACGCTCCGCTCGCGAGTGGGATGCCTGGTGGTTTCGCTCTTTGCTGTCCGCGCTGTCTGGGGGCAGGTACCGCCGCCTCAAGAGGATCCAGAAGTCGTAAGCCTGCGCACCGAATTCGAGCATGGAAAGTATGATGACGTTCTGCAGCGAGCCAACAGCCGAATCAACCGAGGCAACCTCAGCGAGCAGGAGCTGACCGAGCTGCACAAATTGGCGGGCCTGTCCGCCTTCTATCTCAAGAAGTTGCCGCAAGCGGAAAACCACTTGGTCGCGGTCATTCAACTGGACCCCGATTACAGCCTGGATCCGTTTCTAGTTGCGCCATCGGCGATCCGGTACTTCGAGAAATTGCGGTCCGATCACAGCGGAGAGCTAGAAGCGATCCGCGAACAGAGGCGACTGCGCGCCGAGCGGCTTCGTCGCGAGGCGGAAGATCGCGATCGGACCCGGCGTGAGGTCGAGGAGCAGCGCCGGCGGATCCAGCAACTGTCCAATCGCGTCACGGTGGAGCGGGTCGAGACTCGCAGCTATGTCGTGAACTTCTTGCCGTTTGGGGCGGGTCAGTTTCAACAGGGTCGCACACAGCTCGGCGTCATTTTTGCTGCGACCGAGGGCGTGCTCGCGGTCACCAGCATCATCGCCTACTTCGCTTACTCCGCCGAGATTACCGATCGGACCACCACACTCAATGGCTTCGTCGGAAACACCGGAAGCTACTCGTTCACCGAACAAGGCATTCCCGTTGCGCGATGGCGGCATGCCAATGCGTGGCGAATCGCAAAGTACAGCGCCGGAGGAGGATTTTGGCTCACCTATGCGATCGGCGTCGTGGACGCGCTGGTGCATCACAAGGACCAGGTCGTTACCCGCAGGGTCGTTGAACCTCTGGTCGAGCCGACCCCGGCGACTCCGACTCAGGAGCGTCCCAAGGCGAGGCTCATCCCCGCTCCGGGGGGTGTCGGCGCAGGGGTGTCGCTCACGTTCTAGCAACTGGAAACTGTCCATGGCCCACCTCACCCTTGTCAGCCCAGACGGAACCACCCGGACCATCCCCCTGCTCAAGAAGATCACCACGATTGGGAGCGGGCGGGACAACGACTTGAGAATCGATGATGGGCAGATTCCCACCGATGCCATCCACATCGTTTTTGACGGCGTTCGCTATCAGGTCGGCAGCCACGGCACTCCCTTCTTGATCAATGGCAAGCACAAGGACGCTCATATCCTTGAGCCGAATGATCGGATCCGGCTGGGCGAATCCGAGCTGTGCTTCGGGCTGGATCCTCAATCCGCCGAGAAGAGCGCCGAGCCCGCGCAAGAAATACTTCGCGAGCTGAATATGCTGCGCCGACTCACCCAATTCTCCGAGAGACTTTTTGCCACTTACGATCTCAATCAGCTGCTTGAAAAGCTGATGGACGAGGTGATCGAACTTACCCGCGCCGACAAGGGTTTTCTCATCCTGATGGAGAACAATGAGCCCAAGATCAGCGTGGCGCGGAATATCTCACGCGAAAACATCGAAGATGCGATCGAGCGGGTCTCGGACTCGATCGTGTCCAAAGTAGTCCGCTCTCAAAAGCCAGTGATCATCAGCGATGCACTGGATGATCCCGAATTCAGAGCGTCCGAGTCGGTGGTGAATCTAAAATTGCTTTCAGTGATGTGCGTGCCACTCATGCACAGCGGGACGCTCTTTGGGGTGATCTACGTGGGAAACGACCGGTTGGCCAACCGGTTTGGCCCGCACAGCCTGGATACCCTCACCGTCTTCGCAGCCCAAGCCTCGCTGATTTTGCAGAACGCGATGTTGGTGAACGACCTGAAGCTCGACAACACCGAGCTGCGAAAGCAGCTGGAGACCCAACGCTACGGAGAGATCGTCGGCACCTGTCAAACGATGAAGGAGGTGTATCGGCAGATCAGCAAGATCGCGCCCACCGACATCTCGGTGTTGATTTCCGGCGAGACCGGAACCGGCAAAGAATTGATTGCGATGGAAATTCACCGGCGCAGCCAGCGGGCCAAGGGTCCGTTCGTGACAATCAACTGCGGCGCAATTCCCGAAAACCTTCTCGAAAGCGAGTTGTTCGGCCACGTGAAAGGCGCTTTTACCGGCGCGGTCACCACCAAGGTCGGAAAGTTCCAGGCCGCAATCGGCGGAACCTTATTCCTCGACGAGATTGGCGAGCTACCCCACGCGCTGCAGGTCAAGCTGCTTCGGGCGCTGGAAGAGAAGGTCGTCTACAAGGTTGGCGAGAATCGTGGCGATCCCGTCGACATTCGAGTCGTCGCGGCCACCAACAAGGTGCTGCAGGAGGAGGTCGCCAAGGGCGCATTCCGGGAGGACCTCTACTATCGGCTCAACGTGGTGGCTCTGCAGCTTCCCCCGCTGCGCCAGCGCGGAGAGGACATCCCGCTGCTTGCCAAGTACTTTTTGCAAAAGTATGCCGCCGAGTTCAATTCAACTGTGCGCAGCTTCAGCCCGAACGCGATTGCCGCGCTCAAGAGATACGGTTGGCCGGGAAATATTCGTGAGCTCGAAAATCGAATCAAAAAGGCGGCCGTTCTGGCGGAGCGGACGATCGTCGGTCCGAAGGACCTCGATCTCAAACCCGAGTACTTCGATGCCGTCATCCCTCTTGCTCAGGCCAAGGAGGAATTCGAGGCTCGGTACATCATGGAAGTTCTCGAGCGAAACAGCGGGAACAAAACGAAGACCGCCAAAGATCTTGGCGTAGATCCCCGAACCGTTTTCCGACATCTCAAAAAGCAGGGCGTCGAAAACTCGGATTCACCGACTCCCGAGGACGAGCCGCTTGAAGAAGCCAAGGTAGATGGCCGTCCAACCAAACCGTGACATAAATGTCGTTGTGCTTCGTTAAAGCCCGGTGAGAACTTGGGATACAGTTTCTAAGTGGGCTAAATCTCGCATGTTTTGCGGCCGCACTCTGGCAAGCCCGTTGCTGCGTAGAATCCCAATGAGAGCGGGGCTCACGGCCTGGTTGCTCGCTTCGAGCGCCTGCTTGGTGCCCCAGGAGAGTCGGATTTTGCAGCCAGTGCCAGCCGCTCAAAACAGGCCGCCCAGAATCATCGAGGAGCTGGCCCAACCGCCCGGTCGCGTGGTGCACACGTTCAATGGACCTACCTGTAGATTGACCTTCACCCTCAAGGCCGCGGATCCGGATCTGGATGACACCCTGTACGTCCGTTGGTACGCGTACATGAACTTTCAGGAGAATCTTCCACCGCTTCCCGCGGATCAGGTCATTTCGCCAGATGGAAGCGAGATTCGAAACACTTCAGCGGTTTTGAACGTCGACTTCAGCGCCTCGGACAACCCCTTGCGTCAAGAGGGCACTTATGCGGTCGAGGGACTCGTGGCCGATGGTCCTTTGATTAACCGGACCCCGCAACCGCGAATCGTAGACGGCACAACCGTGACCACCTACGCAGTCAGCTATGTCTGGGTCGTCGTCGTGCAGACAGGACCGTGCCCATGAGGGGCACCTCGCTCTTAGTGCCATTGCTCGCAGTTGCCGCCTTGGGATGTGGCAAGAAAACCACCTCGTTCCACCACTGCGCCAACGACTCCGAGTGTGCCGCCAATCAAGTCTGCTTCCCGGACGGCTGCGGCAATCTTGCGCAGGGCCTGCGTGTGGAAATCATCCCGAATGCGCGGGAAGCTCTTTACGCGCAGGACTTCGTGGTCGGTACCCTAGCCAATAAGCAGGACTTCACATTAGCCGGCGCATCCACAATTCAGGGCGCGCTGCAACAGCTGATCGATGGCCAGGTTGGAACGGCGTATCCTCGGTCAGTCTCAATCCAGGCGCTTGGCGAAAGCACGCTGATTCCTGGCGTCGTCCGCTCGTTCGAGCTCGGCGCTGCTCGCGCTACTTACGTCCTTCCCGTGGCGACCGGAACCTATAGCTTATTGGCGAATGCGACCGAGGAACCCCTTCCGCCGATCCAGCTGGACACCCGAGTGATCGTTTCTATGGGCGAAGCCGCCAGGGCCGATGTCCTCTTTCCTTCGTCCACTTCCTTGTCTCGAATCGACGGACATCTGTTCATCGAAGGCCTGCCCCCCACCGCGGATCGATCGATGTTGGTTCAGGCATTCGACCCGAACACGCAGCGACCGCTGTCCCAGCGCGCTGCCGTGGATCCTTGTGGTGCGGGCTGCCCCCGGTTGGGTCAGTTTCAGCTGCAAGTGGCGCCATCGACGAGTCGCCTGGTGGTCCGTGCGTCTCCCGTTAACTCAGACGCCATCGTTCCTCGGAAGAGTTTCCCGATCAGCCTCCCGACCGGACCTGTGATTCTCGAACTCGGGGCATTTGGCTCCGCGGTGGCAGTGACTGGAACACTTCGCACATCGTCCGGTGACCCTCTTCCGGGCGCGACCGTCTATCTCGAAGAAGAGGTTACGGGCGGGGGCAGCTTCCGCACCCAAACCGGCGTCAGCTCGTCCACGGGCTCATTCAGCCTCACCGCGCTGCTTACCGCTGTCGGTCGCTCCGCGACCCTCTGGGCCTTTCCTCCTCCGGAAAGCGCCTGCGGAATACTCAGCGCGCCTGTCCCAGTCATAGG
>WNFG01002678.1_pt1 | contig 15160 bp, 12 predicted proteins | sample 5400431 | NCBI WGS metagenome assembly WNFG01 (sample SAMN13153346, study PRJNA577476) | soil metagenome | isolation source: 120 cm saprolite under Douglas fir tree site 2 hole 3 replicate 2 | place: USA:California | collected 2015-04-18 | reverse complement strand
GCGCGAATCGCGTCTTTCCCGGTAAGCACAGTGGATTAATCGTCGATTACGCCAACGTCTTTGCGTCACTGGAGAAAGCGCTGGCGATTTACGGCGCCGGCAAAGGCGGAGCAACGCCGGTACGCAACAAAGCAGAGTTAGTTGCTGAGCTACGCAAGGCCCTCGATGGGGCGACGGCATTCTGCTCAGCACAAGATGTCGATCTTAGCGCGATCGAAAACGCCACCGGATTTGATCGGGTTCGGTTAATTGGTGACGCCGTAGATAAATTAATTTCACCAGACCCGCTTCGGAAAGAATTTCTCGCGCATGAAAGGCTCGTCCGAACATTATTCCGTGCGGTGAAGCCCGATCCAGCTGTGCTCGAGTTTGTATCGCGAATTTCATGTCTCACTGTGATCGCCGGCGAGATTCGATTGCGCACAGGTTCGGGAGATGCCGCCGATATCTCGGGCGTACTGTCGCAGGTCAATCGCTTACTCGATGAGTCAATCGCAGCCGACGGGTTTCGCATCCGCGAACGCGACGACGGCCGAGCCATCATCGATCTCGCAAAGATTGATTTCGATGCACTGGCGAAGCGTTTCGCAAAATCGAAAAAGAAGAATGTCGATCTCGAGCAACTCAAAGCCGCGATTCGCGCTCAACTCGACAAACTGATTCGCCTGAATCGAACACGCGCCGATTATCTCGCCAAGTTCGAAGAGCTAATCGAATCCTACAATTCTGGTAGTCGGAACATTCAGGAACTGTTTGAAGAACTGCTCATCTTCACACGAACGTTGACCGAGGAGGAACAGCGGCACGTCCGCGAGAACTTGTCCGAAGAAGAACTAACCGTCTTCGATATTCTGACGCGGCCAGGACCAAACTTGAGTCCCGAAGAGCGAGAAGAAGTAAAGAAAGTCGCGCGACAACTCCTTCAAAGATTGCAGTCGCTGTTGGTGGTTGATTGGCGGCAAAGATCGCAAGCCCGCGCTCAGATCCGCTTAGCGATTGAAGATTCGCTCGACGACGGCCTGCCTCGCGCCTATTCCCCCGAGCTCTATCATCAAAAGTGTTCTGCTGTTTTCGAACACGTTTTTGAAAACTCCACACAAATCGAAGCCCGCGTCGCGTGACGAGCGGCGTCGCATCACACTCGCATTCGCGTTGGTCATTCGAGATGGGGTATGTTTTCTTAGCGTGACGCGGGCCTGTAGCTCAGCGGTTAGAGCAGGGGACTCATAATCCCTTGGTCCCAGGTTCGAATCCTGGCGGGCCCAAAGAAAAGAAGTCAGAGATCAGAGGTCAGGAGTGCAGACTTGTTGTCCGATCGTCGAGCTCAGGCAATACACGCTTCATCCCGGAATGCGAGACGTGTTGATCGATTTATTCGATCGAGAATTCATCGAGCCTCAGGAAGCCCTCGGGATCAAAATCATCGGGCAGTTCCGCGACCTTGATAATCCTGACCGATTCGTTTGGCTCAGAGGTTTTCGTGACATGGCGACACGCGCGCAAGCTCTACAAGATTTTTACGGTGGCCCGATTTGGAAAGCGCATCGTGAAGGAGCGAATGCGACGATGATCGATTCTGACAACGTGCTGCTCCTGCGGCCGGCAGGGGTCGAGTCCGGATTCTCCCTGGATAAAAGTAAGCGACCTATGCGCGGGGCCGATGAAGTTCCGAAAGTGATTGTGATCGCTACAATCTGCTATTTTGATGCGCCTGCGGGAACCGACTTTATTGATTTCTTCGAGGGCACGATCAAGCCGGCGCTCGCGGAAAATGGTGGTTCGCTTCTGGCTTATTTTGTGACCGAGAATAGCAAAAATACGTTTCCTGCCCTGCCAGTGCGCGAGGGCGAAAATGTTTTTGTCTGGTTCTCGCGTTTTCAAAATCATGCGGCATACGAAAATCATCTCGCTGCGCTCGGTCGATCTAAGAAATGGAGTGACGACATTTCAAAGGCATTAGCGCGTCATCTGAAAAAGTCGGCAGAAGTCTTAAGGTTGTCGCCGACTGCGCGCTCACAACTGCGCTGATAAAGTTTCGGGTTGCTGATCTCGAATCACGGACTTGGGATATGTCGGTGATTCGCCGAATCGCATTATTGTTTGAAATCGCGATCTTCGGTGCGCTTATTCTCGCCACGCGCTGCGCGAATTATGAGAACGTTTTTGTTGGAAGAAATGTTTATTTCGCGGACGCGGATTGCTACGCGCGGATGATGCGCGTCCGAATATGTGCAGCGCATCCCGGAACAATTGTTCGTCACCACGATTTTGAAAATTTTCCCGGTGGAACAAATCCACATACAACTGCTCCACTCGATTATTCGATTCTTGCCCTGGCTGTTTTACTGAAGCCGTTCAGTGCGCATGCGATTGATCTTGCCGGCGCACTGATTTCGCCACTGTGGGCGTTGTTTGGCGGCTGGTTGCTCTGGTGGTGGTCGAGGCGAATGAAACTTCGCTATCGCTGGGCGATGCTTTTGCTTTACGCGATCAGCCCGATTCTCGTGCATGGAACGGAGTTGGGTCGACCGGATCATCAATCGTTCCTAATCTTGTTAGTCGCCATCGCGTGTTGCGCAGAATGGAGTCTGCAAATTGCCCCGTCGCAGGGTTGGATCCTAACGAGTGGCATTGCCTGGGGACTGGCGCTGTGGGTTTCGCTTTATGAGCCGCTGATTTTGCTTCTCGTCGTCGGCATTTTCTACGCGATCTGGGATCGGCGGCAATTGACGGAAAGATCGCGCCGGCTCGGGTGGATTGTTTTTGCAGCGTTGGTCTTGGCTGCTTTTTTGGTGGAGCAGCGGCTACCGTCATTTCCACTTTTTGGAAGCAATGTGGCCCTAACGAATTGGTCGCGCACCATTGGTGAATTGGCGCCAGTGCGATTCACGGATCCAATTTGGTTTCGTTGGTGCGGTTGGGTTTTAATCGCGACCCCATTTCTGATTTGGGGTGCACTGCGTCGCGAGAAACGATTCCTCGGCGCGACGGGCGGTCGCGCCCTACCAGTCCTGATGGTGCTGCTCACGAGCTGTTATCTGCTCACACTTTGGCAGGCACGATGGGGATATTTTTTTGCTTTGTTGTTCGCCATCGCGCTCCCGGTTCTTCTCGACCCGATCAAATCGCGAACGCTGACGTTCGTCGCGGTGATGCTTTGCTTTCTCCCCGTTTTCAAAGCGTGGGACGAACGGCTTTGGCCTAACGAGTCAGAATCCGCGCGTCGCGCGCTGGCGCGCCGCGAAGCGGTGGAATGGCGTGCACTTGCAATGCAAATAAAATCGGAAAAGACGGAACCGTTCCTGGCGCCGTGGTGGCTGTCGCCGTCGGTAGCGTACTGGTCGGGTCAACCTGCGATTGCGGGAAGTTCGCATGAAAGTTTGCCCGGCATCGCAGAAAGCTCCCGCTTTTACCTAACGAGTGAGACCAGCTTTGCGCACGCGATCCTTGAGCGGAAGCGAGTGAAGTGGGTGTTGGTCTATGATTCAGATCGTGTCCTACCGAATTCCGCCGCCCTCTTGAACATGGCGATTTCGATGGACGCGCTCGGTCGAGTTCTGGATCGAAATCCGAGTCGGGCGCCAGAGTTCCTGCATCTCGCAAGACAAAACGGAAGCGGGAAACTTTATAGGGTTAACGATTTTCCATAAAAAAAATCGGAAATGTTATTGCTGAGTTATTGACACCCCTGTTCCCCTCTGGCAATAATGAGGCGTGTTGAAGAAATTCATTCCGCAGAGGCCTGCGTCCCCATTTGGTGAGACATCCCCGAATCCGGGCGCGGAATGGACCGAGCGTCCTGCTTTCCGCGAAGAACCAATCAAGTCATCACCTCAACCAACAACCGATCCAAGAAAATATATGGCCGAACACGCTGGCAAAGACGTTCTCTCGAGCGACGTCGAAATCAAAGGCTCGATCAAATTCCAAAAGGAACTTCTCATCGACGGAAAGGTCGAAGGAGAAATCCATAGCGATGGTGTCCTGACGATCGGTGAGAACGCCGATATTCGCGGCGAGATTAAAACAAAATCGATTACTGTGTTTGGCAAAGTGCAGGGCAACATCACAGTGGCCGAACGCTGCGAGCTAAAATCGCGCTGCACGTTGCAGGGCGATCTGAAAGCGACCCGTCTCGTCATCGAAGAAGGCGCCACCTTCATCGGTAAGTCTGAAGTCACGAGTGGAAAGATGAGTTCCGCTCCTGTGCACAAGCCGGAGATTGTGCGCAACGAAGAACCGATCTCGCCAGTCAAGACTGCGTTTGGCGTTCGCGCCTAAGTCGTTGTCACATCGCCTTCGCGACCCGTGGCAACTTCATCGCCTGCCAAGGTTAGCCTGCAGTGTCCCCATTGTGGCTTCCAGCAGATGGAGTATGCTGCGGCCAAGAGTACCATGTGCCGGCAGTGTGGCCGGCATTACGCACCCGCAGCGGCGGCACCGAAGCCTGCCGCGAAACTGCGTCTAAAAACGGAGTCTTCCGGCGCACCAGCTGGAGATGTTTCGGTTTTTCGAAAAGTCGAAGGTCTCTGGGGGCGGCAGCGCAGCTCGTTGATAGAATGTTTCGAATGCAAAGCGAAACAGGAGGTCAGTTCTGCGGCCAGCTCGACGATTTGTCCGGCCTGCAGCGCGCACATCGATCTGCAAGACTATAAGATAACGACCAGTTTTAGTCGCACCATTCGCACGCATGGCGAAGTCCATATCACCGCGAAAGGCGACCTAAGCAGCAACATGGTGATGTGCCGGTCGGCCTTAATTGAAGGAAAGCTGCGCGGAAATCTTCATTGTAGCGAGACTGCGACGATTGACTTTGCCGGTAAAATTCCCGGTCGGCTGACGGCGTCGCATGTGTTGGTCGAGCGCCGAGCCGATGTGCAATTTTTCCGGCGGCTACATGTGAAGAGTGTTGAAATCCGCGGGCGCATGTGCGGCGAGATTGTCGCGGAAGGCGTTGTCGTGATTCATAAAACTGGGTCGCTCGATGGCGATGTCACGGCTCGCGCCATCTCGGTGGAAAAAGGCGGCGTCTTTTTCGGCCAGCTCATAATCGGTCGCCGCGAGTTGACACAAGGCGAATTGCTCCCGGCAACTTCGGCAATGGTCGAGAAATGCGCGCCCGAAGTTCCGATTACTGTGACGCCGCCCTTGCCGGCAACGTCCTAGCGGCAGCTTAATGCGAAAGCCGCTTCCACGAAGTCCGTACCAGCAGCTTGGCGGTTATGTGCATTTGCCGCGCTTAATCGACAAAGCGAGGCTGCACCGCCGCGGTCTTCTCAATGGCTACAATTATAAAACCATTGGGTTCGACAAACATCTCCTCGCGTTTTTGAAACTGAACCCCGACGCGTTTGAAGAAACCGTCAATCGACTCGAAGATGATAATGCGATTCTGGAATGGATCTGCGAAAACGGTGCGAAGCATTCGCCCGAAATGATCGAGGAATGGAACACGGCAATGATCTCCCGGCAGCCGGACACGGCGATCAAGAAGGCGCGCTTTCTTCATTTCTTAAAAGAGTCGGGTGGGGAAAATCGAAAAGATATTCGGACTTACTTTGATTTGATCGAGTTTGACGAAGGCCGGCTGAAGTAGGTAGTGGGGGTTCACCGAAAGCCTGAGGCAGGCAAGAGCGGTTCATCGAACGGTCCGCGCAACGAAGTTCATTCAGTGCGATTAGGTCAATCGCCCTACCTTTGAAACTGCGCGAAAATTTTGTTTGCTTCTTCCAGCGTTTCCTTGCTCCCGATATCAAACCAGGTCCCTTTGATTTGATAAGTTTGCACTGGCACTCTGGGGTAGAGCCATTGGATGAAACGCCCGGGCTGATCCGGATTGTTTCCAGCCGCGGTGTAGGTGGTCAAGAGCGGAATTGTTTCGCGCGAGTAGTAGTAAAGCGCAATGCCCGCTAAAGTGTTCTGTGGTTTGTTCGGCTTCTCTTCGAATTGCGTGATGATTCCATTCTCATCGACCGTAATGTTGCTGTATTTTTTGACTGCTTCGAGATCTCCGACATCGTAAGTGGCGAGCGTTACCTTCGAGCGACGCGCTTTCTCGACAAATCCGTCGAGCGGTTCGCTGAATAAATTATCGCCGGCGACAACAATCAGATCCTTATCGTTTAACTGCTCGCGGGTAACGACGAGGTTAATGTCGCCAATCGCCCCTAATTTGTCGGAGTCGCTGGTCGAGCCGTCATTGATGATCTTTGGATTCATTTTCGGATGCCGACTTGTGTAATCGGCCGCCCATTCCTGAAAATCTTTGGCGAACTTGCTGTTCGTCACGACGTAGATCGTTTCCAAATCCGGAAGCGGCGTTAGATTATCTAGCACCCATTCGATCATTGGCTTGCCGGCCACTTCGAGGAGCGGTTTGGCCTTGTTTAAAGTTAGCGGGTAAAGCCGTGTTGCGTAACCAGCGGCGAGGATAAGTACATTCATATCGCGGAATAAAATTTCGTGACGCTAAAGTCCAAACGCAGGGATTGACCGCACTGCTAACGGCAATGGTTCGGTAGCTAACAGAGCTGCCTGCTGCAGTTTCTTCTGCAGCGAGGCGATTCGATTCGAGTCCGTGATTTTGCTTCGGGTGGCGACGTCCGCGACATAAAACGTATCGATCGCCGCGCCCTTTTCCGTGCTGATGCGCGACAGCGCGATGTAAACGCCTTCGCGATCAAGACAGGAAAGCAAATCGTAAAGCAGAGCCAGCCGATCCGGCGTCTCTATCTGGATGAGCGTGTATCCCGGGTGCGCCTTGTTGTCGATACTGATCCGGGTGGGAAATTCGATCCCCTGCGATAGGAAAACTTTGCGCCACGCTTTGTCGATTAAAGAGCTAAAATCGCATTGCGCATGCTCGAGAGCGTCGCACAAGGTGGCTTTGAATTGCTCCAATTCGCGCTGATTTGTCACCGCTTGCGAATCCGTACTGCAAACCCGAAAAACGTCGAGCACGAGACTGTCACCACGGCTGTAGATATCAGCGCTCAGAATATTGATCGGTACAACTGCAAACGATCCGGCAATTTTCGAGAGCAATTGGCGCAGGTCCCAGCTGCAAAATGAAACGATACTGTGTCCTTGGTCGGGAAATGCCTGCCACTGGATGGCGGGCGCGAGCAGCGAAGCATTTTCCTCCAAACGCTTTTCCAGAAAAGTTCGAAACAGTCGCAGATGGGAGACAATGTCGGCCACATCGAAGGCGCGGAAATAATTGTCCGGCATGAAATCAAAATGCGCCTCGATCTCTTCCGCGTAGTCGGCCGGCAGCCGCGCGCTCACCGCCGCGCTCAATTTTTGGCGTTCAATTTTCGTTTGCTCGTAAAATGCTTCCTGGTTGGTGAGATATTGCGAAGTGGCAAGGTAAAGATGCCAAACGAGCGATTCCTTCCAATCGGACCAGGCTTCAGCGCTCGTTCCCTGGCCATCGGCCAGAGTCAGCAGCATCAGCGCGTCGAGATTTTTTTGCTGTTTCACGATCGCGGCAAACTCGATGATCGTTTCTGGATCGTCGAGATTTCGCTGCCGCGCCACGTTGGAGAGGGTGAGGTGGTGATCCACGAGCAGGATCAGCGTCTTGCGTTGTTCACTGGTGAGCCGCAAACGTGTCGCCAGCCGCTGCGCGAAAACCGCGCTTGCCTCGGAGTGCGGCCGGGCGCCGACCGCTCGACCCGTATCGTGTAAAAGAAGGGCGAGATACAGGACCATCGGGTCAGCCAATTTCTCGAACAGCTTGCGATAAGGGACCAGCTTTGGATTTTCGGTTCGGGTGAGCGCGTCCAGTTTATCGATGCAAACGAGTGTATGTTCGTCCGCGGTGTAACGATGAAAAAACTCGTGCTGCACGAGGCAGGTGAGATCGCCAAATTCGGGAATGTAACGACCAAGAAAATCGACGCGGTGCATGGCGCGCAGCACCGGGCCGACTTCTCCTTTTTGACTGAGAATGGCTTTGAAAATTTCGCGCGGTTCCTTTGCGTGCTGAAAGCTCCGCGTAACCAAACGCAGGTGACGCGCGAACTGTTCCTCCAACTCTGGGCTTAAATCGAGCTTGCGCTCCTGCACGAGTTGAAACGACCTCATCATCAGCTCAGGGTTTTCCGCGAAAATAGCCGCGTGCTGCGCGTGCAAATGACCATGCCGGCTAACGAACTCCCCGAAGTGTTCTTCCTTTGTTTTCGCTTTCGGCAAAAAACCGAAAAGTGCGCGCAATCTGCCGGACGACTGCCCGCTTGCGAATTGCTCCGTGATCCGTTCCGTGGTCCGGAAAATATTTCGGGTGTGCTCATAGTAATCCTTCATGAAGGCTTCGCTGCGCAAAAGCCCGGTCCCTTGCGGATAATTCAGCCGCCGTGCCAGTTGTTCCTGTGTGTTCAGATGCAAGACATCCGTGCTGCGTCGATTCTCGTAATGCAAATCGGTGCGTACGCGGAGCAGGAAATCGTAGGCCTCATCGAGGCGGCGCTGCTCGGTTTTGCTCAACCAATTACGCCCCACCAAATGGGTAGTCGTTAGGGCACCTTCTTTGAAGTAAGTCATCCAAAGCAGGTTCTGGTAATCGCGCAGTCCGCCGCATCCGCTTTTCACGTTTGGTTCCTGCATGTGAACGCTGTTGCCGAACTTGGCGTGACGCACGGCCTGATCTTTCATCCGCAGTTCGATGTATTGCCGCTCAAAGCCAGTCACACACTTGGCCCGGAATTGTTCACGAAAGGAACGCACCAACTCGTTGTCACCGGCTAAAAAACGCGACTCCAGCATCGATGTTTTGGTCAGCATATCGCGGTTGGCTTGCGCGATTGCTTCTTTAATCGAGCGCGTGGAGTGGCCCACTTTAAACCCAATATCCCAGAGCAAATAGAGAATCTGCTCGACCATCTCGCCGACATAGATGGAGACGCGAGTTCCATTTTGCGCAGTGAGAAACATCACGTCGACATCGCTAAAGGGATTGAGTTCTCCGCGGCCATAGCCGCCGAGCGCCATCAGGGCGAGTGAGCCAGCCTCGCTGTGTTTTCCAGCCACGGTTCTGGCCGCTGCGAAAACATGTCTCAACAAAATATCGACAAAGTCCGCGCGCCGCGCGCATATCTCGCGGCCGCCACCACCAGCCTGGTGTTTCAGCCGCAGCCGGTGTTCCTCGATCTTGAGAAATCTTTTGTAGGGCGGCAGAACATCGCTCGGGCGCGCCGCACCGGTAGCGGCGAGTTGCCGCTCGGCATTGGCCAGGACTTTTTCCAGATGGCCGGACATCACGAGGGAATTTAAGTGCAGCTAACCAGAATGCTACAAACTTAGCGGTGCCTAACGACCCAAGGGAGTGATGACGTTCGTGCCCGGCGGCGGTGAGAATTCGAAAGTCGAAGGAGGAATTGGTGCGCGACTTTCGTTCATATAAGTGGTGACGATCCGGTCGCTATTCGGTTGCAACATATCCGTGCGTTCGAGCTGCAATTCGTCACTTATCCGGACCGTGAATTGGCGCAGAAATTTTTTCATCGATGGCGTCCGCGGCAACAGCATGAGCTCGTAACCTTTCTCCAATTTCGTTGCCGAGATTCGATAAGTGTTCTCAAGGTTTTCAAGATTCATGCCCGCGGTGATCGCAGCAATCGCGGCGTCTAAAGGAGACCGTTTGCCTAACGAGTAATGCTCGGCGGATTGAAACTTGGGATAATAAACCCAGACCTGCTGACCATCGCTGACCGTGACGCTCGGCGAATTGCCTTTCAATTCTACGCGAAATTTGTTTGGTGGCTCGAACCAAAGCTTTCCTGGATTGGAAATTGGCTTGCTTAACAGGTGAATATTTTTCTCCTGCTGAAAGTCCGCCTGCCTTTGCGGCGAAACCGCCTGTTTCTGTCGAATCCGCGCGAGCAGATTTTTCAGGTCGACTGGAGAAAGGGGCTCTGCATGCGCGAAAAATACGAGAGAAAGAAGAAGACCGATCGTTAGGGCGATTCTAGACATGTTCGGATTGTTGTAGCGCGCGCGGCGGCAAAGACTCTTCGCGCCATAACTTCGGTTCAGCCGCCGCGGCTGCGGGTAAGGTGAAAAAGATTGTCGCGGCCAGACTCCAGAAAAGACCGAGCGCGCAGGCGATGCCCAACCCGCTCAGTGTTGGATTGTTCGCAATCCCGAGTGAGCCAAAGCCGGCGATCGCGGTTAAGCCGGCGAGGATCACCGGCTTGACGACGCCGGCGACGTCGTGTTCCAGCTGCCGCGCTTTTTGCCAGACGAGCAGAACGTAAATTCCGTAATCGACGCCGATCGCGAGCACGAGCCGAAAGGCGAGCACATTCAACAAATTGAGCGGAATGTGCAGCAATTTCATGGAGGCAATCATTCCGCCGATCGCCATGATGAGAGTCGCAACTTGAATCAACCAAAGTCGCCAGTCGCGATACAAAATCGCAAGCAACGACGCATCGAAGAGCGCCATCAGAGCGCTGATCACGAGCAATTGATGATGAGACCACGGCAGCAAATCGGTGAGGGTAAAACTCCAGCCTGAGAGAACCGTCGGCACGCCCGGCGTGGGCAATTCGCGTCGCAACATTTCCTTCTGCGCCTGGGTTGTCAGCGGTTCGTTGGTCGTGACAAATCCAGTCGTGAGTAGCGGATCGTGCGCAAAATAGCGATCGACGAGAAACCACCAACTCGATGAAGGCGGCAGTCGCGTGCGCCAATCGGGAAGCGGCAGCGCGAGGTTGCTCGCGGCCTGTAATTCATCAATTAACTTGAAGGCGGGCGTGAAAGTGTCGGGGCTAAAACCTTCCGCCGCGCTGCTGGTTTCGAGCGCCTGGTGCGATGCGGCAAGATCGATCTTTTGCAACTTTGCGCGGTTGATCTCGGTCCTTTGCGGCGAAAGCGCGAGCGCCGCGGGAGTGGAGAAACTCTTGATAACTCCACGTCTTTGCAAATCCGCCCAGTGCGCTTCCAACGCCTGCCAGTATTCATGCAATTGCTGTCGATTTTGCGCCCGCACGATTGCGATGACCGGTTCCCAGCGTGTGGGCATTTTGCGCATGATTGTTTCGAGAGCATAACCGGCATTACTATGTTTCGGCTCCATCGATCGAGTGCTGGCATCGAACGGCAGGGGCGGTCGCGGCGCGATCGCAATCGCGGTGAGCAAAAGCAAGATTGGCGTGGCAATGAAGAGCATTGGCGCCGGCCGTTGCACGCACCACCGCACATAATTTTTCACGAGCAGGAACATCCAATCGCGATGCCGCGCCGGCGCTTTCCGCGGCAGAAAGAGAAAAAACACCGTCGTCATGAATAAACCGGCGAATGAAATTCCGATTGCGATGAGCACCCCCAGCTGCGTGAATCCGGCCGAGCCGCTCAACAAAAGTGCAAGAAATCCGACTGCAGTGGTAAGCGCACCAAAGAAAATCGCGCGGCCAAGGCCAGCGATTGATTCGGCGATCGCACGAGGGTGATCGGCGCCTCCATCCCGCGCCTGCTGGTAACGCCCGAAAATCAAAATCGCAAAGTCGACTCCGAGCCCGATGAGAATCGCGCAGAAACCGACCGTCACCATGTTCAGTTCATGAAAAATGAAGAGGCCGGCGGCAAGCGCGAGCAGGCAACAGAGCAACAGAGAAACTGCCATTCCAAGCAACGGCAACCAGCGATGAAAGCCGACGTAGAAAACTCCGCCAACAAGCAGCACCGAACCAAGCAGCGTTGCGACGATGTCGTGCCGCATGCTCAGCGAAATTTCAGAAACATAAGCCGAACGGCCGGTCACCAGAATTTGCAGCGGACCGCCCTCCCAACCTTGAGGTGGATGCGCCCGAAACGCGTTTACTTTGTGCATCAATCGCTGGCAATCGAACGCGCCGATTGTCGGTTGATTCGTGACCGCGAGAAAAATCCGCGTCGTCCGATCAGGTGAAGTGAGCGGTTGATCTTCCTCGATCGCGGCGTTGCCCGCGAACGGTTTCAACGCGGGCGCGATCAGTCCGAGCGGATCGAGTGCGAGCTCAAACTCTGGTCGCGGCGAGCCCGCTTCAATTTCCTGATGCAATCGATGGAGACGCTCTTGCATTTTTGCGGGCTGAAGCACTGCCAGCGTGTCCTCAAAATTTCGCGGCTCCAGATTGAGCAAGAGCGGAACGGCAATCGCTTGCAGATCGCGAATTCCTTCCGGCGTTTCGATCGGCGAACCAGCAAGCACGCGCACGCACCACGGTTGCCGGCGCAACGATTCCGCGAATTGCGGCGCGAATTCCTCGAGCTTGTCGACATCATTGGGTTGGCAGACGAGAGCGAAGGTCAGCTCGCGTGTTTGCGCGAAGTCGCCGTTGTAAACTTTCAATCCTTCGACCGATTCGAAGTTGCGCGGCAGTAAATTGAGCACCTCGGTATCGAGCCGCAGTTTGGTAACGAGAATAAAAACGGACGACACCACGAGAAGAGCAACTAGCATCCAGACGAACCTGCGCCGCTGTGTGACGAGATGCGCAACCAGCTCAGAGAACGGCATAAAACAAAGACCGCAGATTCGTCCCGCTAAAATTCGAAAACAAAAGTCTCGGAGCCGGTCGATTGTTTGAATGAGGGTTTTTGGCTTTCCATGAGCGCGCTGCGTAAGGCGAGCCAACCATGCAGCCGGCGCGGAGCTTTCTCGACGGGGCCAGCCCAGCGACCACGCGCGAGCGGTCCTTCCACACGCGCGAAAGTTGCATCCTGCCGAATCATGAGCAGCGTGACGCCGGGTCCCTTCGTAAAGGTCAGCTCAAAATCGCCATTCTTGGAAAACCGGACGAGTACTTCACCGATGAGCGCCGTCTTCGGTCCACGATATTGGAGCTGGCCGATCCTGGTCTGCCAATTCAGCGCTGGCTGCACAAATTGATGGCGGAGGCCGGCCGTTTCACAACTCGTTAGGCAAAACAACGTGGCCAGCGCGGCGGCAATAATATTGCGCATTGTGCTTTAGGAAACGGCTTCCACCGTCTGCACAGTCACAGGCGTCGAACCTTTGTTGGGCAGGAGCGTGCGGCGCGGACAGAGCGCGAAATATTTCTGTAGCCAAACGAGCAGGTAGAAGATCCACATCCGCCATTTAATCGAAAAACTACCAACGACGTTACCGCCCAGGACTGCATTTACGGCCGGCGGAATTTGCAAAACATCCTGCGGATAGAGGAAAACTTCGATGAATTCTTTTTTGTACCACGCGTTGACAAAGCGCACATACATGTCCATCGCGCGGTTGACGCGGCGCTCGTATCTGGCGAAAAGACGACGGGCGCGCGTGGGGTAACTGAGCACCTTATCCAGGACATCGGCGCTTAGTTCGCCCGCCATGACCGCGAGGAATACGCCGCTGCTAAACACCGGATCGATGAAACCGGCCGCGTCGCCGGCGAGTAGCCAGCGATCTCCGGCCAACTTTGTGTTGCGATAAGAAAAATCCGCGGCGGTGTAAACAGGCGTAACGCGCCTGGATTCCTCCATTGTTTGCGCGATCAATGGTTGCTCGGCCAGCGCTTGCTCGAGGAATCGCTCGGGACTTTGCCCGGCTTGTCGAAAAGTGCTGGTGTCCAGAACCACGCCGATGCTTGTTCGCTCAGCGGTGAGCGGGATGACCCAAAACCAACGATCGAGCCCGCGAATCATTCGCGTCAATGTTCCGTCGATTCCTTCGGCGCGGCTGACGCCGGTGAAGTGAGCAAAAATCGAAAACTTCTGCAGCTCGTCGTAATTTTGCTTCAGTTTGAAATGCGAGCCGACGACAGAATTTCTACCGCTCGCGTCGAGTAAATAACGCGCGCGAATTGTTTCGAAACAAACTTGGAGGGACGGGCTCGGTCGCGTCCCCGAAATTTGGGGCGACACGGAGGTCGTCCCTCCAGGTTTGCGGTTGACGCGCAGCTGAACTTCGTCATCGAGGAATGCCAGGCTTTGCACCGCCGTTTCCTCGCGAACTTCAGCGCCGTTCTCGGCCGCGTGGTCGAGTAGCAACTTATCGAAATCGCCGCGCGTCACCTGATATGAGCGGTCGCATTGCGACCGATAACCATCTTTAAAATAAAAGCGGACTGGGTCTTGGCTGCAGGAACTCGACATCTCGCCGCCGAATTTCTCCATGAACTTGGCGCGCAATTTTCCCTGCACACCGAGCCGGTTGAACGTGCGCATGCTGGCCGGGAGAAGCGATTCGCCGATGTGGAAACGCGGGAATTTTTCGCGTTCGTAGACCACGACACGACGACCGGCTTTGGCCAGCAACGTCGCGGCCGTGCTACCTGCCGGGCCGCCGCCAATGATCGCTACATCGTAGAGCTCGCTGCTCATTCGGCCATCAAGGTAGCAAACTTCATCGGGAAGCAAATCCAGCACTTGGAGGTTGCACGTGAGGGATTAAACTCCGAATTGTGCCGAAGCCAGCCTATGCCGTGGTGATTCCGTTTTTCAATGAAGCGGAAAATGTAATGCCGCTTGTTGCTGAGCTTGACGAGGCATTGACTCGGCTTGCTGTGAAGTCGGACAGCAAAGCGAATTGCGAGGTCTTATTGGTGGACGATGGGAGTCTTGACGACACCGGACAGTTGCTGGATCGGTCTTGCGCCACTCGGCCAGGTTGGCGGGTGCTTCACTTGTTAGGCAATCACGGCCAAGCGGCCGCTCTTTACATCGGGATGCACGCCACGTCGGCTCCGCGGTTAATCCTGCTCGACGGCGATGGACAGAATGATCCTGCTGACATTCCTCGCGAAGTCGTCGCCGCGCTCATCCCGATTCGCACACTCTATTCATTCATTCCGTCACTTGCGGCGGCGGCTGGATTTCGTGTGGCAGAGATTGTTGTAAGCCATCGCCCCCGACGCGGAGGTGCTGCAAACTATTCGGTGCGACGCTTTCTCATATGGCCGCTCGTTGATCTGCTCGGGATTTTGTGGTTTGCCAATCGGCGTTTTGCGCCACCGGAGCTGCAGCAAGACAACGCCTCGACTCTGTATGATCCGAGAGAGTTGCCGAACACGAGTTCCGTGTCATTGCCGCCAACGATCCATTCAAGCGGAAGTTCATGAATCGGCTTCTGCGCTCCCACTATGGTCGACTGACTTTCGGTTTGATCCTTCTAGGAATCGCTTTTCATCTTTGGGACAGCAGGCATCTGGAGTTGGTTGGCGAC
>WNFG01002585.1_pt1 | contig 15163 bp, 9 predicted proteins | sample 5400431 | NCBI WGS metagenome assembly WNFG01 (sample SAMN13153346, study PRJNA577476) | soil metagenome | isolation source: 120 cm saprolite under Douglas fir tree site 2 hole 3 replicate 2 | place: USA:California | collected 2015-04-18 | reverse complement strand
TCCGCATCAAGGTCAGTGGCCTCGGACGCGCGCGCGAGCGTCTGTCCGAACCGGAACCGGGTCTGGTCAGGATAGGCGTCGTTGAAGGCGATGACCTCGGCCAACGAGTGCACCGCCGCGGTTGGGGGCAACGTGCTCAAATAGGCGTTCAAGTCCCGCTTGAACTCGTACCGCAGCACCGAAGAGTTGAAAACCGCGAGCTCCTGAGCGGTTTGTATCTCGACGAAAAAAACCTCCGCGCCCAGGCCCCGCATCACCTCGACGGCGGCATCGATGATCGCTCGCTGGGCCAAAGTGAGGCTGTAGTAGTAGTAGGCGGGGTTCCCGGCGGCATTGAGGCCAAACGCGATGCCAATCCGCGCGCCCTGCAAGGCGCTGGGGTCGAGAAACGGCGTGTAGTCGCTGTAGACAACCCGATCCGGCACCTGAGTCGCCGGGTCGTCTGGATCCGCGGCGGTGATCGCCCCGAGCAGGATCGCGGCGTCGGTCACCGTGCGGGCCAGGGGGCCGGCGGTGTCCTGGCTCGATGCGATGGGGATGATGCCGGTGCGGCTGGCGAGTCCCACCGTCGGCTTGATTCCGGCCAGCGAGTTCTGACTCGCTGGACTCAAAATCGATCCCGAGGTTTCGGTGCCGATGGTCGCGGCCGCGAAGCTCGCCGCCGCCGCAACGCCCGGGCCCGAGCTGGAGCCGCCGGGCGAAAGTAGCGGTCGTCCGTCCGGCGCCGGGCGGGGATCATACGGGTTGTAGACGTAATCTCCCAACGAGCTGTAGCCAGCGGGCATCCCGGCAGTCAGATAATTCGCGAACTCGGTCAGATTGGCCTTGGCGAGGATGATCGCCCCCGCCTCGCGCAATTGCCTGGTGATGAAAGCATCGTCGGTGGGAATCGAGTCTGCCAGGGCCACCGAACCCGCGGTGGTAGGTTGATCGTTCTTGTTGATGTTGTCCTTGAGGATGATCGGGATCCCAAACATCGGACCTCCACCGTTTCCCTGTAGGCGGGCCAGGTCCAGGTCGCGCGCAACTGAGCTTGCCATCGGGGCCAGGTCCCGGATCGCATTGAGATGCGGACCGACCTGGTCATACGCCTCGATCCGGGCGGTATACCGATCGACCAACTCGCTGGACGTCACCATGCCCGAGGCGAGGGCCTCTTGAATTTGGGGAATGGTTGCTTCGGTGACTTCGAAAGGCTGAGCCCGGAGACTTCCGGTCAACGCGGTGAGACTGAATGCCCCGGCCAGCACGGCTTTGAACGGGATGTATCGACCAAGCATAAACCCTCCCTGAAGCGGGCGACGTGCCTATGCCCCTGCTTAAGAACAGGCGCTTCATGCGAATGCATGCCACGAAGCACTTGACGCGTAAAGCCGCTCCTTGCTGATCCAGCTTTCCGTAGAAGCCCCACGCGCAACTGATCGATTTTCGGCAGGCGTTGATCGGAATTGCGTCCGGCTCGGACGGTGTCGTTACACCGTGCCCTCAGGAAGGTGTGGTGTCGACCCCACATCTGAAAGCACGAATCGTGGCACTTGATCGGACCGAAAACCTCCCGTTTCTACCGGAAGGGGCATTCTTCGCCCGCGCATGCTGGCTGAAAATTGCCTCAAATTGCCTCAAGGCAAGTTGGGGCAAGAATCTCCTTGGAGTCGGGCTAGGAAATTGCCTCAAGTTGCCTCAAGGCAAGTTGAGGCAAGAGTTTTTTGGAATCCGAGCTCATGGAGGCCGCTTGGGCCGAGGTCCTCGCCGCTGGCTACAAATCTTTCCCTACACGTTTTGGTCGAATCGAAGTCGGTCGCGAGACGTTTCGTCGGAAGAGCCGGATGGTGGAAACGTCGTCCGGATCTGGAGAGGGCCCCGCGTAGGTAACGGGTCGGGGCATGTCCCACCGTTGCAGCGCCGCAGCTTTAGACGTGGCTGCCCGCACTGACTTCGCTCTCCCAGATTTTTTCCTTTGCTGCCGACTTCAGCCAGGCGAGGTGGCGCTTTTCGTCCGCGTTGTTCCTTTCGATCAAGGCTCGCTGCGCGGCCGGCCAATCCAACTTGAGCGCGGAATCGTAAGTGCGATTGGTGAGCTCTTCGTTCGAGATCATCGCCATCACTGCCGCCTGATTGCCCATCACGCTGGTGACCGCGGTGAAGCCTCTCAACAGCGTGCCCTTGAGGTCTGGCAAGGGTGGAACCGGCTGTCCGCCGAGCCCGACGATCTCGTCGTTCAGATCCTGGACGTGGCTCAGGTGATCGACCCGGAACTCCGCGATCCTTTCCGAAATGAGGGGGACGGTGATTCGGTTGATTGCCTCCTCATACAAGCTGATCGCATCGACATCCAACTGCGCCAACTCACGAAGCTTGATCAGCTGCTTCTCGAGCTCCATCGTCGTTCTCCCCTGGCCGCTTCGGCGAACCGTTCGAACCCCAACACTTGATGAATTCGGCACGAGCTTCCAGCCGGGAGGGTTTGAATCCCCGGCGTCGCTGTCAAGCTCCCGCTACGGGCTCGACGCGCCACCCCCAAGGCGGAAGGCCAAGCGCAGACTCGCTCCCCAGATTCGCTTTCAGCGAAAACTGCGATCGCGAGATCGATATTACGTTGCCCTCCCAGGTGACCCGCGACCACTCGCCGGCGATGGAGCGTTGAAACCGGCGGCGCATACGAAGGAGCTGCTGATAGACGCCGCGAATCACTGCGTGGTCGCCGTCTCGCCGGTGGCTGAGCTTCGAAGCCGAAAACGTGGCCGGGTCCTGCGGGTCAGGCACATCGTCAACGCCGGCGGCGATGAGCTCGCGCTTGCGCCCCTCGGAAACCGCCTTCGCCAAAGCCGGGTCGGAGTGGCTGGTGAAATAGAGGAACGGCCGGCTCTCTCCGTATTCTTCACCCATGAAGAGCAACGGCAACGCGGGCCCGAGCACTAGAATGGCAGCCAAGGGAGGCCACGCTTCGCGCGGGATCAGCGAGATCAGGCGCTCGCCGTGCGGGCGGTTCCCCACCTGGTCGTGATTCTGCAGGGCGAACACGAATTGCGAGGGAACCAGGCCCTTCGTCGGCGTTCCGTGGGGACGCCCTCGAAAAGGGGAAAACTGCCCCTGGTAAACAAAGCCAGCCTCGAGCGCCGTGGAGATATCTTCGCGGCGGCCGAAATCGGCGTAGTAGTAGCTGCGCTCTCCCGTCAGAAATGCGTGCACCGCGTGGTGGAAGTCGTCCGCCCATGCCGTGGATGCCCCCCAGCCACCCGGGCCGCGATCGACCACGCGTCGATCGTTGAGGTCGCTCTCGGCCACGACGTAGATCTTACGTCCCATCTCCCGCCCGACCTCTCGCACCGCGTCCGCGATCTCGCGCACGATGTGTCGCGGGCTCTCATCGGGGATGGCGTGGACGGCATCCAGTCTCAAGGCATCCAGATGAAAGTCGCGGATCCACTGCACCGCGGCCCCGACAACAAACTCGCGGACCGGGGCGCTGTCCTCGCCGTCATAGTTGATGCCGTCTCCCCAGGGCGTGCGGTGGCGGGAGCTGAAGTAGGGCGCGAATTCCCCGAGGTAATTTCCCTCCGGTCCGAAGTGATTGAAAACGACGTCCAGGCAAACGGCCACGTTCGCCCGGTGCGCGGCATCAACGAATCGCTGCAAAGCAACCGGGCCGCCGTAACTCTCGTGCACGGCGTAGGGCAGGACGCCGTCGTAGCCCCAGTTGCGGTCGCCGGCGAACGGCTGGACCGGCATCAGCTCCACGCAGGTGACGCCCAGCTCCGAAAGCTCCGGCAAGTGGGCAGCCGCGGCGTCCAGCGTTCCCTCTTCGGTGAAAGTGCCGACGTGAAGCTCGTAGAATACCAGCGCTTCGAGGTCGATGCCCTTCCAGCCTTCTTCCCTCCATCGAAAGGCCTTCGCATCAAAGACCGCGGAAGCGGCGTGCACTCCTTCGGGCTGACGCAGCGACGCGGGATCGGGTCTGATCCCGCCGTCCTCGAGCTGGTACGCGTATCGCGCTCCGTCGGTCCCCTCGGAACTGAAGAGCGAGAAGCGTCCCTGGCCTTCCGGGTTCATCGGGAGGCTTCGACCATCGAGCAGCAAAGAAAGCGAGCGATGCCGGGGCGCCCACACCCGGAAGGTGGAGCCTCGGTTCGTGACTTCGACGCCGTGTTTCATGGGAAGCCCTACGGTGCTACGGGATGACCCTGTTTGCCAGTGGCCGATGGTCGGGCGGTCGCTTGACACCACGAAGAACGGCAGGCTAGTGCGGCGATCATCCAGACGGGAGGGTTTTCTGCCATGACGCTCACCTCGCTGCTTCGCTTCCCGGTGCTGATCACCTTTGCCGTCGTGTTTTTTCCGGGATCAAGCGCCCGCGGCACGATCGGTCCGAGCGACACTGCCGACATATACGCGATCGCCGTGGATCCAACCGCGCCCGCCACTCTGTACGCCGGGACCAGGAATGGCGGCATCTACAAGACGACGGATGGCGGACAGAGTTGGACGCCGGCAAGCGCGGGAATCATCGGCTCGATCTACTCGAACATCGCGCTGGACCCGACAGATCCGGAAAAGCTCTATCTGGGCACCGATGGCGGCGGATTCTTCCGGACAACCGACGGTGGCGACCACTGGATCCACGGCGAAGGCTCCTACCACCAGACCGTCAAGTCCATCTCGATCGATGCGGTTCAGGCGAACGTGATCACCATGGGCGCGTTCCGGGACATTTATCGAAGCTTCGACTACGGCGCGACCTGGGGAATCCTCTATCAGTTCGACTTCGCGACCGGCGTGCTCTCCATTGCCCAGGATCCCGTCTCGACGAACGCGATGTACATCGCGACCAATACCCATGGCTTGATGAAGTCGATCGATGGGGGATACACTTGGAACAGAACCGCCGTGTCCCAGATCAGCACGGTCGTTGCAATCGACCCGGCCGACAACCAGGCCGTGCTGGCGTCCGGCTTTAACAATCTCGTAAAGAGCACCGACAGCGGCGCGACGTGGAGGACGACACTCGACGTTCCCTATGGTTCGGCGATCGTGTTCGACGCTGCCAATCCCGGCTCGGTTTACGCGAGCTTCGGTTACAACGGCGTCTACGCCAGCAACGACGGAGGCGAGACCTGGTCGCCCGCGAACGCCGGCCTTCCTACCCTTCAGATCAACGCCTTGGCGATTGATTCAGCCAACGGCATTCTCTACGCGGGTACCGAGGGCGCCGGCATCTTTGTGAGCTACGACGGCGGGCAGACCTGGATGTGATCCGGGCGGGACGCGTTCTGGCAATCCAGCGTGGGCGCCCAGAAGGCGTGTCACCTGGACCGCCCGGTCGCCGGTACAGGAAGCGTTACATCGAAGTAGCTGGCTTTGAGCACGGCCGCCGCGGCCGGAGACGTCAGGAATTCGATTAGGGCGTCGACAGCCTTCCGGTGCTTGCTTTTCGTCAGCACGCCCGCGGAGAACGCGGTGATGTGCTGAAGCTCGCCTGGAAGAGGACCCAGAAGCTCGGTGCCGGCGACTGGCATCAGCTCCGGGATCTGCTGAACGGCGAGGTCGGCCTCTCCTCTGACGAGGGCTTCCGCATTGGGCACGCCACGGCCGAGCTTCGCCTTGGCATTGACCTGTTCGGCGATGCCGAGTCGCTGAAGAACTTTTGCGAAGTGGATCCCGCTGGCGCCGCCTCCGACCGGATCCGAATAGGCCACCGTCTTCGCCGCCAGCAATGCGCGCTTGAGCGCCTCGGGAGTTGAGATGTCGGGCTTCGGCGCGCCCTTGAGCACCGAGATGCCGATGGCGGAGCTTGCGACCTGCGCGCTCGTTCCAGCGACGACCTTGCCATCCCGGGTCAAGCGCTCGAGGCTGTCCGCGGTGCTGAGAATAGCGTCCCCTTCCTCTCCGGCGGACACGCGTTTCTCGATCATCCCGCTGGGCAAGAACACCAGATTGAGCTTGTGGCCGCGGGCCTCGAACTGCGGCTTGAGTTGGTGCCAGGCGTCCTCGAAAGCAATGCTGCTCAAAAGCTTGAGCTCGGCCGCACGTGCGTCGCCGATTTGCAGAAAAAGCGCGGCCACTGACAATAGCGAGATTACCCAGACATGCCTGCGGTAGGTCATGAAACATGCGCGCTGCTTATTCTTTGTCGAGCAACTTTTGAGAAAGGAAATCACCGGGCCTCCCTCCGCCGCGGAGCTTACAGCACAGACCATCGTTGGTGGAACAAACCCTGAGCAAGCGGCTAACGCCGGCGACAGGTGCAGTCCTCTATGCGGGGGCACTTAGACCATCGCCGGAGAGGTACCGGCCAATCGGATTGCCAAGTGGCACGGAACGGAATGGTCCGCGCTCGGAAGCGGAGTGAATGCCCCTGTGAATCTCTGATTGGTAAAGGTGTCGGCCCTTCGACACAAATCTCCTATGGACCCGTGATCGGCGTGGCGGTGTTCCATCAGCCCAGCGACGGCCTGTCTGTTGAGCGAGCCGCCCTTGTGGCACGCGAAATGCTCTCTCCCGATTTACGGAGGCCATTTGGCATCTGAAACCAATCTCGAAGGAGAAGAGAGCTATGAAATCGTTAAGCAAACTAGTCGGTGCGTTGGCATTTGGGTTTGTCGGAGTGGCGAATTCCCAGCAGGTAACTGTCTATGAGGCGCCACTCTATGATGATTCGAGCAAGCACATCTCAGCGGACTTTGCGGTGGACCGTGAGTTGGGCCGGGCCTGGGTTGATGTTGAAGTCCCGTCCGCCGTGAGTGGCAGTGAAGCGGAATTCGACCCTCCGGTCGAGAGGATGGTTAAGGGGCTCTATTACGATTCTGCCCGAAAGCAGGTGCTTTATCGGACTGCTACGGGACCCATCGTTTGCGCTGAAGACGCCACCACTCTCGGGGAAACCCATTTGAAGAGCACCGGGAATTGTCGGCTGATCTCAAGCACCGAGCAGCGTAATGTTGACGATGGATTCGATGTCCACAAGCAAACGGTAGCTAAGGTTGTCTTCGAGGCTCAGAGCTCCAGCGCTCGTCAGCAGGCCGCGGCTCGCGCCAAAAGCCGCTGACGCAAAGTCGTGTGCGGTGGTGTTGGCCGAGCTCGGCCCTCGCACTCGACATCTTCGAGACGGAGGATCGCGGGCTGGGTGTAACGCCCGGCGGCCCAGCAGAACAATGGGTGTGGGCCGCGTGCAGCGCAGCGTCGGAACCCGCGGCCGCCGACGCGCACTGGGGATCCTCATGCTTCGAGCTTTAAACCTGCAGCCATTGGGAAGGGAACGCTGGATGAGCGCTCATCTGGCGGACGCCGGAAATGGACTGATCACGGGATCTCGATTTGACCACTTTGGATCGGCACAACGGCACAAGCTCCCGTTACACCCGCTCTTGGAGCTCGCGGCCCAGGAGCCCCTCCGGCCGGAGGAGCAGCACCACGACAATCAGGACGAACCCGAGCGAGCTTTTGAACTCGATCGCCAGTGCCACTCGAACATCGCGCCGGGTGCCGTTGCGGAGCTGCGTCCCGCCACAGGGTTGACAGCTACCCGATCACGATGGTCGGGCAGCCGGCGTCCAGGAAGACTCTATTTCCGACCGCCACGGCAACCGCGTAGTGGTAGAGCCCCTTGGCAGCCTCCCGGCTGACCCGGGCAGGAGGGGATAGTTTTCCGGCGCGACCGCGAATCTCCGCTGTGTTGAGCGGCGTCTTGCCTGTAAACATGACCGCCCAATCCCCGTTGGCCATCCAGCTGATCCGACCGTTTGGCGACACATGACAAACTGACGGTATGTATGTGAAATCTCCAGTCTCTGCGTCCACCTCAATCCTGATATCCGGCATTGATTCCCTCCCTGGCGGTTCCGGTGCCGAAACTGTGCTGTCCTCGGCAGGTTGTCAATGAGACTGCGGCGCAACTCGGCAGCACCGGTCGATCAATTCGCGGTACCGCGGGTCTCGCCGCAAGGACTCCAGGGGCGGCCAATTCTCCACTTCATTGCGGAAGCCGCCCTTGATCGCACCCTCGACCGCACCAAGAGCGCGATCCCGCATCCCGGCTTGCTCGTAGACGATCGACGCTCGAGAGAGGACAAGGCCGTCATCGGGTTTGAGCTTGATCGCGCTTCGCAGCTCGGCGAGCGCTCTTTCATTTTCGCCGAGATGCGACCAGTACATCGCACAATTCGCCCGGGCGACCTCGTCTAGCGGGTTCACCGCCAGCTCTCGCTCGAAGAGCGCGATCGCTTGCCGGTACGCTTCCCTCGAGTCGCTTTCTCTCCCCGGAATCCAGCGGTAGGCGTCCCCCAGATTGCCCCAGTAGATTCCGTTGGTCGCGTTTCGTTCGATCGCTTTCCGATAGTTCTCGCTCGCTTCCACGTAGCGACCTTGCAGGTAGTACAGGGTCGCGAGGTTCGAGTAAGCGGCGTCAGTGGGCTGGAGGGACAGAGACTTCTGGAGGGCGCTCTCTGCGTTGTTGTAGTCCTTCAATTTGAGGTAAAGACCTCCCACGCTTCGATATCCGACGTAATTGTCCGGGGTGAGATCGACGACTCGCTTGAAGTTGGAGAGTGCCTCCTCGATTCGACCCCTGCGATTGTAGAAGATGCCGAGGTCCTTGTAGGTACTCCAATCGTCCGGCCGCAGTCGGATCAGCCGCTTGAAGGTGGCTTCGGCTTCATCCGGCCTGCCCGCGGCAACGTAGGTGTTTGCCAATTCGCGCAACGCATCCGCGCTTTCCGGCTGAATCTTGAGGCCTGATTCAAAACTGATGATTGCATCCTGATATTCGCCGGCGGTGTTTTGGATGAGACCCATGATCAGGTGCACATCGAAGAGTTGCCGATTGAGCTCGATCGCCCGCCGGGAGCTCTCTCTCGCTTCCGCCAGGAAACGCATGTCCTTGCTCGATTGGTAGCGCCGTAGGTACGACTCAGCTCGCCCCGCGTGCGCAAGAGCAAAGGTCGAGTCCAGAGAGAGCGCTTTGTCGAAGGCTTCGATTGCCTTTTCAACGCTCTCCGATCGGTCATACCGCTGTAGATAGCCTCGTCCGCGCAAATAAAGCTCGAGCGCCTCCGGGACCTGCGTCAGTCCGAACCTCGCCCCCGGGGCGACTCGCGCTTTCGCCGCGGCTGGCATCTTCAGCATTTCCGCTGCCTGCTCGAGCAGCCTGTCCGGAATCGTTGCCAGCTCTTCCCGTGTCGCCTCGATCTTACGCGACTCGAGGGTGACCTGGCTCGCTGCGTCGACGAGAGCCAGCGACACCGAGAGCCGCCCCTCCGATTCGCGAACGATGCCGGTCAACGCGAGGGTGGCGCCGAGAAGCTTTCGTGCCTCGCTCGGACTGTTTATCTTTTGTTCCAGTACCTCATTGGCGGATACGACATTCAAGCGGCCGAGCCCGAATTGGTCGAGCTTGCCGGCCAGAATCTCAAACAGTCCGGCGTTGAATGCTTCGTCCGAAGGACTGTTCCCAACATAGTCAAAGGGGAGCACTGCGACCCTACCCGCCGCTGGAACCGCGCTGGTGCGAGACCAGTCGGAAGCGCGGTTGTAGAAATACACCAGAGCGGGCAGAACCAGGATCACCGCCGCCGCCGCAGAAACTCGCCGGCGGCGCGACAACTTCGAAGAGCTGGTGGCCTGGCTGGTTTCGGTGTGCTCGCGCAGAGCAATCTGGAGCGATCTCAAATCAAGGACGAGATCGTCGGCGTTCTGATAGCGCGCGGATGGCTTCTTCATCATCAAGGTTGCGACAATTCGCTCCAACCTCGCCGGAACGCCGGCACGAAAGGCGCTCAACGCGGGCGCCTGCACGGCAGCAATTTTCGCGAGCAGGGCGTCTCGCGTCTCCGCTTCGAACGGCACGCGACCCGTGGTCAATTCAAAGAGAACCACGCCGAATGAAAACAGGTCGGAGCGCGCATCAGTCTCCTTGCCCTCCGCCTGCTCGGGGGACATGTAGCGCAGGGTGCCGATGAGAAGGCCGGGGGTGGTATTGCCCGCGAAACGGCTCAGCTTGGCCACCCCGAAATCGGTGATCTTGAGCTGCCGCTCTTCAGTCAACATCAGATTGCTGGTTTTGATATCGCGATGAATGATGCCTCGCCGGTGCGCGTGCGCGAGCCCTTCACCCGCCTGCTTCGCATATTCGAGGAGCTCCTCGATCGAGAGCCGCTCTCCGCCGCGGGCGAGCCCTTCGAGGCGGGCTTTCAGCGTGCCACCGGCCAGATACTCGAGGACGAGGAATTTCCGGTTATCGACTTCGTGAATGTCGAAGAGCGTGGCGATGTGGGGATGGTTCAGCACCGAGAGCGCCGTCGCTTCCTGCATGAAGCGCTCGCGGGCGTCGGCGGAGGTGACGATGCCTGGCGCGAGGAACTTCAGGGCGACGAGGCGGTTCAGCTTCTGATCGAGCGCCTTGTACACCTCCCCCATGCCTCCTCTGCCGAGGAGCTCCCTCACCTCGTAGTGGAGGATGGTCTGCCCAGTCACAGGTTTCCCTCGCGGTCAGTCTTGCTTAGCCGTCAGGAGGCGAGGCGTTCCACCGAGCCAGTTACCGCCAGACGGATGGCTTTTTCAAGTGGCGAGGGTTTCAGCGAAGGGTGGGCAACAGGGCGGCTGATGGTCGCGGCTCGAGGTGGCGCAAAGGCAGTCATGGCCTCCACTCCAAGGCCGGACCCGACTCGCATCGAGAGGTGTCGGAAAGGCTGGCCGGGTCTGCTGTCAGACCCGGCTGCCGCATCCAGGTGGCACCGAGCTTCGCTCATGTAGCGAGCTAGTTTGCGCGGTCCGACCCAGCAGAGAATATTGCAAAGTAAGACCGAAATTCCCCTCCGATGGAAGTGAAAGATCCTGCCGCATAAACGGTGTCGCCGTTGACCGCGAGCGACGAGACAATGTCATTCGCGTTAGGGTTCCAGCTCGTGGCAAGTCCGGTGGAGGCGTCCAGCGCCGCAATGTAATTGCGCGCTTGCCCTCCGACGAATGAGAAACGTCCTGCCACATAAACATTGTTGCCACTGAGCACCAGCGACGAGACACCGTTATTCGGGCTGGGGTTCCAGCTCGTGGCAAGTCCGGTGGAGGCATCCAGCGCCGCAATGTAATTACGCGTTTGCCCTCCAATGGAGGTGAAATTCCCTCCCGCATAGACGGTGTCGCCGCTAACCGCTATCGAAAAGACACCAGGCGATGGAAAGGGATACCCTGCGTTGGGGTTCCAGTCAGTGGCAAGGCCGCTGGAGGCATCCAGCGCCGCGAGGTAATGGCGCGTTTGCCCTCCGATGGAGGTGAACTCCCCTCCTGCATAGACAGTGTTGCCGCTGACAGCCAGCGACGAGACAATGTCATTCGCGTTGGGGCTCCAGTCGGTGGCAAGTCCGGTGGAGACATCCAGCGCCGCAATCCGATTGCGCGCTTGCCCTCCGATGGAGGTGAAATACCCTCCCGCATAGACAGTGTTGCCGCTGACAGCCAGCGACGAGACATAGTCATTATCGCCAGTCGCGTGAGGGTCCCAGTCGGTGGCAAGTCCGGTGGAGGCATCCAGCGCCGCAATCCGATTGCGCGCTTGCCCTCCGATGGAGGTAAAAATTCCTCCCGCATAAACCGTGTTGCCGCTGACAGCGAGCGACGAGACATACTGATTCGGGTTGGGGTTCCAGGCGGTGACAAGGCCGGTGGAGGTATCCAGCGCCGCAATCCGATTGCGTGTTTGCCCTCCGATGGAGGTGAAAACTCCTCCCGCATAAACCGTGTTGCCGCTGACCGCGAGCGAAAGGGCAATGCCATTCGGGCTGGGGTTCCAGTCGGTGGCAAGGCCAGTGGAGGCATCCAGGGCCGCGAGGTAATAGCGCGTTTGCCCTCCGATGAAAGTGAAATTCCCTGCTGCATATACGGCGGTGTCACTGACAGCGAGCGAGTTGATATAATCATTGTCGCCATTCGCGTTGGGGTTCCAGTCGGTGGCAAGTCCGGTGGAGACATCCAGCGCCGCAATCCGATTGCGCGGTTGCCCCCCGATCGAGGTGAAATACCCTGCCGCATAGACGGTGTTGCCGCTGACAGCGAGCGACGAGACAGAGTTATTGGGGTTGGGATTCCAGTCCGTGGCAAGGCCGGTGGAGGCATCCAGCGCCGCTAGGACAAAGCGCGGTTGCCCTCCAATGGTGGTGAATTCTCCTGCCGCGTAGATATTGTTGTCGGTGACCGTTAGCGAGCGGACAGCGTCATTCGGGTTTGGGTTCCAGTCCGTGGCAAGGCCAGTGAAGGCATCCAACGCCGCAAGAGAATTGCGCGGTTGCCCTCCGATGGAGGTGAAAACTCCTGCCGCATAAACGACGTTGCCGCTGACTGCTGTCGAAATGACAGGGAAATTCGGGTTGGGGTTCCAGTCCACGGCACGGCCAGTGGAGGCATCGAGGGCCGCGATGCTATTGCGCGTTTGCCCTCCGATGAAAGTGAAATTCCCGGCTGTGTAGACGGTGTTCCCGCTGACCGCTAACGACGAGATAGAGCCATTCGGGTTGGGGTTCCAATCAGGGTCGGGCCTGCCGTCCGGAAGAATCCGCGCAATTCGGTTAACTGCCACGCTCCCTATTTGGGTGAAATTGCCGCCGATGTAGAAGACCCTGGGATTAGCGGGATCTGCCACCACTGCGACAACACCACCGTTCACGGGCGGCCACGCAGCAAAGCCCGGCTTTGCTCCGGTGTCGGCGTCCAACATCACTGCCGAGCCAGTCGGTGGACCTATGTGCGTGAAAAAGCCGCCCAAGTAGAGCGTGTTGCCGCTCCGCGCAAGCGCATAGACACAACAATTGGTGACGACAGGAATCGCTGACCCAATTTTGAGCGTGAGCGTGGTTCGAGTCGAGCCAGCCGAGTTTTGTCCGGTGACGGTATAGTCGGAAGTTGGCGCCAGTGCAGTGGGTGTTCCGGTGAGAAGGCCGGTGCTCGAGCTCAAGGTCAGGCCATCTGGAACGCTAGGACTGACGGAGTACTGGGTTGGCCTGCCCCCCTCGAAGTAAGGCTCGTTGGGCTCAATCTCCATCCCTACCGCATAGATGGCTGGGTTGCGCGCATAGCCAAGCGCGGTCGGCGCAGTTTCACCGTCTCCCCCATTGCTTGTGGTGCCGCAAAACAGGACCCAGACTCCCAAAAGGACTTTCATGTTTCCCCCTCGGGCGACGTTGAGGCACTCGGCGGCTACGCCAAGCAGATACCTCGTGCGCGTACACCCTGCAGAAGCAAAGTGCAATGGGTGCAGCGCCCTCCCGACACGGCCTATGTGCCTCGGGGCGACGGACCGAATGGATCTTTGATCGGATGGACCCGCTATTCTACCGCGTGGCCGCCGAGTGGGGAGTACCCCAAAAGTAAGAAGCGCCACGAGCCAAGTGCCCGTGGCGCTCCCGCTACACGCGCTCCTGGAACTCGCGGCCCAGCAGCCCCTCCGGCCGGAGGAGCAGCACCACGACAATCAGGACGAAACCGAGCGAGCTTTTGAACTCGATCGCCAGATAGGCGCCGCACAACGCCTCCGCTACGCCGAGGATCAGGCCGCCGACAATCGCACCCGGCAGGCTGTTCAGGCCCCCGAGCACCGCGGCGGCGAGGCCCTTGAACATCGGGTCGAGCATGAAGAAAGGGTCGAGAAGCAGCGCGGGCGCGAGGAAGACTCCGGCGATCACCGCGAGGGCCGCCGCGACGCCCCAGGAGAAGGCTAGCACCCGGCGAGTGGGGATGCCGAGCGTCTGCGCCGCGGGGAGGTTCTCAGACGTGGCCCTCATGGCGAGGCCGAGTCGGGTCTTCTGGGTGAGCAGGTACAAAACGAGGCTCGTCGCCGCTGCGGCGGCGAGCGTGCCGATCGACAGCTCGCTCACATAAACGGGGCCAATCTGCCAGACCTTGGTATCCGAGAGCGGGAACGGGAAGCGGTCGGGCTCCGCGCCCCAGCGGTAGACGGTGAGCCCCTGGAGGATGAGGGCGAGGCCGGAAGTGAGGATCACGGTGCCCAGGGGTGAGGCTCCCTTCCGCTGCGCGGGGACCACTGCCCCGAAGTAGAAGACCACGGCAATCACGGCGCCCACCAAAATCGCGAGGGGAAATGCGATCCAGAATGACATGCCGCCGGTGATCGCGGCGAAGGCGACGAAGGTGCCGAAGGTCGCGAGGTCACCGTGCGCGAAGTTCAAGACCCGGGTGGACCGGTAGATGAGCACCAGCCCGAGGGCCACCAGCGCGTAGAGGCTCCCCGCGGAGAGGCCAGAGAGCGCGTATTGGAGGAACCTTCCCATTGGGCACCTATCTAAACGGCCACATCCGGAAGTAGAGCCGCATCTTCAGCCAAACACCGGCGAGCCCGAGCGGCTCGAAAATGAGAACGGCCAGGATGGCCACCCCGAAGAGCACTGGCACTGCCCACCGGAAGTCGCCCAGCAGGACCGGAACAAGGATCGCGAAGGCGGCGCCGAAGACGGAGCCCTCGATGGAGGCCAGGCCGCCCACGGTGATCGCCACGAAGAAGTTGAGCGTCTCCTGGATGTTGAACGCCTGCGGCTCGAGGTGCCCGAGGTACTGCGCGAACAGCGCGCCCTGGACGCCCGTGTAGAAGGACGAGATCGCGAAGGCGAGGAGCTTGTAGCGCGTGAGGTTGACGCCCATCGCCTCGGCGGCGAGGTCGCTGTCGCGGATCGCCACGAAGGCGCGACCCACGTAAGAGGAGACCAGATTGTAGGCGACCGCGATGAAGACGAGGAAGATCCCGTAGTAGAGGAGATAGGTGTACACGTCCCGGGGCAGGCCGAAGAGCGGGGTGAGCCCGGGAATCCCAAGCCCGGCGCGCCCGCCGGATAACCATTCAACGTTCGCGAAGATCTGGTAGGTCGCGGTGCCGAACCCCAGTGTGGCGATGGCCAGGTAGACGCCCTTGAGGCGAAGGGACGGAAAGCCCACCACCCACCCCGCCAGCCCGGCCGCCAGCCCCGAGGCGACCAGCGCCGGCGGGAACGGGACCCCCGCAATGCGCAGGTGGCCAAACGAATAGGCGCCGATGGCGAGGAGGCCCGCCTGACCGAACGAAAGTTGTCCCGCGTACCCGATTAAGAGATTTTGCCCGAGCGCGCCGATGGCGTAGAGCCAAACCACGGCCCCGCGCGTCAGCCAGGCCCGCGGCGCCCACCAGGGCAAC
>WNFG01002582.1_pt1 | contig 15170 bp, 10 predicted proteins | sample 5400431 | NCBI WGS metagenome assembly WNFG01 (sample SAMN13153346, study PRJNA577476) | soil metagenome | isolation source: 120 cm saprolite under Douglas fir tree site 2 hole 3 replicate 2 | place: USA:California | collected 2015-04-18 | reverse complement strand
AGCCTTCGAAGTCGACTGGGGCGTTCGCCAGCCCGGAAATCCAGCAGATCGAGGAGCTCCTGCAATTCATGACGGAGCACAATCTCGAGGAGTTTGAATACTCCCGGGGTGATCTTCGGATTCGCTTGCGCAAGCCGTCCCCTGGAGTGGTCATGCCGGCCGCACGGGGCTCCATCTCCTCAGAGTTCGCGGTGCACAACCCCGGAGACGCTTCTCAAGCCGCCGCCGCATCCCCAACCGAAGCGCGACCGAGCGAGGATCTGCATATGGTCAAGTCGCCCATCGTAGGAACCTTCTACGGATCCCCCAGCCCAGGCTCGGATGTCTTCGTGAAGGTCGGCTCACACGTCGAAACCGGGCAAGTGCTCTGCATCGTGGAAGCCATGAAGCTCATGAACGAGATTGAAGCGGATGCCGCCGGCGAAGTGGTCCGCATTTTCGTCGAAAATGGACAGCCCGTAGAATACGGACAACCCCTCTTCGGCATTCGTACGAGCCGGAACAAGTAGCCGGCGCGTCGGGACATGTTTCAAAAAATCCTAGTCGCCAATCGCGGGGAAATCGCCTTGCGGGTCATTTGCGCCTGCAAGGAGCTCGGCATTTCCACCGTTGCGGTATATTCCGAGGCGGATCGTAACGCGCTCCACGTTCGATTTGCCGATGAAGCGGTGTGCATTGGCCCGTCCCGCAGCAGCGAGAGCTATCTGAACATTCCACAGGTGATTAGCGCCGCGGAAATTACCAACGTCGACGCCATCCATCCTGGGTATGGCTTCCTGAGCGAGAACGCCAATTTCGCCAAAGTTTGTGAAGCTTCCGAAATCACCTTCATCGGTCCAAGGCCGGAAATCATCGAAATGATGGGAGAGAAGGACCGCGCGCGCCGGGAAGTGAAAGCCGCCGGCTTGCCTACCATCCCGGGGAGCGACGGCATCGTCGAAGGCGAGGAACAGCTTGCGAAAGAAGCGGCGCGCATCGGGTATCCCTTGATATTGAAGGCTTCCGCGGGTGGGGGCGGTCGCGGCATGCGCGTGGTTCGCCGCCAGGATGAGCTGCTGACAGCCTACCAGACGGCGCGCAGTGAAGCGCAGCAGGCCTTCGGCACGCCGGACGTGTACGCGGAAAAATTCCTCGAGCATCCCCGCCACATCGAGTTTCAGGTCTTAGGGGACCAGCATGGCAAAGTAATCCATCTTGGCGAACGCGAGTGCAGCATCCAGCGGCGGCACCAGAAACTCGTGGAGGAATCACCTTCGCCGGTGGTGGACGCGTCGCAGCGAATGGAACTCGGCGCCATGGTCGTGAAGGCTCTCGAGAACATCGGCTATACCAATGCCGGAACTGTTGAATTTCTAATGGATCAGGATGGTTCGCTCTATTTCATTGAGATGAACACGCGCATTCAGGTCGAGCATCCCGTCACCGAGCTCGTCACGGGAGTGGACTTGATCAAGGCTCAAATCCGCATCGCCGCCGGGGAAAAGATGGAAAGTGCCACCGGCGCGATTATTCCCTCCGGCCACGCCATCGAATGCCGCATCAACGCCGAGGACCCCACTACGTTTGTCCCCTCGGCGGGGCGCATCACCACATTTCAAGCGCCGGGTGGCACGGGCGTTCGCGTGGACTCCGCCGCCCACGCCGATGCGGTCATTTCGCCGTACTACGATTCGCTGATTGCCAAGCTCATCGTCAAAGGCCGCGATCGCTCCGAGGCCGTCGGCCGCATGAAGCGCGCGCTGGAGATGTTCGTCATCGAGGGCATCAAGACCTCCATTCCGCTCCACCGCAGGATTTTCGCCGACCCCGAGTTCGCCAGCGGCCGGTTCGACACGCATTTCATTGAAAGACTGCTCGGCACAAACGGAAAATAATCCTCCATGCGCCTTGTTCTCCCGCGGCTGTATGTGGTATTAGACGCAGCATTGCTTACCGTTTCTGAAACGGATTGTGCTCAGAAGCTTGCCGATGCCGGAGTGCGCTTGCTCCAGTACCGGAATAAGTCCGCATCTTCTCGCGAACTTTTCGAATCCTCCCGCCGGCTCTCCTCCCAGCTAGTTCCCGAGGGCGTCTCGTTTCTGGTAAACGACCGCGCCGATGTCGCCTCCGCGGTGGGCGCCACTGGCGTTCACGTGGGCCAGGAGGATTTGTCCGCCGAGGACGCCCGGCAGGTGCTGGGAACAGGCAAATGGGTTGGCGTCTCCACACATAATCTGGAGCAATTCGAACGCGTCACCGCTACTTCCGCGGATTACATCGCGGTCGGCCCAGTTTTTTGCACTTCCACCAAAACCAACCCCGATGCCGTTGTCGGCATCAATTTCATTCGGCGCGTTCGTGCGCGCTCCACCAAGCCGATTGTGGCCATTGGGGGAATCACGCTGGACCGAGCAGCCGAAGTGATCCGGGCCGGAGCGGATTCGGTTGCTGTAGCCAGCGACATACTCCGCGCGCCAGACCCCGGCCGGCGCGCGCGCCAGTACATCGAACTGCTCGAAGCCGCAAACCATGCGGCTGCTGTCTGAGGCGCCCAGCGAATGCCTGACACTACTCATCCGCTGTCAGCAAGCACCACGAAGAACGAACCTGGTTTTGTGCGCGCCCTCGGTTTATTTGACGGCACCATGATCGTTGTCGGCTCGATGATCGGCTCCGGCATCTTCATCGTGGCTGCAGATATTTCGCGCCAGACAGGATCCCCTGGTGGCCTGATTCTCACTTGGATTCTCACCGGACTGTTAACGATTTCCGCCGCACTTTCCTATGGCGAGTTGGCAGCATTGTTTCCGCATGCAGGTGGCCAGTATGTTTATTTGCGCGAAGCGTACTCACCACTTTGGGGTTTTCTCTACGGTTGGACGCTCTTTCTTGTAATCCAGACCGGTACGATCGCCGCCGTCGCCGTGGGCTTCGCACGCTATCTCGGCGTCTTGCTGCCGTCCATCTCCCCCAACACGTGGATTGTCCACCCCGTCGCTCTGGGCTCGAAGTACGCTATTAGCCTTTCGGTTCAGCAGTTGGTGGGCGTGTTGATGATCATGTTTCTGACTTTTATCAACACCCTGGGCGTTCAACTCGGAAAGCTCATCCAAAACGTTTTCACCAGCGCCAAGACCCTCGCTTTACTGGGCCTGATTATCTTGGGCATTTTTGTCGGGAAGAATGCCGGCGCCATGACCGAGAATTTCAGCCATTTCTGGGAAATCCGAAACGCCAAGACTCTTGAGCCCGGCGCGGATTTCCTTCGTAGCTTTGTACCCGCCGTCACTGCCGCCAGCGGTGCGTTTGGCTTGTTCGTTGCCCTAGGCGTCGCTCAGGTTGGGTCGCTGTTTTCCGCCGACGCCTGGAACAACATTGGCTTCACTGCCGCAGAAGTAAAAAACCCCCAACGCGATGTCGCGCTCTCGATGGCGTTTGGCACCATGATCGTCATCACCCTCTATTGCCTTGCGAATCTCGCCTACCTTTTCACTCTGCCCCTCGTGCAAATTCAAACCGCTCCGGATGATCGCGTGGCAAGCGCGGCGCTGAACGCCATCTTCGGCCCCCAGGGCGCCATGATAATGGCCGCGGCCATCATCATTTCCACGTTTGGCTGCAACAACGGCTTAATCCTGGCCGGCGCGCGTGTCTCGTATGCCATGGCCAGGGATGGACTGTTTTTCAAATCCACAGGCAAGCTCAATCGCAACGGCGTGCCCGGCTCGGCGCTTGTCTTTCAAGGGATCTGGATTACCGTCCTGATCCTGCTGCGCACCCGCCGCGTGGATGCCTTGGGAGCAGTGACGTACGGCAATCTCTACAGCAACCTCCTTGACTACGTCGTATTTGCTGCGTTGCTTTTCTACGTCATGACGACAATCGGGATTTTTGTGTTGCGCGCAAAAAGGCCTGATGCCGAGCGCCCCTATCGTGCCTTTGGCTACCCCTTTGTTCCCGCACTCTATATTTTGGCAGCCGCGGCCATCATGCTGGTCCTGCTGCTTTATCAGACGCAGACCTCCGGCGCGGGGCTGGTGATTGTAGTTATCGGCTTGCCGGTTTATTTTCTATGGTCGTGGTGGTCGAAGCGGGCCGCCCCCGTGCGCAACACGGAATAATTGAATTTTCTTGTAGGGGTGCAGCATGCTGCGCCCCTACAATGTTTGCAAAGCCAAATTGGTAGCCATACCCGGAAACAGGGAACATCTCCCAGAAGGAGGAGTTGCATGGGCAACCCCTTGTTCGCAAGAAAACCGATGAGCATGTTGCTCGAGGAGGCCAAGGAAGAAGGCGGGCATAGTCTGAAGCGTACGCTCGGCCCCTTCCAGCTCACGGCGCTCGGCGTCGGAGCCATTATCGGCGCCGGCATCTTCGTGCTTTCAGGGCTGGGAGCGCACTACGCGGGTCCCGGCCTGATGCTCTCCTTCGTGCTTTCCGGGATGGGCTGCGCCTTCGCCGGCCTCTGCTACGCCGAATTTGCGGCCATGATTCCTCTGGCGGGCAGCGCTTACACGTACGCCTACGCCACCCTCGGTGAACTTTTCGCCTGGATCATCGGCTGGGACCTCACGCTGGAATACGCCATGGGAGCCAGCACGGTTTCCTCCGGCTGGTCGAACCACTTCATCGAGCTGCTCAATATTTTCCATATCAAAATGCCATTGTGGTTGGCCTACGACCACTGGACCGGGTTGCACACCGCTACGAAAATCGTCGCGCGCCAGATGGCACAAGCGTCAGACGCCGCACTGCAGCCGGGCACGCAGGCCTTTCTCGACAAGGTCGATGCCGTCATGAAGGCGCAGTCGCCGGAATTAGTGCAAAGCGCGCACACGCTCCTAGACGCTCCGACAATGTTTGGTGTGGAGATCGGGTTTAATCTGCCCGCTTTTGTAATCGCCCTGGTCATCACCGCGATCCTGGTCATTGGCATCAAAGAGAGCGCTCGCTTCAATGCCACCATCGTGACCATCAAAGTGGCCGTTGTGCTCTTTGTCGTCGGCCTGGGAATCCACTACGTCGACTTTTCCAACTGGGGCCACGACTGGCACTCGTTCGCGCCGATGGGTTTTTCCGGCATCGGGGCTGGCGCCGCGTACATCTTTTTTGCATATATCGGATTTGACGCTGTCTCCACGACCGCTCAAGAAGCCAAGAATCCCCAGCGCGATCTTCCCATCGGCATCATCGTTTCCTTGCTGATCTGCACGATTCTTTACATCGCCGTGGCGGGCATACTGACGGGCATGGTTCATTGGCAGGACGTTAACATCGAAGCGCCCATCGCACGCGCCTTTCTGGATCGCGGTCTTACCACGGCGTCGCACGTCATCACGCTGGGGGCGCTTGCGGGCCTCACGAGCGTCATGCTGGTCATGCTTCTCGGCCAGACCCGCGTACTCTATTCGATGGCCAACGACGGCTTGCTGCCGAAGAAGTTCTTCGCCGCCGTACACCCCAAGTTTCGCACCCCCTACAAGAACACTATGCTGGTCGGCTTGCTCGCCGCGATCGTGGGCAGCATCACGCCGATCGATGACATCGGGAGAATGGTGAACATAGGGACGCTGCTGGCCTTCGTCATTGTCTGCATCGCGGTCATGATTCTGCGCAAGACGAACCCCAATCAAGCGCGCCCGTTCCGTACGCCGTGGGTGCCGGTTCTACCGATTTTGGGCATACTTTTCAACGGCTATATGATGTACAAGCTCGGCTGGGTCAATTGGCTCCGCCTATTCGTCTGGCTGGGCATCGGCTTGGTGATCTATTTCACCTACAGCCGCTACCACAGCCGCATCAGCAACCCGCAGCAACAGTAAGGCATTTTCGGCAACAGGCCGGGTCTTCGGCGCCCAGCCTGTTGCTTTTCCTAATCGATGCTTCCGCTGCCTTCCTTACACCGATTCAGGTAAAGTATTGTTTTGCTTGACCGCACGATGACACCCATCCGCGCTACACTCAAAGAAGTCTGGGACCACCTCTCCTGGCTCGATCTTCTTTCTGCCTTCTTGGTCATCGCCGGATTGCTGCTCCAGATTCTCAACTTCAATGCCGGCCCTTCCAATTTCCTGAAGTATCTCGCCGTCTTAGCCGTCCTCTACCTTCTGGTGCGCTTCATCGGCTGGTGGAGGAGCCGGCTGCTCTGGAGCCTGCGCAACCGACTGATTGTCGCGTATCTGTTTATCGCTTTTGTTCCGATTCTTCTAATTCTGACGCTCGTTTTTCTTGCCGGCCGCATCCTCTATTCCCAACTCGGCGCCTACCTGCTCCACGAGGACATCGAGCAGCGTATCGAGATGATTGAGGATATCTCGGAGCACATCGCGGTTGCGCACCGGGCGCTCTCTCCAGCTCCAGGAGTCACGCAAGAAGAGTCCGAGCGCGTCCTCGCCGCCCAATACCACGCAGTGCATGACCACGATCTGCCGGGCCTCGCCATTACTTTTACCAGCGATTCCTCGCTCCTTCGCAAACTCGCCACGCCCGGCAAAAAGTCGTTCGCGGGGCTCTTGCAGCAAGCGGATGAGCTATCTCTGACGAGTCTCAGGATCATTCCGGATCGCAAAGGGGAACGCGTTGTTATGTCGCAGGTTCCCGTCAAGCCGGAGTTCCTGGCCACCATTGCACCGGACCTCGGCGCCATCCAGCTAAACCTCATGGAGCATTACACCGGTGGCCAGGAGCCTATCTATTCTTCCGGAGGAGAGCAGTACAGGGTGGCTAAGCGCATCCCGGCGCAAAATCGCGGCTTGCAGCCTGCCGCGTTTTGGATGGATACCCCCGTTAATGTCGTCTCCAGCTTTGATTCTGTCTTCGTTGGCAAGGATGGCAAAGTGGATCCGCTGCGGCCAGTTCTGGCCGTGTTCAACGCGCGTCCGTCCAAACTCAACAGCAGAATCTTCGCTTCTTTCGGCGAGCTTCGCCTCTTCTATCTCTTCGGCTTCATCTTGGCGGCAGTTGTCTTCCTGCTGATCGAAGCCGCCGCTTTCGTGACTGGATTTGTCCTTACTCGCAGGATCACCAGGGCCATCGCCGATCTCTATCGCGCCACGCAATACGTCAAATCGGGCGACTTCTCTCATCGCGTGCCGATCGAACATCGCGATCAGCTGGGCGAATTAGGACAGTCCTTTAATGAAATGATCGGCTCGATCAGCGGGCTCATCGAGGAACAAAACAAGCGCCAGCGCCTCGAGAATGAGATTTCCATCGCGCGCGAAGTGCAGAACCAGCTCTTTCCCAGCACCTTGCCCTCGGTGCCCGGCGTGGAAATCGAAGCCATCTGCAAAGCAGCTCGTTCCGTCAGCGGCGACTATTACGACTTCATCCAGCTCAGCCCGACGCATATTGCCATAGCCATCGCGGATATTTCCGGTAAAGGAATCTCCGCCGCTCTCCTAATGGCCAGCCTTCAGGCCGCGCTTCGCAGCCAGATGCTGACGGACGGCACGGAACGTCTCTGCACCGCCGAACTCGTGGCCCGTTTGAACAAGCATCTTGTGCGCAACACCGGCGACGATCGCTTCGCCACGTTTTTCATCGCGGTCTATGACAGCGCCACGCGGACCCTTCGTTACACGAATGCAGGCCACCTGCCCTCGTTCCTCGTCTGTCATGGAAAGTCCGAACGCCTGGACAAAGGGGGCATGGTCCTCGGTGTCCTCGAGGACTACGGCTATGAAGAAGGCTCTATCGTGGTGGGGCCGGACTCCCTGCTCATCGGCTACAGTGACGGGCTTGTGGAACCGGAAAATGTTTACGGCGAAGAATTTGGGATCCGCCGCTTGGAGGAATCCGCCGTCCGTCTGCACGGCGCAGCGCCGCTCATGGTTGCCGAATCGCTCATGGCCGCTGCCGAAGAGTGGGCTGGCACTCCCGAGCAAGCCGATGACATGACCGTCATCGTGGCCCGCCTTCGCTAGTCGCTCTTCTCGCGCTACGCTATACTCCACCTTCTTTCCTATGAAAGCACTTACCGCCGCCGAAATGCACGAAGTGGATCGTCTCACCACCGAGCGCCATGGCATTCCCAGCCTCCAATTGATGGAAAACGCAGGGGAGAGCGTTTTTGACTACATTCGCTCGTCTCACGGTGACGCCGCGGCGAGCCACGCTTCGGTTCTCTGCGGCAAAGGGAACAACGGCGGCGACGGCTTTGTGGTCGCTCGTCTCCTTCAAGAATCAGGCCTCCAGCCATGCGTATATCTGTTCGCCGATCCGCAAACCATTCGCGGAGACGCGGTGGAGAATTTTTTGCGCCTCAAGAAATCCGGCGCTGACATTCGAATCATCGCTGATCCTGACGGCTGGCACGCAACGCGCGGCGAGCTCGCGAAATCTCGTGTCGTTGTGGACGCCCTCTTGGGTACCGGCTTGAAGGGCCGCGTGGAGGGTCTCCTGGCATCGGTGATCACCGATGTGAACACCATGTCGCGCGACGCCACTGCCATCCGTCCCGACGCCCTCGTTGCCGTGGACACGCCGTCCGGCCTGCCCTCGGATGGCGAGCCTGCAGCCGGTCCGATCATCCGCGCCCGCGCCACGGTTACGTTTACCACCCCGAAGGTCGGCCAGCTCGTTTCGAAAGATGCTGCCTCCTGCGGAGAGCTCTTTGTCCGGGACATTGGCTCGCCCCGTGATTTGATCGAAGAGGTGGGAAAAAGCAACGTGCGGTGGATTGAACCCGAAGAATTTCGCGATCTTCCGCTGATTCGAAAGGCGGATTCGCACAAAGGCAATTTCGGCCATGCCTTGATCGTCGCCGGCTCGCGCGGCAAAACGGGAGCCGCCATTTTAGCGGGGCGCGCAGCCCTTCGCGCCGGCGCCGGTTTGGTTACCATCGCGACGCCGGATGGTGTCCTTCCCATTGTCGCCTCCGCGCAGCCCGAATTCATGACCGAGCCGCTACTCTCCACGAAACTGGGGACTATCTCGGCCGCGAATCTAAAGGCTGGTCAATTCAGCGCGCTTGCCAAAAACAAAACTCTGCTTGCCATCGGGCCAGGCCTGGGAACTCACAAAGAAACTCAGCGCTTCGTAAGATCTCTCGTCCAGAAAGCCGAGCAGCCGCTCCTCCTCGACGCCGACGGACTGAATGCCTTCGCCGGCCGCGCCAAGGAATTTGCCAAGCGAAAATCTCACCATCTAGCCGTCACACCGCATCCCGGCGAGATGGCCCGCCTCTGCGGCCTTTCGAACGACAAAGTACAATCCGATCGCCTCGGCCTTGCCTTGAAATCCGCAAAATCCTGGAACGCCCACGTCATCCTCAAAGGTTTCCATACCATTCTCGCCACGCCGGATGGGCGCGCCTTCGTCAATACCACCGGAAATCCCGGCATGGCCAAGGGCGGCAGCGGAGACGTCCTGACAGGAATCCTGGCCGGTATGACGGCGCAATTTGGCCCCGCAAATTGGGAACGGGCCCTGGCGCTCGGCATCTATCTGCACGGCCTCTCCGCCGACGATGCCACGGCATCCCGTGCGGAGGCCGCGCTCCTTTCCGGTGAAATCGCTGAGCATCTCCCGGAAACCTACCGTCGCTTCGTAGCGGAGCTGCAACAGCGTGCCTGAAGAAATCATCACGCATTCCTCCGAAGAAACGACCCACTGGGGCAGGGAATTCGCAAAATGCCTCAAACCTCCCGTCCTTGTCCTTCTCACCGGTGATCTCGGCACGGGAAAAACCACTCTCACCAAGGGCCTCGTCTCCGGCCTCGGCGCCGCCGCCGAGGACGACGTCACCAGCCCCACCTTCACCCTCGTCCACGTCTACGGCAAGGCCGCCAAGGTCTATCACGCGGACCTCTACCGCATCGAGAATTTCCACGACTTCGAAACTCTGGGCATGGAGGACATGTTCGCCTCCCCCGCCGTCGTCATCCTGGAGTGGTCGGAGCGTTTCCCCCTCCCCTCCCCTTGGCCGCAGATCCGCCTGCGCCTCGAGCACCTCGGCGGCGAGTCCCGCCGCATCACCGTCCTTTAACCGGCGTCAGGAAGCTCCTTTTTCAGCCGCTCTCTCCTTACTCTCTGGTTACGCACCCGTCCGGATTCCTTGCCCCGTCTCATCTCGGCTGCTAACTTGGAAATAGCCCTTCCGGGGAATTGGATGGCCAACGAACTCGCATCACCCAGCGCGGGCGAAGCTGCCCGGATCGATCTCAAGAGCTATAACGTCACGATCCCCATGGGGTCGCTGTCGATCGGCGTGGACAACATTCACCACGACGTATTCTTGAGTCCGAAGTTCGTCCAGGCCGCGCGCGATTATCTTTTCGATCTTTTCCGCCAGAGCACCAGCGCTACGTTCTTTCCCGGCATGGAGCTCCGCAACACACGCACTCCAGACCATTCCGGCTTTCGCAAACTTCTCTCCGAGCTGCTCCAAAGCGCTCTGACCCAGGCCAAGTACCAAAAAAATATCGAAATCGACCTGGTTTTTCGCTTGTCCCTCCTGAAATTTCTGACCTATGAAATGGGCAATCAATTTGCCAATCTCATCCACGAAGGCAAGGTATGGATTCGCCAGCGTGGCGAGCACTTCGAACGCAGCCAACAAGCCCATGTCATCAAGGCTCGTTTATCGGAATTGCAATCGGCCCGCCGCGCGGTCATCCGCCGCATCGGGCAGCAAGTTGCGCAACTCGTCGTGGACGTCGAAGACAACGTCATCTCCAAGACTCGCCGCGCCCTGTTCGGGGAAGACTTCGCGCCCTTCTACGAACTCTGCAAGAACCGTCTTATCTTCCTCGACGGCATGAAGGACGACGTTTATTTTCTGGAGAATTACGTTTTGTTGGGAAACTACGCCCGCGACCCGGATCGCTTCGAGGCCATGGACACGCTCTTTCAGGAATTTCTGCGCGAAGCTGGCTTCACCGCCAGCCAGGAGCCCCCGCACACCGAAGCGATTCAGGCCCATACTGCCTTGCTGGAAGCGATTCAGACCATTCGCAACGACATCGCCTTGCTCGAAGAGCAGCGCGAAGAGACCCGCAGGCGCCTCGAACGCGGCGAAGGTTTTTTCAGGAAATTCCTGAACTCGGGTGCCCCCGCAGATTTGAAAGCTTCCCTCAATGATCTCGAGCTCCGGCTAAAGCATCAGGAAACCAAGCTCGAGGAGTTGGGGCCGCAGATTGATTCGGCCCGCCAGAAACTCGATTTCTTTGTCAAGGATCACTCCGGAAAACTCGGTGAGTACCTCAACGAACCGGACAACGCCAAGCGCCTATTTGAAGCCAGTTCCGCCAATGAAACGGAAGCGCCGGTGCGCGAACGTCTCCTCCTGCGGCTTCTCGACCGTCTGGAACAGCATGAGGTTTTGTACCACGTCCTTGCCAGCTACGAAATCCGGCCGATTGTTTCCGAGTATTGTCCCCCAGTCCACTTGCAGCAGTTGCGCAAGGCGCTGGTGTCCAAAGAGGAGATGAAACAAATCGAGCAGGTTATCAAGCAGGTGCCCGCGAAGAAATTGTCGCTTAAGAATATCGAGGAACTTTCGAGAAAGATTCGTCGTTACTCCCGCGAAGAAATACAGGGTTTTGTACTGCGCTTTGCCACTGACTTTCTCCGCCTCCGGCGCGACCTCCGCGACGCCGACCATCTGAGCGCCTGCATGGAACGCATCAGCCTGGTCACCACGGAACAGGCCCGCGAGCTTTCCCGGATGAACAACCGGCTCTATGAATGTGTCATGCCCGATGAAGCCAGGCCCCAGCAGGACAACGTCGTCTCCCACGTCATCATCAAGGCCGATGTGCGCGGCTCCACCAGGATGACCCAGGACTTGCTCTCGCGCGGCTTGAACCCGGCCTCGCACTTCAGCCTCAATTTGCATGAACCCGTCAAGAAACTTCTCGACCGTTACGCGGCCAAAAAAGTTTTCATCGAAGGCGACGCCATCATTCTCGCCATTTTCGAAACCGAAGCGACCATCGCCTACGCGCGTCCCGTCGCCAAGGCCTGTATCCTCTCGCGCCAGATTCTCACCGTCTGCAACTCCTACAACGAAGGCGCCTCCACAAACGATCTTCCCGCGCTCGAGCTCGGCCTCGGCGTCGCCTTTCAAGGCTCCGCGCCCACCTACTGGACCGACGGCGATTCGCGCATCATGATTTCGAAGGCTTTGAATCTGTCCGACCGCCTCTCCGGCTGTGCCAAGCTCGCTAAGCGCATGCTCTCCAGGCAGAAATCCCATTTCTCGATCTTTCAATTCTTGAACACCATGGAAGGCGCGTCCGCCGAAGAACTGGACGAATTCCTCGTGCGTTATAACCACAACGGCATCGAGCTCAACGAAGAAGGTTTCCAGAAACTTTCCGAAGAGATTTCGCTGGAGTCCATTGAGACCAAGCTCGAAATGCCTTGGGGCAAGGAAAACGTCACCCTCTACTACGGCGAAGTCCCGCTTGGCGAATCCGTCGAGCTGCTCGTTCTTCGCAAGGGCCTTGCCCGTCAACTCCTTCCCGACGGCCAAATAGGCGCCGCCTCCCAGCATCCCTACTACGAAGTTTGCACCAGTCCCGCTCTCTACGATCTGGTGGCCGCCCTCATCCGCACCCATCAAGCCGCTGAACTCGTCTCCGCCCGCGCGTAGCGCCGGCATCCCAGCCGTCTCTTGCTTTGGAGCCTGCCGCCCGAAGCGGGCCGTTTTTCCTGGTTAGCGTAAACCACCACCTGCATTCGGCGGCAACACCGCAAGATTAGATTTTTTACCAGTCACGAGTCACCGGTCACGAGTCACGAGATCCAGCTATACTTCTCCCGGGGGCGAAAGGGGTCCGGTGATCTCCCCGGCCTTCAAAGCCGGCGATTCGGTCCTTCGCGGGTCGAATGGTGGATTCGACTTCCACACGCCTCCGCCACATTTATGCAGTGTTTATGCATGGGGTCGGTATCCTTTCACGTCCAAGAACCTCGTGTTAAGCTCTGGCCGAGAAAGTCCATTCCAAAAGATAGTGCTAACGCAACGTGGAATTGATAAAGAATGACCCAGTCTGATTTTGGGCGTTTCTTCGGTAAACGGCGTCTGGGGGGATGCCGGGTAGCCCTCAAGGTGTTAGCCTTGATAGAAGGTGTTCTATGGACTACTCGTGGCTCATTAAGCAGATTCTTACTGGCCTCTTCATATTAGGGGTCGTAATCTTTGGAATAGTTCGGCTTGGCTTTGGAACGGCTGCTGTGGCCGGACTCGGCCATGTGCCAATGTCAATGGTCCCTGCCCGTTTGCGACGCTTTCTGTTTGGCGAACGAAACAGGAACCGGTGAGGCTCTGTGTTTAAGCTCTTAGGTCTAGGCTGCGTGGTCGCACTAGTTGTTGGTACGGTCTTTCGGTTTACTTTGCTGGCGCAGGGACTTTCTGAAGCCAAGCTCTTGCCCAGAAGCTGGCGACGCTGGCTCTACGATTCAAAGCACGACAAGAGAACAAGCTAGCCCATCAGTACGCGCAGCTCTATCCATACTCGTGGTCTGCCGATGGCCTATTCCGTCAGTCTAGTCCAAGGTCTTCGCGGGAGAACCGAATCAAATCGTCCTGAAATTTGTGCGAGTGCTCGATAAAACTATTGAATCTATTCAGCCCCTCGGGGATACTCGCGTCTAGTTTTTCGTACTCCTCGCGTAGCGTATCCCACTGACCAAGAAGTCCGCTGTCTCGCACTTTCTTGACGATGAAGATGCGGTCGCCTAATCACGACGTATCCCTTTCGTATTTGCTTCTTCACGATAGCGGACATCCTCTGCTGGCGTGAAGTTGTCCGCGAAGCTCTCATACCGATACTCCCGCATGACTCTAAGGGCTTCCCTCAGGGCGTCAATCAGTTCGCGCCACTCGTGTTTCTTGTTGTCCTTCTCCCAGTTTCGTCTCTGAGAACGTGATGCGAGCAAAGAAGAGATGAGATTTCCAACGAACCCGCCGACACCGAAAGACCCCGCGACGGTCGCCCACCAAGGAATTTGAGCGATTAGCATAGTGCTGAGACTCTACAACAAAAATCGGGCTCAAAGGTGCGACTGAATGGGCGAATGGAAAGTACAAATCAACTTCAGAGTCTGCCGCGTCCGTTCGGAAACGCCAATTTGAGGAGTGTTCCAAAACAGACAGTTTTGCGAAATGTCTGATGGTATCGTTTCTGAATGAGAATGGGAGACATGCCTCTACTAACTTTACTCGCCGTCCCCTGTCCTACGTGTGGGGTCACTGCCGGAATGCCTTGCTTGTTGCATTCAGGTGGCCTGCGCAACGACCCACACATCGACCGAAAGCTCGCTGCGATTGAGGCTGTTGAAACGAAAAGGATTCCCAGTCCGTATCTCTTGACCAAAGCAATTCGAAATACTGTAGAGGGAGCCCATACGGGCGGACCTTTCACCGAACGAGGAAGGAAAAAGCATGACTATAAGAATGACGAACAGTGAAGTAGATGGCGTGTCCGTGGTGACACTGGACGGTCGTATTGTTCTGGGCGAGGAGAGCACTTCTTTCCGTGAGAAACTGAAGAGCATGATTGCCGAAGGAAAGAAGAAGATTGTCCTAAACATGGCCAACATCAAATATATTGACAGTGCGGGCCTGGGCACTTTGGTCGCTGCGCATCTCAGCGCCAAAAATCATGGCGCATCTGTGCGCCTCTCCAATCTGGGTAACAAATTCCACGAAGTTCTGCAAATCACCAAGCTACTGACCGTTTTCGATGTTTACGATACCGAAGCAGCCGCAGTCAGTAGCTTCCAAAGGTTGTTGGCCGCGAGCAATTAGCTGCGAACATCAGCAAAGCCCTTTTGGGGGCTTGAACTGTGGTCGATGACAATCCTGAGCAAATTTTGGCGGCCTCTGGAATCTCATCCCGTGCAATACGTATTTGCGAGAGGTCTCTGGCGAGTTGGGTATACATCTTCTCAAATACTCGACGACTTCACGCTGAGTTTCCATCGCCATTTCTCTCGTCGCGCAGAATTGCAGTTTACGTTTTCTGGCTCTGCACAAGAATTTGTAGAGACCCGCATTTCAGGCTGCTTTCTGAAGAACGATGAATTCTGTTTTTGTGACCGGCATGCGCTGTGCCTTAAGCAGTAGGTAGGCGAGATTTTTGTAGCCGCGGCCCCTTCTAAGAAGGGTTTTGATGTTGCCGTTGATGGCTTCCACGATTCCGAAACGTACTTTGGTGCGGCAGTAATTCAGGATTCCATCC
>WNFG01002579.1_pt1 | contig 15184 bp, 12 predicted proteins | sample 5400431 | NCBI WGS metagenome assembly WNFG01 (sample SAMN13153346, study PRJNA577476) | soil metagenome | isolation source: 120 cm saprolite under Douglas fir tree site 2 hole 3 replicate 2 | place: USA:California | collected 2015-04-18 | reverse complement strand
ATTTGAGCATCGGCCCCGCAGCAAGGATGAAGAAACTCAGGAATCCGGCCCAAAGGATTCCCGCGACGATATGGACCCATCGCAGAATGATTTCCTCGATGCTGGCGGCGCCCACGGGGAACGCCACATCGAGCTTCAAGAGTGCGAAACAAACTGACCAGACCCAGGATGCGACTGAAAAAATCATGAATCCTCCCCCAACTCTTGGCGCGATAGCTTCGATCAGGCATTCTATGCCAGACGGCGAACATTTGGAGGGGATTCATCCGCATCCAGAGTGGAAATTTTCCTCGGAGAAGGCAATCTCTACCCTCGTTCAATGCCGAGGGCTGCTTGTATCGTCGTCAAACTCCTTGAGATTGTGCGCAGGAGATTGCTGTTGTTATGGCAACCCGTTTGCTTGTAGGACCCCTGGCGTGGTATTGAAATCTGAGAGTGCGTTAAGTTTTTCCAAATTGAACTTACAAATTCCGATGTGTGCGTCGGGTGCGATACTTACCTCCCCGGAAGCAGTTCGGTATCCTGCTCACATGCCAAGGACGCCGCAGATGCTCACGCTCTTAAGACGGTCACTCTCGCTACAGAAAATATTCGAAAGTCAAAAAAATTGGTCCGTTGCATGCTTCGGACCGAAAACAGGGGGGTATATTTGATTCGCCAACGAAAGCAGTACCTGTCTGTGCGGGCCCAGAAAAAGGAAGTGTCTTTTCGACCCGAAACCTTTGTTTTTTGCGAGCGGTCCTCAGGCGCGGTGCGATTCCGCGTGCAAGCTGAACCCGATGGGGGGATGCCGGTCGAGCAGGTTGCAGGCTTACTGGCGATGCATTGCTTGGTGCGTGGCCAGGCGCCGGAAGACTTCGAAGTCATGGTGATTGCGCGGGAGTCACTTCTTCAAACTGTGGCCGAGCGAGCAGAGCAGCTTCTGGCTGCTGGACGGGCCATCGGGGCCGGAGTGAAGATCAGCCGCCGCGAGCAAGAAGTGCTGGACGGCATCCTCCAAAATCTTGCCAATAAGGAAATCGCCAGCAGGCTCAACGTGTCGGAGCGCACCGTAAAGTTCCACGTATCTTCTCTCCTGGCAAAGTTTGGCGTCACCGACCGAATCGCCTTAAGCCGGGAGGTATCTCTTGGCCGCTTGCCGACAGTCTTGTCGGGAGGTTTGCCGGAAAGGCAGCTTTCGATCCCCACTTTGTTTGGCTATCCGATTCGAGGTTGGGAAAGCAAGGTCCAGGACGCGCAGGGAGAGGACCCGTCTCCCCCCGCAGACGAAGTCCCACAGACACGCAATCGCGTCTACTCGATTTTTCCCCGCGAGCGTTACGCCACCTGAAATCAGCCGGCCATCCGCAAAATGAAAACGGCCCGTCCAGATATCGACATGGACGGGCCGTTATGTTTCGTTACATAGACCAAGCCCCGCGATTGCTTCCTCGCTGCAGCGCAGTGAATCCCGATTTCTTCCCATCTGCACAACCCTGCCAACTCGGCTGAATTACCCGAGTTGCGGCAGCCCGCGGGCCCTCGAGACAGCATTGGCGAGTCCTCGAGAGCAAGACTCAAAGCGCACCGAAGTCCGGCGACGGAGACAAAAGGCCGGATACGGCACAATATCACTGGTACTGCCCCCACTAGCTGAGTATAATGGCGCGCGCTCGAAGGCATTCGGCTCTAACCCGCTGAACTGCGCCAATTTAGACCCACGCCCGTCAGGGCCAAACTCAAAGGGAGGAACGTCATGACCTATCTGAGTGGTTTGGACCAACTCTTCCGTTGGCTGCATGTGTTTGCCGGGATTACATGGATTGGGTTGCTCTATTTTTTCAACTTCGTAAATGGCCCTTTCGCAGGAACTCTGGACGCGGATTCCAAGAAGAAAGTCGTACCGGAATTAATGCCACGCGCGCTGTTCTGGTTCCGCTGGGGCGCGGCTTGGACCTGGGTTACGGGTGTGCTGCTCATCAGTATAGTCTTCTACAGCAATCGAACCGTTTTTCTGGATAATCCGGATGAGGGCTGGGGTTTGGGCACAATCGTGATGGTGGCCGTCACGTTCCTGGCAGTGATCCTGTATGACATCCTGGCAAAATCCGGGTTGGGAAAGAACATAAAGGTGCTCGCTACCGTCGGTTTCGTCCTCGTCGGCGTGGTCCTATTCCTGATGGCCGGATGGGCTCATTTCACTTATCGCGCATACCTGATCCACACCGGAGCGATGTTCGGCACAATCATGGCCTTTAACGTCTGGTTCAGGATATGGCCAAGTCAGCAGAAAATTATCACGGCAGTCAAGAATGGCCAGGCGCCTGATGCGGCAGTTGTCGCACTCGCGGGTTCGAGGTCACGGCACAACACCTACCTCTCGCTCCCGTTGATCTGGGCGATGCTCAACACCCATGCTGCGTACTTTGCCGGGGGCAACCTCGGAATTCAAGCCAGCTGGGCATGGATCACCATGCTGGTCGTGATACTTCTGGGGTGGCACATCATTTGGCAATGCTATAAGAAGGCGGGGAAGGTTAAAGGCTTCTAGCTGAGGCGATCTCCCACCTGGTGACTCCGACGGCGAGAGACCCAGCCAGCCTAGCTCGGCTGAATTATCGGCCTCCCGCCCTTATTGAATACGTGTGAGCGCCCATTGCGCATGCTCCGCGAGGATGGCGTCGTCAGCGGCAGCCAATTGCGCGAGCCGGGCGCAAATTTCTTCGTAGCGCGGCTCTCCCGGGCGCAGGCCCGAGTTCCCGAGCGCGACGCAGGCGTTCCGGACGAGGCCGTGCCACTTCGTCCGCTTCACCGGGCTAGCGCGAAACGCGTCGCGAAATTCCTCTTGGCTGAGCGAGATCAACCATTCCAAGGCCGGCGAGAAAAGTGAATGTTGCGCAACGCGGCGGGGTTCGAAACTTGCGACGGAGGTGGCCGGTGCGCGGCGATTCCAGGGGCACACGTCCTGGCAGATGTCGCAACCGAAGACGTGCCGGCCCATCGGTTCGCGAAGCTCGGCCGGAATCGCGCCGCGCAGCTCTATCGTCAAATACGAGATGCAGCGCCGAGCGTCAAGAACGTAAGGCTCGATGATGGCGCTGGTCGGACACGCTTCGATGCATAATCGGCAATTCCCGCACAGATCCGCCGCCGGGGCCTGGGCCGGACCAAGCGACGCCGCGAGATCGAGCGTCGTTACGATCACGCCAAGGAATAACCAAGACCCCAATTCTTCCTGGATGAGACACGTGTTCTTTCCGAGCCACCCGAGCCCCGCGTATTTCGCCGCGACTCGCTCGACTACTGGTCCCGTATCGACATAGGCCCGCGCTTCAAATGGCTCCGGGAATTCTTTGTGCAGCGCCTCGGCCAGCGCGTCGAGTTTTTCTCCAAGGACGTCATGATAGTCGTCTCCCCAGGCATAGCGCGCGATCCATCCATGCGGGCCGTCTTGGGAAGCAATTTCATTCGGCGCCTCGGTGGAGCCGGGAAGCGAGGTGTTGTAGTTGAGCGCGCAGACAATGACGCTGCGCGCTCCCTGCACGACTTGCGAAGGCGAATGGCGACGCACGTCGTGCAAATAACGCATCTCACCCGCATACCCTCGTCCGAGCCACTCCTCCAGATGTGCGAGTTCCGGGAATTCCGCGGCGGGAGCGACGCCACAGAGATCAATTCCTAAGGCGCGTGAAATGTCGATGACCCGCCCGGTGCGATCGGGGTTCGTCATGCTTCGATTCTGCCGCAGCCGCGCACAGAACGCGAGGGGGCAGAATCAATCAATAGGTGCCCTACTCGAGGTCACCACAATGAATTATTCCCATTTCGGGTGTGGGTCGAATGGATTCTCCGCTACAACAGAAAATGATCGTATCGAGCGCCACCTCGTTACGGACGTAAGTTCTTATTCCGCGTGAAGATACGATCGACCTCAGCAGGATTGCGTCTGTTTGGACGCCGTTTGGACGTCCGGCCCTTTTCTAAAGTATTCAAGGACGCTGCCGATAAAGAATACGGGGGCAGTTCTCCGGCGCCATGGGAAATTGTCGACATCCATGTACGTGCAGGAACAAGCTGCTATACCGCGAGCACGCAAACGACGTGTGCTCATGGGCCACCGTGGATCGCGCGTTGTTCCCCAGCAAGAATAATCATCTACCGGATCGAAGATTGGATACCCACCATGACTAGAAATCGTCCCCTTGTAGTAATGCTAGTGGGGAGTGTTTGCCTGTTCTCCGCGATGCTTCTATACGCGGATTCACGAAAGGCGACCAAGACCGCGCCGCCTGCATACCCCGCCCTCGCAGCCAAGATGAGAGTAGAGGGCACGGTCAAAATAGAGGCAATCATCAACGATGAAGGAGCCGTCGAGGATGCAAAAGTCATCAGCGGCCACGCGCTCCTCGCGCCAGCTGCGGTTGAGGCCGTGAAAAAGTGGCGATACGAGCCGGGAGGCGGTAAGACCACTCAGGCCGTCAATGTCGATTTTGTGCTCCCTCACTAAGCCGAATGGGGCCATCGACGCCTGATTCATGAGTTGTGAGGCCGTCTGGCAACGATTGAGTACCGGCGCTTCCTAGCGCTTAAATCGTGTCGTTTCGGCGCCGGCCGCTGAGCGTCTGTCTACCCGAAAGGGAATGGGAGCGCGGCCAGGCTCCCTAGATACTGAAATGAGCAGAGAGAAAATGCGTCTCACAATCCGCAAAAAGCTGGCCGCGGGATTCGGTGTGCTGATGGTCCTGATGCTTTTTAGCGCCACCTTTGCCTACACGAAGATGGTCAAGGCGACGGGACTGCAGGAAAAAATCCGCAATATCCGGTACCCGGCTACCGTCGATGCGGCGAGGATTCAGGCGGCTATAGGTGACGGAGGAGGGGCCCTTCGCGCATTCGTCCTGTTCGGGAGCGACCCCAAGGACGCGGCACATTTCAAAGCCGCGCGCGCCGAGGCCTGGCAGGCCGCTGACGTTGCAACGACTGACCTGACGCAGGTGACCAAAAATTTCGGGGCGGCGGCGGAATCCGAGGAAGTTTCATCCATCGCTTCCATGCTTGGGGTGTATCACCAACTCCAGAACAACATCGAACAACTCGCCATGGGCCAGGGGAACGAAGCCATGGGGCGCGCCTACGACATGCTGAAAACGGAAGCGGCCGCTCAGCAAGGTGAGCTGATGAGCCGGCTCAAGGCGCTGGTTGATGACCAGCAACAGAAGACCAACAAGGAAATCCTGGCTCTCGCCGATACCAGCCGCGCCGCGACTCTTACTCTTTGGACCACAACCCTCATCGGAATCCTGGCCGGGTTCATTACCGCATACTTCATCAGCAAACGCATGTCCGTTGCTATAGCTGAGCTTCTCGAGCGCGCCCAGGCGATTTCAGCAGGCGATCTTGGCGGACTGGAACTGGCGCGCCGTTCAGAGGATGAGATCGGTGACTTGATGGTCGCCATGAACGTGATGCAATCCAGATTACGGGAGATGATTGTGTCCGTCGCGCAAATGTCGGGAAATGTGGCGAATTCTTCCGAAGACTTGCGCGGCGTGAGCCAGCAGATGAGTGATAACGCCGAAGAGGCTTCGAACCAGTCGCGGCTCGTATCTGTCTCCGTCGAGGAAGTGAGCAAAAATCTGCAGGCGGTGGCGGCGGCAACCGAAGAAATGAGCGCCAGCATCCAGGAAATCTCCAAGAGTGCGATGGAAGCGACCAAGGTCGCGAGATCCGCGGTGAGTACCACCCAGACGACCAATGAATCCGTGCTCAAGCTCGGAAAATCGAGCGCGGAAATCGGTCAAGTGATCAAGGTGATCACTTCCATCGCACACCAGACAAACCTGCTGGCCTTGAACGCAACCATCGAAGCGTCGCGCGCCGGCGACGCTGGAAGAGGTTTCGCGGTCGTGGCCAATGAAGTAAAGGAGTTGTCGAAGGAAACGGCCAAAGCGACCGAAGAGATCAGCCGGAAGATCGAAACGATGCAGGGCGAAACGCAGACAACCACGAATGCGATCGCCGAGATTACAGCCATCATCACCCAGGTGAACAGCATTTCGAACATGATTGCGGGCGCGGTTGAGGACCAGACGGCAACCACAAACGAAATGGTGCGAAATGTAAACCACGCCGCGACGGGCAGTGCGCGAATCGTCGATAACATTAAAGCAGTAGCCGGAGCCGCAAAAAGTACAACGCAGGGTGCCAGCGAAACCCAGGCTGCGGCCCGGGAACTCTCGAGCATGGCGGCAGAGCTCCGAAAGCTCGTCGCGCAATTCAAGCACAGTGGCGCCAACGGCGCCGAACTCCCTGCGTCGAAGAAGGAAAAATCAGGAATTGCTCTGCCGGGCCGCTTGACGGCCGCGCCGAAGGGGAAATTCGAAACGACCGCCGCGGGCCCTCGCTAGATTTTCGGGCCGAAACAGTTTAGCAATCGGTGTTTATATCGCCATCGTCCACAAGTGACCGTCGAGTCGCTTCAAGTTTCAACGCACATTCCGATCCTCACAAACATCCATCAGCGCCTAAACGGAAGTACTTGCACAATGTCGCCTGCAAGGCCGATGTTCCGGAAGCTGGCCCGCAACCGAACGTTCCCGTGGCTTTTCCGCGTGTACTGCTGGCCCCGCGCGCGTGCGGCTGATACAATGTCGCACAGTGAGCGATTGGCGACAGATACAGGCGCGCATCCGCAAGGCGCGAACCAGCGCGGATCCCCCAGGTCAACTCGCGGCGTTGTACGAACGCACACGCGATGCCATGGTTGCGTTTGAACTCGCACAGATCCATGAAAAGATCGGCGCGCACTCGGAAGCGGCCCGCTGGTACACCGCTGCCGCCGAGCGCTTTCGCCGTGCGCAATGGAAACAAAAAGCGGAAGAGGCGCTTACCCGCCTCGGCGTGCCGATTCCTGTTGCGCCTGCTGCTGCCTCCGTCGCTGAACCTGGCGCGGAGCCGGCAGCTCGATTGGAGCCTATCATCGCAGAATTTTCAGAAGTTCAAGTTTCCGCACCCGCCGGCGAGCCGGACGGCGTTCAGCAAGGATCGGGTTTAGAACAACCAGGTGAAGCGGCGGCCCCCGCACAATCCGCGGGTGCCGTTCCGGGCCACCGCCGCAAACGGCGCGGGCGCAGAGGAGGACGCGGACGTCACAAAGGCCCGCGCGTTGGCGCCGCTGTTGCCGCAACGCCTGCCCCGGTTCCTGCTGTGGCGCCGTCGTTCGAACACGCGGTAGTCCCGCAGCCGGCCCCTATTGTTCGTCCTTTTGTCTCCGAGGAAGTTTCCGAGCGCCGGACGCGCGAACCGGAACCGGTCAGCAGTTTCGAAACCGCTGCCGCAGGGTCATCCTTGCAGATGCGCGCTCGCGCGGGCGATCCGGCGCTTTCTTCGCGCATGGCCAAGCTCGAGTCCCAGCTCCGCCGCCTGCTGGCCTGCTCCTTGCATTCCGTGGACCAGCCTGAGGACGCCCCCGCCGGCCCTGGCGTTTTCCTCATCACCGATTCGGACCAGACCTGCTACTACTACATCGAATCCTGCCAGACGCTACGCGTTGGCATCGGGAATCTGCTGCGAAGCGGGCGCGGCAGCCGCGAAGGCGCGAATCTGAAGGAAAAGCTCGCCGAACATTTGGGCATCACCGAGGCTCGCGTCGGGAAGTATTTGAAGGACAATTGCGCCGTGCGTTGGCTGCAGCTGGATGAAGGCGCGCCGCTGCTCGCGCATTTTGCCGTTGCCGTCCTCCGCCCCGTCGCGAACGAGTAAGGCTCGATTACCTGTCCATTCCAATCGCACGTCCATGAAGCCGGAGAAAAACCCCGGGTCTGAAGACCCGGGCTACAGCAATCGCACGATCGTACAGGTTGCTGTAGCCCGTCTCTTTAGAGGCGGGGTTCCTTATATATTTCCGCAGTAAATGCCCCTCCGCCATCGAGAAGACACGCGGTTCGCGAGGACCACTGAAATAGACATAATAGAAAGGCGCCGCAGCAATCTCCAGTCTGCGCCGTGGACAATCGCCGCTCCGCGCGTCTACACTCCAGCTGATCTTCGTGCCATTTGAGACTGCGGAAAGGCAAAACCTTGCGCACACAGATCGGAATCGTCGGAGCCGGGCCGGCGGGATTGCTCCTTTCGCACCTCCTCCATCTGCAAGGGATCGAATCCGTCATTGTCGAAGCGCGCGGCAGGAAATACATCGAAGAGCGCATCCGCGCAGGCGTGCTCGAGCAGGGCACGGTGGATATGCTGGTCGAAACTGGCGTCGGGGAGCGCCTGAAGCGCGAAGGGCTCATCCATCACGGAATTGAGCTGCGCTTCAACCGGCGCGGCCATCGCATCAACATGTACGAACTCACTGGCGGCAAGGCGATCACGATCTACGCCCAGCACGAGGTTGTCAAGGATCTCGTGAGCGCGCGCCTTGCCGCCGGAGGCCAGATATTTTTCGAAGCCGGAGATGTGAGCGTGGACGGGTTTAATGGCACGGCGCCCTCGATTCGCTTCGTAACGGACGGCAAGCCCCGCGAATTGAGCTGCGATTTCATCGCCGGGTGCGATGGCTTCCACGGTATATGTCGGCCGAGCATCCCCTCGGGAGTCCTCACCGCATTCGATCGGACGTATCCATTTGCGTGGCTTGGCATCCTGGCTCAGGCGCCGCCGTCTTCAAATGAATTGGTCTACGCGTATCACGAGCGCGGCTTCGCTTTGCTGAGCATGCGCTCCACGGAGATCGGGCGTCTTTACTTGCAGGTTCCGCCCGACGAGGACATCAACAACTGGCCTGATGATAGAATTTGGCGCGAACTCCACTTGCGCTTTGCCGCGGATGGAGACTGGAAGCTCACCGAAGGTCCCATACTCCAGAAGGGGATTACGCCCATGCGGAGTTTCGTTGTGGAGCCCATGCAATACGGCAGACTCTATCTTGCCGGCGACGCGGCCCATATCGTTCCTGCAACCGGCGCGAAGGGCTTGAACCTCGCCGCAGCAGACGTTCGCCTGCTGGCGCAGGCCTTCGCTGACTTCTATTCCTCCGGCAGTACTCACTTGCTCGAACAGTATTCGCAACGCTGCTTGCGGCGTGTCTGGAAGGCGCAGCGCTTCTCCTGGTGGATGACGTCCATGCTCCACCGATTCGATACTGACAGTCCCTTCGATCAGCGCCGCCAGGTTGCCGAACTCGATTACCTGACAGGCTCACGCGCCGCGATGGCGTCCCTCGCCGAAAACTACGTCGGCTTGCCCTGGGACTGAGCCGCGAAGGGGCTTGGACCGTTGTTGAAGTCGGAAAATTTCCTTGCAAGCTGCCCATATCATGGTGGAGGACCAAGTATCCCCCCGGGTCTGAAGACCCGGGCTACAGGACTGGCACGATCGCCAATAAATTTCTGTAGCCCGCCTCTTTAGAGGCGGGGATTTTTTCTCTTGTTGCGCATGCTTTGGCGGGCAAGCGGCGTCACGCAATCCGCATATTGATGAGCTTTTCCGCGTTGCGATGATGAATCGCCTCAAGCTGTGTTTTTTCCAGGTTGAGATGGTCGACGCCATCGCGCGTGGCGGCAACAGGCCCGAACGGTGCGTCCGTTGCGAAGACTACGTTGCCGGCGCCAAAAAAGTCCAGGCCGCACGCGAGCCCGCGCGACGCGCCAAACAACGCCGTATCGGCGTGGAACATGTGGAAGTAATCGATGAGCGGACGCTTGAGCGAAGGCAGGATGCCGGAATAATCCTCCGTCTGCGTGCGTGTGCCCAGCAGCGCCATGCCATCCTCAATCCTCTTGTCGAAGTAGGGAATCATTCCGCCCAGGTGGTGCGTGATGATCTTGAGCTTCGGATGACGGTCGAATACTCCGGAGAGCACGAGGCGCGACATCGCCACGGACGTTTCGTACGGCCAGCCGTAGCACCACCACATTTCAAATCTCGATTGTTGCTCGGAGGGATAGTCCGTCATGACTGCGGTGCGCGCGGGATGCAGCCAGATCGGAAGGTCGTACGCCTCCATCGAGGCAAAGAGCGGCTCGAATTGCGGTTCGTCGAGCGGGTGTCCATTCACGTGGGTGAAGATCTGGATTCCCCGCGCGCCCAAGGTCTCGATGGCGCGTTTCAATTCCTCCATGGCCGAATCCATGTTATGGAGGGGAAGCGCGGCGATGAAGGCAGGGAATCGGGAGGGATGGCGGCGCACCGTGTCGGCCATCGCGTCGTTCGCAATGCGCGCGAGATCGCGCCCTTGCGCGGGAGTGGTGACCGTTTCGAGCGGCGGATTCGGTATCGAAAAGATTTGCCGGTAGTCGCCAAACGCGTCCATCGCGCGAAATCGCGCGTCCAGGTCATGTAATTCGCGGATGGCCGCCATGCGCTTCACAAGTCCGGAGCTCGCCCCCAGGCTCTCCATGGATTTCAATAATCGCGGGGGCATGATGTGCGTGTAAATATCGACGATCATTCGAAAAGGCTCCTGCGTAAAATTGTGCGCTTGATTCCGCTGCCCTGGAACAGTATCAGGCCATCGGGGGCAGGTCCAGAGTGCTGGAACATCGCGCGCCCCTTTCGCGCACACAGGCAGGTGGTGTAGCATCACCCCAGAATTGCCACCGGGATCGTGCCTAAATCCCGCTTTTGGCGGTAGGGCTGATGCCGCCCGCGGGTGTCGAAGTCTCAGCGGGTGCCGGCTTCCCTTGGACCCCGCGAGAACGTGGAACGATATTTTTGGTCCTGCGTCACCGATCAAGTTGTACTGGCTAGTGCTTGTTCGCATAAACACAAAGGGGGAATGAACTCATGAAAACGAACCACAAATTAGCGTTTGCAGTGCTGGTTGGCATTGCGATAGGCATTGCCGGCGCCACCGTGATTCATGCGCGCCAAGTCAAGGCGCCACTCGGCTACGTAGTTGCGGAAGTCGATGTGACGGACCCCACCACCTTTCAGAAATATGGGGAGAAGGTTCCGGGAACGCTGGCGCCTTTCAATGGCCATTATCTCATTCGTGGGGGCAAGACCCTGTCTCTCGAGGGTGACGCGCCAAAACGCTTTGTGGTGATCGCCTTCGACAGCATGGAGAAAGCGAAGAGCTGGGAGGATTCGCCAGCCTATGAGGCGATCAAGCCGATCAGGCATAGCTCGGCGAAGAGCCGCGTATTTATCGCCGAAGGCGTCGCCGCCCCGTGACGGCACACTTTCATCCACAAATCTGTGTCGTCCCCGCGCTTCACAGAGCGGCGGCGTCGAGACTTCCAGGGCGTCAATTTCTGCCACAGGAGCCCTGTCCGCCGCAGTCCAGTAGCACAGCCGCTCTTGGCTGTGCATTGATGATAAGTGCAGCAAAACCCGCACAGGCAAGAGTGCCTGTGCTACTTAAGGTCTCCATACACTGCGGCGCGATTCGACGCAGCAAACTGACAGCGCAGAGCAGATCCATCCCGCACTCGTGAGAAATCCGGGCTACGTTTCAGCTCAACGGGCGCCCCCCGTCGATGGCGATGATGGCGCCGGTGGTGAATGTGAGATTCTTGACCGCCGCGACAACCGCTGCGGCAACCTCTTTGGGAGAGGCGAGTCTCTTGAGCGGCGTGCGGTCCAACTGATCGTCGCGCCAGCGCTGGTCCATCGACTTTATGAAATCAGTTTCGACCAGGCCGGGCGAAATCGACACAACACGGATTCGAGGGGCGAGAGCGCGCGCCAGCGACTTGGTCATATTGTCGACCGCTGCTTTGGAGGCGCAATACATCACGTTACTGCCCATCGCCGTAACGGCGGCGAGCGACGAAATATTGACGACCACCGCGCCACCCGGATGCGTGCTCCTTTCCAGCAGCGGCCGCAGCGCGCGCAGCACGGCAAATGGCCCGCGCACGTTGGTCGCGAGGATGAGATCAATCAAATTGTCATCGAGGCCTTCAAGATCGACGTGCGGCACGAAGCGTGTTGTACCGGCGCAGTTCACCAGTACATCGCACTGTCCATAGCGCTTAGCAATGGTTGACGCGAGGCTAGCAAGAGCGGCGCTGTCGGTGACTGGCGCGGATAGCGCGGCATGGCCTCCCCCCGGGAGACTCTCCACGAGCTCCCGCGCCCCATCCGCGGATCGGTTGTAGCCGACGACAACGCGCATGCCCTCGCGAGCGAGCGCCCCACAGATGCTTTTGCCAATCCCTCCCGCGCCTCCCGTGACGACTCCCACGGGCCTTTCATGCGTCGATTCCATCGGCTAGGCCACCTTCTTTCCGTAACGCCGGACGCGCAGGTCCGCCTGCTCCTTGTGTGCGGCAAACCCTTCGAGTGCGCACAGACGCGAGCAATATTCACCGACCATCGCGGCGGCTTCGTCGGTTAGCACGCGTTGGTATGTACAAGTCTTGATGAACTTGCCGACCCACAGGCCGCCTGTATATCGCGCCGCCTTCATGGTCGGCAGAGTATGGTTCGTGCCAATCACTTTGTCGCCATAGGCCACGTTCGTGCGATGGCCGAGGAACAATGAGCCGAAATTCGTTAGACGCTGCAGGAAGTAATCCGGATCGCGCGTGAGCACCTGCACGTGTTCGGAGGCGATGCGATCGGCCTCTTGAACCATTTCGTCGAGTGTATCGCACAGGATGATCTCGCCGCAGTTTTGCCAGGCTTGGCGCGCAATCGCGGCGGTTGGGAGCCACGCAAGAAGCTTCTCGATCGCCGCAGGCGCTTCCCCGGCGAGCTTTGCGGAGTTTGTGAGCAGGATAGCAGGGCTGCCCGGGCCATGCTCCGCCTGTCCGATCAAATCGATCGCAGCCATTTCGGAGTCGCACGTATCGTCCGCGATGATGAGCGTTTCAGTGGGTCCCGCGAGCAAGTCGATGCCGACGCGCCCGAACAACTGGCGCTTTGCTTCCGCGACGTAGGCGTTGCCGGGCCCTACGAGCATGTCGACGGGCGCGATGTTTACCGTGCCCAAGGCCATGGCCGCGATCGCCTGCACGCCGCCGAACACATAGATTTCATCGGCGCCGCCGAAATGCATTGCCGCAACGATGGCCGGATGCGGCTGGCCCCCGAAGGGTGGCGCGCTCGCGATAATGCGCTGGACGCCGGCTGCCTTCGCGGTGACCACGCTCATGTGCGCGGAGGCGACCATCGGATACCGCCCGCCCGGCACGTAGCAGCCAACGCTGTTGACGGGAATGTTTTTGTGGCCCAGCACGACACCAGGAAGTGTCTGCACCTCCACGTCCTGCAGGGCGGCGCGCTGCGTTAGCGCGAAATTGCGGATCTGGGTCTGCGCGAATTTGATGTCGTCGATCACACCGTGCGGCAGGGCGCGTACGCAATCGGCGATTTCGCTCTCTGAGAGTTTGAAGGAGGGCGGCGACCACTTGTCGAATTTCTCCGAGTATTCGCGCACGGCCGCTTCCCCGCGAGCAGCGATGTCGGAAAGAATCGCCTCAACGGTGGTTCGAACTTGCGCGCTGTTTTCGTCCTTCGTCTCGGCAGACTGGCCGGACTTAAGATGGCGAATCATGGCTTGCTCCCCAAATCAATTTCGTGCCAATTGATTGCAGCGAACACTAGAGCGCCGGGGTTTCCATACTGCCGTCCTGGCAAACGTGCAGTATACGCCTGACCTGGCTTATTGGGGCCAGTTCGTGCTTCCGATTCCTGATTGGACGGATAAGCCCGGCTTGCGGAAGAATTTCAGCACAGAGGGCACAAAGCGCACAGAGGAGAGAAGAGAATAAGGAATGTTTGGAGTACGCAGAAATGCCGCGCTGCAGATGTACAAGGCACGCCTGATTTCACTGAGTTCTTCGTGACTTCTGTGTTGAAATCTTGTTTCATGGGAAAGGACAAACCTCCGCGGTAGGCCGGAAACCGGCCTATCTGTTCAAAACGCGAACATCATCCTGGGAAAGGCCACCCTCTACATGAGGGCAAGAGGTGCCTGCGGGCGGCCTGGAGAGGTCACATTGGCGTATGTACGGCTGCAATCTCATTTCCTGCCGCACTCAGCGTGCTTGGCCCTACCAGGTGGGAGTCCAGGGCCGCTGGTGTAGTGCTAAAGGAAGCCAGTGGAAAAATGAACACCGATGTCAATCCCTGCCCCACGTAATCTAGACGTCCCGCCGCTGCCTCGGACAGGTCTATGAGGCGATGTAGGTGCATACCAGGGCCGCGATCCGTAATTGTAACGACCACAGACTTGCCGTTCTTCAAGTTAACCACCCGCATAGTGGTTCCGAGGGGGAAATACCAGCTTGCTGCTGTCAGTTTGTGACGGTCAAAAAGCTTGCCGTTGGCCATTTTCCGGCCTTGGTGCCGCTCGCCATACCAGGACGCAGTTCCTACATAGCTCAGTTTCATGCTCTTGGGTGCTATGTACGGCTTTGCCTTAGTGGTTGCTGCGGACGTTGGGTAAGTCCAGAGCAGGCTCGCTACGACCAGTAAGCCGAAGATTTGTAGTCTTTTCTCCAAGGGTCTATCTCCTTTTCGACAGTTGTGTTTTATGGCGTCTTCAATGTTTTCCTAGGCATCACCTCCCATGTTTTCAACCGATTCCAACCAGCCTTGTTTTGATTACTCTTGCTATCGTTATGTCTTAAGTGCATGAAACAGCACTGGTTACAGGCGTATGGACTATCGAGGCTGACCTCATCTGGCCGTTTCGTGGGTTCAATGAATCCACTGCTTCGGACTCACAGCTTCCACATCGGCCCTGCCTGTTCAGGTCTACCGCCGATCGACAATCCATACACCACCAACGATTCATGATCATTTGCCTCCTAAAGTAAAACTTGATTGTTTGTGTAAGTACATTCTGGACCCAGCCCTCGACCCCGGCCATAGGCAGATAGCGCCATTTTCCGGGGTACGGCAGTACCGGATAGTTTCTACCCAAATTTGTAGGGCCACCTCCCAGGAAGACGGCTAAAGTTGCTCTCTTTTGGGGCCACCTAAGTGGCAGATGTTATTGAGTTTAGCTAAATACCACCTGGCTTGTCGCAGCGGGCACGGAGACTCCCATCTCCCCATCCAAACCATGGTACCTGGTCAGAACTCAGCGTTCGGACAGGGTGGGGAAAACAAAAGCAACTACGAGGTTTGAGGTTATTGACCTCCCGTCAAGGGTAGCCGCTTGAAAGCGCCATTTGTCCACGGTACTCAGCGCGAACTGGGTAAAAGGGGGAAGGTCGCGCACGACTTTCAAGTGTTGAATGGACCTGGA
>WNFG01015053.1_pt1 | contig 15193 bp, 13 predicted proteins | sample 5400431 | NCBI WGS metagenome assembly WNFG01 (sample SAMN13153346, study PRJNA577476) | soil metagenome | isolation source: 120 cm saprolite under Douglas fir tree site 2 hole 3 replicate 2 | place: USA:California | collected 2015-04-18 | reverse complement strand
CCAATACGTCCGATCGCGTGTCCCAGCGCCAGGCCCGGTGCAAATGCGTCGCAGGTGCCGAGAGCGGGCATATGGTGCTTGCGAACGTACCATGCCGCTGCCGCGAACGCCGCGAGCAATCCCCCGGAAAAAACTCCTCCGGCCTGCAGCGTACTGACGCTGAAAATCTCGCTTGGATGCGCCGAGTATTCGCTCCAGTCATTAATGATGTAGAGGACCTTGGCGCCGACGATTCCGCACAGCACAACCAGAATCCCCAGATTCCAGGCCTTCTCGCCATCAATGCCCAGCCGCTCGGAGTTGCGCACACTGATCCAGAGGCCAAGCAATACGCCGAGCGAAACTAGAGCTCCATAGGTTGGCAGAAAAAAGCGCCCGAGATGGACTAATTGCGGATACACAGTTATTTAGATGCAGAAAATGTCTCAATTACAACCTGATCAAGTTTAGCAGGAACTGAAATTGTGTGGCAGGCTGTGTGGCAGGCTCGTGTGGCGCGGGCACTCCTGCCCGCGAGGTTTTTAGCAGAAAAGTTTCCCGGTAAAAAAATCAAGCCGACCCACTATGCCGTGTGACGGGCCGAGAATGAACCCGTCGGTAGACGTTGGGAACCCGCCGAGACCCTTTAGGCATCTCCGCATGACGGAGCGTCGCACACCGGATCCTAGTTCGAGTCGAGTCCCCGTTCATTCTGCATTGGTTCAAAAATCGGTGACCGTCATCACCAACCTGGCAGGTCGGCTTTCAACTTGGATGCTAGGCAAAAGCCGTCGGATGCGCAAGGGGAAATACCAAAAAAGATGGCAGGGCGCTTGCAACCAAAGTAATCACGCGAGCGATTCCGGCCTTGCAAGGATGTCCCGGCCTGGGGATTTCTCCGCCCAAAGCCCGCGCAGGAAGCGGCCGAACCCCGATTCTCTGTCTGCAACTCCGATCAACACCCTAAAATTACCATTTCCGTTCCTGCGCGTCCTGTCGAAGGTCCAAAATGGTTATCGGGATGTCGCTTCCTGCGCCCAATAACTGGTTCTTGCCAGAACCGTTGTGGACCCCGTCTCCCTCAGCCTCACGCGAAGTTGATGCAATCCAGGATGCGGATTCTTGGGCACGACGCTCAACAGATACCGACTGTGTAAATGATTGGTGAAGTCGTTCATCCGCACTTCAAACTTCTTGCGCGTGGCAAACAATTCGTATTCTCCACCCGTCATGGCGGCGATTGTGCTGGGAATATTCTTCCTCATGGCTTGACGCACGCGGAGCATGAGGTCCAGAAAGTCGACCCCATTGTGCATCTCCGCCTTGTTGTTGCCGCGGCCGGTGTCCAGTATGTTCGAAAGCGCCGGTGAAAACGCGAGCGCGTAAACCACCGTGTTGCTCTGTCCCATCGCCGCCACGACATCATCAATTTTGGCGGTATGACTGCCATGGTCGCGCGTCTCGCTGATCAGCAGCAGGACCCGCTGCCGCTCTTGGGGCCCTTTTTCCAGCAGCTTGACCGAATACTCCACTGCATCAAGAATCGCGGCTCCGCCATCGCCAGCCTGCAAATCTTTCAAGTCCTGGGTGATCCGATCGGCATTGCCGGTGAAGTCGTGAATGCTGTGTACCTGGCTGTCGAACTCAACGACGGCAACCTTGGCGTGACCCTGGCTGACAATGGGCTCCAGCATGGAGTTCAGGCCCCGTATGCGAGGAAATTCGTAGCTGGCCCGGCGCCCGCATTGGATGGCAATCACCAGCGAAATCGGCTGCGATTCCGGAGCTTCGTCTAGTTGTACTGACTGCTCTACACCATCGTCTTCAATGACGAAATCCTTGGCCTGAAGCCCATACACAATCTCGCCCTGCTGGTTTTTGACCAGGGCGGGAATCAGCACAACATTCGATTGCGTATGGAGGGTGGTTTCCTGAGAGGCAGCGCCACCACTCAGCAGCGCCGGCAACAGGAAATGCAGACTGGATCTTCGCAGCTCAGCCCGCCTTGCGAGTCTCTTCCAGCACTTCATCGAGCGCCCTTGCCAATAGATGCGCCCGCTTCTCGTAATCGGTTGCCCCGGTATCCTGTTTTTTCTTCAACAGGTGATACTCGTCGGCAATATTCAACGCCGCCAAAACTGCCAGCCGAACTGTGTCGATTGTGTTTGTCGCTTCGGCCACGGCTCGCATTTTCGCGTCCACATACTCGGCAAGCTTCAGGATGTACTCCGGGTCTGAACCGCGCAGGTTGTAGGCCTGATCAAAGATCTCCACCCGCACGCTTGAGTTCTGCGCGTCTTTCAGTGTTTGATCCTTTGTCGCCGTAGCCATAATAATCTCGCTCCTCTCACCTGGAGGACTCTGCTGTTGCTGACGACCGGCTCTAACTCGCCTGCTGTTGCTCTTCGGCGATCGACTCTATCTGGTCGAGCATCTTTTCCACCCGGCCGCGGATCACTTCCCGCTCTTTTCGCAACTGCACGGCCTCGCGCCGCAGAGTGTCGAGTTGTTCCTCTCGCTCTTCCAGTTGCTGGCGCAACCGCTGGGTATCGCGCTCGGATGCGGCCTGCGCCTGTCGCGCCGCCTTGTACATCTCTATAGTGCGATAAACTTTCTCTTCGAGCTCCTGAAAATCGTCTGCCGGAACCTGCTCTGCCACCTCTGACACCACCTTCAACGCCATGATTGCACTTTTCCCGAGAGGATTTCGAACTTTTCCGAAGTATACTCCACAACCCTGTGGACGGGCATGTCGCCTCACCTGGCTGTGCAAGCCCTGTCCGGGCAAAAATAGCTATAATGCCCGCTGTGAGGTGACTTATGAAACGGCATGGATTTTTCACCGTTGTAGTACCTGTTGTTCTGGTCGTCTTCGCACTTCCCAGCGTAGCCAAAACCAGGGTCGAGCTCAAAGATGCCCAGGGTAAAGCCGTGGGCACGGTAATCATTTGGCAAAAAGGACCGGGGGTCGGCCTCCAACTAAATCTTCATGGTCTTCCTCCGGGAGAGCACGCGATTCACTTTCACACCAACGCTAAGTGTGATGGTCCAGACTTCAAATCGGCCGGGGCGCACTTCAATCCCGAAAACAAGAAGCATGGGCTGGAGAATCCCGAGGGCCATCATGCCGGCGACATGGTGAATTTCACCGTCGATGCTAACGGTCGGGCCAAAACCAGGCTGGAAGACAAAGACGCGACTCTCGTTGAGGGCAGTCACTCACTCTTCAGCAACGGCGGCACATCCACAGTCATCCACGCCAAGGCCGACGACATGAAAACTGATCCTTCCGGAAACTCGGGCGACCGCATCGCCTGTGGTGTAGTCACGAAATAAGTCACGGCTTCGAGTGCCGAAAAAACTTAACCACAGAGGCCACGGGGGAACACAGCGTAAACCTGAAGCACAAAGACTTACCCTGTGCACCTCTGTGGCCCCTGTGGTGAAAGGTCTCCTCAGCCCGGAGAATCTCAGACTGGCGAAGCTGAACGAAGCTTTCCCAGCCTGCGTGCTGCCTCATCCAAAGTTTCCGGCCGTTTGCAGAATGCAAACCGCACCTGCCGCGCCCCGTCCCGCGGATCGCGGTAAAAACTCGATCCAGGCACCGCGGCCACGCCAATCTCTTTCACCAAGTACTGAGTAAACAAAACGTCATCGGCAAATCCAAACGCGCTGATATCGGTCATCACGTAATACGCCCCGCGCGGACGAAAGCACCGGAACCCGGCCGCGGTCAGCGCCGGCATAAGATGGTCCCGCCGCACTCGATACCCTTCCGCCAGCTTCGCGTAATATTCGGCGGGCAGACTTAACGCCGCGACCCCAGCCTCCTGCAACGGAGCAGGAGCGCCCACGGTCAGAAAATCATGCACCTTGCGAATCGCATTCGTGATCTTCTCCGGCGCAACCGCCCATCCTACGCGCCATCCCGTCACGCTGTACGTCTTCGACATCCCGTTGATGGTCACCGTCCGCTCGCGCATGCCCTCAAGCGACGCTATCGAAATGTGCTCAGTCCCCTCATACAGAATGTGTTCGTAAATTTCATCCGTAATCGCCAGCACGTCGAACTCAACGCACAGGTCACGAATTAATTCCAGTTCCGCACGCGTGAAAACTTTTCCTGTAGGGTTGTTCGGCGTATTGAGAATGATGGCCTTCGTGTTCTTATCAAACGCCAACCGCAATTCCTTCTCGTCGAAAGTCCACTCGCCAGCATCGCCTGTAGGCGGACGCAGTTTCACGAACCGCGGCCGCGCGCCGCTCAATACCGAGTCCGGTCCATAGTTCTCATAGAACGGCTCGAAGATCACGACTTCATCCCCCGTATTGCAAACCGCGAGCAGCGTAGAAATCATCGCTTCCGTCGAGCCGCAACATACAGTGATCTCTTTCTCCGGATCGACCGCAATGCCCTGCCACACGCCCATCTGCCGCGCAATCGCATTGCGGAGATTCTTTGCGCCCCAGGTGATCGCGTATTGATTCACATCGCCTGCAACCGCCTGCTGCGCCGCTTTTTTTACCTCCGCCGGAGCGGGGAAGTCGGGAAAGCCCTGCGCCAGGTTCACCGCTCCATAGAGCATCGCTTGCCGCGTCATCTCTCGGATAACCGACTCGGTGAAGTGCTCAACCTTATCGCTGAGAAAATGCTTGGCGTGGAGGTTCAGGTTTGCCACAGTCCGGTCAGAGTAGCATAACGCGGGAAAGGAGCCGCTTCCTGATGGCGCGCCCGCAGGGCGTCGTGAAAATAGCCCAGCGCTTAGCGCTGCCCCCAAAGGCCCTAGGATTTACTCCGGTCCCACAGGCCCCTTTTCACTTCTTGATCTGTATCCCCAGTTCCCTTAACTGCTTCTCGCCCACTGGCGTCGGAGCGTCCACCATCAAATCCACTGCGCGCGCGGTCTTGGGGAAGGGAATCACCTCCCGCAAACTCTCTGCTCCCGCCAAGATCATCACAATGCGATCGAGCCCCAGCGCGATCCCTCCATGTGGGGGCGTGCCATATTCCAGCGCCTCCAGAAAGAATCCAAACCGCGCTCGAGCTTCTTCTTCCGTCATGCCCAACGCGCGAAAGATGCGCCGCTGCACATCCTGTCGGTGAATACGAATCGATCCCGACCCCAGCTCCGTACCATTAAGCACCACGTCATAGGCCAGCGCTCGCACCGAGCTCAGCGCCGATTGCGGATCGTTCAATAACTCAACTCCCGCCTCCAGCTTCGGCATATCTTCCTCATGCGGAGAGGTAAATGGATGATGCGCCGCGTTCCACTGCTTCTCGCCTTCGTCCCACTCGAACATGGGAAAGTTCGTGACCCATAGAAAACGGAAGTCTTTTTCAGGATCGCCAGTCTTTTTGAAAATGCCGTGCCGCTCCGAATACCTCTGCGCCAGCCCAAGGCGCAACAATCCGGCAGACGCATAAATCGCCAACTCCTGCGGCGTGACTTTCCGATGCGGCGGAAGCGCGGAGTGCTCTTCCGTTTGAGCAGAACCTGTTTGCGCCGATCCCGCCACGATTACGACCAGGTCTCCGGCCTCGGCCCCACTCTTCGCTACAATCTTCGCCGCCGCCTCCGGGAAATTCTTCTCAATGCGCTTGAAATCCTCAAACACCTTGGCGCCGCCCTTGGAGACAAACAGCGGCTTGATGCTGTCGCGCTCCGCGCGTGAGAGCTCGCCCACCTTCGGGATACGAATCGCCACCACCGGCAAATTCGGATTCACGGCAAGTTGCTGCAGGTTCTCTGGCGCGAAACATTCCTGCACATCGGTAAACGCCGGCAGCCGTAAATCCGGCTTGTCGATCCCATAAAGGCGGATCGCCTCGTCATAGTCCATGCGCGGGAACGGAGTCTTGATCTCCGACCCCGCTGCCCGGAATGCCGCCGTAAGAAATCCCTCGACCACTTCCCAAACCCGCTCGGGCTGTGGATACGACATCTCCAAATCGATCTGGGTAAACTCCGGCTGGCGATCGGCGCGCAAGTCTTCGTCGCGGAAGCAGCGCACAATCTGAAAATATTTATCGAAACCGGAGATCATGAGGATCTGCTTGAACAGCTGCGGCGACTGCGGCAGCGCATAAAACGTTCCCGGCTGCACCCGGCTGGGCACCAGGTAGTCACGTGCGCCCTCGGGCGTTGACCGCGTCATGAAGGGCGTTTCGATTTCGAAGAATCCCTGTGCCGAAAGATAGTCCCGGATGGCCTTCGCCACCTTGTGCCGCATCTCGATGTTGAATTGCATCACATCACGCCGCAGATCGATGTAGCGAAACTTGAGCCGTGTCTCTTCATTGGTAAGCGCGGTGTCGGAAGGCAGGAACGGCGGCAGCTTCGACTCATTTAGAATTCGCAATTCGTCCGCTACCAATTCGACTTCGCCGGTCGGCATATTCGGATTTACGGTGTTGGCATCGCGCAACTTCACCGTGCCGGTCACGGCGATGACGTACTCGTTACGCAGATCACGCCGCTGCGATCGCGCAGATCCACAAAAAGCAGATTGCCGTGGTCGCGCCGCCGGTTCACCCACCCCATCAATACGGCCTTTTTGCCTGCATCGGAAGCGCGAAGCTCCCCGCACATATGCGTCCGTCGTAGATCGCCTAAGAAATCGAGCAAGTTGTGTCCTTACAGTGAGAATGCGGCAGAAAGCCGATCAGAGATTATAAACGTTGAGCCTACTGAAAACGCTGGACCGTCTTGAAACATCCGCAGTTGGCCGCGGCGAAGCATATCCAGAATCGTGCCGGAGGTCACGTAGCTAATGGTGCGCGATTTCAGAAGGTAGTGACCTCGCTCGTCTCGGAGCGCTTCAAACGGCAGCAGGTTTAATATGCCGTCTGGTGCGACGCGAATTTGGTCGGAGTTAGAGATTTTGGGGATCGGCTTCAGCAACAGTTAGTAGAGTTGTCTTGAAACTTCCGCCTCCGACGCTCTTGACGCGGATTTGATCGATATACCGCTGCGCCAACTTTTCGATTTCCTTGCGCCCGGTCGGCAGGGTTCTTACGAAGGCGCCTTTTCGTGATAAATTGGACCATGAAGAAACAACGGTTCGTTCGCGGAACTTCTTTATTTTGTTGGCGTCCCCGACGGGATTTGAACCCGTGTTACCGCCGTGAAAGCACTGGGTCCGATCGTAAGTTACTGAAACTACGCAGCACGGATGGCTACCTGAAGCGGTTTCAGTAAGGGATGGAAGTAGTTCGTGGATCATAAATGGAGCAAGAATTACCCTGGCGATTGCTCTTAACGAATCCATGAGCTGCGGCCAAGGGATGCCGATTTTCACAAAGCCTCCGACTCCTAGGGAATCGGGGAATAAGAACTTCTGTATGCCTTCGGAAAGGAAAACCCAACCAACTAGAATGCGGATCAGCAAGATTGCCTTCGATGTACGATTCTCCCAACTTGAATCCGCTTTCACTGGCATTGCTCCATCCTCGCGACATCCGGCTACTCGCGAAATCAGCAACAACCACAAGCTTTGCCGCGCATGGCTTCCCAGCCCTCCCGTAAGATGAGGGGAACAATCACCAGCGCGGCAACCGGGTCAGCCCACGTCACGTGCCAAATCGCGTTGACTCCAAGGCCAACCAGAGCAACCAGGGAAAGGTAAGCGCACAAAGCGGATTCAGCGGCATCCGCTCTGAGCGCTGCGCTGCCCGTGACCTCTGATAGTTTCCGTTTTTCCTTGGCCAGCCACGGCATGATTGCGGCAGCGGCGATCAAGATGGCTATCCCCAGGTACGTGGTTTTTGCTTCACTGTGTCCCAAGAGTGTCATTACAGAAACCACGGCCACGTAGGCTGCAAGCATGAACAACAGCACCGCTGCGATTCTCGCCGCGAGATTTTCTGATTCTTCCTGCACTTCATGAGCGCGGAACCGCCACAACACAACTATCGCTGAGAGGAGTTCGATGGCACTGTCACCGCCAAAGGCAAGTAGCGCGGGGCTGCGCGCCATCCAGGCGGCAGCCAGGGATACCGCGGTCTCCACAGTCATCCAACAGATTGTGATGGTTTGAATCCGTTGGATACGCCGGAAAGTCTCGCGCGTTGAAATTTGCAGGACTGACGCCACTAAGCAATACTATCCCACGCAGGGTAGGCCAAGCTCCCGCACATGCGGTGTGCTGGAACTCTAGAGCGAGCATTCTTCGTTCGTTTGTGCGGAATCTCATCCTGGACAGGTTTCTCTTTTTTAGTGGGCGGCATGTTGCAGCTTCAGTCGGCGAAGCAACTGCGCGTTTGCGGCCACAATGATCGTTGACAGGCTCATTGCGACTGCACCAATGCTCATGGGCAGATCGAGTCCCCAGCGGACGAGAAGGCCTCCTGCGACCGGGATAGCGACAAGGTTATAGGCGGTCGCCCAAACGAGATTTTGAATCATCTTTCGATAGGTAGCCCGTGATAGCTTGATCGCTCCCACAACGTCGCGCGGATCACTGTTAACAAGCACGATTCCCGCTGACTCGATCGCCACATCGGTTCCCGCCCCAATTGCGATTCCAACATCTGCGGTCGCCAGCGCCGGAGCATCGTTCACGCCATCACCAACCATTGCTACCCTCTTGCCGCCCGACTGAAAGCGCTTAACTGCCGCAGCCTTGTCGGCGGGGAGGACCTCGGATGCGACCTCATCTATGCCGATGCGTCGAGCGACCGAATCAGCAACCGTCTTCGAGTCCCCGGTAATCATGGCGACCCGGATACCAAGCTCGTGAAGCTCCATGACCGCCTCTTTTGATTCGGGCCGAATCTCATCTTCCGCAGCGAAAGCGCCCAGCAGTCGCCCTTCGGCGACCACATAGAGAACCGTCTTTCCCTCGGACGCCCAAGATGTCGTTAGTTTTTCCAGTTCTGGCGGTAGTACTATCTTGCCCTCGGTCAAGAGACGCGGTCCGCCGATTACGATGTTCTCGCCGTTTACTCGCGCCTGTGCCCCGCGACCGGGCAGCGCTTTGAAGTCGGCAGCCTGCAACATGGGCAAGTTTTGACGCTTGGCTTCGGCTACGATCGCCCTAGCGAGCGGGTGTTCGGAGTTGGCTTCGACGGCAGCAGCATGGGCGAGCAAATCACCCCCGTTGCTGCCAGGCGCAGCCACGACTCCCGAGACTACCGGGGACCCGCGTGTGAGCGTTCCTGTCTTATCGAAAATCACTATGTCCAAATTGCGGGCGCGTTCGAGGGCGAGTCTGTCTTTGACGAGGAGACCGTTCTGAGCCCCGAGTGATGTCGAGATTGCAATCACGAGTGGAATCGCCAGTCCCAGGGCGTGCGGGCAAGCAATGATGAGGACGGTTGCCGTTCTGATCAGGGCGTGTTCTTTGTCTCCTGAAAACCACCAGTAGGCGAGCGTGATCGCACCAGACACGACTGCCACATAGAAACGGATTGCGGCGGCACGATCGGCGAGGGCTTGCGTGCGAGACCCAGAAGCTTGCGCCGCGGCAACCAGCCGCATGATGCCAGACAGAGCGGTCTGCTCCCCGACTGCCGTGACGCGCACTCGAAGGCTTCCACCGCTGGCGACCGTCCCGGCTATGACGGTGGCACCTGGCGCCTTCGAGATCGTCCGGGACTCGCCGGTAATCATTGACTCGTCAACATCGGCAGCGCCTTCGACGACTATGCCGTCCGCCGGCAGGCGGGTTCCGGGCCGGACGAGGACAACGTCGCCCGCGCGCAATTCAGAGAGCGGAACGGTTTGAATCTCCGCATCGCTTACACGTTCGGCGGTATCTGGCAGCAGCGCGGCGAGTGCATTGAGCGCGCCACGAGCCTGAGAAATTGCTCGCATTTCCAGCCAATGGCCGAGGACCATAATTGTGATAAGCGATGCGAGTTCCCACCAGACTTCGATCTCGAAAAGGCCGAGGGTCGCGGCGAGCGACGTCCCAAAGGCGACTATGATTGCCAAGCTGATGAGGGTCATCATGCCGGGCTTGTGGTCCGCCAGCTCGCTCCAGGCCCCACGGATGAAGACGAGACCGCCGTAAACGAAGACCACTGTTCCGAGGATTGGCGGGATCAAGTTGGAGCCGGGAAAGGAAGGTGCTCTATACCCAAACCAGTGTTGGACATCGGTCGACCAGATGACCACTGGGATTGTGAGAGCGAAGCTCAACCAAAACTTGTCGCGAAACATGGCGACGGAGTGTCCGGCGTGACGGTCGTGACTCGCGTGGGGTCCCGACATCTTGTAACCGGTATGTGGATCGGCGGCCTGTCCGTGTGCTTGGTGTGTCATGTGGTCCATTTCAACTCCGATGTCAAACGCTGAGTTCCGGCCACGTAAGCTTCCACTACTGAAGGACTATCCCGCGCACTGAGGCCGCGCCGGATCGTCACCCATCCGAACGCACTCGCGGCTCCTCCGTAGAGAAATGCCATCAACTTCACGATAAATGCCCTTGACTCCGTAGCGTAGTACGGGGTTTAGACTATGTTTATCGAGCTAGGAAGGCAATATGAAGGCACTGACGATTGGACATCTCGCAAGAGAATCTGGGATGAACCTAGAAACTGTGCGTTACTACGAACGGCGTGGCCTCCTGCCCAAACCACCGCGTAGCGCATCCGGGTATCGCCTGTTCCCGATTGAAACTTCGCAGCGGCTGCGGTTTATTCAGCGTGCGAAAGAACTGGGTTTCTCTCTAAAAGAGATCGGGGAATTGCTATCCCTGCGCGTGTCGCCAACGACAACGAGTGCAGGGATACGGGCGAAGGCCAACTCGAAGATCGCCGATATTCGAAGTAAGATCAGAACCCTTGAGTCGATGGAGAGGGCACTTCGGAAGCTAACGAAATCCTGCCCCGGATGTGGGCCGCTTGCCGAATGCCCCATTCTTGAGAGCCTTGACCGAGAGGGCGTATGAGTCGATGGAAGCAAGGCTTGCTGGCATTACCGAGTGTTGGCGTTTCGCTGCTTCCGAAACTAGCCTGCCCCTTGTGCTGGCCCGCGTACGCAGGTTTACTTAGCTCGGTTGGTCTTGGCTTTTTGATATCGGCTGCCTACCTGCTTCCCCTGACCGCGGGATTCCTGGTGATTGCATTAGGAACGATGGCATTCAAAGCGAACAGCCGTCATGGGTATGGCCCGTTTCTGCTCGGATTGCTTGCAGCGGCTTCTGTCCTTTTAGGGAAGTTTAGATGGGAATCAAATCCGACCATGTACGGTGCAGTCGGATTGTTGGTTATCGCTTCGCTGTGGAATGCATGGCCGATTCGCGGAGTACCCAGCCAAGCGGACATCTGCGATCACTGCGAATCAGAAAGAGCTACATTGAATTCAAACTCAAATCTTAGGAGAACAAAATGAACACAGAGAAGAAAATCGAAGTCTTCAGTGCGGGCTGCTCGACCTGCAAGGAAACCATTGAACTGGTTAGGCGGCTTTTGCTGGCTCTTCGCACGAAGTCGTGATCCACGACATGCAAAAGTCAGAGATAGCTACCAAAGCGAAGACCTATGGCGTTCGCAGCGTGCCCGCCGTTGTGATCGACGGCAAACTTGCTTCGTGTTGTGCTGGGCGTGGCCCCGAGGAGCAGGTATTGCTTGCTGCTCTTAGGTAAGCCTCTGGTTTCAAACCAACGAAGAGAAATGGCCCAGCTTTCGGAACTGAAAGCTGGGTCTCTTCGTGTGGGAACAATGCTGAAAAACGATCTATGCTGATCGTCACTGTTTGTTTCCCCGCCAACCACTTACTTTGCCATCTTTTTCGCAGCGGCAACAGACTCAACCATCACCATCTCCCCCATCACGCTGCCCTTCACCGTCGCTCTCTCACCCGCAAGCTTGTCCAGTTCAGCCTCGTGCCCATCCAGCGTGTAAACTTTCTTCCCGACGACCAGCGCGTACTTCGTGCCTTTTTTCACGCACTCTCGAGTGCACTCAGCCGCGCTCTTGTCCTTTTCCATGTGGTGAGCACCACACATGGAGTCGCTGACAGTTCCGGTCAGCGTCTTTGGCGTTGCAGAAGCCTGAGCTGGCTTGCTCGTCCCAGGTGTGCTCGCCGGCATTTGCATTTGACCCGCCATGAGCATGGTGGAAAATGTGAGAAACGCAATAATGTTCAGAACTGTCCGTTTCGTTGTCATTAGTATTCCCCTTTTTTGGTTTGGTTGAACTTGTACTGCTCTTGTCACAATCCTTTACCTCCTTTACTCCGCCGGTTCCGGCCGCAACGTGCCACGTCGCAGAGCTCGTTCCTTCATCAACACGAAGAAAACCGGAACCAGAATCAGTACATGAATCGTGGACGTAATCATTCCGCCAACCATGGGAGCGGCAATCGGCTTCATCACATCAGAGCCGATACCGCTCGCCCAGAGGATCGGAATCAGGCTGGCAAGCACAGCGCAGACCGTCATCAGCTTTGGCCGGAGCCGCTGCACAGCACCCTGTATCGCTGCTGCTTCGATGTCCGCATTAGTGAGTTGAACTCCCGAAGCCAATTTGTGATCCAGCGATTCGTGCAGATAGACGACCATGACGACGCCCGTCTCCACCGCGATGCCAAACAGCGCGATATACCCGACCCACACGGCGACGCTGAAGTTGTAGCCCAGCAGCCACTGCAAGATCAGCCCGCCGGTCATCGCATAGAACGTGGGGAAGATCAGGACCATGGCCTCCGTCAGGTTGTGGAAGACCATGTATAGGAGCAGGAAGATCACGAAGAACACCACGGGTAAGATGATCTTCATCCGTTCCTTCGCGCGCAGCTGGAATTCGTATTCGCCCGACCACTGATAGGTGTATCCCGCGGGCAATTGCACCTTCTGCCGAAGCATCTTGCTGGCCTGGTCTACGAAGCCCCCGTAGTCGGTGGTGTTGAGATCAATGTAGACATATCCCGTGAGCTGGCCATCTTCGTCGCGGATCATTGCAGGGCCACGCGAGAACGAAATCTTGGCCACTTCGGAAATCGGTATCTGCGCCCCAGAAGGTGTCGCAATCAACACGCGACTCAGCTCTCCGACGTTGTCGCGAAAATCGCGCTGGTAACGGACATTGATCGGATAGCGGCTGCGGCCTTCGACGTTCTCGGCAACGTTCATGCCTCCAATGCCGGATTCCACGGCCTGTTGCACGTCGGCAATGGTCAAACCGTATCTCGCGGCTTCCGGTCGGTTGACCTCTACATTGATGTAAAAGCCTTGCGAAACCCGCTCCGCGAAAACCGAACGTACCTGCGGTAACCCCGAAAGAATCTGCTGTACCTGTGCCCCGAGCTGCTGGATTTGCTCCAGATTCGTGCCTTGAAGCTTCATTCCTACCGGCGTCTTGATTCCTGTCAGCGCCATATCCAGCCGATTTTGTACCGGCATGGTCCAGGTGTTCGTCAGGCCCGGAAACTGGAGCTTCTCGTCCATCTCACGAATGAGATTCTCGTAGGTCATCCCCGGCCGCCACTTTTCGCGCGGCTTGAGCATGACCGTCGTGTCGTACATATCGAGGGGAGCATTGTCTGTAGCGCTGTCGGATCGACCGACCGCACCGAAGACTGTCTCAACTTCTGGAAAGGATCGGAGAATCCGATCCTGTTCCTGCAAGAGCTGCGAGGCTTGCGTGATCGAAATACCGGGAAGTGCCGTGGGCATATAGAGCGACGACCCTTCAAACAAGGGCGGCATAAACTGACTGCCGATTCTGAACATCAAGGGAAACGTCACGACCAGGAATGCCAAATTGAGCAACAACGTCGTCTTGCGGTATTTCAGGCAGAGCCGTAAGACCGGCAAATAGAGTGCCTGCGTAACTCTTGAAATCGGATTTTCCGATTCCGGCCGCAGTTTTCCCCGAATGAAAATGACCATCAAGATGGGCACCAGGGTGATGGCCAACAAGGATGAGAAGCCCACCGCTAGAGTTTTCGTCCATGCCAGCGGACGGAACATGCGTCCTTCCTGTGCTTCCAGCAGGAACACCGGGAGGAACGAGACCACAATAATAAGGAGGGAAAAGAACAGCGCGGGGCCCACCTGCTTGGCCGAGTCGACGAGAATGCGCACGCGCTCTCGTTCAACGGCCTTCGTCGCGGATTTACCCGCGCTCGCAGCTGTCTCTCCGTGGAGGACTGGTCCATTCGAGTCATTCATCTGCACGAGTGCATCTCCTCCCGACGCAGGGCGCTCGGAAAGATGCCGGTATCCGTTTTCCACCATCACGATGGCGGCATCCACCAAAACGCCAATCGCCAATGCCAACCCGCCCAGCGACATGATGTTGGAGCTGACATTCAGGTAGTACATGGGAATGAAAGAGATGACGAGCGCGATCGGTAAGGTGAGAATCGGGATCAGCGCTGAGCGGAAGTGAAACAAGAAAACGATAATGACCAGGGAAACAATGATCGCCTCCTCAATCAGGCTGTGTTTCAAAGTGTTGATTGATTCGCTGATCAGTCCGCCGCGGTCATAGCCGGAGACGATCTCGACTCCCGGCGGCAGCGATCCTTTGATCTGAGTCAGCTTCTTCTTGACACCATCGATCACGTTGAGAGCATTCAGCCCATACCGCATGACGACAATGCCGCCCACGGTCTCGCCTTCGCCATTCCACTCCGCCACACCTTCCCGCATGTCCGGGCCGAAGGAAACCGTGCCCAGATCCTTGATGAGTACGGGCGTCCCGTTCTTCGCCGTCACCGGCACGTTCGCCAGATCATCGAGCGACTTCAGATAGCCCAGCCCACGAATCATGTATCGCGTACCGCTCAGTTCGAGCACGCGGCCTCCGACTTCATTCGTGCTCGACTTCACCCGATCAATGACCGTGGACAGCGGAATGCCATACGCGAGCAACTTGTTGGGATCGACATTCACCTGGTACTGGCGCACGAACCCACCGATGCTCGCCACTTCCGCCACACCGGGTACGGTTGCCAACTGGTAGCGCAGGTGCCAATCCTGAATGCTTCGAAGGTCGGCGAGGCTCTGCTTGTGGCTATGATCGACGAGAACATATTCATAGATCCAACCCGCACCGGTCGCGTCCGGACCGATCGCAGGATGCACATTGGCCGGAAGGCGGCCGGCAATCGTCTGCAGATACTCCACAACCCGAGAACGGGCCCAATAGATATCCGTTCCGTCTTCGAAGACAACGAAGACGTAGGAGTCATTGAACATGGTCTGCGCGCGTACCGCTTTCACTCGCGGCGCTGCCAGCAAGGCGGTGACGATTGGGTAG
>WNFG01006862.1_pt1 | contig 15194 bp, 15 predicted proteins | sample 5400431 | NCBI WGS metagenome assembly WNFG01 (sample SAMN13153346, study PRJNA577476) | soil metagenome | isolation source: 120 cm saprolite under Douglas fir tree site 2 hole 3 replicate 2 | place: USA:California | collected 2015-04-18 | reverse complement strand
ACGCGCGGCAGGCCGGCATGCTGGCGGCATCGAGCCAGTCAGGCTCCTATCTCGGCCGCTTCGTCGTCGTGGTCGACGAGGACGTCGATCCGACCGATATTTTCGACGTGATGTGGGCGGTATGCACGCGCTGCGATCCCGTCGCCGATATCGAGTTCTTCCGGCGCGCCTGGTCGACGCCCCTCGACCCGCTCCTCGACAAGGCGAGTTCGACCAACTCCCGTGCCGTGATCGACGCCTGCCGCCCGTTCGAACGGCTCAAGGATTTTCCCCCTGTGGCGCGCGCTAGCCCGGAACTGGTGGCCAAGGTGCGGGAAAAATTTGCGGGGATTTTGGCGAAGCTGTAGCGACAAGCGCGTAGCCCGCCAGACGGCGAGGTCGGCCCCGGATTACGCTTACGCTCCATCCGGGCTACGCGCCCCCGATCTCACATCGTCACCACCAGATATTCATCCTCGATGCTCACCGGAAACGTCTCTGCCACATAGGGCCCTTCCACCAACCGGGCGCCCGCCTCTACGCTCACCTCGAAGCGGCGCACCTGGACCCGGCGCGGGTCGCACCAGGATTTGCCGGTGCGGATGTCATATTCCCAGGAATGCCAGGGACAGCGGATCACCTCGCCTTTGCGCGAATAGCAATAGGAGCCCGGCTCGGGCGACGACACGAGGCCGGTGAGATGGCCTTTCGACAGCGGGCCGCCCTGGTGAGGGCAACGATCCGACATGGCAAAGAACTCTCCGGTGAGATTAAAGATGACAAGCTTGCGGCCCCGTACCTCGACGAGCTTGCGTTCCCCCGGTGCGATATCGCGTGCCGGCGCGACGACGTATTTCGCCACTATTCTTCCTTTTCCCCGTAAGTGGATCGCGAGATTTCCGGCACCGCGACACCGCCGACGATCGCCTTGCAACGAATGTCCTCGGCCTTCGCTTTTTTCTCCACAAGTTCCAGCACTTCGAGAATGTAGTCGCGCGGAATAAAGCAGACGCCGCTATCGTCGGCGACCACGAGATCGCCGGGCTCAACCCGCATCTCGCCGATCTGAACCGAGCCGTTGATCTCGACGGTTTCGATCCGCCACTTGCCGGTGACCGGACTGACCTCGCTCGACCACAGCGGAAAGCCGACCATGCGTGAATGGGCGATATCGCGGATGCCGCCCATCACGACGGCGCCGGCTTCGCCCTGGCGCTTGCCGGTCAGCGCCGAGATGCCACCCATGTTGGAGATGTTGGCGACGCCCTGGATCACCAGCACGTCGCCGGGGGTGGCGAGATTATGCGCCTCGAACTCCGCCATGCGGTTGACGCCGGCGCGGGCGCCGGCGAGCGGGTCGGCCCGCTGCAGCACGTTGCGCACGGTAATGGCCGGCCCCACCATGGTGGTGCCTGGAATTGTCGGCTTAAGCACCGACGCGCCGATGGCGCCGGGCGCAATGCCCAGTTCGTCCATGGCGTCGGCGGTCAGCCCGGTCGGGTCGCCGATGGCGAGGAAGCGTTCTACGGCTCCGTCCGGCGGCCGCGGCGTCTTCAACAGGCGTATGCGTTCCGGCGCGATGCGGCCGGTCAGGCGCTTTTCCATGGCTGCGGCGGCTCCCATGTTCCTCGTTATGTCGTTCGTCCTTAGTGTTCGTTTGATCGTTCTTGGTTCAGTCGAGCCGAATACTGGTGTCGCGGATCACGATCTACAAGCATGGGTGTTTCATCTTTCAGGCAATTTCGCGCTACGGGAGGGTCGGAACGGGCCGCCAAGGATGCAGGAGATGCACGCCTGGCCGTCGCACGATGCGGGACGCATCTCCGACCAATAGCATATCTGCCCCGCGCGGCCACTTTGCGCCGATTGCTTGCCGGCCTCGGCACTCCTCGATAGGTTGTGGCCTTCCGGCAACAGCGAGACGCGCCCCATGATCGATTTTTACGTCTTGACCAGCCCCAACGTACAAAAAATCTTCATCATGCTGGAGGAACTTGCGGCGCCCTATCGCCCGATCGCGGTGGATGTCTGGAGAGGCGAGCAGTTCAAGCCGGAATTCACCGCGCTCAATCCCAATGCCAAGATACCGGTGATCGTCGATCACGAAGGTCCCGACGGCAAGCCCTTCACGGTGTTCGAGTCGGGCGCGATCCTGATGTACCTCGCCGACAAGTTCGGCCGCTTCCTCCCGACCGGCGCGGCCGAACGGTACGAGGCGATTCAGTGGCTGATGCTCCAGCTCACCGGGATCGGCCCGACCTTTGGCCAGGTCGTGCATTTCATGCGCTTCGCGCCGCCCGGTAACGATTATTCAAAGAGCCGCTACATGACCGAAATGCTCCGGCTCTACGATGTGCTCGAACAACGGCTCGGCCGCAGCCCCTATCTGGGCGGCGCCGAATATTCCGTCGCCGACATCGCGACGTTTCCGTGGACGCGTAATCACGACATGTTCGGGGTGAAGTGGAGCGAACGGCCCAACCTGGCGCGGTGGTTTGACGCCATCGCGGTGCGGCCGGCGGTTAAGAAGGCGCTCGCCATCGTTGACACGGTCAAATCGAGCCGCGACACCGCCTCGGAAGATAACAAGGACCGCATTTTCGGACGTGGCCGCTATGCGCGGGCCTGAACGGCCGGCCATGCCCCCACCCTACTCTCCCCCGCATGCGGGGGAGAGTAGGGTGGGGGGCGTTTACAGGTCCTGAGTGCGGCGCGCGGTCGCGTGCTCCCAGACTTTGTCGCGATCATCGTCGAACACCAAAGCGGGATCGGCCGGCGCCGTATACCACACGTTGCGGGCAAGCTCGCCCTCGAGCTGCCCCGGCGCCCAGCCGGCATAGCCGAAAGCAATGAGGCGCTTCATCGGGCCGGCGTTGCGGGCGAGGTCGCGCAGGACTTCGCGGCTCGGCGTGGCGGCGAAGCGTGCATCGATCTCGAGTGTTTCCGGGCGGCCGTAGTCGGCGCCATGAATCACGAAGCTGACTTCGGGCTGCACCGGACCGCCCAAGAAGATGCGCACATTGCCGGTCGCAGGGGTGTCCTTTGTCCCGAACGCCGCGAGAAGGTCCGCCAACGGCCTTTCGCCGAGCGGCCGGTTGATGACGATCCCCATGGCGCCGTCGATATCGTGCCGCACCATCAGAATGACCGCGCGGTCGAAGCGCGTATCCCGCATTGCAGGCGTGGCGATCAGCAGCTGGCCTTTGAGCGAAGGCGGCACCGCCGCATCGGACCGCGCCATCAGGGTTGCCGATATGGCGAGGAGAGCAAGGATCACAGGCCGAGCCGCGATGAAAGGCATAAGACGCTCCGTTAAGCTGAGGCGGAATGCCCGATACGCGTTCAAGATACCAGCACCGGCTTGCTTCTGCACGCCTCGGTGTCGGCTATTGGTCTTGCTGAAAAAAGCCCAAAAGGAGGGCGCTCGTTGGGCGTCCCGGCCAGCGCCAGGGTAAAGTTGCGGGAATCGATCGATGCGACCGGCGAGTCTGCAAAGATGTCGGCGCTCACCGGCCCGAACGGCGAGGATCTGTCGAAATTCCCGGCGAAATGCCTACGGCGGCGACGTCCTGGCCATTGTCGGGAGCCGCTTTAGTTCCGCCTGTGCGGCCTGTCGTTCAACAGAGTCGAATTGGCAAATCTGTTCGGCTTTGTGAAGGGATTTGTCGGCATCCGCGGGTTTGTCCTGAAGCACGAACCACTCGCCGACGTGAAAATGTGCTTGACATGGGACATCGCCATTCTTCTCGCTGTTCGCGCACTCTAATACTTTTTCAGGAGACCAATTGGCATTGCCCGAGAACAATTCGATGATGGGAAGGGGCCAATTTTTGCAGTTTGCCTCCCCCAGCCTCCGGGCCTTGTCCCGCAGTTCCTCGGACAGAAATTGGTGATCGTGGCCTTTCGGCCGGGAGCGCTCTTGCGAAAGATAGAGCCACATCATCGTATTGGCCTGCCCCCCCGGCAATTTCAGAGCATGACCGAAATCGTTCGCTGCGTCGGCGAAGTCGGCCAGCGCAAACAGCGCATAGCCCCGGTCAATCTTGTCAGCGAGATAAGTCTCGCCGATACCAAGTGCAACGTTGTGCGCTGCGACCGCTTCTTTGAACTTGCCCATCAAATAAAGATCGGCACCTCGCCGTTTATAGGCAGCCGCGTTATCATTCGGCTTTTTATCGATGAGAGTCTTTTTTTCTGCTCTCTCTATGAGGGCTTCGTTGTCACGAAATGCTTGGCAGAATAACTCGTCGGCCTGATGTTCAAATTTGCCTTTTAGGCAATCAATGCGTGCCTCACGATTCCTCGTTTTGATACGTAGCGCATGACTTAGCGTTTTTAATAGAACATACTTAAATTCGTCAAACGAGTCGCTTGGACCTTCACGGCGTTTGAGCGCCTCTTGTGGACCTTCACGGCGTTTAAGCGCCGTTTGCAGCTCCTCAATGGAGTTATCCACCAGACCGGGACTCTCAAGCAATTTGACTCCAAGGTCGTAGTGGATGTGGGCATCATCCGGATCAAGTTCAGCCGCTCGCTGATATTCGGCGATCACATTATCGTAGGGGCCAAGGTGCTCCAACACCCTTTGGACGATCGCACTATCGTAGGGGTCAAGCTCCTTCAACGCCTTTTCATTAGAGGTATTATTGGTAGCGCAATTATCTGCCTTCGGCTTGTTAGTCAGTGCGTCACCCAGATGCTGATGGGCCGCAGCTGAAAAAGGATCAGACAGCACGTCCTGGTGAAATTTGGCGATGGCCTCAAGATATGCGCATGGGGCCTTTTCAGCCTCGCCCGTTTGGTTGAGAACGTCGCCGTCGAGGAGGTCGCCTAGTTTCAGGTACGCGATGCCGAGTTGAGGATCAATACGGATGGCCTTGTCAAATCGCGTTTTCGCGCAGTCGGCACGGCCCAGTTCGATGTACGCAAGGCCTAGATTGAGATGAGCAATGGCAAGTCTACGATCGTGATCCCGGAAGCCACGATGATGGATCACCCATTTGAATTCTTTGATGGCGCTGCGAGTGTCCTCGCCGCGAGTGTGCTCATCGAGCTTGTCCATCTGATCATCGGCCTTGCATTCCTGATCATCGCGCTTGCCCTTCTGATCATCGAACTTGCCCTTGTGATAAAGCAGCAAGCCGAGCAGATTGTGCGCCCACCCGACGTTCTGGTCCAACGGCCAGTCCGACGGCCGTGCGGCGATGATTTTTTTTGCGAGCTCAGACGCAGCTTCCGGATTCTTGTCAGAGTTGGCGACAGCCTCGAAATAAGGATGCGTGGCGGCGAATACGCCGAGAGCCGCGTCGCTGAACAGGGCTTTAAGGTCTTTTTTAAGGTCTTCAGCGTCGACCCCGTCCGGACTCTCCCTCTCATAGATGACCACCGCATTCTTGCGCAGGCGCAGCCTTAGCTTTTCGCCAACGCGCATGATCTCGCCGGAAATGTTCTGGCTGCCCCCAATCGGAATAAATGTACGAATCTGCGCGACAACGGCTTTAAATGACAACCCGACGTTCGGAAGCACGAAATCGGCTTGGTCCTTATGAAGCGCCAATTTCGGGCCTGTTCCGCCCGTATGTGCGCGCACGACGTATTTTTCCATGGCGTCAAGAAGATGAAGAGCCGCAACGTCGGGCGTGTAGCCGTTCGCCTCCATATCCTTTGGCACGGAGATCGGTTCGATAACGACGGACCGCTTAAAAAGCGCTTCATAGAGGAGGTTGGTGATGACAGCGAAGGTCAGAATCGCGGCAAGGCCGAGGACACCTTTGATCGCGAACGTCCACCATCGGTTCGCGGTCTCCCACCGATGCTTCCTATCTATTTGATTTGTTGAGCGATGCTCTCGCCGATTTGGCGATTCGGTTTCTGTCGCCATGTCTGATCGCCCGGATATAGTTCCTTCACCTGCTGACTAAATCCTGAGCCAGCGCAAGGGTTCCAGATGAACCGCAGGCAAAATTTCAACCGGATGCGACGGAAAATATGTTTCAGCACGTATCGTGCGTGAATGCTCCCCGATTCCCCTTTAATTTCGTTATTTTCACGCAATTCACGGTGTGCGAAGGCTGCCGGTGCGACGGCGGCAGCGCGATCGTGGAGAGAGCGACCGCTCACGCGACCTTGACCAGCAGCTTTCCGAAGTTCTTGCCCTGAAGCAGGCCGAGGAAAGCCGCGGGCGCGTTTTCCAGGCCCTCGACCACGTCTTCGCGATATTTGAGGCGACCGCTGCGCACCCATTCGCTGGCTTCGCGCAGGAAATCGGCTTGCTTGGCGGCGAAATCCGATACGATGAAGCCGCGCAACGTGAGGCGCTTGCGCAGCACCGAAAACATGTCGGGGCCCGGCATCGGCGTTGCGGCGCTGTACTGGGCGATGAGCCCGCACACCGGTATGCGGGCGAAATCGTTGAGCAGCGGCCACACCGCTTGTTGGACCGCGCCGCCCACATTCTCGAAATAGACGTCGATGCCGGCCGGGCACGCGGCTCCGAGCTGGCGGGCAAAGTCGGTGGCGCGATGGTCGACGCAGGCGTCGAAGCCGAGTTCCTGGACCACGTAGCGGCACTTGTCCGGTCCGCCCGCGATCCCCACGGCACGACATCCCCTGATCTTGGCGATCTGCCCAACCACCGAGCCGACCGCGCCGGAAGCCGTCGCAACCGCAACGGTTTCGCCGGGCTTCGGACGGCCAATTTCCAGGAGCCCGGCGTAGGCCGTCATGCCCGGCATGCCGAGGACGCCGAGCGCGGTTGTGATTGGTGCCGCCGCCGGATCGAGCTTGCGCACGCCGGCGCCGCCGGAAAGCGCGTAGTCCTGCCAGCCCCCATAGCCCAGCACGATGTCGCCGACGGCGAATTTGGCATTTCGCGACGCCACGATCTCGCCGACAGTGCCGGCCACCATGGGTTCGCCGATCTCGACCGGCTTGGCGTAGGATTTCGCGGCGCTCATGCGGCCGCGCATATAGGGATCGAGCGACAGATAGCGGGTGCGCATCAGCACCTCGCCCTCTGCAGGCTCCGGCACCGGGCTTCGCACCAATTCGAAATTGTCGAGGCCCGGTGCGCCGTCGGGCCGGCTTTTGAGCACGATTCGGCGATTGATGCCGGTAGCCATGGGCGGCCTCCTTGAGATCACAATCGTCTTGACATAGCGCCTTCAGCGTTTTGCTGCCAATAGTTGAGTGCCTTGATGTCATTAAGGAGCAGTTCACCAATACCGAAAACCCGTCAGCCCCACCTTGAGAAATGGCGCCGGCGCCGCTACCCTCCCCGGCAAAACGCCGGACCGGCGAACCTCGGAGGTCTCATCATGGATATGCGTGCTGCTGCTTGCATCCTCGTGACCGTTGCCTCAGCCGGCGCCGCCTCGGCGCATCATGGCTGGGGCAGCTACGACGCCACGAAGGTTTTCACCATCAATGCCCCGGTCGAGACGCTGACGTGGGCGGACCCGCACACCCACATCACCGTTAAATACCAGGGCAACACCTGGGAGGCGACGCTGGCGCCGCTGTTTCGCATGCAGGCGCGCGGCCTGACGCAGGAGATGCTCAAGCCCGGCGCCATCGTGGCGGTCGAGGGCTATCCGTCGACGCAGAAGGAGCACGAGATGCGGGCCGAGCGCATCACGGTCGCCGGCAAGGCGGTCGAGCTGCGCTGACGCGGCGGAGATGGCGCAGGGCACGATTGCGGACATCATTACGGCGGCATTCACGGCGCTCGAGCAATCGAGCCTCGGAGGGGCGGCGCGCGGGTCGGCGTGGCTGTATCCGCTTGCCAACGTGAGCCACGTGCTCGGCGCGGCACTGCTGGTCGGCGCCGTCGCGACCTTCGACATCCAGGTGCTGCGGCGCGCGAAGAATGTCGGCATCATCGCCCGCGCCGTCACCCCGGTGGCGGCATTCGGGCTCGCCCTGCAGGTGGCGTCCGGCACGGTGCTGCTGGCGGCGGACGCGATGCCGGTGGTGGTCAACCCGGCCTTCCAGTTCAAGATGGCGATGTTCGCCCTTGGCCTCATCAACGTCGCGGTCTTCCGCTGGCGTTTTGGCGGCGGCCTCAGAGCCGACATCCCGCTTGAGGGGGCCACGTGGTTTGCGGCATTGTCTCTGGCGAGCTGGCTGCTGGTGCTCCTGGCAGGGCGTTTTATCGCGTATTTGTGACCGGGCCGACGCAAGGCCTGGCGGGCTTGATCAGCGCCCCCCCGTTGCCAAACCGACCACGCGAGCGTCGAGACCGTTGAAGCCGTGATGGCCGCTGGCCTCACAGGGATCGCCGCTGCTGACGCCTCCCTCCACCCACGCCACGCGCGCGCGACCACCGGCCCATCGCGCAAACGATTCGACACCCGCGGGCTGCGTAAACCGGCAGCCGTCCTGACGGTGGTGGATGATGAGGGTCGGCGGCAATGCGGCCGGCGATCCTAGAATCGACGCGACGTTCTGGTTGCTGCCGGATTCGTTGGTCAGGAAACCTGAAGCGAGAACCAGCCTGTCCGGCCGAGCGCCCCGCGCGATGCCTTCCGCAGCCCGGATGGTGCCGCGGCTGGTGGCGACCACCGTCACGGGCCGCTTAATCGCCGCCATGTAGTTGACCGCATTCGTGAGATCGGCGCCGGCGTCGACCACCAGCACGGCAAAACCCCGCGCCATATAAGCATGACGGCTGCGCACCAGTTGATTGAACTTAAGCCCATTGATTTCTCCGTTGGGCCCTGCCGCAATGACGCCGTTGCCGCCCGGCATCAGGATGATGCTTCCATGCGGCGCCTTCGGCCGCAACAACACCGCATTCGCGCCGCCGATGTTGACGGTCTCATCCGCCCAGGCGACGCCGCCCAGCACGACCGCAAGAGCCGCCGCGACAGCGGGGGAAAGCCATGTGGTCGCCCGATCGGTTTTCAGGCTCATTGCGAATGTCGACATCCGTTTCGTCATACCAATGCTAATCCTTATGATTGGAGGGCGCATCATTCGCTAGCGTTGACTGCCTGTATTCCTTAAGCCGCGGCAGCACCTCCTTGGCGAACAGCGTGAGATTGTCGACCGTATCCTCATGCGAGAGGCTGCCGGCGTGGCCCATCATGATGAGGTTGCCCATGCCGCCGCAATATTCGCAGAAGTCGACGATCTGGGCATAGACCTGATCGGGCGTGCCGCAGAACATGATGGCGGCGTCGATCAGATCCTGCACGCTGGCGGAATGCATGTCGATGAAGCGGCCGTCCCGGGTCCTGCTGCGCTGCCGCGGCTCGCCGCGAAGGATGCGGACATTGTCCTCGATCGACAGATAGCCCGGCGGATTGCGGAACTGCGGCGCCACGATGCCCGAGGTGCGCACATAGCCGGCGACGAACTCGTAGCCGGCGCGGTAGGCGTCAAACAGTGGGCGCGTGGCAAAGCCAGTGCCGAGCGTCGCCATCACGTAGCCTTTCTCGCCGAGCAGGCGCGCATTGCCGCGGCTGCCGGTGGTGCTCCACACCGGCGGGTGTGGCTCCTGGTAGGGGCGCGGCCACAGATTGACGTGGCGATAATGAAAATGCTCGCTCTCCCAATTGAACGGCTCGCCGTGGCTCGTCATCGCCTTGATGATGAAGTCGTGCGCTTCCCAAAACCGCTCCATGACGCCGACCGCATTCTGGTTCGACACGGGGAACTCATAAGGCACGCCCTTGATGAAGCCCATGTCGAGGCGGCCGCGCGAGATCACGTCGATGGTGGCAAGCTCCTCGGCGCAGCGCAGCGGATCCCCCCGGTGGCCGATCGGATAGCCGAGCACGAGCAGGCGGGCGCGCCTGGTTTGCCTCGCCAGCACCGACAGCGCCACGATCGCGGTGCAGGACATGCACGTCGCCGTCGCATGGTGCTCGTTGACCATGATGTCGAGGCCGGCCTCGTCGGCGATGAGCCATTCGTCGTAATAGCGGTGTAAGAGATCGGCCGCGATTTTGGGGTCCTGCTTGGAATTGGGGAGGTTGACGCGCAACGAGCCGTCATGGGCCGACCACGCCGGGAAGTAGGGCTGCTCGGTGAACTGGTAGACGCGCATGGATATCAGATGACAGATGACGGATGTCAGGGGATGGACGGGCAATGATAGCTTTGCAGGAAAAGCGCGTCATCTGGTCTCTATTTTCATCTGATCTCTGTCATCCGTCATCTGTCATCCGACCTCCGAGAACGCAAGCGCCCGCCCGGCAAAAGCCTTCGGCTGCTCGATGTGCGGGAAATGGCCGGCGCCCGCGATCGTTTCGAATTTCGTACCCTGCACAGCAGCCGCAAACGCGCGGCCATACGCTTCTCCGACCAGCCGGTCGGCGGCGCCCCACAGCACCAGCGTCGGAATCCGGATGCGGTGCAGCCTTCCTTTGAGCTTGGGGTCATGCATATACGGGGACCACGCGTACAGCGCCGCGGCTTCGCGATTGCGGGCCACGACCATGACTTCGTCGTCCGTCATGGCGCGGTAATCCCGCTGCCCGACGGTGGGATCCGCAAAGGCCTTTTCCAGAAATTCGCCTTCCACCATGGCGAAGATATCGAGAATGTCGCGCGTCTCGCGGTCGCCCACCTTGATGCCGACTGGATTGCCGAGCACCAGACGCGCCATCCGCGCGGTCGATTTCACCGCGATCGCCGCCGCGATCCAGGCGCCAAGGGAAACCCCGATCACGAGCGTATCGCGCAGGTCGAGCGCGTCCATCAGGTCGAGATAGAAATAGGCGAGATCATCCACTGTCGTGATGCCGGCCGGCCGCTCGGAATGCCCGAAACCCGGATGGGATGGGGCGATCAGCCGTCCGCCTTCGGCCAGCATCGCGAGCACCGGCGCCGATGGATCAAGGCCGCTGTGGGGGTGCAGGAAAAGGATCGGCCGGCCGTGTCCGCGGTCGATCAGCTCGATGCGCGCCCCGTTGACGATGAAGGTCGACACCGACGCCTCCGCGGCGGCGTTCATGCAAGCTCCCTCGGTATTTCCACGACCCCGCCACGCTATTCTTCATTCTTCGTTGGCTCATCGGTATCGAGCGGACACGAGTTTGGCAACTGGGCGTAAGCCGAAACCGCGTATACGCAGGTTTCGGCCACTCAATAAGCAATCGAAATCGGCAACAGCCGATTTCGATTGGACCGCAGGCGTCCCGCCCGCTCTTTCTCGAACCAAACGCCAAGGCGTCTCCGTGTGAAAGAGCGGGCGAGACGCCCGCGGTCCCGGCATAATTGCGATCCCGCACGCCATCTCCACGAACCGGAGCATTCGCCATGGCCGACGCTGCCTTTGAACTGCGTTCCGCACTGACCTACGCCATCCATGACGGGGTTGAACTGCAGGGCGACTTTTACCTGCCGAAGACGCGCGGCAGCGCGCCGGCTTTGGTGGCGGTGCATGGGGGTGGCTGGCAGCAGGGCGTTCGGAGCGCATTCCAGCACTGCGGCCCGCATCTCGCCGCGCACGGCTACGCAGTGTTTGCCATCAGCTACCGCTTCGCCAAGAAAGGCCATAAGGCGTTTCCGCAGGCGGTCCAGGACGTGATCGCCGCCGTGCAGTTCGTGCGCGGCAGCGCCGGCGCGTTCGGCATCGATCCGGGCCGCATCGCGCTCATCGGCGCCTCGGCGGGCGCGCATTTGGCGGCCCTGGCGGCGCTCGGCGGCCGCTCGCCGATCTTTGCCGACGGCTATCCGGGCGATGCGCACGCTGCGGTCGATTCCGCCGTCAAGGCGTTGATCGGCGTCTATGGCGTCTACGACCTTGCCGCCATGTGGGAGGCCTACCGAGTGGCAAGTCCGCTCGACAACAACATCGAGAATTTCCTCGGCGCGGCCCTGCCGGAAAACCGGCAACTCTATTTCGATGCCTCGCCCATCAGCTACGCGACTTACGCAAACAACAAGACCGCGGTGCTGCTCGCCTACGGCACCGAGGACGACCTGGTCGATCGCAGGCCGCATTCGCAAGCCTTCCTCAGAGCCCTCAAACAGGCCGGCTTTTTCGCCCGCAGCTGCGCGGTCCAGGGCGCTGGACATTATTGGCTGAGCGACCCGCTCGACGAGACCGGCAGCCACACGGGCTTCTTCATGCCGCGGCTCACGCGGTTTCTGGCGGAAAAGCTATGACTCGTAGCCCGGATGGAACGAAGCGCAATCCGGGACAAGCCGTTCACCAACCGCGGCGCCGCCCCCGGATTACGCGACCGAAGACGGTCGCTCCATCCGGGCTACATCGCTCACGCGGTTTCCGGCTGAGTTTCAATTTCCAGTGTTATGCTAGCGGGAGCTTTGCGTGTACGGCTTTCAAAGATGTACGATCCGCCGCAGGGCAGGTATGGAAGGCCCCGTTCAGGGAGGAACTGTGACATGAGCAGGCACCACATCACCGGCGTGGCATTGACGGCTCTCGTGGTAGGTTGTCTCGGCGGGTTCGCGCGAACCGCTGTCGCGCAGGACCGGAAGCCGGGTACAGTTCTGCCGATTTTCGAAGTGGACTCCCATTTCCCCGCCATGCCGGATCATATGCTGCTGGGCGGTGTCGGTGGAGCGACCGCGGATTCCCACGGCAATGTGTGGGTATTTCATCGTCCGCACACGCTCGAAGAGGGCAACGCCACGGAGAACGGATATGTCCCGGCGCCGCCCGTCCTTCAATTCAGCGCGACGGGCCGCTACATCCAGGGATGGGGCGGTCCGGCAAAAGGGGGCCCATACGAGTGGTTCAATCGCGGCGGGCTCCATTCGGCGTTCGCGGAGTGTGCGTCCTGCACGAAAGAGCGCCGCCTGAACGGCGACGGACGGCCCGGCAGCGGCGAGCATGGCATTGCGATCGACGCCAACGACAACGTCTGGCTGACAGGCAACGGCGACGGCGACGGGCAGATCCTCAAGTTCACCAAAGACGGCAAGTTTCTGCTCCAGATCGGCAAAGGCGGTGTGGCCGCCGACAGCAACAACACCGAGCACTTGAGCCGGCCGGCCGCCATCACGGTCAATGCGAAGACCAACGAAGTGTTGGTTGCCGACGGCTACGGCAACCGCCGCGTCATCGTGTTCGATGCCGAGACTGGCGCCTACAAGCGTCACTGGGGCGCCTATGGCAACCAGCCGGACGACAAAGCCTCGAAGGCCCGCCAGGCCACCGGTCCGGGGCCCCAGCAGTTCAACACGCCGCACGGCATCACGGTCGCCAATGACGGCATCGTGTATGTGTCGGATCGCGCCAACAACCGTGTCCAGTCGTTCCGGCTGGACGGCGCCTTTCTGAAAGAAGGATTCGTCAAACGCGAAGCGAAGGGAACCGGAACTGCATTCGGCGTGGCGCTGTCGGCCGATCCGCAGCAGCGTTTCGTCTACGTCGCGGACGGATCGAATGAACGTATCGCGATCCTGGATCGAGTGTCGCTTGAAGAGATCGGCCACATTGGCGGACCCGGCCGCAAGGCGGGCGAGTTCTTTCACCTGCACAGCTTAGGCGTCGATCCGGATGGCAGTCTTGTGACCGGCGAGTCGCAGGGGTACCGCGTGCAGAAGTTCATCTACAAGGGGCTGTCGACAGACGTGACCCGATAGATCCCGGGCCACAAGAGCACGTTTCCACATGATCCATGAGCCTCGTCCTGAGGAGCGCGCTCTTGCGCGCGTCTCGAAGGACGGCCGCAAGCGAGTTCGTGCCTGCGGCCATCCTTCGAGACGGCCGCGCGAAGAGCGCGGCCTCCTCAGGATGAGGTCAGAGGGTTGGGTTCGATCGATGCGATTGGTTCACGGAAATCAATCCACTAGCGCTCATTTCGTGCACGGCCAGGCGTCACGCAATGCATTGAAGGCAAGGACCTCAAATCTTTCGTGGCCCTGGTCCGGATGTGCCGAGCCGTACTTCACGACAACATTAACGAGCTGTTCCATCGTGGTATTGCCCGGGATGTCGGTGCACAGGACGGGATCGAGCTGAGCCTTCCCGGCCGCCTCCGCCTGCCGTAGCAGTTCGGCCATCATAACGATGCCGGAGACCACTCCGAAGCACTGGCCGTAAATGAGAGCATTCTTGGTGTTAGCCATGGTCTGCTTGGAGGTGAGCTTGCAATAGGGAAGCATGAAGCGCGCGCTATGTACGTCCTCCTCGACCGCGGCGTTCGCCGTCGTGATCATGAGGGCGAGCAACGCGCCGCCGATGATTGTCCTCATTGTGGACCCCTTGCGTGGTGAGCGGATTTAGACCGCTTTGAAGCACATATGGGCGTCGTGGTCGGGCTTAATAATGGCTTCCTGGCACGCACGCGGTTTGCTACGGTCCTCCGCGTTCCGGCGCTCGACCCAAAGAATGCAGGAGCAATCCGATCGCATGGGGCCGACCCACACCCGCGACTGCGATAACTCAACCACATCACAGGAGGAAACATGAACCGCCGATCCGCCATCGCCATGGGGCTCATTCTCGCCGGCTCCGCCGTACTCTGGCACGCGCACGACGCCTCCGGGCAGGCCGCGCAGATCGGGTGGACCACGCTGTTCGACGGCTCGAACCTGAACAATTGGGAGCCTATCGGCAACGCCAATTGGCGGCTCCTCGAAGGCGGCATCGTGCAGGCCGACCTCGGCAATGGCTTCCTGGTCTCGAAGCAGGAATACGGCGACTTCCAGCTCAGGGCGGAGTTCTGGGTTGACGCGACCGCCAACAGCGGCGTCTTCATCCGCGCTACCGATGCCAAACAGGTCACGGCGGCAAATGCCTATGAGGTCAACATCTTTGACACGCGCCCCGACCCGAGTTACGGCACCGGCGCGATCGTCAATGTCGCCAAGGTGTCGCCGATGCCCAAGGCCGGCAACCAGTGGAACACCTATGACATCACCGCCAAAGGCGGGGAATTCACCGTGATCCTCAACGGCATCAAGACCGTCGACGGCGCCAAGGATGCCAAGCTCGCCAAGGGGCGGATCGCGCTTCAGTACGGCGGCGGCATCGTGAGATTCCGCAAGGTCGAGATCAGGCCGCTCTGATACGCGCGGGCTTCACGAAGTCTGGCTCAAATACAAATGCCAGGCCGGCGCCTCCACATGCGGGGGCGCCAAACTTGTCTGTTCGTGAGCCGGAACGGACATGCCGTAGGGCGCAATAAGCGCAGCGCATTGCGCCGCTCCAACTTTGGCGGCGTCACGCGGCTTTCGCAACGGAATGGCGCAATGCGCTATGCTTATTGCGCCCTGCGGTCCTAGGCGATCCG
>WNFG01009452.1_pt1 | contig 15196 bp, 14 predicted proteins | sample 5400431 | NCBI WGS metagenome assembly WNFG01 (sample SAMN13153346, study PRJNA577476) | soil metagenome | isolation source: 120 cm saprolite under Douglas fir tree site 2 hole 3 replicate 2 | place: USA:California | collected 2015-04-18 | reverse complement strand
TAGTCCTTCTCCAGCGCTTCGACGAGTTCTTTGTCCAGGGTCACTCTACGCAGAAACTCTGCGTGGGACTCGATTCAATAGACGCACCGGTTGGTCACCGAAACCACGGTGGCGATCATCTCGTGCTGGCGGCGCTGAAGCGGAAGATCGGGTGACATAAGCACGCCGTAGGTGGCGAAGGCATGGTAAAGAGCGTCTGGGATCAAACTGTGCGAGGCAACGATCTGCGCTCCGCCTTCTTCCGTCGGGTGGACGGGACTGGCGTATTCCTGCGGATAAAGTCCCCTCTGACCTTCCATGGCGTTACGCAGTTTCTCGTTTGCTTCTGAGACCGGAACGGTGTGAATCCAAGTCATAAAATTAAAGACTTTCGATGGCTTGTTGCCGTAAAATGACTTCGTTAAACCAAGGTACACGCTGTAGGTTTGATATGCCAAGTCCGGTCACTGGTTGATTTGGGTTGCCAGGTTCGACAGATTCATTCGCGGTTCCCCCCGCGCGGAGATTCCAGTCGATGAGCATCGTGGCATGGAAAATTCTGCGGAGACTGCCCCGGCCACTCCTGTTGTGCCTTTTGATTTTTGTTCCCAGTGCGATTGCCCGCGCATAAGCCTGACGCGTCGGATGCAGCCTCTCTCTCGAAGCATCAGCGGTTTAGCGACCGCCGGCAGGTTCCCTGGTTCCGGAGGTAATCGGTCGTACACTCCCTTTTGGTAACCCTTGGTAACCATGCAAATCTCGTTGGCCGGATTACAATTGCCCTTACCGTAACCATCCCCAGAATTTGGCTGCGGTTTCCCGGGATTACTGCCCGGTGCAGGTCAACCCGTCTGCGAAGGGCTCTCGGAATCGAGAGTTCAGCGGCGGGAACCAGAGCTGGAGTCCGCACTTCTATGGCGTTTGGTTTTGGCTTCAACAAACAAAAGATTCTCAGCGCCGCGGAGAAATTTGTCCAGCAGGGCAAACTCCAGAACGCTATCGCTGAGTACGAGAAGATCATTAAGAGCGACGCCAAGGATCTTACGGTGGCGAATACCGTGGGCGATCTCTATGCGCGCCTTGGCGAAAATGACAAAGCGATCGAGTGCTTCAAAAGTGTCGGCGACGCCTATGCCACTCAGGGCTTCACCGTCAAAGCGATCGCAATGTACAAGAAGATCAGCAAGATCAAGACTACGCTTGAGGGCATCCTGAAACTGGCCGAACTGTATACGCAGCAAGGCCTGTTCAATGATGCCAGGGCCCAGTACCTGCAAGTCGCGGAAGAATTTCTGCGCGCGGGGGAACTGGAGCAAGCGGTCCGCATTTTCCAGAAAATCCTGGAGATGGATCCTGAGAACGTAGCTATGAGGGTACGCCTGGCTGAGGTTTACATACGGCTGGGCAAGAAGACAGAAGCCTGGCAAATATTTTCCGCCGCTGCCGACAGTTTACGTAAGCGTGGCCAGTTGGGACCCGCCGAAGAGATTCTGCAGCGAATGATGAGTCTGGACCCGGGTAACGGCTATGCGCTTTTGCTGCGCGGCCGTAATGCGCTCGAAAATGGCGAAATTCCGGCGGCAATTAAGTACCTGGAGAAAGTCGCCGACCTTGATTCGCATCCTGATGGCCTGCGAGATCTGTTGAAGGCCTACGTGCAGTCCGGCCGCATGACGGATGCCGTGGTCCTCGCCGGCAAACTGCTCACCGTCCATAACGACATGGACGGAATTTCCAGCGTAGCGGAAGCATTGATGCAGTCCGGCCACTATCCCGATGCGTTGCAGCTTTATTGCGAACACTCAGAACGTCTCCTCTCCACTAATCCGGCGAAGGTTTTGGAGAACCTGCATTCCATCATTGGGCACGTTCGGGATAATGCCGAAGCTTTGGAGACACTGCTTAAACTCTTTCACAAAGCAGGAGAAAGCACTCACATCAGCGAAGTTACCGAACTGCTGGCCCACGCCTATGTGCAATCGGGCAACCTCGCTGGCGCTCGTGACTTGTACCAGAAGTTAGCCACCATGGAACCCCAGAATGCCCTGCATATGCGGAATTATCAGCAGGTCGTCGCCATGATGGGAGGGACTAACGGTTCGCGAATGATTACCGCTGAAGAGGGCGCTGTGATGGTCGACGAACTCGAGGCCACAGCTCCGGTGATCGAGCAACACTATCCAGACAATGTTGCAATTGCGGTCCGCTCTGCCCTGACCGATGCGGATTTGTTCGTTTCTTATAACATGCCGGCTAAAGCCCTGGTGCCGCTCATGGCAGTGCTTTCGCAAGCGCCGCGGGACGTGCGTCTAAATCAGCGCCTCGCAGCATTGCATACTCGCGCGGAGAGGTTCGCTGAGGCTGCCGTATGCTGCCGTAATCTGGAAGCGGTGTTTTCGGAAACCGATCATCCCGATGAAGCGGTTCGCTACGGGGAACTGGCCAACCAGTATGAAGAGCGAGCGGCCACAGCCCATGTGAATATCCCTTCCGAAGAAGTTGCGGCCACGAACGGGGCTCAAACCTCAATGCCCGTCGAACTCGCCCACACCGGAGTGGCGACCATTCCCGAATTTCAACTGCAAGACGCGGCAGCGGAACCCGCAAGCGAGATCGATCTATCAGAGGAATGGGAAGGCGCGCTCAGCGGAGAACCAGCGTCAGTGTCCGCACGTGACCGTGAAGCTGAAGCTGTCCCTGCGGCGGGAACTCAAGAGGCCGACAACAGACAGGCGGTGGCTGAGACGATCGAAGAGATTCGGTTCTACCTGGGCCACTTCATGGGCGAGCAAGCCCGTGGAGCAATGGCCAAGCTCGAAGCGCTGACCAATGATTCCGCCACCTTGGCCACGATGAGAGCGGAAATCGAGGCTGCGGCAGCCGTACCTGAGACTTCTGAGCCTGAAATCGTTGAGGAAGTCGCTCCCGAACTCGCGCAGCCTGTGCAGGGAAACGCTGGCCTCAAGGAACTGACCGCTGAATTGGAAGCCTCTCTGGGAGAAGGATTCGACTCCGAGAATGTCTCGCAATCAACAGTATCGGAGCTTACAGCTAGATCGGAGACCGCGCGACTCGAATACGCTCAAACGGAACATGCCGCCGCAGCGCAGCAAAAGAGCGGTGTGTTGGGCGAACTGGTCTCAGATCTAGAATCGTCCCTGGGTGACGGTTTCATGAAAGAAGCTCCAGTCGTGGAACCGGAGCCTGCGACTCAGTTCGATAAGGAGCCTGAGCCCGAACTTGAACCCGAAGCGGTATCTGCTGAGGCCCCAGTCTTCTTGGGGGCTAGCGCTGCAGCGTCAGCGCCACCGACCCCGGCGGTGGCCCAGATGGCCGCTGCGGCAGCCGCGCCTTCAGTCTCTGGATCACCCTCATTCACTTATCGTCCCACCAAAATACGGCCTCTGGCGGATGCGGCTGTCCCCGCGAAGTTCAGCGCGAATCCGGGAGTGGATCTGGCCGAAATGTTCGGGGAGTTGAAGCACGAACTCGAAGAGGATGTAGCCACCGCTGAAGAAGATCCCGAGACGCACTACAATCTCGGCGTGGCCTTCCGCGAAATGGGGCTGCTGGACGAAGCCATTGGTGAATTGCAGAAGGTTTGCCAGGCGGTAGAGCATGGCCACCCCTTCCCGCACATCATGCAGACCTACACCTGGTTATCGCAATGTTTCCTCGATAAAGGAGTGCCTGAAGCGGCGATCCGGTGGTATGAACAAGCGCTGAAGCTTACTGACATCGATCAAGAAACTCGAATGGCCCTGCACTATGAGCTTGCCTCGGCCTACGAGACTGCAAACAACAAGCCGGCGGCCCTCAGTCACTTTATGGAAGTCTACGGCACCAACATTGATTATCGGGATGTCTCCGAGCGCATCAAGGTCTTGAAGTCGTAAAATGCCGGGATGGGGCATAAGCGTGTCTTGAGGGCGTCCGCGGCAACAACAACAGGTTCTGCGCTGCCAATGGTGATTTGGAGCGCGGAGTGATTTTCGATCCAAAAGCACACCTGAACAAGAACTCACCTGAGGGAACAGGGGCCTCGCTCGCGACCGCAGCAATGGGCGATAATCTAGCGATGGATGAGGCAGCGTCCGCTGACGCCCGATATCGTAGAGTTCAGTTGTGGATCCATCGGCTTTCTGTTCTGCTATTTGTCTTCGTGTGTGCGACCGTCGGTGTCCTTCTGGTCATCTTTCCGTGGCATCCAGAGTGGACCGATAACCGTTTGCTGCTAACTCGCCCCGGTTTACGATCGTTTGTCACCAACAGTTTTGTTCGCGGGGTATGCAGCGGTCTGGGTTTGTTGGACATCTGGATCGGATTCTGGGAAGCCATCCACTATCACGAAGAACCGCGACCTGAGTAATGGCCAGAGGGCTGCATCGGGTGCATCGATGCGGGTGCCTCCGGTTTGCTGAAACATAATTTTGAAAGAGAGACGCGAAGCGGGCATTATGAACAGCAAACTTACCTCTGCACCCCTGGCTTACAACAACGAACCTTTTCTTAACAGTCCGGATGGTCGAATTCTGCGCATTTTGTCGGAGTACGCTGAGCCACTTGCGCGTTTTCGGCGTGAGCAGATTCAAGACACGGTTGTCTTTTTCGGTTCGGCGCGATTTCAAAATCGCTTGGACGCGCAACGAATTTTGACGGACATTGAGACACAGAAAGCCGCTGGCTCGAATTCAGAACAGGAAATCCTGATGAAACGAGCACTCGCCAGCCTGGATATGGCGCGCTATTACGAGGATGCGCGCCGCATGGCCTTTCTGCTCACCAAGTGGTCGGTTCGAATTCCCGCTCGAAGGCACCGTTTTGTGGTAACCACAGGTGGCGGCCCAGGAATCATGGAGGCTGCGAACCTGGGGGCGCATGAGGCTGGTGGCAAGACTATCGGACTCAATATCAATCTTCCTTTCGAGCAAGCACCGAATCCGTATATCACTCCGTCGCTCAATTTCGAGTTTCATTACTTCTTTATGCGTAAGTTCTGGTTCGCGTACCTAGCGAAAGCCCTGGTAATCTTCCCGGGCGGCTTTGGTACGATGGACGAACTCTTCGAAATCCTTACCTTGGCACAAACCCAGAAACTAGCGAAAAAGATTCTTGTGGTGATCTATGGTAGCGAGTACTGGAACCGCGTCATCAATTTCCAGGCCATGGCGGATGCGGGTACGATCTCGCAGGAGGATCTCGATCTTTTCAAAATCGTAGACTCTCCGGAAGAAGGCTTCGAGTATCTTCGCGCGGGTCTGACAACCCATCACCTGGTTCGGGAGCCTAAACGAGTAGGCGAAAGAGTGCCCGAGATCGCCAAGACCAACCCATAAGCTCCCATTAGCTGATGTTCGAGGACGGTTTTCTAGGTCTCGCCGTCCCTTGTGGTGAAATAGCTTCATGCCTATCCTTGGAACTCCCAGACTCAAGAGGAAGCCTTGTTAAAAGTCGGTCTGACAGGCGGAATTGCCAGCGGAAAATCGATAGTGGGCGAAATGTTTGTGGCCTGCGGTGCTCACCTGATTAAGGCCGACCAGATAGCGCACGAACTGATGCAACCAGGTCAGGCGGTTTACGAAGAAGTCGTACGGCACTTCGGAGCCGGCATTCTGAACCCGGACGGCACGGTGAGCCGCCCAAAGCTCGCAGAAGCGGCGTTTGGGGAGCCTGACCAAAGAACGCCTTCACGAGTCGACGAGCTAAATCGGATTGTGCACCCGGCTGTGATCCGCAGGCAGGAATCGTGGATGGATGAGGTTGGACAACAGGACGGCCATGCAGTGGCGATCGTTGAGGCGGCACTCATTCTCGAAGCCGGGGCGGGCAAGCGGTTCGATCGCCTTGTAGTGGTAACTTGCCGCCCGGAGCAGCGGACGCAGCGTTTTGCTGATCGATTGAAAATCGACCAAGAAACGGCCCGGAACCAAGTCAGACGACGCATGTCCGCACAGTTGCCAGACGAAGAAAAAATCAAAGCCGCAGACTACGTCATCGACAACTCTGGTTCGCTGGATGCCACCAAGAAGCAAGTCAGCGAAATATACGAGCGGCTGAAACGGCAAGCGGAGCGCAACAGTTAGCACTGCTTTCCGTCAACAAGAAAAAGACTAGAATCCCAGTAGATATCTGCACGTTCCTGGCGAGAGGTTTAAAGAGATGCGACTGCTGCGACCGATGTTGTTTGCCCTGGCAATTGCCGGCGTCTTCTTCTACTTCACGACGCACCACCCTGGGGGCCTGCGGCCTATCCATCGGCTCGGCCACGTCGATAAGGTCGAGATTACGGAGGCGGCGGGAGGCGAGTCACTTGATGTGGAGGAACAGAACAATATCAGGGTGTATCAGAACAATATCCCCGCAGTGGTGAACGTTACTTCTCGGGCGGTCGCCTTCGATTTCTTCTACGGACTCGTACCCCAGGAAGGACAGGGCTCGGGGTTCATTATTGATAAGGGTGGTCACATTCTGACCAACTATCATGTTGTCGCTGACGCACGTCAGGTAGAGGTTACGCTGCACAATCGCAAGAAATATCGTGCTACCGTCGTAGGCATCGACAAGGCGCACGACCTCGCCGTCATTCAAATCAGCGCGCCTGAGCTGACCCCGGCGGTGCTTGGCGACTCCCGCAATTTGCAGGTGGGTCAGAAAGTGTATGCCATCGGTAATCCCTTCGGGCTTTCGGGCACCCTGACCCGCGGAATTGTGAGCTCGATCCGCTCGGTACGCGAGCCCGACGGCATGACCATTGATGCCGCCATTCAAACCGACGCCGCTATCAACCCCGGTAATTCCGGTGGACCGTTAATGAATTGGCATGGCGAGGTGATCGGTATCAACACCATGATTGCATCGAGCGTGGGCCAGAGTGCAGGCATTGGATTCGCCATTCCGATCAACACCGCCAAGGCAGTGCTCAATGATCTGGTAACACTAGGGCGGGTGCGGCGTCCGGCGTTGGGAGTGCAAACCATACCGATCAGTCCGGAACTAGCCGAAGAAATGGGACTTCCCGCCGATTACGGGCTGCTGGTGATACAGGTCGTGCCGGGTAGCGCCGCGGAACGTGCGGGTCTAAGGGGCGGAAGTGAACGCGCCTACCTGGGTAACATTCCAATCATGCTCGGCGGCGACCTGATCGTGGCTATCGACGGGGAGAAGATTTCAGATCAGGAAGATCTGGCACAGGCCATGAACAACCATCGCGCCGGCGACACGGTGCGCGTCAGCATCTATCGGGGAAAGCAAAAGATGCAACTGAATGTCACGTTGGGCGAGGCCAGAGAGCAAGTTTGACTGCCGCCGTTAGCTTTCGAGAAGTCTTCTAAGGCTTACCGACTGGTTTGGACAATATCTGTTGCCGAAGGCGCCGCGACAGGCTTACCGCAAGGGAGCGATAGAACCTGGATGCAAGATGAGGATACAAGCCGAACAAATCCTCCAAAGCTGACCAGTGAACCGAAAACGCTTCGACGTCTTCCTCAGCAATTACAGTAGCACTAGCCTCGCCGTTCTCGAGAAATGCCATATCCCCGCAAATCTCGCCGGGTCCAATCTGGGCGATTCTCGTTTTGGAATCTGCCTGTATGACGGCCGTGCCTTTTAACAGCAGGTAAACACTCTTGGTCTGTGTCCCTTGCTGAAGAAGCTTTGCACCCTTTTTGAATTCGAGTTGTTCGGCTTTATCGGCTATCAAAAACCAATCATTTTGGGTCAGGTACTCCAACCGGTTGTTAGCACCTTGTAAAGCGGACAGCAATCGTTCTCGGACAATAGGTGTCGTCATCGTGCATCACACGGACTTCTCTTACCGGTAGAAGGTAAGCGAAAGAGGATAACAGAAACAATTCATAGTATGGTGCGCACAAAAAACGCCGGTTCACGCCAAGAGTACTAACTCTGGGGGCCATGCAGGTCCATTTGACTGTCTCTCCCCCGCTGGGCTAGCCTCAGTAGTCTGCCCGGGAGCGTCGTTGCCGCCTGTGCCGATCGCCTCCGCTTGGATTTCTGCGGAAGCACCTCTTACATCCATGCAATTCCAATGTAAACCATTCATTCGGTTGCTGGTTGCAGTCCGCGCAGCATGCCATGGTGGCGAGCGTTCACGAACTGGCATCGCGGGCAGGGGTCGAAATAATGCAGGCGGGGGGGAACGCGGTAGATGCCGCAGTAGCGACTGGTTTCGCGTTGGCAGTCGTGCACCCGCAAGCGGGCAATCTGGGCGGTGGCGGTTTCATGCTGATCCGCACGAGCGGTGGTGATAGCCGCTTCATCGACTACCGCGAAAAAGCTCCTGGCACCGCTACCGCGAACATGTATCTCGATGCGCAAGGCAACGTGATCACGAAGGCCAGCCTGGTTGGATACAAGGCGATAGGGGTGCCCGGCTCGGTGGCTGGCATGGTCTTCGCTCTGAAAAAATACGGAAAATTGCCGCTGCGGCAGGTCATAGATCCGGCGATCAGATTGGCACGCGATGGATTTCCCTTGGCTTGGGAAGATGCTGAAGATCTTCATGATGAGAACCTGGCGAAATTCCCCGAGTCGAGGCGTATTTTCCAGCGAGATGGGAACTATTACAAACCGGGCGAAGTATTACGCCAGCCCGAACTGGCGCGCACTGGGGGGCTGGTCACGGCTGACGATTTGGCGCGTTACGAAGTTAAGGAACGCGAACCGATTCGCGGGAGTTACCGTAATTACGAGATCATCAGCGCGCCACCGCCGTCTTCCGGAGGGATCGCTCTGGTTGAAATCCTGAATATTCTCGAGGGTTACGATCTCACAAAATTCGGTAATCGCTCGGCACAAGCGATTCACATTACTACGGAAGCTTTTCGGAGAGCCTTTTTTGATCGGGCAGAGTTTCTGGGCGATCCCGATTTCTCAAAGATTCCAGTAGCCCAGCTTATCGATAAAAAATATGGCGTCGCCTGGCGACTATCGATTGATCCTGCACACGCGACTGCCAGCAAGGAATTGCGGCGGCCTGCCATCTTCAACGAACTAGAGCGCTACGCGGCGCTGCAGCCGCAACCCCGAAGTGCGGGCGAACCGGAGAACACAACCCATTACTCAGCCGTCGATCCGCAAGGAAATGCTGTGGCTGTAACGACCACCCTAAACGAGAGCTTCGGATCGCGCGTGACTGCCGAAGGTTTGGGGTTTCTATTGAACGATGAGATGGATGACTTCGCCTCGAAGCAGGGTGTACCTAACGCATACGGCCTCATTCAGGGGCCAGCGAATGCCATCGGTTCGGGGAAACGGCCCCTCTCTGCCATGACTCCCACCCTCGTGCTTAAAGACCGGAAGCTATTTCTGATATTAGGGTCACCCGGGGGGCCGCGCATCATCACCACAGTGGCGAATATTCTGATGGGCGTCGTGGACTATGGAATGAACATTCAGGAAGCGGTCAATGCGCCCCGTTTCCACCACCAGTGGCTCCCAGATCAGATCTTGGTTGAGCCTGGACTTTCGCCAGACACCTTAAAGCTGCTCCAGAACACTGGGCACAAGATCGAAGAGCGAGGCTACTGGAGTGATGGAGAGTGCATTGCCATAGATCCGAAGACAGGCGAACGCCTGGGAGCGAGCGACGGACGGAACAACGGAAAGGCAATAGGCTACTAATGCTGAAGGCAATCTCAACGTACGTCTACGTGAAAGAGCGGCTGCATCCCGGACTGCTCGACGGGTTGGTGCGCGGCGGCACCCAAACAATTGAGATTTTTGCCGCTCGGCAGCACCTCGATTATGCCAACCGCAAGCAGCACGTGCGCGAGATTGCGGATTGGTTCCGAACCAGTGGTATTCCTCTCAATTCCGTACATTCACCTATGTACGCTGATTACGAGTCAGGGCGCACCGGAGCTCCGCCGGTGAATGTCGCTTCTACCGACAGAGCGCAACGCATTGCGGCCATGGATGAAATCAAGCGGGCTTTGGAAATTGCCGAGCAGATTCCGTTCAAATTCCTGGTGCAGCACCTGGGTACCAGCAACGAATCGTTTGATGACCGGAAGGTCGAGGCGGCGATGACCTCGGTAGAACATCTGCGAGCGTTTGCTAAACCTCTGGGCGTCCGACTGCTGCTGGAGAATATTCCGAACGAGCTTTCCACCCCTGACAAGCTGGTCGAATTCATTCAGACCTCTCATTTCGACGACGTAGGCGTGTGTTTTGACTTCGGCCATGCGCACATCATGAGCAATGTGGCAGAGGCGTTCGAGATCCTGCGGAGCCACATTCGCTCCACACACGTGCACGACAACGCCAAAGATCGCGACTCGCACCAGTGGCCGGGTGAAGGCTCAATCGACTGGAAAGAGGCAATCGAATTGCTGCGCTCGGCCCCTCACACGCCACCGCTACTGCTCGAAATCGAAGGAAACGACAAGACCAATCCGGCGGACGGAATGGGTGAGGCATTTCGAAAGCTGCAAGCGGCAGACTGATTTGGTAATTGAGTAATTTAGTAATGGGCAATTGGCGAACAAGTTCGTTTCATGGAAATGGCACAGTTGCCCGATTCCTCTAATGCCCAGTCAAGGACCTATGGCATCTCCTGTAGCCACGATTTCTAAGATCGGCGAGCACGAAGGCCAGACCGTCACCGTTCGCGGATGGCTCTACAACCTGCGCGAGAGTGGAAAATTACTGTTCCCGATTTTCCGTGACGGCAGCGGTCTAATCCAAGGTGTGGTCGCGAAAAATGCGGTTTCGTCCGAGGTGTTCGACGCAGTGAAGAGTCTCACGCAGGAATCAAGTGTGATCGTTGAGGGAAAAGTTCGCGCCGACAAGCGTGCACCGGGGGGGTACGAGCTCGACGTCTCAACCGTCGAGGTCGTCCAGCGTGTTGCGGATTCTGATCCTTACCCAATATCGCTCAAAGAGCACGGTGTGGACTTCCTGATGGAGCATCGCCATCTTTGGGTACGCACTCCGAAGCAAGCGGCAATCCTGCGAGTGCGCGCGGAAATCATTAAAGCGGCACGCGACTTTTTTGACGAGGGCGGATTCACTTTGACTGATCCTCCGATTCTGACTCCGGCTGCATGTGAAGGCACGACGACGCTTTTTCCCGTGGATTATTTTGAGGAACAAGCGTACTTGACTCAATCCGGGCAGCTCTATATAGAAGCCACAGCAATGGCATTGGGGAAGGTCTATTCGTTCGGCCCTACGTTCCGCGCAGAGAAGTCCAAAACACGCCGCCATTTGACGGAATTCTGGATGGTCGAGCCGGAAGTTGCCTATGCCACTCTTGACGACATGATGGAGTTAGGCGAAGGATTGCTCTCCTTTCTGGTCAAGCGTTGTCTTGATCGCCGACGCAATGACCTGCAAATTATTGGGCGTGACGTTGCAAAGCTGGAGAAGATTGAACCGCGGTTTCCGCGCATCAGCTACGACGAAGCAGTGAAAATGTTACAAGAGGGTCACGATGCGGGTGCTTTAGAAAACAGATTCGAATGGGGCGGTGATTTGGGATCGCCGGATGAGACTTATTTGTCCTCTAAGTTCGAAAAGCCCGTGATGGTGCACCGATATCCCGCGAAGGTGAAGGCGTTCTACATGGAACCAGACCCGCAGCGACCGGATCTTGCCCTGTGCGTGGACGTGCTCGCACCGGAGGGCTATGGGGAGATAATCGGTGGTTCGCAGCGCATGGCATCTTATGACCTGTTGGTCCAGCGCATTCGCGAACATAATTTGCCTGAAGAAGCGTTCAAGTGGTATCTCGACTTACGCAAGTATGGCAGCGTACCCCACGCCGGCTTTGGTATGGGAATTGAGCGCGCCGTAGCCTGGATTTGCGGTCTGGAGCATGTTCGTGAGACGATCCCGTTCCCCAGAACATTGCACCGTCTGTATCCGTAAATTGCGCTATTGTCGGGATTAATCGCTATGGAAACTACAAGCAAGCAAGAGGCGGCTAGCCGTCCCACTTACAGCAATATCATCCCCAGAAAGATCCGCGTGATTGGCATTCCGCTGGACTTAGGCCAGTCGCGACGTGGTGTAGATATGGGACCCTCTGCCGTTCGCGTAGCCGGACTGGAAGCGCGACTCGAGGCGCTCGGGCACATCGTCGAGGATGCCGGCAACGTGGCTGTGGCCATCGCTGAGCAGAAAAAAGAGGGCGACCCCCACGCCAAATATCTCAAGGAAATCACGGCCACTTGTACGAAACATGCCGAGTTGGTGTTGAAAACCTTGGAGGCAGGGAAAGTACCGGTCGTGCTTGGAGGCGATCACTCGGTAGCGGCCGGGACAGTTGCTGGTGTGGCGGAATTCTACCGGCGTGACAACAAAAAAATCGGATTGATCTGGATTGACGCGCACAGCGACATCAACACGCCGGAAACATCCCCCAGCGGGAACGTACACGGCATGCCGTTGGCGGCGATTGCCGGGCTTGGACCCGCCGAACTCGCGAACATTTTCAACTTCTCACCCAAAGTAAATCCCGAAAATTGCGTGGTGGTCGGCGTGCGCGACATTGATGCGCACGAGAAAGAGAATATCCGCCGGTCGGGTGTGAAAGTTTTCACCATGCGCGACATTGACGAACGCGGCATGCGTTCCGTGATGGAAGAAGCTCTGCGGGTGGCAGGCCGCGGGACTGCCGGGTATCACGTCTCGCTGGATATGGATTGGATCGATCCTGAGGATGCCCCGGGAGTCGGAACTCCGGTTCGCGGGGGTGCGACGTACAGAGAAGGGCATCTGGCGATGGAAATCATTGCCGATCACGCGCGCATGTTCAGTTTTGAGATTGTTGAGGTGAACCCGGTGATTGATGAGCACAATCGCACTGCTGACCTGGCGGTCGAGTTGACGCTCTCAGCATTCGGGAAAAAGATTTTGTAATCCCCCGGTTAAAGCCGCTACGCGTAAATGCCGCGCTGGCGAATGGTGTAAGCAACACGATCAATTGCCAGCATGTAGGCGGCAATGCGGTTATTCACGCCATGAGTCTCGGCGTACCGGACTACGTCATCGAATGCCCCAACCATAATGTGTTCCAGTTGCTCGTTGACCACGGATTCCTTCCAGAAGTAGCCTTGCCGATCCTGTACCCATTCGAAATAGGACGTGGTGACACCCCCGGCATTGCACAAGATGTCGGGAATCACGAAGACTTTCTTCTCGCCCAGGATGTCGTCTGCCGTTGCCGTTGTCGGTCCATTCGCGCCCTCAGCAAGGATTTTGCATTTCACTCGATCGGCATTTCGGCTGGTGATTTGGTTTTCGGTAGCGGCGGGAATCAATATCTCGCACTCAGTTACCAATAACTCAGCCGGGTCATAAGCTTCGGCACCGGGGAAACCGTGGATGGTGCCTTCGCGTTCCCGGAACTCCCACAGCGCCTCCAAGTCGATTCCATTCTTGTTATATAGCCCGCCATCCACTTCAGCTATTCCGATGATCTTGTAGCCCGCCTCCGCCATCAACTTGGCTGCGTTGGAGCCTACGTTTCCAAATCCTTGAATAATCACGCGTGTGGACTCGCGATTCAGTCCCAGCTTTTTGATGGCCTCGTCGCAAACAATCATGATTCCACGACCCGTGGCCTCGCGGCGCCCACGCGATCCACCAATGTTTAGCGGCTTTCCGGTAACTACTGCTGTGACTGTCTGCCGCATGTGCATAGAGTAGGTATCCATGATCCATGCCATGGTCTGCTCATTCGTGTTCACGTCGGGCGCGGGCACATCTTTCTCTGGCCCGATGAATTCCACCAATTCCGCGGTGTAGCGGCGGGTCATGCGCTCCAGTTCGCCCATCGACATTTTGTGTGGATCACAGATGACACCGCCTTTGGCCCCGCCAAATGGAATGTTCACCACGGCGCATTTCCATGTCATCCAACTGGCTAGCGCCCGAACCTCGTCCAGCGTGACATCCGGAGAGTAGCGAATGCCGCCTTTCGAGGGGCCTCGCGCGATTGAGTGCTGCACACGAAACCCGGTAAAGACTTCCAAGTGTCCGTTGTCCATCATCACCGGAATATGAACAATGAGTTCGCGATTGGGATACCGGAGAACCTTCCACAGTCCCTCGTCCAGGTTGAGCTTTTGAGCGGCGAGGTCGAAGCGGGCCGCTTGCGCCTCCCAAGGATTAATTTCCTGTTCGAGCGAAATCGTCTTCATAAAAAGAAGTCTCCAAGTATTACGCTTGCGACCGGTGGAGGCTAGTAGGTCCTCAGGATCGGCGGCAAATCACACAGTATATGTGCGAGGCTAGGGTCAGGCAAGTTACTGGTTATATGTGGCTGTTCGCAGATTCTACATTGCTATAGAGGATTGATGCACCTTTCCCGGGCTGTTGACGCATCTCAATTTGAGCGGATATCATCGTCATTTGATTTCAAGTTCGAGATGATGCTCTGAGAGACCGTCTGAAGGCGACGGAGCGATTATTCATGGATAAGAGGAAGCTGGAATACTTCAAAAAACGGCTCGAGACGAGGCAGCAGGAACTGCGCCGCACCGTGACACGCACCCAACAGGACGGCCGTTCCGCCGATGAAGATTCGGCTCAAGATATTGCCGATCGAGCCGCGAGTTCTTACAACAAGGAATTTTTATTCTCACAGAGCAATAATGAGCGGCAACTGCTCCAAATGGTAGAAAATGCATTGGATCGCATCCGCCAGGGCAACTTTGGCGAATGCATCTCCTGCGGCAAAGAGATCAACGCCAAACGTTTGGAAGCCGTGCCGTGGACCCGCCACTGCATCGAATGTCAAGAAAAGCTCGAACAGGGCATTTTGGAAGAAGCTCCCAGATAAAGACTGAGTCGACATTCGAAGGTTCCAATCGCTACTTGTGTATGCAAGATTGGGGACGGGCTCGCGTCACAGTAGTTTTGACGCTGCTATTTTTGCCCTGTTAGACTGAATATTCATTATCCCACCCCAACTCACATTTAAGTATTCAGAAGGGAAGTTGTGCGCGCAGAAACTAGACACTCATTAAAACAAGATCGCTTTAGTAAGGCCACCATCCGCGCCGCCGAACAGACTGCTCACTGGACGGCTGAACACAAATTCAAACTCATCATCGCAACCATCGCTGTGGCTGCTGTGGTGGCCGTCGCAGTCGGCACCTGGTACTACCTCGGTCAGCAAGATGAAAAAGCCAGTATCCAATTGGGTGAAGCCGTTCGCACCATGGATACACCAGTGCGGCCCCCTGGAGTG
>WNFG01024735.1_pt1 | contig 15204 bp, 15 predicted proteins | sample 5400431 | NCBI WGS metagenome assembly WNFG01 (sample SAMN13153346, study PRJNA577476) | soil metagenome | isolation source: 120 cm saprolite under Douglas fir tree site 2 hole 3 replicate 2 | place: USA:California | collected 2015-04-18 | reverse complement strand
TCACGCATGGAGGCAAAGTCATCCACGCCTGTTACAGTCTTAACGATGAACTTGCGATACTCTGACTTGTTCATCTTGCCGTCTTCCCAGACAACCATGGAAGCCACGGTCTCCGCGCCCTGGATATGCGAGATGTCAAAGCATTCGATGCGCTTGGGCAATTCCGGCATGCCCATGGCGTCCTGCAATGCTTCCTGGACGGCTTTGGCGGCCGGCTTCATCACACGGAAACGCTGATCAAATAGTTGCCGTGCATTCTGCGCCGCCAGATCAATGAGCGACCGCTTCTCGCCGCGCTGCGGGATGATGATTTCAACTTTGCTACCACGCTTTTCAGAAAGCAGCTCTTCGAGCTCCTGGCGATCTTCAAAATCCACGGGGACGAGAATGTCTTTGGGCACATACTGCTGGTCGATATATACCTGCTTCAGCAGCGCGGAGAAAAATTCACCGGTGTCAAACGCCTGACCGGGTTCATGCTCCGGCAGGTCTTCCCAGAAGAATTCTCGACGATCGAGAATCTTTCCGCCGCGCAGATGGAAGACGTTCACGGCAAGCATCTGATTTTCAAAGTGGTAGCCGAAGACGTCCTGATCGTCACCTTCAGCGGCGGCCATACGCTGCTTTTCCTGCAACTGCTCCACGGTTGAAATCAGATCACGATATCGAGCCGCCCGCTCATACTCTTCTGACAATGCCGCCTCATCCATTCGCACACGCAGACCGCGAGCCAGGTCCGTCTGCCGGCCTTCAAGCAACAGCTTCACGTCCCGGACGGCCTCCTGGTAGGCAGCAGGCGTGGTCAAATCCTGAACACATGGTCCCAGACAGCGCTTGATATAAAACTGCAGACACGGACGCGGATGATAGCGCGTGAGATCGACCTTACACGACGGCACCAGAAAATGGCGATGGATCAGATCAACGATGCGATACGCCAGGTTGCCGGGAAAATACGGCCCGTAATACTCGCTGCCGTCTTTTCTGAGACGTCGGGTGACGTAGACTCGGGGAAATCGCTCACCAAGAGTAAGCTTGATGTAAGGATAGGTTTTGTCATCGCGCAGAAGGATGTTGAAACGCGGCTTCTTCTGCTTGATAAGGTTGTTTTCCAGCGCCAGCGCTTCTTTATTGTTGGCGACGACGATGTAATCGACATCCACGGCTTCGCGCAGCAGTGATCCGGTCTTGGCATTGGCCTCGCCCACACCTTCCTGAAAATACGACCGGACCCGCGAACGCAGGTTCTTGGCCTTGCCTACATAAATGACCTCGCCTTCGGCGTTTTTGTACAGGTACACGCCGGGCTGCATGGGGATGGTCCGGATTTTGGCGAGGAGATCCATTTGAACTATTTCAACATCTATTTCAATATCGGTAGGCGAAGGACGGCACCGGCCAGAGCAGACGCAAGCTCCCTGAGTACCGGTCACGGGCGTGAGCCGGCCCTGCTACTCTCGATTTACTATTATGTTAACAGGTAAACCCGTGAGTAAAAATTCCACGGTTGCTGCCCTGAGCTGCTCGGTGGCCCTCAATGGGCAGGCTGGACAACCGATTACTTTTCAGTGACTTAGCTTTATTTTCTGAGTTCCCGCGCGTTGGCATCCCAGTTGCTTTACCTTAGAGTGGTAAAGCCATTCTGGCGGCTCCCGGCCGCAAGGGTTTTTAAGGAGCGTCTTCCCATATGAAAGTTAAATCTAGTCTCTTGGTTCTGCTGGCTGGTGCGAGCGTGATGTTCAGCGCCGGTTGCTCGAGCAAAAATTATGTGCGTCAGCAGACGCAACCCATCATCGACAAAACCAACACGCTGGATGAACAGACGGCGAAGAACACTCGTGACATCCGCGATGCTGACTCCCGCGCCCAGCAAGGCATCCAGGGCGTAAACGGCAAGACCGCTGACGCCGATCAGAAAGCGGTTGCTGCCCGCGGTCGCGCTGACCAGGCTGCCACACTGGCTGCCCAGGCCAATACCCGCGTTGACGCGCTTCAGACCCAGGTGGCGAACCTCGATAACTATCGCCCGGTGCTGGAGACCAGCGTCCACTTTGCTTTCAATAAGGCTGATCTCACGCCCAAGGCCAAAACAGCTCTGGACCAGCTAGTGGCTGAAATCCCCAACACCAAGGGTTACCTGGTGGTGGTGGAAGGCGGCACAGATGCCATTGGTTCCGCCAAGTACAATTACAAGCTGAGCGAACGCCGCGCCGATTCCGTCGTGCAGTATCTCTCCGGCAAGAGCGTACCCGCCCACAAGATCTATATTTTGGGACTGGGCAAGGATAAATCAGTGGCCGACAATAAGACCTCTGAAGGCCGCGCTCAGAACCGCCGCGTTGATGTCCGTCTTATGACGAACACCACCGGCCAGGAAACACCCGCTTCTGCGCAGAGTGCTGCTCCTAACCCGAGCCGGTAGTCTCCTCCCCCGGGACTTCTTGCGCAGGTTAAAGGCCGCCAGACTTCTGGCGGCCTTCAACTTTTAGACCTAAAATATCCCATATGAACCCCGTTCGTTTTTTATTCTGCACTCTTTTTCTGTACGTGTGTCTGGCGCCAGGAAGCCCGCTCTTCGCACAGGACAGCCAGGATAATCAGCCGCACATTCAGCCCCGCAAGGAAGAAAAGGAAAAGCATCCGGCACGGCCGTCGGCCACACCGAACCCGGATTCGCCCACCACGCCGACATCTTCACAGCAAGGAAACTCACCCAAGAGCGAATCACCAGATGACATTGCAAACCGGCCCAATGATCCGCCACCGGGCATGCTCGATCAGGAGCCTGTAGGCGAAAGCTCCAGCAAGGATTCACAGATCGACCTTAATGCCGGTCCCGATTCCAGCTCGCCTGTCCCTGTAGCGGCGTCCTCGTACCCGTTTGACCCACATCGCGCTGAAAAAGACGTTGAGGTCGGCAAATATTATCTGAAACAGAAGAACTATCGCGCGGCGCTGGACCGCTTTCACGACGCGCTGCTCTATAAGCCCAAAGACGCCGAAGCTACCTATGGCCTGGCCGTGACGCAGGAGAAGCTGGAACTGCTTTTGCAGTCTTACCAGAATTACAAAGAGTACCTGGCTTTGCTGCCTGAGGGCCCTACGGCCAAAGAAGCGCAGGAGGGCGTTGCCCGTCTTGAGCCGCGCGTTGGCAAGAACAATCTGGGGACGTCGGCGGCCACGCAGGCTACGGCGAAGACAGAAGAAGGCCAGAAGATGCTTTCGAGCAACGATTATGCGGCCGCCAAACTGGACTTTGAAGAAGCGCTGCGGCTCGACCCTGACAACGCTGATACACATTTCCATCTCGCGCAAAGTCTTCAGGGCTTACAGCAACTGGAGCCGGCAAGAATGCATTATCAGAAATATCTGGAGTTGAAACCCAAAGGCCCGCTGGCAGCGGATGCGCGGAAGAACATTAATCAGATCAGGGACATACTAGGAAAGTAAGCAGAATTTAAAATTTACAATTTGAAATTTGAAATCTCTTCTATCCTTCCCATACGAAGGCGTCAAACTTTCTCTTGGTGTGGAAGCCGATGCGATGGTAAAGGTCCACGGCGCCGAAGTTGGCTTCCGTTACAGTAAGGCTGAGATCTGAAAAGTTACGCGTGCGCAGTTCCTGCGTGCAGAGTCCGATCAGCGATTCGCCGATTCTCTTTCCCCGATATTCCGGCAGCACGCATATCTGCGTGATGTGACCTACATCTTCACGAACCCGTGAGCACAGCAGCAGTCCGGCAATGGAGCGGGTTGGCTTGTGCACCGCAATGAAGGACGAGTGCGCATCAAAGACACCGCATCCGGGAAAGCGCACAATGTTGTTCAGAAAACGTAACGATCCGTTCAGGCTGCGGTATTGGTCGTTGATTTCAGAATCAATGTGGTTGCGATAGGACGTGGTGATCACGGCCGCGGCGGGTTGAAAGTCTCCTTCCATCCAGCGGCGAAATTCGAAATCCGGGAGCTGTGTAATCTGCGGTCGCGGACTGGTGCGCACAGGCAGCACCATAAACAGCCTTGGATATTGGCGGAAGCCTTCGGACAGAAACGGTTCCGCCAAGGTTCCCGATTCATGGGGCAATAGCTGAGCTTCAATGCGATGCACGCCCGGCGAACGCTGCAGGGTGTCAATGACATGGACGGCCAAGCGCCGCTCCACGCTGTCATTTTCCAGATGAATCGAGTTATCGGCAAAGAGGTCACCGATCACGCCTTTGCTGCCTTCGTACACAAAAAACGCGTAGCCGCCCAGGCGATCATCTTCCACAGCGGCATAACCGGGCAGGATTTTGGAGTCCACGTAGCGCAGAATCATCTCAGCCGAGGGCTTATAGTCCCACGACATCAGGTCATGCCAGAGGCGGGTCTCCTTTTCCAGCAGGGGACGCAGGTGGTGCGAGTTGAAGTGTCTCAGGTCGAGGATTTCCACGCCAAAAGAATGATGAGACCCGTGCGTTTCAATAGGAGTATGAAGGCCCATGATAATTCCCTGCCGGCCCGGAAGCATAGCGGCGACGAGTTAAAAGTCTAGCTTTGCCGCGCCCTTTTCGCAACGCCACATTGGCCCCTGAACCAAAGCAGTAAGGCTATCGCCAGGCGGCGTTGCGCAAAATCACGTTGTGCGAGTGATTTTGCATGATCTGATTCCTGGGAATCTCGACGGCGGAAATCCGATAAAAATCCAGATGCTGCGGCGTGAAGGTCCCCAGCGGAGAAACTTTTCTGCTATCGCCAACGATCGCCTGCACCGCGGCTTCACTTCCCTGCTTGGCAATGACGACGTGCGCTTGCGGCGGGACGCCATCGCGCTCATAACGTGAAATCGGCTGGTTGCGATAGAAATTGAGTCCGTACTCCACATCGCGACGCACGTTCAGCACGGCGATATGACCGGAGGTGACGCCAAAATGCGTCAACTGTGCGTCGACGGTGCGAGCAGAGGTTGCGTCATCAATCGCTGAGGACGAGGGCTTCAGTAGAAACGCAAGCGCCAGAATCAGCGGCACAAGTGTGGCGAAGTGCAGGACTTTGAGTCCGCCGCGGCGCACGAGTAGCAATACAAATGTTGCCATCACGCCGGCGAAGATGATCGTAAAAGTCCGGCTGTTTTCCGGCATGGGCTGCTTCATCATGATCCAGTGGCAGGATGTAACCGGGCAGCTTGGAACGCGAGAAGCTGAAGAACACAATAGGAATTAATGTCCACAAGGCAAGAAACAGAGATAGCCAATCGCGCTCCGGGGTAGCTGCGAGATCTTCAGCATCTTTTCCGAAATTGCGCCAGAAAGCACGCGTGGTCTCAAACAAAGCAGGAATGGTGAAGACCACCCACGGCACGGTGGCAAGGATGAAAACGGGAATGTAATACCAGAAGGGTTGTGAATGCTGGTAAAGATTGGTGCCAAAGCGTTCCAGATTATGCTCAAGAAAAAAAACGCGCAGAAACGTGGGGACTCTGATCTGCACGGCAATATACCAGGGCAGAACGACCGCGAAGAACAGGGCAAAACCCGGCAACCACAGGCTACGGACAAAAATCTTTCCGTCGCGACGCATGGCTGCATACGCGGCAACAATCAGCACGGCCATGGCAGGTGAGATCGGGCCCTTGGCCAGAGCGCCCACGCCCAGCAACACGTAAAAAGCCGCCAGCCAGAGTTTCTTGCCGGTCTCATGCCATGTCCACCACGCCAGCATGGCCACGCAGAACGGCGCGGAAAGCTGCATGTCAGTGGAAGCGCCGCGGGCAAAGCCAATCATGCCCGCGCAAGACGCGGTGATAAGGGCGGCGTCCAGCTCACTGCCAGGACGAAATCTTCGCATGAAGAAAAACACGGCCAGAACCAGCAGGGTGGCGAACTTCGCCGCCGGGACACGCGCCGCCCAGTCTTCCACTCCGAAGATTTTGTAAGACACCATTTCCTGCCAGTAAAGCAGTACGGGCTTCTCCAGCCATGGCGTGCCGTTGAGTGTGGGAACAATCCAGTCATGTCGGGCCAGCATCTCGCGGCCAATCTGCGCGTATCGCGGCTCATCGGTGCCAACCAGCCCAAAAGATCCCAGTCCGAAAAAGAAAACAAAACTACAGACACCCAGGACGAGCGCGAGTTGGACGAACAACAGTTTGGTTCTTAGGTTTGTGAGATCAGGATTCATGCGATGAGCTTTCCGGCCAGCGTTCGCAATACGAAATACGCGGTTATTGTTTTCATTGGCAGCTATTTCAAATGCGGCATGCGCGGACGCAGTTCGCGGAGTACGGTTTCTGCTGCTGACGGGATTGGGCCTTGCACCGTGAAGCCGGCGGCACATTCGTGTCCGCCACCGCCGAATTTTTCCGCGATGTCCGCCACGTTTACCGCTCCTTTGCTGCGAATGCTCACGCGGATTCTCTCCGTGGCAAGCTCACGAAAGAAGACTGCCACTTCCACGCCGGCGATGCCGAGCGCGTAATTGACCAGGCCTTCGCAATCTTCATCCATGGCGCCGCTTTGCTCCATGTCATGCCGGGTAACGGACATCCACGTGATGGCGCCTTCATGCTGCAATCCGTTCAAGGCCGCGCCCAGCAGACGCATCTTGGAAATCGGATTGGCGAAATAAACACTTTGCGCAATGTGCGCCGGGTCCGCGCCGTACTGCACCAGACATTTGGCCAGATCAAACGTGTGCGCGTTAGTGGGCGAATAGCAGAACGAACCGGTATCCGTGAGCACAGCGGTATAAAGACAGGTTGCCATCTCCGGAGTGATTTTTACCCGGGCCGCCAGCGCAAGCCTGAACACCATTTCCGCCACCGCACTGGCTGCGGGATCAATCCAGTTTAAATGCGCAAAAGTCCTGGAACTGACATGGTGGTCAATGTTGATCAGAAACAACTGCTCCAACCCTTCCAGGCGAGTGCGCTGTACGCTGTCACATTCCAGAATAACGGCGCCATCAAAGTGCCCGTTGAGGTGATGAGTACGAATGCTGGTGGTTTGGACAATCTCACCCGCATGAGGCAGCGGCTTGTAGATGACGGGAACGTTATCTGCCAGGACCACATCCGCGTGCTTGCCCATGGCCCGCAGGACTTGCATAAGGGCCAGTGAGGAGCCGATGGCGTCGCCATCAGGACGAGCATGTGAAGTCACAACAAAGCTGTTGCGCTTTTCAATCTCCTGCAAGACCTGGGAGAGCTGGTCCATGATCACCTATTTTTTACGTTTTCCCATTCTTTCCTGCACCACCCGTTTGATGTAACCCTTGGCGGCGTTGATACGCTTGATGGTCTCGTCGGCTTCGTCATCGTCGCCAGAGACCTGTATGAATACGCGCGCACTCTTGCCGTCCGGCGCCATCAGCAATTCCGTCACAGTACACAGAGCGATCCTGGGATCGCCTAACTCGCCTTCCAGCATGGCCCCAATCTCTTCCTTCAGGGTCTCACCAATGCGTTTGCGATGATGTTCTCGTCCGCGCTGTTCAGGCATACATTTTCCGCTTATCTGGCAAACCTTGGAGAATAGCAGTTGAGCGGAGAGGTAGCAAGTTAGGTCTCTAAATCGCCCTTGGACGGCTGGTCGCCGCTTTCCAGATAGTCCATGAAGGAGTCCACGATCTCCGCGCCATTGTTATTGGCAATCTTAACCGCTTCGCGTTCAACATTGCGCATGAGCCCCTCCAGATAGTCGCGCGAACTGGAGATGCTGACCACTCCGATGGTGGCGCGCTGCCACAGGTTGGTGACATCGATTTCAGCCACGGAGATATTGAAGCTGTTACGCAGCCGGTCTTTCATGCTGCGGACAACTTGTCGCTTGTCCTTGAGCGAGTGCGCGGCTTCAATGCGGATTTCCAAGGTAAGGAAGGCTACGGGCATGGTCTATAAGAGCTTACCGCGGATAAACGCGGATGAACGCGGATTTCAACGATAAGCAAATGCTCAACATGAGTGAATCTTTGCCGATCACCCGATGACGCGATTTGTCCGGCTTCTCTCCCTCACTTCTTCTGACGTGAGCCCATAGATCGGCGGAGTTCTTATGTCAATCATCCCAAGGTAGGTATAGATCTGGGCGCGATGATGGACTTCATGTTCCACCATGGCGCGCAGCCACTTCCACAACGTGATGGATGCGCCGCCGGGTGTGACGCATTTCTTCTTTAAGTCTTCATCGCTGAGGCGGCCAAAGATTTCCATTGCCTCGGCGTGCTTCTGATTGAAGAACGCCAGCACATTGTCCGGGCCGTCTGCCAGTTCTTTGCCATGGCCGGGATAGCTGCTGGGTTTGAACTGAGCGTTTTCCGCGTACATGTAGCGTTCGATCGTGGCGAGGTGGCGGATAATGTCGGCAAAGCTGAACTTACCTTCGCGATATGTCCAATCGTATTTGTCGGAAGGAATGCAGCCGATGACCTTGAGCGTGCGCTGCCGCACTTTTTCGTAGTAGTCGAGAAATTCGCTTTTCGAGGTGGCTTCCATAAAGATTTAGATATTGGATTGCTCTAGAGCCAGCCCCGTTCCTTGAATATTTTATAGCCAGCTTTGGTAACCTCGGCCAGCTCCTTGAACAATGGAGCGTCAACTACGGTGAAGTTAAAGCACGCTTTACCCTGCATGCGTTTTTTGAGTTCGGGAGAGAGCTTCTGGTTGAGTTCCGGGCTGGCATACACCGGCATTAAGTGGTAACTGACGTAATTTTTTCCGGCGCGCACGGCTGCAAAGAACATGGGCCGGTCCTTGTAGGTGGGCTCCAGGCTTTCCAGGTAGTAGTATCCCGGATCCGTGCCCCGGGTAATGAGACGGCCTTCATAGGGTGAAAGGATTCCACGCAGAGCGGTAAAGACCTCTGCGAAGGCGTACGAGGATGGCGACGGCTTGCCGGTTTTCGCAGTGGTCGCTGACATTTTGCCTTTCTCGAGTTGTTTCTTAGCTGTCTGGGTTGCCATTTTGTGCGTCCTGTTCCTGGTTCAGCCACTTGGGCGTCGCCAGCATTTCTTTTACCTGCACGCCGCTGAGTTGTTGCGCCATCATCGTTTGTGCCAGATTGACGATTCGCAACCCGGCAGCCTCTGTTGAGACTCCGCGGGAATGGATATTGGTGCCGAATGGCGAAGGTCTTTCCCAAGGTCCATCCCCGTTCGCCTGCAAATTGCGCGACCAACGGAAGCAAAGCGGGCACCTGGGATGCGACAGCCGTGACGGAGAGGCCGTCGCCGATGACGATTTGCAGGTCCGGGTCTGGAGGGCATTGCTGTTTTAGTTTTGATTCTGAATCGGTACAGAACTGCCGGCCCAGATCGGGACGCAAGAGGTATTCGTCTTTGGAGGCGGCTTGAGTTGTGACTTCGAAGATCTTGTATTTTTCGATGAGATCGGAACCAAGGTCGCGAATGATGTCGAATTCAGTTCTGACGGCGTCGCGCGCGGCGGCATGGGCGTGGCGAAGTTCGAGCTGGGTGGCAGTGCGGTATCCGGCGCCTGCGCGATCGACGAGGACCCGCGCTGGTGTGCGTTGGCGGATTCGTTGGATGAGGTCGGACCACGCAGGTTGGAGATTTTGGTCAGTCATGAAGGATCACACCCACCACGGAGACGCGGAGAACATCTGTTTTCGGCAGAGTCGATTCGATTTTGTTTCATACAGTCTCACCTGCGAACAAATACATAGACCCTTCGACTACGCCGTCGCATGCGCTCCGACTTCGCTCGGGGTGACAAAACGTGGCTGCTCTGGGAGAACTCCCTGAGGCGGCACATCCAACGTGAAAATTCTCGGGATGTTTCGACTGCGAGCCGCGACTGTTCGCGCGGCTCTGCGCTCAACATGACAAGCACTGGCAGAATGGCCTCCCTAGAGCATTATCAAGTCAACACCATCAAATAAACTATGCATCAGCTATTCAATACCGCGTCAAAGCGTTCAATCAATTGTTTGCGCGTTCTGCCGTTCTCCAATGCCGGCTCGTTCCCTTGAAAGATTTCCATCTCCTGCAGCCACGCCAGAAATTCCGGCGCCGGCTTCAAATTGAACAGCTTGCGCACGGCGAGCGCATCATGAAAGCTGGTGGACTGATAGTTGAGCATCACGTCGTCGGCGCAAGGGACACCCATGAAGTAATTGCAGCCGGCGGCGGCCAGCAGCATAAGCAGGTTGTCGGCGGAATTCTGGTCGGCGGCGGCGTGGTTGGTGTAACAGACATCGCAGCCCATGGGCAGGCCAAGCAGTTTACCCATGAAATGGTCTTCCAGGCCGGCGCGTATGATCTGGCGCTCGTCATACAAATACTCCGGCCCGATGAAGCCCACAACGGTATTCACCAGAAAAGGTGCAAACACGCGGGCCACGCCGTATGCCCGAGCTTCCAGTGTGAGTTGATCAATACCATGGTGGGCGTCAGCGGACAAAGCGCTGCCCTGGCCGGTTTCAAAGTACATGACGTTGTGGAGATCGGGTGATCCGGTGATCGGATGATCTGGTGATTGATGATCTGGTGATTGATGATCTGGTGATTGACGATCATCGGGGACTGGCAACTGGCAATCAGCTTTTGTATCGAAGCGCTGTGCAGTTTTTTGCTGGCTTGCCTCTCCGATCGCTCGATCACCCGATCTACCGATCCCCCGATCTCTATGGTGCTCCAGCACTCGCTCTTGGCCTTCGCGCAACATGGCCAACGATATGCCGAAGCTTTCGTTGGCTTTCTGCGTGCCCGCCACGGACTGGAACAGCAGATCCACCGGCGCCCCGTGTTCCATCGCCTCCAACTGCGTGGATATGTGCGCCAGGCAACATGCCTGCGTGGGAATCTGGTAAGCGTCAATCAGCCGCTGCAGCGCGTGCAGGATGGCCGAAACTGTCTCCACAGATTCGGTCGCCGGGTTCACACCGATCACGGCATCGCCACAGCCATACATAAGACCATCAAAGGCTGAGAGCAGGATTCCTGCGATATCGTCTGACGGGTGGTTGGGTTGGAGGCGAATACCCAGAACGCCGCGCTGCCCCATGGTGTTACGGCAATGCGTTTGGACTCTGATTTTGTTCGCGGCCAGCACCAGGTCCTTGTTACTCATCAGCTTGGCGGTTGCCGCAGCGATTTCCGGCGTGATGGCCCAATGCAGGCGATTCAAGTCCGCTCCCGTGGTCTGGTCGTCCAGGATGAACTCGCGAAACTGGCCCACGGTCTGGCTCTTGATCTTAGCAAACGCCTGATGGTCGTGTGATTCCAGAATCAGCCGGCTTACGTCGTCATAATCGGGATCGATCAAAGGATGGGCTACGATGTGATCCAGTGTCACATCGGCAAGGGCACTCTTGGCGGCGACGCGCTCACGCTCTGAGGCAGCGGCAATGCCGGCAAGCTGATCGCCAGATTTTTCTTCATTGGCTTTAGCGAACAGTTCAGGCAGGCCCGCGAATTTAAAGCACTCCGTCATGAACGCTTCATTATCCGCTAAAGGTGTACAAAACGAACACCTACCATGGAGGCACGGAGACACGGAGGCACGGAGAAGAGCAAGGACTTTGGGCCGCGAATTCACGCGAATGAAGGTCTTATTGCCGGATCAGCCAGTCAAAAAAACCGATGAAGCCGTTGTGAATACAGAGTTGCTAACGTAAGCACTGCCACAGCTACGACCAGAGGGAATCTCATGTTCCGCACAGGTGTCTCCTCCTGTTCAGGGGATAAATGAAGGGCTAGCCGGAAAAGCTCTCAGCGGGATAGAGTGCGCAGCAGCGTTATGGTTTCAGCTTGCACAATAAATATTTCGCAACACGAGGGACCGCGTCCCGTTGGAGATTCATTTTTGTCGAACGCGCGCCCGGAGTTACACTGTCCGGCGAAGATTACCCGTACATGTCTCCCCGGCAGATCTCTTCTTCTCATTTGTTTGACGTTCATCTATTTGACGTTCATCCCAAGTGTCACCTTGGTGCAGAGCGTGATTGCCGGTCCGAAAGAAAAAACCGGACGCAGCCTGGAAGAATGGGTCACTCTGGTTAAAAGCGAAATTTTCCGCGTGATCGTAGTTCCAAATGACAAAAAGTGACATTCCAACGCAAATAAAAAGGCCGCCCGGCAACGGGACGGCCTTTTCTTTCAAGGGAGAATAGTTCCAACGGAGGTTCAAAAAACCATCAGAACTTTCTATAAAAATCTTATGGGCGGCTGAAAGGCAGTGTCAAGGAATTTTTCCAGAATAAACACCTTTCTTTTCAATAACTTAAATAAACAATCAACAAGCACCCGCCAGTGACAAAAAATGTCACTTTGGCATATTTAAGGCCTTATTGACTTGCCTGAGGCGGCCCATAACCGCCTCCGTCTCAGCCATTTAGGGCTCACTTAAGGTCCAACTGGATGATCTCCACGTCCTCTGGCCTGTCAAAAAAGCGGTCCGGGTAGAGTTTTTTCGCTATAATTCGAACCCCGCCAAAAGCGAATCCCAGGATCAATGCTACCAGCAGGATCATTCCAATCAGGGTGAAGATTGCCATCAGAATACTGCCAATATTGTCCCGCGGGTTGGGCTTGGTGGGCTGGTTCCAGGTGACGTCGGCGTCATAGTTCACTGAGGCCAGGAGGGACTGCGCTTCACTCTCCGGAATATTACCGTTCACCGCCGCTACCAGCGGTCCCGTACGTTTGAAATAGAACGGTCCGCCCGCCAACCCGGCTGACTGAAACGCCTTAAGCCTTTCTCCCGCGATCTGCGGCGTAGGATAGGCAATCAGCGTAAGGTTGGCGCTTCCGTTGGAGCTGCGATAGTTGGCGAACTCAACTTCCGGACTCACGCTGAAATTGACCAGCGCAGCTGGAATCGGCACTCCCTGTCTCTGCAATGCCACCGGACCGACAATGTAGCGTGCGCTGTGCTTCACCAGCGAAGGCCTGGGCACATTCAACGGCAAGGTGGGTAAGGCAGACGTGTTGCCCCTGGGCCGCGGCAGCGAATCCGCCAGCGCTCTCAGGTCAGCCGCGGACATCGCCGTAACCTGGTCGAGCGTGGCGTCCACCAGAATATTGGCGCGATAGAACAGGATCCGCCGGTTATTGGAGGCGCCATCATCGCCAATCTTCTCCGTCTGCATGAGCGGTTGTAGATAATAGGTAAACGCTCCGTAAGCGCCGCTGGCGTCATTGAAACGGGCGGCTTTGATCTGCATCTGGCGGCCATTGCGCATGTACGTCGCGTTCTCATACCCGGCAAAGCCATATTCTTTCAGGACAGGGGCGTCGGTTGTGTCTGCGGAGGCGGCGTCTGTTCCGGTTTTCACAGACGACTTCTCTTCCTGCCAGCCATTGAACGTGGCGGGCAGAAGAGTGGCAGATTGTGCATTGGCCTCGGCTTTGTTCTGCGCTTTCTGTGGCGACGATTTTTGTTGCGAAGCCCGCTGAGCATGGATTTCCTGCACTGACACCGCCAAACCAGCGACCAGCACCAACATCAACAAACGTTTATTCATATTTGCGAAAAACACCCCTGTATTTAGACACCATTGGGCCTTATTGAGATTCTAGTCCTCTGGAGGGCAGAGTGGGGATTGGCCTGGCAACTCCGTCAACGAGGCAGCGTTTTCATTAGCTGCCGAGTAGGTGGGGGACCTTGTGTTTTTGGGTCTGTTTGGCATAAGGCAGGCGCAAGGTCCCTCCGTCCTACTCACGCGCTGACGAAAGCGCGCGTTCGCTTTTACGGATCATGGCTACCCTCCTTACCCACGCCTTTGTCGGCGCTACACTGGCGGACATCAAACGTCCGTCAGCGCAACTTACGCGATTGTGGATCGTGGCTGCCTTGTGTTCCATGCTTCCAGACGTTGACGTTATCGGGTTTGCCTTCGGCATACGCTACGGAGACCTCTGGGGACATCGAGGCATGACGCATTCTTTGTTGTTCGCAGCGGTCATCGGCTTCGCGGTAGCTCTGTTCGTCAGCGAACGCGGGAAAACAATCATCACCGGGATTTGGCTTTTCCTCATCACTGCCTCGCACGGCGTGCTGGATGCTATGACCAGTGGCGGACTGGGCGTCGCCTTCTTCTCGCCTTTTGACCGACACCGTTACTTCTTTCCGTGGCGACCGATTGCCGTCTCGCCCATCGGCACACATGGACTGGCTTCGGCGCGAATGGCGCATATTATGATCACCGAGTTTCATTGGCTTTGGATACCGATCACTGTGGTGTGGCTGATGGCACACAGTTTACGACGAAAAGGGAGCAATCAAAATCTGGGTCAGAGCTAGCCGACCTGAGTGCGATGAATACACTCATTCCATCCTTACGCATTAACGCATCGCGATGGCTTCTGCCAAATTTGCTGTCCTCCGTGGTTACTGGCCCTAGTCCCCTAGTCACTGCTCGCGCCGGCCAATTCCAGCTCCAAATCGGTTAAACTAGAGACAATGGCTCACATACAGCGCAGGAAGAGTGTTACGGCAAAAATCGGCAATGTCCGCGTAGGCGGAGATGTGCCCGTGGTCGTCCAGTCCATGACCAACACGGACACGGCGGACGTTCCGGGAACCATACAGCAGGTGGCCCAACTGGCCCGTGCCGGGTCAGAACTGGTCCGCGTGACCGTGAACAATGACGCCGCAGCCAAGGCGCTGCCCGCGATTGTGGAAGGCCTGGCCAAACAGAACATACACGTCCCCATCATCGGGGACTTCCATTACAACGGCCACCTTCTACTCACAAAATATCCGGAGTGCGCTCAGGCCCTGGCCAAGTACCGCATCAATCCAGGCAATGTGAGCGTTGGCCGCAAAGACGACAACAACTTCCGCGCCATGGTGGAAGTGGCCGTGAAGAACAAAAAACCGGTACGCATTGGCGTGAACTGGGGATCGCTGGACCAGCAGCTTCTCACGCGCATGATGGACGAGAATTCCAAATCTGCCGAACCAAAAGATGCACGCGACGTGACCATGGAAGCCATGGTGGTGAGCGCGCTGCGGTCGGCTGAGATCGCCGAAGAAGCGGGTCTGCCGCATGACCATATTCTGCTGAGCGCGAAGGTGAGCGGCGTACAGGATTTGATCGATGTTTACCGCAGCCTGGCTTCGCGTTGCGATTACCCGCTGCACCTTGGTCTGACGGAAGCCGGTATGGGCGCCAAAGGAATTGTCAGCAGCACCGCCGGACTGGCTGTCCTTCTGCAGGAAGGTATTGGCGATACGATTCGCGTATCGCTCACGCCGGCGCCCAA
>WNFG01002957.1_pt1 | contig 15205 bp, 17 predicted proteins | sample 5400431 | NCBI WGS metagenome assembly WNFG01 (sample SAMN13153346, study PRJNA577476) | soil metagenome | isolation source: 120 cm saprolite under Douglas fir tree site 2 hole 3 replicate 2 | place: USA:California | collected 2015-04-18 | reverse complement strand
AAGCTGCGGCGCCTGCGTGACGCGCCAGCCGGAGTGAAGTCATCTCGTCGCCCTGTGCGATAATCGAATTTCGCTTGAGGGCCAGTAGCTTAGCATACTGGATCGGGGATGGGAACGCGCCTGACAGTGTTCAACCAGAAGGGCGGGGTCGGCAAGACTACGACCGTGCTCAACTTGGGCGCAGCGCTCGCGCAGCGAGGGCAGATTCCGCTGCTCGTGGACGTCGACGCGCAGTCGCATCTCAGCTCGATCCTCAACCCGGGAGCCGCAAGCGGCGAAAGCCTGTTCGCGTATTACAACGCAGGCAAGCCGCTCAAGGAAGTGGTCCGGCCGATCCGCTTCGGCGGCGAGCTCATTCCGGGGCATACGGAGCTGATCAAGGTGGACACGCTGTTCGGCAAGGGGCCGGACATCCTGAACAAGCTCAAGCTGGGGCTCGATGCAGGCTGGAACGGTACGCGCCCCGTCCTGATCGATTGCTGCCCGATGCTGGGCGTGCTGTCGCTCTCGGGGATTTTCGCCTCCGAACGAGTTCTGATCCCGATCTCGACGGACTACCTCGCCCTGAGGGGAGCGCTCGCGCTCGAAAATACCCTGAGGGCGCTCGAACGCGTGCTCAAGCGGCGCGTCGCGCGTCGCTACCTCCTGACGCGGTTCGATTCGCGCCGGCGCATGTCGCACGACATTGCCGGACAGCTCGCTTCCCGGTTCGGGGCGGAGCTGTGCCAGACGCGCATCACCGAAGCCGTGAGCATCGCCGAGAGCCCCGCGCTCGGCAAGGACGTTTTCAGCCACGCGCCCGCGAGCCGCGGCGCGCAGGACTACGCGAGCCTGCTGGAGGAGCTGCTGACTTCGGGGTTTCTCGAAATCCAGGAGCCCGGAGCCCTTCGGGCGCCCGGGTCTACTTGCTGATCAGGGCAACGATCTCTTCGAAGCTCGTTCCATCCGCGCCGGTCGAGGCGGACGCGAAGCTCGGCTGCATCTCCAGGATCTCGCAGTGCAGGTACATCTGGCGGAGCTTCCTCTCGGCGTCGGCTTCGTCGCGTCCGTGAATCATGAGGTGCTCGACAACCAAGCCCTGCCGCGTGCGGATGCGAAAGCCGAATTTCGTCGTGTTCAATGACGGCAGCATAATGTCCTCGGAAATGCCTGTATAACATACCATTTTTGGGGTTGCAAGGCGGAGTAAAAAGCGGCTGTCTCTTCCCGGCTCGCTAGCCGATCCTGCGCAGACCCCGCTCCTCGGCCGGCTTCAATACCCGGAGGCACGGCAGATATCCGTCGTAGACGATCCCGTGAAGCTCGACGCGCTTCTGGGACCGCAGCAAACCGGCCAGGTAGTGAGCGATTTCCCGCGTGATGACCTGCCCGGGAACGAGCACGGGGATGCCGGGGGGGTAGGGGACGATCTGGTCGGCGCACGCCCGGTCGAGCAGCTCCCGCCGGATGTTGTCTTTCTCGTCGACCAGCGGCACAAGCTCGCCGCCGCAATAGAAAGCGTCGCGCGGCAGGTAGCGCAGCCGGGTGAACCCCGGGATTTCCGGAAACCGGTACAGGCGGCGCGGCGAGCGGCCCTCGCGCGCAATGCGCATGAGCGCGTCGTACAACCGCGAAACCTTGCTCCGTGTGGTGCCGATCGTGAGCAGCAGGGTGAGCGTATTGAACGTGGATTTCTCGACCTGGATGTTGTAGCGGTCGAAGAGCTCCCGCTGCAGATCTTCCACCGTGTAGCCGCAGCTCGAGATGTCCACGGTCACCTTGGTCGGGTCGAGGAGTATGTTGTCCCGCCTGACCTCCTCCGGAAGAAGTTGGTCGAGCTCGAGCACCCGAAAGACGCCGGTCGAGTTGATCTGGGCGCGCAGTTCCTTCGATAGCGCAAGCGTGCGCGATAGGAGCTTATAGCCCTCCATCACGGCCTGTTTGCGCGCCACGTCCAGACTCGCGATCATGCTGTACTGGGGGCTCGTCGAGGTGTGCATGTTGAAGTTTTCCCGGAACAGGTGCTCGTTGAAGCCGGGATCGTTTACGTGGATCATCGAGGCCTGCGAGAACGCCGAGAGCACTTTGTGCGTGCTTTGAGTGGCGTAATCCGCCCCCGCCTCGAGGGCCGTGGGCCGGAACGCGGGATGGAAGCGCGCGAACCCGTACCAGGCCTCGTCCACGATCACCTTGATGCCCTTCGCGTGCGCCGCCTCGACGATGGGCGCGAGGTCGTAGCGCAGCCCGTCGTAGGTGCAGGAGGTGAGAATGATCGCCTGGGCGTCAGGATGCCTGCGGATCGCCGAAAGGATGGTCTTCTTCGGCACCGGGCCGTACAGGCTGTACTTGGCGTTGATCGAGGAATCGAGATAGATCGGGTGGCCGCCGGAGAGCACCACGCCGTGGTGCACGGACTTGTGGCAGTTGCGGTCGAGGAGCAGCTTTTCACCGGGTGCGAGGAGCGTCTGGAAAATCACCTTGTTCGAGGTCGAGGTACCGTTGGTCGCAAAGAACGTGCGGCGCGCGCCGAAGGCCTTGGCCGCGATGGTCTGAGCCTCGGCGATCACGCCGGTGGGCTCCATCAGCGAGTCGAGCATCTTCACCGACACCGAGAGATCGGCGTCGAAGATATGTTCGCCCATGAAGTCGTAGAAATCGTTCACCCAGGGGCTGCCGCGCAGCGACTCGCCCGATGAGTGGCCCGGAGTGTGCCAGGAGTCTTTTGCCATCCAGACGTAGTTCTTGAGCTGGTCGTAGAACGGTGTGCGCGAACGCTCCTGGACCTGCGCGTTGAGTATCCGGTACATGCCGCGGTAATCGCGCTCCTCGCGGTAGAAGTAGCCGTCGACCGCCTCAGCGAAGAGGGCATCGACGATCTCGTCCTCGTGCTCCTGCGCGATGAGGATGTACACGTCGAGCTCGGGCCGAAAGCGCGTGACGCGCTGCACGAGCTCGAGCGCCGACATCTCCTTCTTGGGGCTTTTCTGATTGAGGGTGTAGAGCTTGTCGTCGACCACGACGGCCTGGAGATCGCCGTCCTCCTCGATCGCGGCGAGCGCTTCGCGCGCCGTGGTGACGCCCGAAAAGGTGATGCCGAGCGGATTATCGAGGGAGCGCGCGGCCGCGTTCAGGCCTTTGACGAATTCCTTCAGCACCAACGGTTCATCGTTGATGATAAGAACCCGGCTGACCGGCTTTTTCATGGGGCGGCGCGCAAGAGGGAAAGCGGATTGTTGCGGGAAACCGCGGGGAAGCGCAAGGAGAGGCTATACTCTGCGCCCTCGTGAACCGGGACAAACTTCACTCTCCGGCCGGCGGGCTCGACCCGGCATGAGCGCCCACATCGACGAATTCGTGATCAAGGGCGTCACGCTCGACGGCAAACCGTTCCGTCCGAGCGACTGGGCCGAGCGTCTTTGCGGGGTGATGTCGGCGTTCGGTGCGGACGGGCGAATGCAATATTCCCCCTACGTGCAGCCGATCACGTCCGCTGGAGTGAAATGCGTCGTCGTGGATATCCGGCTCAAGGTCGTCGAGCCGATGGCATACAATTTCTTGCTGAACTTCGCAAAGGACAACGAGCTGCAAATCAGGCCAGGTCGCGGAGAGAAACGGCCCGAAGAAGGGACTGGGACTACCCCGGCATTGCCTTGAGTCGCGCGGCGAGCCGGCTCTTGTGCCGCGCTGCCTCGTTCTTGTGGATGACTTTCTTGTCGGCGATGCGATCCATGATCCCCGAGGCCTCGCTGAAAACCTTCCGCGCGCCAGCCTTGTCGCCGGCGGCGATCGCCTTGGTGACGCTCTTGATCGCGCTGGTCAACGCCGAGCGCAGGCTCGCGTTGTGCTTGCGCCGCTTCTCGGCCTGCCTGGCCGCCTTGCGCGCGCCCTTGGTATTTGCCATGTCGATTTCCGAGCGAAAGGGCGCAATTGTAGTCGGTGCCACTGGCCCGCGCAAGGTGTTCCGTCCGCGAAAGCTATAATTCCCGCATGAATCTGCTGAAGACGCTTGCGACCGTGAGCAGCATGACGCTCGTGTCGCGCATTCTCGGATTCGTCCGGGACGTCCTGATCGCGAGGCTGTTCGGTGCGGGCCTCGTGACCGACGCTTTTTTCGTCGCCTTCCGCATTCCCAACCTGCTGCGGCGCCTGTTCGCCGAGGGCGCTTTCTCGCAAGCCTTCGTCCCGGTCCTTTCAGAATACAGAACGCGCCGGGGCGACTCGGAAACGAAGCTCCTCGTCGACCGCACGGCGACCCTGCTGACTCTTGCGCTCTTTGCCGCTACGGCGATCGGCGTCGCGGCGGCGCCGATCATCATCTACGTGAGCGCGCCGGGTTTCGCGGGCGCGCCCGCCAAGTTCGATCTCACCGTTGCGATGTTGCGGATCACCTTTCCCTACATTCTGTTCATCTCACTGGTTTCGCTCGCCGGCGGGATCCTCAACACCTGGAGCCGCTTCGCGATACCGGCGCTGACCCCGGCGCTGCTCAATCTCTCCTTTATTTTCGCCGCGCTGTTTTTCGCGCCGTATTTCGACCCGCCGGTGATGGTGCTCGCGTGGGCGGTGTTTGTCGGAGGCGCTCTGCAGCTCGCGTTCCAGATCCCCCCGCTGGTAACAATCGGCATGCTGCCGCGGCCGCGACTGTCCTTTTCGGACCCGGGCGTGCGCCGGATTCTCGTTCTGATGGCGCCGGCGGCGCTCGGCGTCTCGGCCGGCCAGGTGAGTCTACTGATCAATACCATATTCGCGTCGTTTCTCGAGAACGGCAGCGTTTCTTGGCTCTACTATGCCGATCGGCTGATGGAATTCCCGACGGGACTGCTTGGGGTGGCGCTCGGAACCATACTGCTCCCCAGCCTGTCGAAGTACCACTCCGCCTCGGACGAAGGCGAGTACTCGAAACTGCTCGACTGGGGCCTGCGCCTCACATTCATCCTCGCGGCGCCGGCCGCAGTGGCGCTCGCAATGCTTTCGGTCCCGCTCGTTGCGACCTTGTTTCACTACGGACGATTCGGCGAGCATGACCTCTTGATGACGCGCCAGGCGCTCATCGCCTACAGCGTCGGCCTGCTTGGCCTGATCCTGGTAAAGGTGCTGGCGCCCGGCTTTTATGCGCGGCAAAATATCGGGACGCCGGTCCGAATCGCCATCGTGACCCTGATCGCCACCCAGCTGATGAACGCCGCGTTGATCGCTCCCCTGAGGCACGCCGGGCTTGCGCTCGCGATCGGGTTGGGGGCCTGTCTCAACGCCGGTCTGCTCTACCGCCAGCTGCGCCGGCACGGGATTTATCAACCCCAGCCGGGTTGGGGAATGTTCGCGCTCAAGGTCGCGGCGGCCCTTGCGGCAATGGCGCTGGCCTTGTGGCTCGCGATGGGCCCGGTTCCCTGGTGGCTGGCGGCATCCGGAACGATGCGGGCCGCGGCGGTCACGGGACTGGTGCTCCTCGGCGGGGCCGCATACTTCGCGAGCCTGTGGCTGCTCGGCTTCAGGCTCGGTGACTTCTCGAGGCGCGCGGCGTGAACGCCAGGCTCGAGCATTTCGCTGAAATCGTTTCGCGCGATCAGTTCAATCTCGCCGAGGCGAGCCTCATGCTCGCGCAGGATATCTACCCGGATCTGGACATTTCCGATTACCTGAGCAAGCTCGACGGTATCGCGGGCGCGATCAAGAAGCGCCTCCCTGGCGACGCTTTTTCAGAGCAGAGGGTGCTCGCATTGAACTACTACCTGTTCAACGAAATGCGCTTTTCGGGGAACCTGGTGGATTATTACGACCCGCGCAACAGCTATCTGAACGAGGTCATCGAGCGCCGCACTGGGATTCCCATCACCTTGTCGATTCTCTACCTGGAAGTCGGCAAACGTCTCGGCCTCAATCTGAAAGGCGTTTCTTTCCCCGGGCATTTCCTCGTCAAGCTCGCGGTCAAGCGCGGTCAGCTCGTGCTCGACCCTTTCACCGGGGGGGAGGCGCAGTCCGAAGGCGATCTGCGCCAGCGCCTGGCGCAAGTTCTGCCCTCAGGAAAGGCGGAGCAGGCGCAGCTCGACCAATATCTGGAGCCGGCGACCCCGCGGCAGATCATCGCGAGAGTTCTGCGCAATCTGAAGAACATCTATACCCAGACGGGAAGGCTCGAACAGGCACTCGCCGTCATGCACCGGATGCTCCTCGTGATGCCGGAGTCGGCCGAGGAACTTCGGGATCGGGGCCTGGTGTACCAGCAGCTCGAATGCTTCCGGCCGGCGCTCTCCGACCTGCAGAACTATCTGCGGCGGCGGCCGCAGGCGGCAGACGCACCTGAAATCCACGAAAGGATCCTCGAGCTCAGGCAGGCAGCCACGCGTCTTAACTAGCCGGCCAGTCTGTCTTCGATTTTTCTCAGGACGTCGCGCTTTAAGCCAAGCGCGAAGAAGACCTCGGCCACGAGGAAGATCGGCGCGATGAATATCTGGAACAGATTGTCCGAGAGCGCGGGCCTGCGGCCTTCGAACACGTGGCCCACGAGCTGGAAGACCCAGCCTCCGACGAAGAATGCGCCGAACCAGATCCAGCCCGATGCAACCCCGGTTCCGGCGACGGCCTTCGCTGCGAGCAGGAGCGCGGCGACAGCGACCGTGGTGGCGAGGGCAAGAGGTACGTCCAGCAGAAAGTAGTAGGCGAGGACCACGCCGACGAACACGTGCGCCAGTGTCACGCCTTCACCGAAGGATAGCCAGTTCATCGGGATCAGGATCGCGAAAATGATCGCGGGGACCCCGATGAAGTGCGTGAGCCTGTTCCAGCGATTGCGATGGTAAGCGGCGTAGACCGCCATTTGTTGGTCGAGAGTTTTCACGCTGCGCACCGGTTGTTCAGCGAGCTCATCTTACGCCATGCGCGGCTTGCGCTCGGTTCCGATTCGACAATCGGGCCGGCGTTTCTAGGATTCTGGAACTATCAAAAGCCGCTATAATTCAGAACTTTGCGGTTACTCCCGGCGCTTCATGCTGATTACCCACGGCAGTTCCGATACGGTTCTGCCTGCGGTCGCGCTGACCGTCGGCAATTTCGACGGCATCCATCGCGGACACCAAGCCATGCTGCAGCGCCTTATCGCCTGCGCGCGCGAGCGCGGCCTGACGAGTTGCGTGCTTACGTTCGAGCCCCATCCGCGCGAGTTCTTCGCGCCGCAGGCGGCACCCACGCGCCTGACCTCGCTGCGCGAAAAACTCGAGTTGCTCGCGGCGCACGGGGTGCAGCGCGTGCACGTTCAGCGTTTCAGCCGCTCGTTCGCGGCGCTTGCGCCGGAAGCGTTCGTCGAGCAGGTGCTCGCGAAACGGCTCAGGGCGCGCTGGCTCCTGATCGGCGAGGACTTTCGTTTCGGAGCGAAGCGCGCCGGCGATCTCGCTTTGCTGAACAAGCTGGGCGCCTTTCACGGATACGAGGTCGAAACCATGCCGACGGTGATGCACGGCGGTTCGCGGGTATCCAGTTCGGCCGTGCGCGCCGCTCTCGCCGCGGGCGACCTCGTCGCGGCCGAGACGCTGCTTGCGCGTACCTACAGCATCAGCGGGCGCGTGGTCCACGGACGGAAGCTCGGGCGCGAGCTGGGATTCGCCACGGCCAATGTGCAACTCAAGCATAATCGCCCCCCGCTCACCGGCATCTACGCGGTGAAGGTGCACGGCATCGGGGCGGTCGCCCGCCCCGCGGTCGCGAGCCTCGGCGTGCGGCCCACGATCACGGCGAGCGGGCGCGCGGTGCTGGAGGTGCACTTGTTCGATTTTTCAGGGGATCTCTACGACGCGCACGTGCGCGTCGAGTTCCTTCACAAGATCCGCGACGAGGAGAAATATCCCGATCTCGAGACCTTGAAGACCCAGATCGCTCGCGACTGTGAAGCCGCCAAGAGCTTCCTCATGGATCACCGCAATGCCTGAAACCGACTACAAGAAAACGCTGAACCTTCCGGACACGCCCTTTCCCATGCGCGGTGACCTGGCCAAGCGGGAGCCGCACTGGGTCGAGGAATGGCAGGAGAAGAAAACCTACGAAAAGATCCGCGAGGCAAGCCGCGGAAGGCCGAAGTTCGTGCTCCACGACGGCCCACCCTATGCCAACGGCGACATCCACATCGGCCAAGCGGTGAACAAAATCCTCAAGGACGTCGTCGTGAAGTCGCGCAACATGGCGGGCTTCGACGCAGTCTACGTTCCCGGATGGGACTGCCACGGCATGCCGATCGAGGTGCAGATCGAGAAGACCTACGGCAAGAACATTCCCGTGGAAAAGACCCTGAGCCTCGCCCGCGCGTATGCGGCCGAGCAGATCGAGCGGCAGAAGAAGGACTTCAAGCGCCTGGGCGTCCTGGGCGACTGGGAGCACGCCTACACGACGATGGCGTACAAGACCGAAGCGGACGAGATCAGGACGCTTGGCAAGATCCTGGAGAAGGGCTACGTCTATCGCGGCCTGAAACCTGTGAACTGGTGCTTCGACTGCGGCTCCGCGCTCGCCGAGGCCGAAGTCGAGTACATGGACCGCATCGATCTTGCGGTCGACGTCGGGTTTCCCTTTGCCGAGCCGGGGAAAATAGCGGATGCCTTCGGGTTGAAGAAACTCCCGACGGCGAACGGCTGGATCGTCATCTGGACGACGACTCCCTGGACGATTCCCGCGAACCAGGCGCTCAGCGTCCATCCGGATTTTTCCTACAATCTCGTCGAGACCGAACGCGGCCTTCTGATCCTCGCCGCCGACCTCGCGGAGGCTTGCCTCGCGCGCTACCGGCTGAAAGGCAGGACGCTCGCCTCCTGCAAGGGCGAGAAGCTCGAGCTGATCGGCTTCCGCCATCCCTTCTACGACCGCATCGCACCCGTTTACCTCGGCGAGTACGTGACGCTGGAGCAGGGCACGGGCATCGTCCACAGCGCTCCGGCCTACGGCGTCGATGACTTCGTTTCGTGCCGCCGCCACGGCATGAAGGACGATCAAATTCTCGCTCCGGTGATGGGCGACGGAAAATACGTTTCGTCGCTCCCGTTTTTCGGCGGAATGGACATCTGGACGGCGAATTCCAAGATCGTCGAGAAAATCCGCGAAGCGGGCGCGCTGTTTCATTCCGAAAAGCACCCGCACAGCTACATGCACTGCTGGCGCCACAGGACCCCGATCATTTACCGCGCCACCACCCAGTGGTTCGCGGGCATGGACGAGGTGCCCGGATACAAGGGCACGAGACCCGCTGAAACCCTGCGGGCCACCGCGCTGCGAGGCGTGGAGGCGACGCGCTTCTATCCCTCCTGGGGCCAGGCGCGATTGCACGGCATGATCGCCAATCGCCCCGACTGGACGCTGTCGCGCCAGCGTCAGTGGGGTGTGCCGATGCCTTTCTTCATCCACAAGGAGACCGGCGCGCTGCATCCGCGAACTCTGGAACTACTCGAAGCCGTTGCGAAGAAAGTGGAGCAGGGCGGCATCGAAGCCTGGCAGCGCATCGATGCAAGGGAATTGCTCGGCCCCGAGTCCGCGCAGTACGAAAAGGTAAAGGACACGCTCGATGTCTGGTTCGATTCGGGCTCGACGCACCAGACCGTGCTGAAGGGATCGCATTCGAAGGAGCTGAAGTTTCCCGCTGACCTCTACCTGGAGGGCTCGGATCAGCATCGCGGCTGGTTCCATTCCTCGCTCCTAGTGTCCTGCATGTTGAACGGCCGGGCGCCTTACGACGCCTTGCTTACGCACGGTTTCGTCGTCGACGGCGAAGGCCGCAAGATGTCGAAGTCGCTCGGCAACGTCATCGCTCCGCGGAAAATCTCCGAGACGCTGGGCGCGGAGATCCTGCGCCTCTGGGTGGCGGTGACCGACTACTCGGGCGAGCTTTTCATCTCCGACGAGATTCTGAAGGGAGTGGTCGAGTCCTACCGCCGCATCCGCAACACGCTGAGGTTTCTGCTCGCGAACATTTCAGATTTCGATCCCAAGCGAAATGCAATGCCGGTGGGGGACTGGGTGGAGATCGACCGCTATGCCGTGGCGCTGGCGCACGAACTGCAGAAAGGCGTCCTCGAGGACTACGATGGCTACGAATTTCACCCGGCCGCAGCGAAACTCCAGAATTTTTGCTCCGAGGAGCTCAGTGCGTTCTATCTGGATGTTCTCAAGGATCGGCTATACACCTGCGGAAAGGATTCGCCCGCGCGTCGCTCGGCGCAAAATGCTCTTTACCACATCACGCAGAGCCTGTTGCGGCTGATAGCGCCCGTTCTGAGCTTCACCGCCGAGGAAGCCTGGAGGGTGTTTCAACCGGGCGATGGCACCGTCTTCGCGCACACCACCTATCGGCTTCCCGAGGTTTCGGGGGCGGAAGCGCTGCTCGCGAAATGGCGGGCTCTGCGCCAGATCCGTTCGGAGGTGCAGAAACTCCTCGAGAATCACCGCGCCGCGGGCAGGATAGGTTCCTCGCTGCAAGCCGAAGTCGAGATCGCCGCCAGCGGCGAGAAGCTGGAACTGCTGAAAGGCCTGGGCGACGATCTGCGCTTCGTGCTCATCACCTCGCGTGCAACCGTGGTCGGGGCTGCGAGCGAAGCCGACGAGGCGATCCATACGTTGCCGAGCCCACACCCGAAGTGCCAGCGCTGCTGGCACTGGCGCGCGGACGTGGGCGCCGACCCGAATCACCCGGGGATTTGCGGGCGCTGCGTGCAAAACCTCTACGGTTCCGGTGAGCCCCGGCGGTTCGCATGAGTCCGGAGAATCTGAAACGCATCGCCCCGTGGCTTTCGCTCGCGCTGCTCCTCGCGCTCGCGGACCAGGCGAGCAAGGCCGCGATCAGCTCGAGCCTGCGCTTCGGCGAAGTGCGCGAGATCGCGCCGTTCTTCAACCTGGTGCTCGCGCACAACCGCGGCGCGGCGTTCAGCTTTCTCGCCGACGCGGGCGGCTGGCAAAGGGCGCTCTTCATCGGGATCGCGGTTGCCGCGACCGCCGCCATCGTGTTTCTCCTTGCCAGGCATTCGAGCGAGCGGCTTTTCTCAGCGGGACTTGCCTTGATACTCGGCGGAGCGCTCGGCAACCTGTGGGACCGGGTCGCCCTCGGTCACGTCGTGGATTTTCTCGACTTCCACGCCTTCGGTTGGCATTTCTGGGCTTTCAATCTCGCCGATTCGGCGATCACGGTGGGCGCGACGCTGCTGATCCTCGACGGCCTGCGTTCGGCCGGCGCGGCGCAAAAGCCCCTAGAATAGCGCTCATGGAAGTCCTGCTCGCCAATCCACGCGGTTTTTGCGCCGGCGTCGAGCGCGCCATCGGCATCGTCGAACGCGCGCTCGCCATCCACGGCGCGCCGATCTATGTCCGCCACGAGGTAGTGCACAACAAATACGTGGTCGAAGACTTGAAAAGCAAGGGCGCCGTGTTCGTCGAGGCGCTGGTCGAGGTCCCATCGGGCAGCACCTTGATCTTCAGCGCTCACGGCGTCTCGAAAGCCGTGCGCAGCGAGGCCGAGGCGCGCGGGCTGCGCGTGTTCGACGCGACCTGTCCGCTGGTCACCAAGGTGCACGTCGAAGTCGCGAAGATGCGCGCGGCGGGCCGCGAAATCGTCATGATCGGCCACCGCGGGCATCCCGAGGTGGAAGGGACCATGGGCCAGGCCGCCGAGGGGATGTATCTAGTGGAAACGATCGCCGACGTCGCGCGCCTGGAAGTGCGCGATCCGGAGAAGCTTTCCTACGTGACGCAGACCACGCTCTCGGTGGACGACGCCGCGGCGATCGTCGGAGCGCTCAAGGCGCGGTTTCCCGCGATCACGGGGCCGAAGAAGGACGACATCTGCTACGCGACGCAGAACCGACAGGACGCCGTGAAATTCCTCGCGCCGCAATGCGATGTCGTGATCGTCGTCGGCTCGCCCAACAGCTCGAATTCCAACCGGCTGCGCGAGGTCGCTCAGAGCCGCGGCATCGAGGCCTACATGGTAGACAATGCCTCGCAGCTGAAGGCGGAATGGTTCGCGGGCCTGCAGCGAGTCGGGGTGACAGCCGGGGCTTCCGCGCCCGAGATACTGGTTCAGGAAGTGATCGACAAGCTGCGCGAGCTCGGTGCTACACGTGTGACCTCGCTCGAGGGGATCGAGGAGAGCGTGGTTTTCCCTCTCCCCAAAGGACTGGTTGCGGTGCCTTTCTAGAGTCCGTCAGTCAATCGGCGGACCGCTATTTGCACCACTGATCGACAAGAGACTGTGCTCTCCCTTTTTCCTGCGCGATCTGGTTATCGTCGAGAAAGTAGCGCTCGCCCTTCTCGTTGACCCGCGCGATCCTGCTTCCGGCATCGAATTGGGCCGACTGCTCGCGCGCTCTCCTGCAGTTCTCTTCCTTTAGCTTCGCTTGCTCCTCGCTCTGGGCAGTCTTTTTCTGAGATTCCTCTTGTTCGTTCTGGCGCTTGCGGAAGCCCATCTCCTGCTCTGCCGTGGACTTCGAAGGCGAGGCCACCGGAGCGGCAGGGACTCTGTTACTGATCGTGCTCGATTGGGTTCCGGCTGGGCAAGGCCTCTGCGAATAAACAGCCTTGCCGGCCGAATCGACACATTTGTAGACTTGGGCGTGTGCGCTGGCTGCGCCTAGCGCCGCCGCGAAGCAAAGACCGGCTCTCATCGTCGGCTTCTCCTTGAGCGAACTTTGAAGGCTACCCTAACGGTCTTTGGCTCGTCAGTCAATTGCGGACGCGAGTTCGAATTAGACAGAGTCCAGCTTTCTGGCGTAGAATAATTTCGGTGAAACTTCAAGCGCATAATCGGAAAACCGTCACGGAATTGCTGCGCCGGCAGGGGATTACGCCGACGCATCAGCGCATCGAGATCGCGCACGCGCTGTTCGCGCGGGGGGAACATCTTTCCGCCGATCAGATCCTGGCGCTCGTCAATTCGCGCTACGCCGAAGCGTCCAAGGCGACTGTCTACAATACGCTCAAGCTCTTCCTCGAGAAGAAGCTGATCCGCGAGCTGATCGTCGACCCGGCGAAAGTCGTGTATGACCCGAACACGGAGCCTCACCATCATCTCTACGACGTCGTGAGCGGCCGGCTCACCGATATACCGGCGCAAGACATCCGCGTGGTCGGCCTGCCGCCGCTGCCCGCGGGAACGGTGGCCGAAGGCGTCGACATCATCGTCCGTACGCGTCCGCAGTCGTAAGTCGCAGCTCCGCCGCAAGATCGGCGGAGAGCGCCCGCCGCTATATAATGCGCGCTCATCCTCGCGTGCGCCGTCCGGGCGCAGGCTGGCGTAGCTCAGCTGGTAGAGCAACTGATTCGTAATCAGTAGGTCGGTGGTTCGAGTCCACTCGCCAGCACCGACAAACCAGAATCAAACGGCAGCGATTCGGGCATCGGGTGGCGCCGAATCGGCGCACCAGTCCGATTTCGCGCCCGATTTGGCGCTCGCGCATCGCCCGTCATGCCGCGTCGCAGAAGCAAGCCGCCCGACGGTTTGCCGCAGCCAGCCCCGTTCTCGGGGTGTGCATTACGTCACAAAACGTCGGATCCGGATGCCGTTCATTCCTCTCAAGCGACCCTATGTCGGTGAAAGGTGCGTCCCGCGGTCCGTTCGAATAAGCTGTTGTTCCGAATCTGGCTAACCAACAATCAAGAGAGCGGCGAAGGGACGGGCCTATGAGGTTGAACAAACATCCAGGACGACGGGGTCGCGTTGCAGGCTTCACTTTGATCGAGCTGATGATCACGGTGGCCATCATCGCCGTGTTGGCGGCGATCGGCTACCCCTCTTACACGAGATATATCGCACGAGCCAACCGCTCCGCCGCGGAAAGTTTCATGCTCGAGGTGACGAGCAGGCAGGAGCGATACCTCCTGGACGCGCGGCAATATGCCGCTGACCTTGCTACCCTCGGCATGACGGTGCCGGACACGGTTTCGCCCAACTATGGCGTTACCATCACGAACGTGACGGCTGCTCCGCCGGGATACACCGTGCAGGCCGCGCCCATTGACGCACAGGCAAATAACGACGCCAATTGCGGGACGCTGACCATCAGCGGCACGGGGGCGAAAGCGGCGAGCGGCTCGGGCGGCGTTGCGAATTGCTGGAACCGTTGAGCGAGTCCGCGCGGCAAAGCCATGAAAGCCTCCCTCGGATTTACGCTGATCGAGCTCGTGGTGACCCTCACGGTGCTTGCGATTCTTGCGACCGTGGCGCTGCCGAGCTACCAGAATTTCGTGCTGACGCAAAGAGTGCGCGGAGCCTCGTATGACCTGATGACGTCTCTCGTCTTCGCGCGCAGCGAAGCGATCAAGCGTAACGCCAGCGTGAGCATGACGCAGGCCGCAGGCGGCTGGGCGCAAGGTTGGACCGTCTCGGCGGGCGCCTTGACGCTGCGCACTCAGGATCCCTATGGCGGCGGCGTCAATATCACCAATTCTGCCGCGCTCACGACGATCACCTACTCGAACGACGGACGACTCGCTAGCCCGACGACCGACTTCACGGTCGCGCCGGCTGACAGCTCGGCTCAGGTCCAAACGCGATGCATGAGCATCAGGCTCGGCGGGATGCCTAGCTCTAAGACGGGGAGCTGCTGATGGACTCGACCGCGCGGAGCTTCGCGATCGCGACGGGCGGCCCATCGGGCGGGCGCAGGACGGCCGGTGGGTTCGCCATGCTGGAAGTGTTGATCACGCTGCTCATTCTGCTCCTGGGGTTGCTGGGCCTATTGGGATTGATGACTCGGACCAATACGGCGCAACTGGAGTCGTATCAGCGCGTCCAGGCGGTGATCTTAATGCGGGACATGTTCAACAGGATCGAGTCGAACCGGGGGGTGGCGGGCTGCTACTCCAACGGGACGGTCGGCACGCAATTCGGGACGGGATATGCCGGTACACCCACCTGCACCCTCGGCATCGCCGCGCAGAACGCCCAGGCGGTGGCCGACATGACCGCCTGGCATGCATTGCTGCTCGGCAGCGCGGAAACTCAGTCGGGAAACAAGATCGGGGCGATGATCGGCGCGAGGGGGTGCATCACCCAGATCGATGCGGTGAACAACATCTACATGATGAGCGTCGTGTGGCAGGGAATGACGCCCACCGCGGCGCCCAAAGTCACCTGCGGCCAGGGGAGGTACGGAGCGACCGAGACCCTGCGCCGCGCCGTGACCGTGACATTGCGCATCGGGATACTATGAAATACGCGCTCCGTATCCGGCCGAGGCGAAACGGCTTCACCCTGGTGGAGCTG
>WNFG01002949.1_pt1 | contig 15207 bp, 20 predicted proteins | sample 5400431 | NCBI WGS metagenome assembly WNFG01 (sample SAMN13153346, study PRJNA577476) | soil metagenome | isolation source: 120 cm saprolite under Douglas fir tree site 2 hole 3 replicate 2 | place: USA:California | collected 2015-04-18 | reverse complement strand
CTCGAAGGGCAGCTTGGCACACATTATACTGTCGATACCCTGGCGGCGCTGCAGCGCCGCTTCCCGCGGACCCGCTTCGTCTGGCTCATGGGTGCCGACAATTTGGCGCAAATCCGCCATTGGCGACGCTGGACAGAGATCTTCAACCGTGTTCCCATTGCAGTCTTCGCCCGTCCTACCTATTGTTTTACAGGACTGGCCGAGCTGGCGGCGAAGCGGTATGCGCACCAGAGGGCGGCACCCGAGGCGGCAAGACGCCTTGCGGAACTGGCCCCACCCGTCTGGGCGTTTCTACCGATCAGGCTCGACACGAGCTCGGCCACGGATATCCGCTCCCACCGCGCGCCGCGGCGCAAAGGGAAGGGGCGGCGGACGGCAGCAAAGAGGAGGTGACCCCCATACCGCGCATCAAGTCCAGGCCGCGTCCCACCGCGGCAGAGTCTCAAGCGCTTCTCGACCTTACCGAGAAGACCCTCGCAGACGGCAAGGCCGAAGATCTTGTCGTCATCGACCTCCAAGGCAAATCCGGCATCGCCGATTACATGGTCATCGCCACCGGACGCTCGCAGCGCCAGGTGGTGTCTCTGGCTGAGCGCCTGCTCCAGGCGCTCAAGGAGAACGGCCATGGCCAGGCCGCCGCCGAGGGCCTCCCTCACGGCGACTGGGTGCTGATCGACGCCGGGGACGTCATCATCCACCTGTTCCGCCCGGAGGTCCGCAGCTACTACAACCTGGAGAAGATGTGGGGCGCCACGCTCGGCGAGCCGGCCATCGTGCTGGCCTGAGCCCCTAGGTTGCGCGGCGGCGCATGCGCCTGCACATCGTCGCCGTCGGGAAATTGAAGGCAGGCCCGCATGCCGCGCTCGCGCGTCACTATGCCGAGCGCCTCGCTTGGCCGCTGGCGATCCGCGAAGTCGAGGAGAAGCGGCCGCTCCCCGCCGCCGAGCTGCGCGAGCGCGAAGGCGCGCTCTGGCGCGACAGCGGCACGGCGGACCTCGCCTTCCTCATCGGCGGCGCCGACGGGCTGGCCGAGGGGTTGCGGCAAAAAGCGCAACTCGTGCTGTCGCTGGGGGCCATGACCTGGCCGCATCTGCTGGTCCGCGGCATGCTCCTCGAACAGCTCTACCGCGCGCAGCAGATCCTCGCCGGCCATCCCTATCATCGTGGTTAGCGCAGCGTTAACCGGCTCGGCGTCGAATCCGGGGAGCACTACCCTTACCCCCGCCGTTCCTCTATAAGCATGGCCATGCCGAAACCGACCCGCCCCCGCCCGGTGGTGTTGTGCATCCTCGACGGGTGGGGCGAGCGCACCGAGCGCGCCGACAACGCCATCCTCCAGGCGAAGACGCCGAACTGGGACCGCTTCCTGAAGGGCTCGCCGCACGCCCAGTTGCAGGCGAGCGAGCTTTTCGTGGGCCTGCCCAAGGGGCAGATGGGCAATTCCGAAGTCGGCCACATGAATCTCGGCGCCGGCCGGGTGGTCCTGCAGGATTTGCCGCGCATCGATCTGGCGATCGCCGATGGCAGCCTCGCCAAGAGCCCGGCCCTCACCGGCTTCATCGCCGCGCTGAAGAAAAGCGGCGGCGCGGCGCATCTCATGGGGCTGATGTCGCCGGGCGGCGTCCATTCGCATCAGGACCAGTTGGCCGTGCTGGCGCGCTTGCTCGCCGCCGCCGGCGTCGCGGTCAAGGTGCATGCCTTCCTCGACGGCCGCGACACGCCGCCCAAGAGCGCCGCCGAATACCTCGCCAAATTCGCCGCCGACACCGCCGGCCTCGAGCGCGTCTCCGTCGCCACGGTCAGCGGGCGCTATTTCGCGATGGACCGCGACAAGCGCTGGGATCGCGTCGCGAAAGCCTATCGCGCGCTCGTCGACGCCGAGGGCGAGAAGGCGCTCGACGCGCAACCCGCCGTGCAGCAGGCCTACGCGGCCGGCAAATCCGACGAGTTCGTGCCGCCGACGGTGATCGGCGGTTATGCCGGCATGCGCGACGGCGACGCCGTGCTATGCGGCAATTTCCGCGCCGACCGCGTGCGCGAGATGCTCACGGCATTGCTCGACCCGGCCTTCTCCGGCTTCGAACGTGGCCGCGTCGTGCGCTTCGCCGCGGCGCTCGGCATCACCGAATACTCGACCGAGCTCAACCGCTTCGTGCAGACGATCTTCCCGCCCGAGAATCTCGCCGACACCTTCGGCGAGGTGGTGTCGCGCGCCGGGCTGACGCAGCTGCGCATCGCCGAGACCGAGAAATACGCGCATGTCACCTTCTTCTTCAATGGCGGGCGCGAGGCGGAATTCCCCGGCGAGAGCCGCATTCTCGTGCCCTCGCCCAAGGTGGCGACCTATGACCTCAAGCCGGAGATGTCGGCGCCGGAGATGACGGACCAGCTCGTCGCCGCCATCGCTGCCGGGCGCTTCGACGTCATCATCGTCAACTACGCCAATACCGACATGGTCGGCCACAGCGGCGACATCGGCGCGGCGGTCAAGGCGGTGGAGGCGGTCGACCGCTGCCTCGGCCGGCTCGCCGATGCCGTGACGCGCGCCGGCGGGACGCTGCTGATCACCGCCGATCACGGCAATGCCGAGATGATGCGCGACCCGGAGACGGGTCAGCCCCACACCGCCCACACCTTGAACCCCGTGCCGCTGCTGCTGGTGAACCCGCCGGCGCAGGTTGCGGGGTTGCGCGACGGCAGGCTCGCCGACATCGCGCCGACGCTGCTGGCGCTGCTCGGTCTGCGGCAGCCGGCGGCCATGACCGGCCGATCGCTCGTCTCGCGCGCGGCCGAACGTGCGCGAGCCTGAGCGTCGTCGCCGCGTATTCCCGCCGCTGATCGTCGCGGCCTTTCTCTGCATCCCCGCGCATGCCGCGGACACGCCGGAGCAGCGCCTCAAATCGGTCGAGAAGGAGCTCGACGAGACGCGCACGCGCGAGGCGCAATTCGCCCGCGAGGCCGAGGCGCTCGCCGCCGAGATCGCCGGCTTGCGCAACGACAGCGTCACCACCGCGAAGGCGGCGCAGGAGCACGAGGCGGCGCTCTCCGCGCTGGAGGAGCGCCTGGCGCTGCTCGGCGCGGACGAAGGCCGCAAGAGCGACGAGCTCAACCGTCACCGCACGCAGCAGATGCGGCTGCTGATGGCGCTGGAGCGGCTGGCGCGCAACCCGCCCGAGGGCCTGGCGCTCGGGCCGGGCGACCCGGTCGACGCGCTGCGCAGCGCGCTGCTGCTCGGCGCGGCGATACCGCCGCTCGAGATCGAGGCGCGCGCGCTGCGCCAGGAGATCGCCGCGCTCGCCGTGTTGCGCCGGCAGATCGCCGAGGCCGAGGCGCGCCACCAATCCGAGCGCTTCGACCTCGAGACGGAGCAGGATCGCCTCGCCGCGCTGATCGAGCGCAAGACCATGCTGCAGCGCCAGGCGCAGCACGGCGCCGAGGAAAGCGGCCACCGCCAGGCGCAGCTTGCGGCGCAGGCGGGTGACCTGCAGCAGCTCATCGAGCGGCTGTCGGCCGAGCGCCGCGCGCGCGACGCCGCCGAGGCGCAGAAGCGGCAGGAGGAGGCGCAGCGCCGCGAGGCCGAGCGGCTGGCCCGCCTCGCCGAGCCGCCGCCGGAGAAGCCCGGCAACGACGGCGCGGTCGAGGCGGCGTTGCCGCCGGCGCCGCTCGACCCGAGCAAGCCCTCGGTTCTCCAGCCCTTCGCCGGCGCGCGCGGGCATCTGCTCTATCCCGCCAGCGGCGAGATGATGACGCGCTTTGGCGAGAGTGACGAGCTCGGCCTGACGAGCAAGGGCATCACCTTCGCGACCCGCGCGGCGGCCCAAGTCATCGCCCCCTATGACGGGCGGGTGCTGTTCGCCGGCCCGTTCCGCGGCTACGGCCAAATCTTGATCATTGAACACGGCGACGGATATCATTCGCTGCTGGCCGGGCTCGACCGGGTCGAAAGCCCGGTCGGACAGTGGCTGGTCGCCGGCGAGCCGGTCGGGGTCATGCCCAAGGGCGCGACCAAGCCCCATCTTTATCTGGAGCTGCGCCACAACGGCCAGCCCATCAACCCGTTGCCGTGGTTGGCAACCCGCGACGAAAAGGTAAGTGGATGATGCGTGTCGATTTCAGGGCGGCGTGCGCCGCAACCATCGTCTGGCTCGCGGTGCCGGCGGCGCTGGCCGCGGACAAGGACAAGGCGGCGGCGCCGCAGGCCAGCTCCGACACCTACCGGCAGCTCGACCTCTTCGGCGAGGTGTTCGAGCGCGTGCGCGCCGACTATGTCGAGGAAGTGACGGACGAGCAGCTGGTCGAGGCCGCCATCAACGGCATGCTGAGCGCGCTCGACCCGCATTCGAGCTACATGAACGCCAAGAACTTCCGCGACATGCAGGTGCAGGTGCGCGGCGAGTTCGGCGGCCTCGGCATCGAGGTCACCATGGAGAACGGGCTGGTCAAGGTGGTGTCGCCGATCGACGACACGCCGGCGGCGCGCGGCGGGCTGAAGCCCGGCGACTTCATCACCCATATCGACGGCGAAGCGATCGCCGGCCTGAGCCTCAACGAGGCGGTCGAGCGCATGCGCGGGCCGGTCAGCAGCGACATCAAGCTCACCATCCGACGCGAGGGCCGCGACCCGTTCGAGGTCAAGCTGACGCGCGCCATCGTCAAGATCCAGTCGGTCAAGTCGCATCTCGATGGCAGCGACATCGGCTATATCCGCATCACCAGCTTCAACGAGCAGACCGACAGCGGCTTGCAGAGCGCGATGAAGTCGTTGAAGAGCCAGGCCGGCGACAAGCTTGCGGGCATCGTGCTCGACCTGCGCAACAACCCGGGCGGGCTGCTCGATCAGGCGATCGCGGTGTCCGACGATTTCCTCGAGCAGGGCGAGATCGTCTCGACGCGCGGGCGTCACCCCGAGGACGGCGCGCGCTACAACGCCCGGCCCGGCGACATCACCAACGGCCTGCCCATGGTGGTGCTGATCAATGGCGGCTCGGCCTCGGCGTCGGAGATCGTCGCCGGCGCGCTGCAGGATCATCACCGCGCCGTGCTGCTCGGCACGCGCTCTTTCGGCAAGGGCTCGGTGCAGACCATCGTGCAGCTGCCCGGCCATGGCGCGATGCGCCTCACCACCGCGCGCTACTACACGCCCTCCGGCCGCTCCATCCAGGCCAAGGGCATCGAGCCCGACATCTCCGTCGAGCCCGCCAAGATCGAGCGTCTCACCCTCGCCGAGGGGCGGCATGAGGCCGATCTGCGCGGCGCCCTCAAGAACACCGACCAGACCAGCGCCGCTGGCAAGCCGCGCACGGGTGGCAATGCGCCGGCCCCCAACGTGCCGCCGGGCACCACGCCGGTCGAGCCGCAGGACACTTCGGGGGTCGATCCCAACGTGCTCGGCACCGCCGCGGACTATCAGCTGGCGCGCGCGCTCGACATGCTGCGCGGCGTCGCCTTGTTCAACACCAAGGCCTCGAACTGATCGGATAGCACGTCGTGGCTGGCCGCCCAGTCGGCGATCTCGACTTCGCCCGGCCGCGGCGCGCGACCGCGGCAAGGCTCCTCGTCGCGGTGCTGTTGCTGGGCGCCGCGGCGGGTATCGTCGCCTGGCAGCCCGGCTGGCTGCACCGTCCGCCCCCGCCGGCACCGGCATCGCGCGTCGAGGAATCGCTGCCGGCGCCGCCCCCGGTCGCCGCTGCGTCTCCCCCTCCGCAAGCAGCCGACATGCAGGCGGCCGCGGCCGTGCCTCGCCCGGTGCCGCCGCCCGGGACGCCGCCGAGCGATGCCTCCGCCCACGCGGCGCCGCCGGAGCCCGCTGCGGCGCCGCCGCCTGCCTCGCTTGCGTCGGAGCAGGCGCTGGTGGAGCCTGGACCCGACGGCCCGTTGCCGATCATCGCGCCGGACGGCCGCGAAGCCTGGCGCGTCTATGCCCGCCCATTCGACCGCGGCGACAAGCGGCCGCGCCTCGCCATCGTCGTCTTCGGCCTCGGCCTCTCGACGGCGCCGACGGAGACGTCGATCAACGAGCTGCCCGGCGCGGTCACCCTGGCCTTCGAGTCCTATGCGCGGCAATTGCCGGAATGGATTGAGCGCGCGCGCGCCGCAGGCCACGAGATCCTGCTCACCGTACCGATGGAGCCGGCCGACTATCCGCGCCAGGATCCCGGCCCCTACACGCTGCTCACCTCGCTCGACGCCAAGAAGAACCTGCGGCGGCTCGACTGGGTGCTGAGCCGCGCCACCGGCTATGTCGGCGTGGCCAATATCATGGGCGCGCGCTTTACCGGCTCGCGCACCGACCTGTTGCCGGTGCTGGAGGAGCTTCGCAGGCGCGGCCTCATGTTCGTCGACGGCCGCCCCGCCGCGCAGAGCGCCACGGACGCGCTGTCCGGGCCCATGGCGCTGCCGCGCGTCGTCAGCGACCGCACGCTCGACGGCGATGCCACGCGCGAGGCGATCGACCGGCGGCTCTCCGAGCTCGAGGAAGTGGCGCGGCGCCGCGGCGCCGCGCTCGGTGTCGGCTATGTCTATCCCGTGACCGTCGCGCGCGTTGCATCCTGGGCGCAGACGCTGGCGCAGAAGGGGCTCGCGCTGGCGCCGGTGAGCGCGCTCGGCGTGGCACCCGGAGCCGGCAAGTGAGCGACAGCCCCGAAGCGGCGCGCGCGCAGGGCTACCGCCCCGGCGTCGGCGTCATGCTGCTCGACGCGCGGAACCGCGTCTTCGTCGGCCGCCGCATCGACATGGCCGGCGACAATTGGCAGATGCCGCAGGGCGGCATCGACCGCGGCGAGACGCCGCGCGCCGCGGCGCTGCGCGAGCTCAAGGAGGAGATCGGCACCGACAAGGCCGAGTTCCTCGCCGAAAGCGCGCAGTGGCTGCGCTATGACGTACCGCAGAGCACCGCCCGCCGTGTCTGGAACGGGCGCTATCGCGGGCAGATGCAGAAATGGTTCGCCATGCGCTTCACCGGCGAGGATGGCGACATCGACCTCGCCACCGGGCATCCCGAGTTCAACGCGTGGAAATGGGTGTCGCCGGCCGATCTGCCGACGCTCATCGTGCCGTTCAAGCGCCAGCTCTACCGCGACATCCTCGCCGAGTTCGGCAAGCTCTGCGGGCTGCCCTGACGCTTCGCCGCCGTTTTCGCTACACGCCCGCGCGCTGCACCGCCGCCTCGAAGGTCTGCGCGTCGAATGCCGGCAGGCTCTCGATGCGGCCGAAGCCTTGCGCCGCATACCACACCGAGAAGCTCAGCATCGCCTCGGGATTGGGCGCGTCGACGACATCGACGAAATCGAAAGCTCCTTGCGTGTAGTGGATGGCTTGCATGGAGATGCCGAGCTCCTTGAGCTTGGCTTGCGCCTTCTTGACGCGCTCCTTCTGCTTGCCGGCCCATTCGGCGTCGAGCCTACCCAGCAGGACGTATTTCATGACCCGCCTCCATGAGGATCGCCTCATCATCCGCCACATTTCTCCGTCCCGCAACGGCGCGGGCCCGGCGCGATCCACGCTAGGCGCGCGCCAGGCGCTCGGCGCGCCGCCGCAGGCCCCACCAGGCGAGCCGCGTGGTCCATCGATTGAGCCGGCCATGCGGCTTCAGGCCCACCGCCTTGAAGATCATGGCCATGCCGCGCTCGACGTGATGCCGGCGGTAGAGCGCATAGGCGCGGCGGCCATAGGCCGCGGTGCAGCGCCGCCGGTCATAAGGCGCGGCGGTCTCGTTGGCGGCGTGATAGGCATAGGCGAGCTCGTCGTCCTCGGCTTCCGCGAGACGGCGCGCCGCCACCGTGAGGCGCCGCCACAAGCCGATCCGCTCGGAGTCGAGATAGCGCTTCAGATGCGTGTAGAAGAGCTTGTAGTGGCGCAGCTCGTCGGCGGCGATGTGCCGGCAGATCTGCTTCAGCACCGGCTCCTGCGTCGCCTCGGCGAGCGCCGCGTAATAGGAGCTGGTGCCGGTCTCGACGATGCAGCGCGCGACGAGCTCGCCGGCGCGCGAGCCGCGCACCGAGGCGCTGGCGCCGAGGTCGACGCGGAAGCCCGCGGTGAAGCGCGCCGCCGCCGCGGCGTGATCGAAGCGCGGATCGGCCAGCATGGCCCAGCGCCCCAGCGCCTGGCCGTGCTGCGTCTCCTCGACGCCCCAGCGGCGCGCCAGAAGCTGGAAGGCGGGATCGTCATGGAAGACGCCGCAGAGATATTGGGCGTAGTCGGCGCCGTTCTGCTCGACCAGGCTCGCCGCCTTGACGATGCGGAGTATGTCGGGCTCGACCTTGGCGCCGTCGAAGCGGCGCCAGGGAATGTCGTCGAGCGTCCACGATGCCATCGCCGCGCGTCCTCCGATCAGCCCGCCGGGGGAAATATATAGGCCGGCGCGCGCCGGTGCAAAACCGCGCGCATTGCCGAATTTTTGCCGGAAATCCCGCCGATCGCGCGAACGGCCCGCCGCGCGAATTCACGAATCGAAAAGATATTCGACCTAGGCTTTGGGCATGAACCGCGGCATCTGGATGATTGCGGCATGGCTCGTGGCGCGGCACGGTGCGGAAGCGCCGCTCGCCGTGCATGTGCGCATCATGGCGCTGCGGCGCGCCCTGGTCGACGAGCGGCGCATCACCTCGTGGCTGCTGATCGACGACGCCGTACATGAGCTGGTGCGCGTCACGCCGCGGGAAAGCGACACCGTCCACTGAGATTTCACCTCGCTGCGGCGCCGCCCTATTCGGCGCGCGCGTCGAGCCAGGCGAGGAGCGCGGGCGCGATCGGCGCGATATGCTTGTAGCGGCTTGTGTCCGCGGGCATGTCGCGCAGCGCCGCGGCGAGCTCGAGGGCGCTCGTCCGGCTGCGAATCGCCGCAGCGAGCCCGGTGATATGCGTGCGGATCGTGAACACCACGGCGCCGGTCGCGGGCAAGCGCTGCAGCGTCTGGCGCTCGACGCGCAGCCACAGGCGCTCGCCGGCATTGTCAGCGGTGACCGGCGCCGCCGCTTCGCGCGCCACCGGCTGGAACGGCGCGGGATCGTCGACGATCCCCCAGTTCAGCCGCCACACCAGCTTGCCCGGCTTGAGCAGGGCGAAGAAGCGCTCGACCGGCGCCGCGAGCTTCGCGCCGTAGCCCGGCACCGGGTCGTGGATCGCGCCGAGCGGCCGGCCGATCTTGTCGGCGAGCCGCCAGCGCGCCGGCGAGCACAGCGAGGCCGCGACCAGCCGGTAGGGGCCGCCCTCCGCCAGCAGCAGGCAGAGATCCTCCTGCACCAGCCGGCCGGCGAGGTCGAGCGGGTGGAGCGCGGGCTGCGCGACATCCCAGGTCTCCGCCGTGGCGGCATTTGCGAGCTGGTCGCCGGCGCGGGTGAAGACGCCCGGATGATGGTGCGGCAGGTGCCGCGCCAGCAGCGCCAGCAGCTCGGCCGACGCGTCGTCGGCTTCCGGCAGCGCCGCGAAGATTTCGGCATGGCGCGCCTGCAGCAAGGCGCGCTTGGCGGCGAGGTCGGCGGAAAAGCGGTGGTCGATCTCGATCCATTCGGCTGATGGCAGCGGCATCAGCCCCATCGCCAGCCGGAAGCGGCCGCCCTCGAACGGCAGGTAGGGGGCGCCGTCGCCATCCGCGCTCATCGCCGCGGGCTTAGCACGGCGGCGTCGCGCAGAGAAGGACTACCGGCGCCGGGCCCGGCGCGGCGCGGCCTCGCGGGTGCGACGGCGCACGCAGCGCATCTCGAGGTCGCGCAGCACCGCGTTGATCAGCGGCAGCAGCTCTTCGAGCATGAACGGCTTGCGGATATGGCGATGCCCGCTGCTCTCGACGCCCGGGAAAAGCCGCTGGTCGCCGGTGGTGAGAATGACGCCGATGCCGTTGGCCTGCGCGGCCTCGGCGAGCGCGAAGGCGTCGCCTTCGGCGAGCGGCAGATCGATCACGACCACATCGTGGTCGCCGCTGTCGAGGGCGCCGCGCACGTCGCCGGCGCTGTCGACGAGGGTGAAATCATAGCCTTCGGTCTTGAGCGCATCGCCGAGCACGGCCCGGATGCCCTCGTGATCCTCCACCACCAGCACCTTGCATATCTTGGCCATCCCGACCTCCCGCTCGGCAGGTTCGCCGCGGCATTCGCGCGCCTTCCGCCCCGAGCTAACGCAACAGTCGCCTCCATCGGCTCCGACTCGACAGATATTTTCCGCGTGCCGCCGGCAACGCCGGTCGAGCGCTAGGTGATGCGCAGCTTGTCGAGCCCGGGCATCTCGCTCGGATAGGCGAGGTCGAGCGCTGCGAGCGTGCTGTGCACGATGCGGGCGATCACGGCGTCGCGGTACCATTTCCGGTCGGCGGGCACGATGAACCATGGCGCCGCCGCGGTGCTGCAGCGCTCCAGCGCGATCTCATAGGCGGTCATGTAGTCGTCCCAGTGCTCGCGCTCGGCGAGATCGCCGGGGTTGAACTTCCAGCGCTTGGTGGGGTCGTCGAGCCGGGCCCGCAGCCGGCGGGTCTGTTCCTTCTTCGAGATGTGCAGGAAGAATTTCAGGATGGTCGTGTCGTTCTCGGCGAGATGCTTTTCGAAGGCGTTGATCTCGCCGTAGCGCGCCTCGACGCGAGCGGGCGGCACCAGGCCGTGGACGCGGACGACGAGCACGTCCTCGTAATGCGAGCGGTTGAAGATGCCGATCATCCGCCGCGGCGGCACCGCCCTGTGGATGCGCCACAGGAAATCATGCGCCAGCTCGTGCTCGGTCGGCTTCTTGAAGCTGGTGGCGACGGCGCCCATCGGGCTGAGCCGGCCGAACACGTTGCGGACGGTGCTGTCCTTGCCGCTCGCATCCATCCCCTGCAGGACCACGAGCACGGCGCGCTTGGCCTGCGCGTAGAGAATCTCCTGCAGGCGGTCGATCTCGGCGATATCGGCCATCGTCGCCTTCTTGGCCTCGGCCTTGCCGAAGGTGAGCCCCTTGCGGTCGCGCGGGTCGATCTCGGCCAGCTTCACCGGCCCGCCGCCCGCGCGCACGCGGTAGCGCTCCAAGCCGCCCAGATCGATCGCCGGGAACATGGTTTGCGCTGCGCCTCGCCCGAAGCCCGGCCTAGTCAACGCCATCGCCGCCGCCTTGTCGCCAAGAAAGCGCCGGGCGCAGCGCGACTCGCCGCCTGCGGTTGGGCGCGCGAGCGCCCTGCCGCGGTGGGCGCGCCGCATCGGCTGGCGGTCGCGGTCGCGGCCCGGTATGATCGCGCATGAGGCTCGCTTGGCATTGGCTGGTCGCGATCGCGCTGTTGGCGATCGGCGCCGCGCTCTTTTTCGAGGCGCTGACGACGACGCACAGCGTGTGGCTGAGCCTGCCGCTGCTGCTGCTGTCGGGCGTGTTCACCGGGCCCGGGCTCATCACGCTCCTGGCGCTGCTCGGCCTCTACGACCTCGCCGTCGAATTGAACGGCCACCGCCTCGAGTTCAAGAAGCCGCCGCGCGACGCGCTCTGACCGGCCAAGGCGGGCGGGTCAGGCGCCCGCTCGCGCCGGCAGGGCGACGAGCGCCTCGGTCTCGCTCGCCGCCTCGGCGGCGTAGCGCATCAGGCGCTGGCGCAGGATCTCGCGCGCATCGCCGACATCGCCGCCGCGCAAGGGCGGCGGGCTGTCGCGCCGCTTGCCGACGAGGCCGAGATGGCGGGCGAGCAGCTCGAGCGCCGCCTGCTTGTCGTGCAGCTTGACGCCGCGCGGGCCGCTGGTCCGGCCGCCGCCGCGGATCTCCGCCACCGCCGCCGCGTCGTCGGCGCTCAAGCTGGCGAGCGGCCGCACCGTGACGAGGCCGTCCGGCCGGTCGACCACGTAGCGGCGGATGTCGGAAAAGGCGATGCGCGCGATCTCCTTGAGCACGCGGTCGGCGGCGACCAGCGTGCGCCGCTCGCGCTCGGCCAGCGCCGCCTCGACGCGCTGCATCACCGGCGCGCAGAAGTGCAGCAGCTCATAGCCGCGATTGGCGGCGGAGGCCGGCGGATATCCGGCGCGGATCGCCGCCTGCTTGGCGTTGAAATCGACGAGGTACTCGGTGACGAAGAGGCATTGCCGCTGCGTCATCGGCCGCGTCTGCGGCCGCCTGGGCTGGGTCATGGCGGGCTCCGGAAAAGCAAAGCGCCCGGACGGGGGATCCGCCGGGCGCATCTCTGATGGTGGAATTTACATACCACAAGTATCCGGATAAGTCAAGAACAAAACGTGATCGACGCTGGCGGTGACTCAGCCGCTGTCCCCGCGAAAGCGCGAGGCCCGCAAACCCGTTTTATCCGTCATGGCCGGCCTTCGTGCCGGCCATCCACGCCTTTGCGAAAGGCAAGACGTGGATGCGCGGGACAAGCCCGCGCATGACGAGTGGGAAGGCCGCACCGGCGCGCGAGCCGCTGGACTCCACCGCCCGCGTTCCTATTATGTCCGGGCATGGCGCGACACCCTATCGGGCCGATCGGCAGCCTCTATGACGCGTGGCGGGCCCAGCGCGACCTGTGGGTGCTGTGCCAGGATTGCGGCCACGCGGCAAAGCTCGACACGCGCAGCCTGATCGTGCGGCTCGGCGACGAGCAGAGCGCGCTCGCCTTCGACCAGCTGCGCCTGCGCAACCGGCTGCGCTGCCGCCGCCGCTGGCACGTCGCCTTCGTACCGCACTACATGCCCTGGAGCGCGATGCGCTGAGCGCAGCGGCCGGCCCGCTGCCATGGCGCGAACTTCGCCGCGGTGTTACAATCGCCGTGATACCCCCGTCCCGACGCGATCATCAGGCGTTTCCGGCGATCGTGTCGTGCAGCGGACGGATTCCGCGACGTCGGCCGGCTCTTTGCGAGCGGGGCGGAGGTCCACGCGGAGTTCTCGAGACAAGGGGGCTGTCATGACAAGAGCGATCGCAGCAGGTCTGAGAGTGCTGGCGACGCTGGCGGCGGCGAGCGTGCTTCTCGGCGCAACCGGCGAGTCCGGGGTGCAGAAGCAGAGATACGTGTTCAAGGCGCCGGCCGGTCTCGCCAAGTATGAGCAGCAGCACGCCATCGATGTCGGCGACGTGCCGGGTCATCAGATACGTATCTTGGAGGCGCATTCGCGCTTTACCGATGAAGCGCCCGCCTATGACGGCGTCAAGGTGAAGGACGCCTGGACTCGAGTCGCGACCGACTACACCGATGGCAACGGTCGTGGGCTCGGCTACACGCTGGCCGAGCTCGAGAACGGCGACAAGATCTTCGGCCGCTACGAATCGATCACGCAGACGACGGCCGGCGCGGACGGGGCCAAGACGACGCGGACCAACGCCGTCACCACGCTGACGGGCGGCACCGGCAAGTTCAAGGGAATCCGCGGCACGATCAGATCGACAGTAGGGACGGACTTCAAAACCCTGGGCGAGTCGATGGCCGAGGGCGAGTACTGGATCGAGAAATAGCGCGAAGGGTGCGTCGCACAAAAGGCGCAAGCCCCGCGCGGCGGCTCAGCCGATGTTCATCAGCGGAAGATGCCCCCAGGGAGCCCTTGACAGCGCTCGGCCAGTGCGAACGCTTATCGTTAGGAGAGCGGCATCGGCAGCGGCGGAGAGGAGCCATGGTCAATCCCTACAATCCCCTGGAGTGGTGGCGGATGCCGCTGTCCCAACTCGGCCTCGCGCCGGAAGACCTCGTCCAATCGGTGCTGGCCGGCTGGTTCTCGACCACGGTCAACATCAACAGCGAGAATTCCGCCTCGCCGGAGACCGAGCGCCAGATCCTCCGCGTCGCCAGCTACGGCCGTCAGCTTGGCCGCGTGATGGACGCGCTCGAGGTCCTGCTCAAGCGGGCGACGCCGGAATCGCCCGACGAGAAGCAGGCGCTCGACGCTTTCCAGGAGGTCTATGACAAGGTCAAGGGCGTGAAGTCCGACCTCGCCCACAAGGATTTGTCGATGGCGGCCGTCGACCGGCTCGTCGCGGATCTGGCGGCGCTGAAGGACGCCGATCGTCCCCAGTACGAGCGGGTTTCCGCACGCCTGCGCACGGCCCTCGCGCCAGGCGACGCGTCGCCTCGGCGGCGGACCAAGCCGGCGGCGGCGGAGGGAGGCTCGCCGATCGACGTCGAGGCGGTGAAGCCGCCGGCCTCATAGGCGCGATCGTGCCGATCCCGGCCGGAGCCGCTGCCGGACGGGAGGGCGGAGGAGGCGAGGCAGCGATGAAGCGATGGTGGTTGATGGCGGCGGCGCTGGCCGGGCTCGCTTCCTGTGCCGGCGCCACGGACGGCGCGCCGTCCTTCTCGGTGCTCGAGAGCGAAGGCTCTTACGCCAATCCGAACGACACGCCGGCGAGCGAGCGGCGCGTCCTGCCGCCGGCCGGCGCGGGCGTCGTTCGCCTGAGCCCCATCCCCGGCGAGAGCGGCGTCAGCAACACCAGCAGCGTGCTCAGCGGCGGCGGCGGCCACCGCTAGCGCCGAAGGCGCCGGCGCTGCCGTCCATTTACTTAATTCGAATGGATGGCAGGGTTTGCCGGCGTGTTTTACGCTTGACGTAAAGCGTACCAAGGACCATCTTTCCTCATGATCCGCACCTTTCGCGACCGCCGGACGCGCGGCTTCTATGAAGGGAAGCGCGTCCGGGAGTTCGAAGGGTTCGCGCGGCAGGCCGAGCGCCGCATGCAGATTCTCGACAGCGCCGCCGCGCTCCGCGACCTGGCGGCGCTGAACAGCAATCGGTTGGAAGCGCTCGTCGGCGACCGGCAGGGGCAGCACAGCGTCCGCATCAACGATCAGTGGCGGATTTGCTTCGAGTGGCGCGACGACGGCCCGCACAATGTCGAGATCGTGGATTACCACTAGGTGATGGAGATGCAGAGGAGCGCGATGCGCCCGGTCCACCCCGGCGAAGTTCTCCGCGAAGAGATCGAGGAGCGGCGGCTGTCGGCGAATGCGCTGTCGCAGGCGATCGGCGTGCCCGCGAACCGCATCACCGGGATCTTGAACGAAGCGCGCGCCGTCACGCCGGACACGGCGATGCGGCTGGCGCGCTACTTCGGCATGTCCGCGGCGTTCTGGCTGAACCTCCAGCAGGCCTACGATCTGCGGACGGCCGAGGCGGCGACCGGCGCGGAGATCGAGCCGCACGTCCGGCCGATCGACGCGACGCGGCCCGGTGCGGTTCCGCGGGTGAAGCGGCTTGCGTCCCGAGGGAAGCCCGCCGCCGGCGCTTTGCTCAGGGTCGCCGCCAAGAAGGCAATGCCGCCTGCGCCCGCCGCCAAGAGGACGGCGAAG
>WNFG01002782.1_pt1 | contig 15214 bp, 13 predicted proteins | sample 5400431 | NCBI WGS metagenome assembly WNFG01 (sample SAMN13153346, study PRJNA577476) | soil metagenome | isolation source: 120 cm saprolite under Douglas fir tree site 2 hole 3 replicate 2 | place: USA:California | collected 2015-04-18 | reverse complement strand
GCGAGCAGTACCGCGTCATGTGTCAGCTCGGCCTCTTCCTCGCCGTCGGTCACGCGAAGATTGATGAGTCGCACGCCGGCAAGCCTCAGTAACATCCGTTCACGTACCACGAGACCGCCTTGGCCACCCTCGAGCGCGGCGACCGGGCGGGTCAGACGCGTCTCGACGCCTGAGACGAGACGCAGCAGAATGCTCTGCGCTAACTCGCGGTCGACTCCACGGAAACCGCGCAACGTTTCTTCCGTCATCTCGATGACGAGCCCGGCAATGCCGCCGGTTTCCTGATACATGGCGTGAGTGATCAGCATCGAGCTACGCCCCTTCGCCATCTTCCAGAGCCGATGGAGCTGGCTGGCTAGAAACGATGGGCAGGCGGTTGTTGCGGACGCCTCTCCGACGATCCGCTCCGGAAGACCGGTCTCGAAGGCCATCCCCGCCAGCGAGGCCGGTCCGGCGATGACTTCATGCAGCCGTCTGGAATCGATCGGAAGAATCTCGACGACGCTGGCTCCCTGCGCAAGAACCGCCAGCGCGGTTTCGTTCAATCTCACCGCAGCTCCCGTGCGCATCGTTGAGATGACATATAGCGGGATCTCCTTCGCCGAGAGCAACGCGACGATGGCGGAGCAGAAGGCGTCCCGCGTCTCCTCCGGCTGGCCGACCACAGCCTCGAGCGACTCGATGACCAGCACCGATGGCCGTCCGCGCAGAATGAGCTCCGCGTATTGCGCAAAGTCGGGCTTCTCGATTCGCGCACGTACGTCTTCGACCCGTGTCGCGGGTGCTATGGCCAGTGCCGAGGCCATACTGAGAAGCGGATCGGCAGCGGTGGCAGCGCAGACGGTGATCACGGCATCGCGGCCGATGCCGTGCACCACGCCACGGCGGATAGCCGGGATCAGTCCGGCGTTAACGATGGATGACACGCCGATACCGCTTGCTCCTTCGACGCGCAGCCAGCGCACCGGGCTGGCCACGGCATCCGCCAGGGCAGCATTCAACTGCGCGATCTCATCGTCGCGGCCAAAGAAAAAGCGTGCGTCGCTCTCGCGGTACGCTCCCATCCCGGGATATGGCCTGGCGTCCTCGGTCACGATTGCCGGCGCCCGCGCTCCCGATGCCTCGGTGATGAGGTCATCGAAAAACTCAGAATCAGGGCGCGCGTCGAGCGGAATGACGAAAGAGCGATATCCGGTTAGCAGCGGCGACGGAAAGACGCGCGAGCTGGTCAGCAGCGTAACGATCATGGTCTGTTTTCCGGTCGCGATCTGGTGCACGATGAAGTCGAGCTCCGCGCGCATCGACTCTGACATCCCTTCATCCCCCACGACAAAGAAGACCGTAACCGCCTCAGGCAGGATGCTCTGCGCCACTTCGACCGGAACCCCGATCCCGATCGGCAACGCCGGTACGACTTCCTGAACGCCGCGTTTACGCAGCGCTTCGGCCACGATTGCCGCCACCTTTGCATCCACGGCGGCGTGGCTTATGAAAACCGGCCCACGCAGTGTGCGGCGGGGACGTTCGGAAGGCGGTGTGGCGGCGCGGCGAAATTCGGCCGGCGTGTGATCTTCGGCGAGCTTGCGCGCAAGGAAACCGTGCCGTACGATGGCGTGCGCCAGTTGCGTGTACGCGCGGTAGAGCTCTCGCTGACGCCGCTCCCGCGCCTCGCGCGCCACCACGCGCTCACGGAATGAGTAAAACGTCACGTAGGGAATGCGCGACTCCTGGAAGAACTCCGATCCCTCGGCAATCGCCTTCGGCAAGTACCCCGTGAGTTTCCGGACAAAGTAATCCTCGAAGTCTTCGACCAGCTTCTGTTCGTTGAAGACCTCGACCCGCGAAACGATCGGCAGCACGGCCAGAGGACGGCCCCCGCGCATCGCTTCCAGCTTCTTGTTCGTCAATGCCGACGCCATCCACACTGTCCCGTCGACGTTGGCCTCGTTCGGCGCCGTCGTGAGAACGACGAGATCAGCGAGATGGTGCGTGCAGACGCCTCCGTGCTCGGTCACCCCGGTGCGGCTGTCGACGAGCACGATGTCGGTCGAGGGGAGCGCGCCGCCATGCTCACCCATCAGCTCCTTGCGGAAGAACTCGATGTAGGCGTTGCCGGCCCACCTGTCGTAGAACTCCTTCCAGTCGAAATCACGGACGTCCTCGGCGTACTGCCGGAGCCGTTCGTCCGTTTCGCGGCGGCCCGCCGAAAGGATGCGCAGCCGGTCGTTACTGCTTGTGGGAGGCACGTACGCCGCCCCCGACGGCCGACGCAGCAACAACTTCCCGACGCGCGCATAGCCTGGTCTTTCGGCGGCCGGCGCTTTGTCATCGGGCGGCGTTCTCGATAGCGTCTCTTTGTAATCGCGCAGCAACTCCATCAGCCCGTCGTGCGCGAGCATGTCCTTGAAATAGCGGTCATAGGACTCACGTGCGGACGCATCGCGGAACCAGGGACTGTTCACAGGACTGAAGTAGCGTTCGAGCCCCGGTGCCTCCAGATCCCAGTCGCAGAGAACGACGCGGTAACCCCATTCTGCGAGGATTTCTCCGACGTTCGCCAACGCCATCGTCCGCCCGACACCGCCCTTGAATGAGTAAAATGTGACGATCACGGGCTGAACATTTCTTCAGGGTTGATCGGTGGCGCGTCCGTTGCTTGTCTCATCTCGCTGACCGCCGACCCGCTCGGGCTCAAACCATCGGCGACGCCGTGCAGAACGCGATGCAGCCAGCGGCTCATAGCCCACCGGTTCATGGCGTCAAGGGTCATGGCACGATTCGGATCGGCCTCAGTCTTGAATTCTGTGCGCACGCGGTAGACGAGGCGGAGCGCGGTGTCGAGCGCCTGGTCGAGCGTGCCGATCTGTTGCGTGTATGGCGGAAGCCAAAGCAGTGACGAGCGGCCGAAATCGGTGATGCGGTCGAGCGTTGTGCGAACCTCAGGCGCCCACGTGGAGAGCGAGTCGATGATCAGGAGCGATTCGCGCGTGCGCCACAGCGCTGCCGCCTCGTCCGCGATCTCGGCGTTGGCACTCCAAAGATCGTCGTGAATCCAGCGCACGAACAGCGGTGGACGTTTGGCCTCGCGGCGTTTCCGGTTGACTTCCTGCAGCCGGTCGTTGACGAGATCGGTGATGGTTGGCCCATTCTCGAACGGCCGCAATTCCTGCGCCGTCACGCCGTAGCGCTCTTTCAGCCGCGCCAGGAGACGCGGCGGCTTTCCCATACCCAACCTGCGGCAGAGGCTTCGCCAATAATCGACAAAGCGGATGACCTCGATTTTCGGACCCTCGGGTGTCAGCACCACATTCTCAACGGCCAGATCGGGGGTTGAGAGAACAACGTTCGCACGCACCCGTGTCATGGCCAGGACGACAGCCGGAAGGACTTGAACCCTGTCGATGCCGGAATAGCCGGCGATACTTCTGGCCAGCGCGAACGCCGCCGACTCACCACCGAGAAACTGGTGGTTGATCTTCTCGTCGTCGAGGGTACGCACGTTCAGGCTCTCCGCCTGCAGCAGCATCGGTATCTTTGGCGGTTGCGACTGCGGCCCGACGTGGACGCCGACGATCTTTTTCATCGTCTTCTCTTTCAGCGCCCCGTCGCACCACGCTACTTCTGTCGAGATCCACTCGCGCGCGAACGTTTCGTCGGAGTAAAAGACCACGGCGATCTTCGACTCCCTGATCCATTGTCTGACTGCGTCGGGAATCTGCTCTCCACCCTCCATCGAAACGCTGTACTCCTTCACGTTCAGGCCGAATGCGTATAGCCGCTTGATGAAGGGCACGACGATTTCCGCGTCTGGCATCGACCAGCTCACGAAGACCTGAGGGTATTCAGTCGGCATGGATCGCTCGAAATTTCAGGATTGGTGTGGAATAGTGTAACTCCAGGCGGGCTGATCGGCACCGTTCGCACGAATGGGACAAGAGCAAGGCCTGAACATTGCACGATTCCTGTTTAGCCCGGATTCACGTGGCCCAAGGAATCGCGTGCCAGGCTGGAGGTTGAAATGGCCGAAGTTGGCACAGTCAAGTGGTTCAACAACGACAAAGGCTACGGCTTCATCAAACGCGATACCGGGGAAGACGTCTTCGTGCACCACAGCGCCATCCAGGCGCAGGGTTACCGGACGCTGAATGAAGGGGAGCGCGTGGAGTTCGACGTCAAGCAGGGTCCGAAGGGCTTGCAGGCCGAGAACGTCCGCCGCGCGGACGAAGCGCGTAGCGCCTAGGCCGGCACGGCCGGCAGCGTTGGTGCCCAAGGCTCGGCCAGCAGTGGCGCAAGAACGTTTCTACCGCGCACGGCTCCTAGCTCTCGCCCGGCCCGAAACGCGCCATCACGCAGGCTCCGAGCGTGCCACCCACGGCCAACGCGGGAAGGGCCGCCCCTTGTCCCTTGAGCGCGAGCAACAGCGCCGCAAGCCCGCCGGCGACGAGGATGAGAGTGCGCAACGCGAAGTCCTGTAGATCGAATCGCATGATGTGGGTTGCGGCGATTGGAGCGCCGCGTAGGTTATTGTAACAGAGGATCGATCCCCGAGAGTGGCATCCAGGTCTGACGATGAGGAGATCCAAATGAAATGCCGAGTTTGCGGAGGGACGCAGCAACCCACGAATACGGATCTCCCGTTCAAGACCGGAGGGCGGTCCATCGTGATCCTGAAGTCTCTTCCAGTGCTTCAGTGCCCGCAGTGCCACGAGTACTCGATGGACGATCCCACGTTCGTGACAGTGGAGGAGATCCTTGCCCGTGTCGACTCCGGCGTTGAGCTGGAGATCATCCCCTTCGCAGCCTGAGTTCAACGCAACAAACGTCGCTCAATCCACCGACAACCGACAACGCGCGGCAGCGCAACGCTACATCCTCTGCGGCACCGGAATCCCGAGCAGCCCGAGCGTCGCCGTCATCGTCTGACGGAATACCTCGGCGCAGATGGCGCGGCGCTGGCGCTCGGCGGGGTCCTTCTCATTGAGGATCGGATACTTGTGGTAGAAGCTGTTGAACTTCTGCGCCAGCACGAACAGGTCGTGCGTGATGATCGACAGCTCCAGCGCCTCAGTGGCGCGTCGGATCGCGGCAGGCAGCTCGGCGCTCAACCGCACCAACTCCCACATCTCGTCGGTCAACCCTTCGGTGAGTGTCAGCTCGTCGAGTGAGGCATCGTCGAGCCGTGCGTCGACGCCGCGCTCGGCCATCTTGCGGAAGATGTTCTCCACGCGGACAGTCGAATACTGCAGGTATGGGCCGGAATCGCCTTCGAACGTCAGCGCTTCGCTGAAGTCGAAGGCGATGACCTTGTTGCGGCCGTACTTGAGCATGAAGTAGCGAAGCGCGGCCACGGCGATCTGGCGTCCGAGCTGTTCCAACTCCTCACCCGTCAGCCCTTCGCCTCTCCCCTCGCGCACCGACTCCGCGGCTTTCGACTGCAGCGCGTCGATCAGATCGTCGGCTTTGACGCCCAGCCCCTTCCTGCCCGACATCTCGAGGTACGGTTTCTTCGCGTCTTCCTCGGAGACGTCGATCCCAAGCGCCTTCGCGGTGGCCGGTGTCAGTGCCACCATCTCGTACGAGAAGTGGATCGAATTCTCCGCCTCGCGGGCATGACCGAGCTGCCTTACGCCTTCCTTCACGACTTTCTGCAGATAGGCTTGGCGCACGTCGATGACATTGACCACTCTCTGCGCCCCGCCGAACCGCGGCGCCTCGGGGGAGCCATCGCCACTCGTCGTCTCCCACAGCACATGGCCATCGGGGTACGTCGAGAACTTGCGGAAATTGAAGGTGCGATCGAGCAGACCGAACTTCCAGAGCTGATAGGCGATGTCTTTGCCGGTGTAGGTGACCGTGCCGTTGGAGCGGACGAGGATCTTGTCCGGCTCGTTCATCCCTTCGAACTCGGCACTCTCGTCGAGCTTCATCACCCAGCAGTCTTTGTGCTTCCCTTCCGTTTCCTGGATGACGGCACCGCTCGCCTTCAGCAATTCGAAGGCCCGGTCCCAGAAGTGGAGCGTGATGATGTCGCTCTCTTTCGGCAGCAGGTCGTACGTGATCCCGAGCCGCAGCATCGTGGCGATATGAAGCTTGACGATGGCGCGGGCGATGGTTGATGCGAATTCGAAGGTGTCGCCTTCGTGGCGCTCGATGTCGTGCAGCGTGTCGCGCCGCCACTGTTGCGCCTCGGGATGCGCGGCATAGTAGCTGGCCATCTTCGAGTAGACATCCCAGCAGTAGTAATCGAAGCGGACACCCGGGTCGTCGATCATCGCTTTGACCTCGGCCAGCGATTTCGGCTCGAGATGCCGGAAAGCGACGACGACGTCGGCAACCTGCACGCCGGTGTCGTCGATGTAGTTCTGCGTCTCGACACGGTAGCCGAGCCACTTCATACAGCGGACGAGCGTGTCGCCGAGGACGGAGTTGCGGAGATGGCCGATGTGGGCGGCCTTATTGGGATTGATGTTCGTATGCTCGACGATGACGCGCTCGGCTGTCGTTGAGGCCGGCGCCATCACACTGCGGATGTGCGCCGCGGTAAAGGCGCCGCGGTCGAAGCGGAAATTGAGGTAGCCGGCCCCTTCAATGGTCACCGACTGCACGAACATCGGCAACTGCAGACCGTTCACCATCGCCCCGGCGAGCTCGCGCGGCTTGCGCTTCAGCGCCTTGGCCAGCTCCAGGCAGAGCGGCGTGGCCAGGTCTCCCATCGCCAGGCGCGGCGGGGCCTGCAGGACGACGCGATCGATGGCGTGGCCAAAGAGCGTCAGCACGCGCGCGGTCAGTGTTTCGGTGAGTTGCTCGGTAATCTGTTCGAGGATCACGTAGTGCTCCGTTCCAGCAGCGACTGGCCGGTCATCTCCTTCGGCTGCTCGATGCCGAGGATATCGAGGATCGTCGGCGCGACATTCTGCAGCGCCCCGCCGCCGCGCAACGAGCCGAAACGCCTTTGCGCATCGACGAGGATCAGCGGCACGGGGTTGGTGGTGTGGGCGGTGTGCGGCTGGCCGGTGGCCGGATCGAACATCAGCTCGGCGTTGCCGTGGTCCGCGGTGATGAAGGCCACGCCATCGACCTCCGCCACCGACGCGAGGATGCGGCCGACCGCGGTGTCGGTGTCGTGAACCGCTTCGACTGCCGCCTTCATCACGCCGGTGTGGCCGACCATATCGGGATTGGCGATGTTCATGATGATGACGTCGAATTTCTTCGATGCGATCGCCTCGACGACCTTATCGGCGAGCTCGACGAGCGACATCTCCGGCTTGAGATCGTACGTAGCCACTTTCGGCGACGGGACCAGGATCCGTTCCTCGCCGGGCGATCTGGTGTCGGAACCGCCGTTGAAGAAGAAGGTGACGTGGGCGTACTTTTCGGTTTCGGCGATGCGGAGCTGCTTCAGGCCGGCGTGCGAAAGCACTTCGCCGAGGTGGTTCATCACGGCTTGCGGGGGGAAAAGCACTGGCAGCGTCCAGTTCTCGCGGTAGGAGTTCATCGTGGCGAGATGAACGTTCGGCCGCATGGCGCGATGGAAGCCGTCGAACTCAGCATCCTTAAAACCAGTGACGATTTCGCGCATCCGGTCCGCGCGGAAGTTGAAGAAGATGAGCGAGTGGCCATCTTCGATCCGCCCGCGGTGCGCGCCTTCGGGCGTCAGCATTGAGATCGGCTCGACAAACTCGTCGGTCACACCCTGCTCGTAGAAACGGCGCAGCGTTTCCAGCGCGTCTTTCGTCTCCGTGCCGACGCCGACCGTCATCAGGTCGTATCCGCGCTGGACGCGATCCCACCGCTTGTCGCGGTCCATGGTGAAGTAGCGGCCGATGACGGTGGCCAGATGCGCCTGCGGTTTCCCGTCGATGTGCGCGAGGAGATCGCCGAGGTACTTCTCGGCCGACTTCGGCGGCGTGTCGCGGCCATCGAGGATGGCGTGGACGAAAACATCTTCAGCCCCAAGTGCTATGGCGGCATCGATCAGGCCGTGCAGGTGCGACTGCATCGAGTGGACGCCGCCGTCCGACAATAGGCCTGCGAAGTGAATGGCCTTCCCCTGCTTGACGGCATCGATAAGCACCGGATTGGCTTCCAACTCGTGCCGCGAGACCGCTTTACCGATGCGGACGATGTCCTGATCGACGATGCGGCCGGCCCCGATATTGAGATGCCCGACTTCCGAGTTCCCCATCTGGTCGCGCGGCAGACCGACGGCACGCCCCGAGGCCTCGAGCGTCGTCCACGACGACTCGCGATACAACCGGTCAAAGCACGGCGTCGCGGCCTCGGCGATGGCATTCGATTCGGATTCCTTGCGGCAGCCAAAGCCGTCGATGACGATGAGGATGAGGAAGGTTCGGTCGGTCATGATTGCGCCTGCGGCGCGTTGTCGGTTATCGGTTGTCGGTTGTTCGAGGCGCGATGCAACGATTTCTACGGTTCCACTCGCGGACGGCGAACCATATCAAAACGCACCGAGACCTCCGACCGGCCTACAAACCGACAACCGACAACGCGGCAAAGCCGCAAACCAACCGACAACCGACAACGCGGCGAAGCCGCATTCCTGCGAACCCTGCTACACTTTCGCCACTAGCGCTCAGCACCGCGGGAGGGGGCGGACCCATGAAGACCTGGGAGTACAAGATCATCAATGTCCGGTCGGAGAATTACTCGATGGATCCGCGGCGGGCCGAGGAGTTGAATCGGCTCGGCGACGACGGGTGGGAGCTGGTTAGCATCACCTCGATCAACTTCAAGACCGGCGCGACCGATCACATCGGCATGGTCTTCAAGCGGGAGAAGCAACAGCCCCCCGCGTAACTGCTACAGTTCCCTGGAATCAACCGGAGTGACATCCCATGCCGAAAAAAATCCTCCTCGCGGACGACAGCATCACCATTCAGAAGGTCGTCGAGCTCACGTTTTCTGATGGCGACTATGAGGTGACCGCGGTCAATAACGGCGCGAAGGCGATCCAGAAACTGGCCGAGATGCGGCCCGACATCATCCTCTCGGACATCATCATGCCGGAGAAGAACGGCTACGAGGTGTGCGAGTACGTGAAGTCGCATCCCGAGTATCGCAACATCCCCGTGATCCTGCTGACCGGTACGTTCGAGCCGTTTGATCCCGACCGTGCCGACAAGGCCGGCTGCGATGCCGTGGTGACGAAACCGTTCGAGTCGCAGAGCCTCATTCACAAGGTCGAGGAACTGATTCAGCAGAGTCAGTCCAGCACGGCCGCCGCTGAACAGGAACCGGCCGCGGCGGTCTCGGATCCCTTCGCGCATGACAACGACATTTTCGCGGCCGCTCCGCCGGTGACGCCGGCGTTCGCAGCGGATATGCCGTTTGACGCGCCGTCCGAGGATTTCGGCGGCGAGACGCGTGCCTTCTCGCGCATGAGCTTCGAGGAGATGCAGCAGATGGCGCATGAGCCGAGCCTGCCGACGACCGCGCCGCAGCCGGCGATGCCAGAGCCCGAACTTCCGCCAATCGAGGCTCCCCCTATCGAGCCGCCGTCAATCGAGGCTTCAGCAATCGAGGCTTCGCCATGGGACGAGGCTCCGTCGGCCTTCGGCGGTGAGACGCGCGCCTTTCCTCGCATGAGTTTCGAGGAGATGCAACAGATGGCGGCACAGCCGCCGGCCGCGCCTCCGCCCCCAGCCCTGGCTTCTGAGCCGTCGCCGTGGGATGAGCCGCAGGACGATGCTTCGACGCGCGCCATTCCCAAGATGAGCTTCGAAGAGATGCGCCAGATGGCCGAGGCATCACAGGAACAGCCGGCGCCATTCGAAACACCCAATCCGCCACCGGAACCGGAAGCATCGCCGTGGGATGAACAGCCGGCTGCATTTGCCGGTGAGACGCGCGCCTTCACGCGCATGAGTTTCGAAGAGATGCAGCAATTGTCGTCGACTCCCGCCGCGTCACCCGAGCCCGTTTGGTCTCCGACCGCGGATCCGTTTGCAGAACAGGCGCCCGAGCCGGCCGCGGAAGAACCGGACTGGTCGATACCGGCGCCGATGCCGGAAGAGGTCAGCGAACCGCTCGTCAACAGTCAGATCACCGATGATGTGAATCCGCAGATTACCGACGTCAACCCCCAGACCACGGACGTCAATGACCAGATTACGGACGTCAACTCGCAGATCACCGACGTCAACCCGCAGATCACCGACTTGACCGACGAGCAGGTCGACCGCATCGCCCGCCGTGTGGTTCAGATGATGTCGGAACAGGTCATCCGCAACATCGCCTGGGAAGTCATCCCCGACCTTGCCGAGATGGTGGTGAAGGAGCGGATCCGCCAGCTCGAAGCGGAGGCGTGAAGGGGTTGCAAGGTTGCTGAGTTGCTAGGTTGCTAAACCAAGTAATTTCGCAACTCAGCAGCCCAGCAACCCAATGAAGATCTACACCCGCACCGGTGACACCGGCGAGACGTCGCTGTTCGGCGGCGCGCGCGTCCGCAAAGATGATGCGCGGATCGAGGCGTACGGCACGGTCGACGAGCTGAATTCGTTTCTCGGCGTTGCGCGCGCTGGCTGGCCGTCGTCATCGTTCGACGGCGAGCTTCATCTGATCCAGTCGGACCTGTTCGATATCGGTGCGCATCTGGCGTCGCCCGGCACATCGCGTTTCGCCGGCCCCGATCCGGCGCGGGTGGCTGTGTTGGAGCAGGCTATCGATGCGATGGAGTCCGAGCTTGCTCCGCTCAAGTCGTTCATCCTCCCCGGCGGCAGCCTCGCAGCCGCGCAGCTTCACGTGACCCGCACGGTCTGCCGCCGCGCGGAACGTCTGGTCGTCGCACTTCGCGATGACGACGAGGCCACGAAGGCCTCAATCACCTACCTGAACCGGCTGTCGGACTTCCTGTTCGTGGCGGCGCGGTACGCGAACCATAAGCAGGGGGTGAGCGACGTACCGTGGACCCGGACTCCTTAATCGCCGGCCTCCCGCCGTTTCGGCGGATTCGCGGAGTTGCGCCAGGCGGACCACCACAGATCGCGCAGCAGTGACGCCCCCGAGGCCAGGCGCTCGGCGGCAAAGGTCTTCCCTTCCGGCAATGACGGTTTGCGGAAGACGTCGAAGCCGCCGGCTTTGTCGACGCGATAAACCTCTTCCACCAGTGCGTTCGACTGGCGGACGAATGTGATCGCGGTGTCGAAATAATCGGTGCGCAACCGCGGCGCGGTCATCTTCGGCACGATGTCACCGGTCGAGATGGCATGGGAGACGAAATCGGACTCGAAACGCGCGTGGATCTGACAGTCGTTCGCGTAGCCGTTCGGGTTCGGCATGATCCAGCCGTTGTAGCTGATCGTGTCGTGCAGCGGGTTGGAGGCGTCGGCGACGAAGTGCCCGAGGACGCCGGAATCGCGGACGATGTCGCGCTCGATGAAGAGGCGGTCGGGAGACCCCGGCGCGGCGCTGCGCCAGAGCCGCCACTCGACGGTGAGCTGCTCGCACATCTCGGCGATGCGCCACGGCAGAAAGCCGGGATCCGAGTTCCGGATCCCGTACCGCCGCAGCGTGCCGGACGTGGTCAGCAGCGCCAGGAACGAGTAGCGGTCGCGCGGCAGTTGCAGCGCGGCGATGTACTCGTAGTTCATCACGTGATCGGGCGCGTTGGCCGCATCGATGGCCTGTCCGCCGCCGCGCCAGCGGTCAGGATCGGGACCGAGCCACGTGAGCTGCGGGAACTGGCGGTAGAAGAATTGCGGCATGTCGGTCGGCAAGCCTAAGGTGGCTGCCTCGTTTGCCATCAGGTGGCCGGCCTGCCCCCAGGAAAACGCGGGAACGGCGGCGAATGAGAGGAGAAGTGCGAGGAGGACTCGTTTCACGGGAGCGACATTGTAGTGAAACAAAAAACGGCCCCGCGTGACGCGGAGCCGCTGGTCAAAATCCAATTGGTCGGGGCAAGAGGATTTGAACCTCCGACCTCACGGTCCCGAACCGTGCGCTCTAACCAGGCTGAGCTATGCCCCGGGAGTTCAGGCGCGCCGGAAGGCGCGAAAAGAGACGCGGATTCTAGGGGAACCGCGCAGCCGGGTCAAACCGGCCCCCCGCGAGGTTCATTCCGGCAGAAGCGGCAGGCAAGTCCGCGATCCTCAGCATGTACATAGCGGTGACAATGCAGCGGGAACCACGCGCCGCGCCCCGCCCGGCGGAATCCCCTCTCCCAGAATCGTCGTTTGCACCGGCGAAGGGGGACGACTTTATGTCCAAGCGTTTCATCACCTTACTCATGATTGTTGCCGCGCCGCTGCTAGCGCAGCAGCCGCAACAGAATCCACCGCCGTTCGGCGAGAAGGTCGACGTCAATCTCGTGCAGCTCGACGCGATCGTCACCGATTCCCGCGGCAATCAGATGCTCGGCCTCGGCAAGGATGATTTCGTGGTCACCGAGAACGGTCTGGCTCTGCCGGTCGATTCAGTCGATTACTTCACGAACCGGCGCCTCATCAACGCGCCTGAATCGACCGCGGCCTTCAAGGTCGAGCGCGTCCATGACGAGCGGTACCTCATCTTCTTTTTCGACAAAGTCACGTCCGATTTCGCTTCGCAAGCCGAGATGATCCGGGCCCGCAACGACGCCTTCCGGTTCCTCGACGATAGGCTGCGTCCCGAGGACCGCGTCGCCATCGTCGGGCACGACGTAAGGCTCAAGGTCTACAGCGACTTCACCTCCGACAAGGCCAAGATCCACCGCGCATTGAACGACGCCACCGCATACGGTCTCGGCATCCGCAGCAAGGAGGCCTCCAGCCCCAGGGCGTCCCTGCTTGCCAACATGGACATCGATCGGATGATCAACAAGACCGGGTCGGTCTACGAGGCTCTCGATCTCCTCGGCGATGCGCTGCGTCCGATTCACGCGCGCAAGGACGTCGTCATCTTCTCGAATGGCATCATCGGCCCCGACGAAGAGGTTCGGGGCAACATCGTGCTAACCCGCAGCCGCTACTACGATCCGATGATCGAGTCGCTCAACAGCGCGGACGTGACGCTCTACCCGGTCTCCCTGCAGAGCGGCATCAACGAGCCGGAGTTCGTGCACCAGAATCTGTCGACGATGGCCAGCGATACGAATGGGCGTTACTACCGCCTCCACACGAGCTACATCTCGCCGCTTCAGCAGATCGAAAAGCAGACTGCCGGGTACTACCTCATCAGTTACTACACGAAGAAGCGCCCCGGCGAGCACGGCTTCCAGAAGGTCAACGTCACGCTGCGCAACCCCGAGTTCAAGGTCAGCGCGCGGTCGGGGTACTCATACGGCGACTAGCTTAGCTTCCCTGATTCCGGGAGTCCGTTAATACACTTCCGGAGTCAATTAATACACTCCCGGAGTCAATTAATACACTCCCGGAGTCAATTAATACACTCCCGGAGTCAATTAATACACTCACCGCAGTCAATTAATACACTCACCGCAGTCAATTAATACACCTCCTGGAGTCAATTAATACACTCCCAGAGTCAATTAATACACCTCCTGGAGTCAATTAATACACTCCTGGAGTCAATTAATACACTCACAGAGTCAATTAATACACTCCCGGCGTCCGTTAACGCACTCCTGGCGGAGGCGGTTAACGGCCTTCCGGAGTTTGTGTCCAAAAAAGAGGACAGGAAGTTCGGCGTCGGCCGGAGAAGAGGCGGCAATCGACCGACCGCCTCCCACCCTCTGTGGCGTTACTTGATCAGGCGGATCCGCTCGCCCGGCGCAAGCTGGGCGAGCTTCCACAGATCGCCGGACACCACCGTCGCCGGCTGCAGATAGCCGCCGGTGACGGGGTGGTCCGGCCCCATCGCCACGAGGCTCCCATCAGGGTGCCATTGCAGGGTGCCGAACTGCATCCCGCACGATGGGAGATTCGCTGATGCCACGAACGACGGTGTCTCGATCGGTCGCAAGCGAATACCGACGCGGTTGAGTTGTGCGGTTACTTCCCATTCTTCGGGGAGTGTGGGCGCATCGTGAGGGCCGGGGATGATGCGGATGTCCCTTGCTCCGGGCTTCTTCCGCGCGAGATCCGCCCCCTCATCCGCCTTCGGCACCTTCTCCCCCAAGAAGCGGGGGAGAAGGCTCTCGATTGTTGATTGGCGCGAGGTCGTCTCAGGCGTCTTCCTTTCCCTGGCCCTCAACGCCATCCCGACCCTCACCACGGTCGGCGCCTCGGCGTAACGTGCGCGCATCTCGTCGATGCCACCTTCGATCGCGAGATAGCCACGCAATCCTCCGCGGAAGCGCCCGAGGTTCAGCTCCTCTCCGGCGGCGAGCGTAAACGTCTGCACGTTGCCGCCGCCGTCGCAGAACGCGGCGTGGCGTGGCGCGCAGAACCGAAGGCGCGGCGCGACGAGGACGCATTCCAAGAGAGGCGCATCGTCGTCATTGCCGGCGGCGCGGTTGGCCAGAGCCGCGGCGAGAACGTCGAACGGTCCGCCAGGGGAAACGCCGTAGTCGGCGCGCTTCCAGTCGCGTGTGCCAACGATCGTCGTGAGCTGTCCGGGACACAAATCGATTGGGCGGGTCCGCATGCGGGTCCCACAGCGACGCGTTCGTCCGGCCGAGGAGGTTCCAGCCGCCCGGCGAATCGACGGGATAGAAACCAGCCATCGCGCCGGCGATGGCGAAGCTGCCGCGCGGTACGAGATTGCGCGACGTCGTCCGGCGCGGCATCCGCCATTCGTCCGGCCAGCCTTCGAGATAGGCAAACCCGGCGCGAAAGCCGAGGTAACGGGCAGTGAGGCGGATCGACGGGACACGCTTCAGGAAGTCGCCGCGCGTCAGGTGCGCATGCGCGAGGAACTCATCGAGGTCGGGACCGGAGAAATCGACGTCGATGACGTGCGTGCGCGGTGTGAACGCAATCGGCGGCACGTCACCGAAATCAATCGCCGGTTCGCCATCGAACACGACGTAAAGAGACTCCTGGCCGACGATGCAGACCATGACGTGCGGACGTCCGTGCAACGCGCCCGCGCGTGCATGCAACTCCGCCGCGGTGACGTCCGCGCCGAAGTCGGCGAGGATTCCACGGTCGCCGGCCGGCGTCACTTTCGGCTGCATGCGCCCTGATGGTAACGTGCCGCTCCATCATGGCAAACGACCACGTACATCAGGGATGCAACCACAGCTCGATCCTTCAGGACGTCGCACGCCAGGCGATGATCGATCGCGGGCTCGCACCCGATTTTTCCACCGCCG
>WNFG01002566.1_pt1 | contig 15215 bp, 17 predicted proteins | sample 5400431 | NCBI WGS metagenome assembly WNFG01 (sample SAMN13153346, study PRJNA577476) | soil metagenome | isolation source: 120 cm saprolite under Douglas fir tree site 2 hole 3 replicate 2 | place: USA:California | collected 2015-04-18 | reverse complement strand
TTTATTGAGCTCCATGGCGGCCAGATCTCGGTGCAGAGCGAGATCGGCCACGGCTCGACGTTCACCTTCACACTCCCGGTGCGGCCATGACCGGCGCGCTAATCCTGATCGTCGAGGACAATGACAAGAACCGCAAGCTAGTCCGAGACGTGTTGACGTTCAAGGGCTACGAGACCATCGAGAGCGAGAACCGGGATTGACGGGGTCGAGGCGCTCAGACGGCTCCGAGCCGAGCAGACCACGCGGGGGATTCCCGTCATGGCCATGACCGCGTCGGTAATGAGCGAGGACCGGCAGAAGATCATGGCCGCCGGGTTCCGACGGGTACCAGAGCAAACCCATCAACGTGACCGGCTTTGTCGCAGCCGTCGCGCAGCTCCTTCCCGCAATCCCTTCTACAACGGGCGGATCAGGTGACCGAGTGATCGACCGGCGGACGTTCTTCGGGACCTTGGCCGGGAGTCTCCTCGTCGCGCCGCTCGCCGCCGGGGCGCAGCAGGCGGGAACCCGGCGGATAGGTCTCTTAGACACTAGCTCTCCTTCCCCCGCTCGCGTCCAGCTCTGGGAGACATTGCGGCAGCGGCTGCGCGAGTTGGGCTATTTGGAAGGGCAGAACGTCGCCTTTGAGTCACGGTTTGGAGAGGGGAAACCCGACCAGCTCCCGCGTCTCGCGGCAGAACTGGTCAGGCTCAAGGTCGATGTTATCGTGACGTCTGGCACGCCAGCGACCCAGGCGGCCAAACAGGCGACGCGCACAATCCCGATCGTCATGACGAATAACGCCGATCCAGTCGGCGCTGGACTCGTCGCGAGTCTCGCGCGTCCCGGTGGGAACGTCACAGGGCTGACGGCGCAGGACGCTGATTTGGGCGGAAAACGGCTGGAATTCTTCCTGCAGGTCGTTCCGAAGGGTTCTCGTCTTGCCCTGCTCATTGATGAGAGCAATCCTGGCACCGTGCTCATTGCGAAAGGCACCCAGGCGGCGGCAGCCTCGCTGGGTCTACAGCTTCAATCCCTGGGCGTGCGGGATCCCGGCGGGCTGGACAGCGCATTTTCCGCCCTGAAAGAAAGCCGAGCGGGCGCTCTCATCGTGGAGTCGAGTTCGATGTTGTTCACGTGGCGAACACGGCTGGCGGAACTCGCGCTGAAGAATCGGCTGCCCACCATGTTCGCGCAGAGACAGTACGCGGAGGCCGGCGGCCTCATGGCCTACGCGGCCGACTTCTCGGATCTATTCCGCCGAGCCGCCACCGTCGTCGACAAAATCCTGAAGGGCGCCACGCCTGCCAATCTCCCTATCGAACAGCCGACGAAGTGGGAGTTCGTGATCAACCTCAGGACCGCCAAGGCCCTCGGCCTGACGATCCCGCCCTCGCTCCTGCAGCGGGCGGATCAGGTGATCGAGTGATCGACCGGCGGACGTTCTTCGGGACCTTGGCCGGGAGTCTCCTCGCCGCGCCGCTCGCCGCCGAGGCGCAGCCGGCGGGGAAGGCCGCCCGAATAGGTGTTCTGTCGCCGGGCTCCCCTTCTGGCGCAGGTCGCAATCCCAGCGACTTGGCCGTCTTGTTCGCGGCCTTCCGGGAAGGCCTGCGCGAACTGGGCTATGTGGAAGGTCAGAACATCAAGATTGAGTCCCGATGGGCGGAAGGGAACTACGACCGGCTTCCCGGCCTCGCGGCCGACCTGGTCCGTCTCAAGGTGGACGTGATCGTGACGTATGGTACGCCGGCGAGCCAGGCTGCAAAGCGAGCGACCGGTACGATCCCAATCGTCATGGCGGCGATTATTGATCCTGTCGCGAGCGGGCTCGTCACGAGTATCGCGCGGCCAGGCGGGAACCTCACCGGGCAGTCCATGATGTCGCCCGATTTGGTCGCGAAGCAGTTAGAGATCCTCAAGGAGGCCGTCCCCAAGGTTTCTCGGGTGGCCGTCCTCTGGAATCCGGCCAACGCAGGCAACGCGCCACAGGTACGACACGCGCAGGATGCGGCCGGGGCCTTGGGCGTGCGGCTTCAATCATTGGGGGCGAAGGGTCCCAGCGAGATCGACAGCGCTTTCACGGCGATGACCAGCGAGCAGGCCGGTGCGGTCATTGTTCTCGTGGACGCGATGCTCCAAGAAAACCGAACACGAATCACGGACCTCGCGGCACGGAACCGCCTGCCGGCAGTGTACGGGCTGAGTGAGTACGCGGAGGCGGGTGGCCTTTTGGCCTACGGGCCGAATCGTCTCGGCATGTTCCGGCACGCCGTCACCTACGTCGACAAAATTCTCAAGGGCGCGAAACCGGGAGATCTGCCCATCGAGCAGCCCCAGACGTTCGAGCTCATCGTCAACCTGAAGACCGCCAAGGCCCTCGGCGTGACGATCCCGCCATCGCTTCTGCAGCGGGCGGATCAGGTGATTGAGTAGGAGCTATGGCTCAGAACGCGGGTGACGGCCACCCTGCTCGAGCATCCTCGGGAGTGCGGGCCGACGTGTGCCCTGTCTGTGGAGGGCCCAACGAATGCGGCGGAGCTGCGGGTACGGATCAGTGCTGGTGCTCGACTGTGACGATACCTCACGAGGCCCTCGCAGCGGTGCCTGCTGACGCGTGGCATCGCATCTGCATCTGCCCGAGATGCACCCAGCGAAACCCACGTGGGCCGACGGGGCCGTAATGCCCCTCAACCTCGACGCCTGGTGGAACGAGCCGGAGTACAAAGTGTGCGGCACCTTCCAAACTCGCGGCTACTTCATCCTTCGTAAGCTCCACGAGCTTGATCCCGCCAGGGTTCTCGCGGTGACGGCGAAGCTTTACCGCGAGGAAGAGAAGGAATCTCAGGACATTTCCAAGGGTGAGTGGAAAGTGATCCTGGAGCACCTTGGCGCCAGTCCGAAGGAGGTCAAGGATGTGCAGGTGAAAATGGGGAAGTGGCGGTAGCATCCATGGGCATCGGTCTGGATGCCTGTGGAACGACCCGGCCTACAAGACCTGCAACACGTTCCACCTGCGCGGCCTGTTCATCTTCGACAAGCTCAAGCAGCACGACGCGGCCCGGTTCGCCGAACTGCTAAGCGACCTCTACCGAGACGACCAGCCGGACCCCAGGACATTGGCCGCTTCGAGTGGCAGACAATTCTCGCCTACATGGGCGCGAGCGAGGACGAGATTACGGACGTGCAGACACGTATGGAACGACGGAAATAAGGCACTGATCTCTCCACGCCGCGTCCAGTACCCTTGAGGACAGGCGAAGACCAGTGCTTTCATCGGCGTGGAGAGGAGCCGTGAGTGGGAGAAGGATTGGGGAGCAGCACATGGTGGGAAGAGGCTGAGTATAAGCAGCTCGGGACCGTGAACGACCGGGCCCTGTTCATCCTCGACAAACTTATTAAGAGAGACATCACGAAGTTCCAGGCTGCGTGGGCCGTCGCCTTTCCCGAAGAGGCGAGGTTGGTGAAGATTAGTGCTGCTGAGTGCTAACTCCCCTTTCGCGCGCCTCGCCTACCATCGTCGCCCCACCCGTTCCAGGGTGTCGGTTGTCTCCTCCCGAGTCGCTCCCATGCGGGTCAAGATCACGCGCAATGTCCCGCATGCTTGGACGAGCATCGGCCGCGAAACCGGCCGCGTCTTGTTTCTCTACACCCCGGCCGCCGCCGGCGGCTACGTCGAGGAGCTCTAGAATCGTCCCGGCCCGCTCAACGACGATGAACGCAACACACTCCGCGAGCGCTACCGCTGGGAATTCGTCGGTCCAAATCCTCTTTGAGTGGGACGGCTTTGCTCTGGGCCGTGCCGAAGCGACCAGCGTTCCTTCCCACCGGGACTGCTGGCTTCGTACGGGAGCTCGATCTCGCCACCACCAGATATGAGTGAGGAGGAAGTACTCGCCCCCCGCCGTTGATAGCGGCCCAAAGGGCATGCCGATGATCGCAACCATCGTGAAGCGGATCGCCGTGGCGGCACGGTTGTGGCGTGCGTCTCCGCCGCCCGCGCCGCGGCGCTGGCCGAAACGATGAACTTCAAGCTGCTGCCCCGGCAGTCCCGCGGGACGCTCAAGAGCGATGTGCACCCGCTGCGGTCGCCCCCAACGTCGACCACTTCCTGGGTGATTCCTGGGTAAAGCAAAGGGGTTAGCACCTCTTGCGTCCGCTAACCCCTCGTCGTCAGTGGTTGCGGGGGCTGGATTTGAACCAGCGACCTTTGCGTTATGAGCCTAGTACTTGCCGCGACGCCCCCCAACAATTCCCTTCGGGAACGGTCACCTAAGCCTTCCGGCGGAGGCCCCGCCTTTGGCCGTTATTGGGGCTCGTTGGGCCCCGTTCGCGGCCAAAACACGGCCAAATCCGTCAAGAGAGGTCGCGACCGCTCATCCTTGAGCACCGCGGTGGCGTCGGCGCGCCGACGAGCCGTGTCTCTGCCGGCGCGTGAGCAAAGCGCAGGCGAGCTCGCCAAGGGTCTCAAGGCCCTTTTCGATCCGCGCATGCCAGGCCGAGCCGCAACTCAGTCGTAGACAATTAGCGTAGCGGTGGCTCGTCGAAAACACGTCGCCCGGCACGAAGCAAACCCCCTTCTTCAACGCCGCCTCGAAGAGCTCGCGGCTCGCAAGGGGCTTTGGTAGCTGCAGCCACAGCACAAAACCGCCATCCGGGCGGCTCACCCTCGTGCCCCTCGGGAAGGCCCCGTCGATGGTGCGAATCATCCGGTCGATGTTGTCTCTGAACGTACGTCGAACCCGGCGCAGATGACTGTCGTATCCGCCGCTAGAAAGGAATTCGGCCAGCGCCACCTGCGGCAGCGCCGGGCCGCACAAGGTGAATGCCAACTTGCTGTCCAGGACCTTCCCCATGTGGCGTCCAGTCGCAATCCAGCCGACGCGATACCCTGGCGCGATCGTCTTGGAAAAGGAGCTGCAGTAGATCGTGCTGCCGTGCGGATCCAGCGCCATGAACGGCCTCGGACGTTCTTCACCGAAATAGATATCGCCATAGATGTCGTCCTCGATCAGCGGTATCCGGTGCCTCGCGAGCAATTCCAGGACGGCCTTCTTCTTCTCGTCGGACATGGTGCAACCCAGTGGGTTGTTGAAGCTTGATGACAACAGACACGCTTTGACTGACGTCGTTCCGACCGCTCTTCGCAGAGCCGTGAGATCGACGCCGCTACTCGCGTCGGTCGGCAATTCTAGCGCTCTCAGATCGAGGACCTCGAGCACCTGCAGGAAACCGAAGTACGTCGGGGACTCGATGGCGATCGTATCGCCGGGCCGTGAGACGACCTTCAGGGCCAAGACCAGGGCCTCGGTGCAACCGCACGTGATGGCGATGTCTTCCGGTGAAAGCACTTGCCCCCAGCGCAGCGCGCGGCGAGCGATCTCGCGGCGCAGCCGTGGATCCCCCCTGGGGACGGTGTACGTGTTGTAGTCACCACCGTTGACCCGCGCGGCCCGCGCAAGGAAGCGGTCCAGCCGCCCCGCCGCGAGGAGCTCGGCGTTCGGAATCGCGCAGCCCAACGGGACGAGGTCCGGATCGGCAGCGTACTCCAGGAGCTTGGGGACGACACCGGAGACGGCGACCGTCGTGGGTCTCCCCGGTGGCCTCGAGATCGCTGGCGTCCCCAGAAGAATGGGGGCGCCCTTCGCCACATAAAAGCCCGATTGCGGTCTCGCCTGCAAGATCCCGCGATCCTCGAGCGTCCGGTACGCCTGGAGCGCGGTCGACAGACTGACGCCCCGCTGCTTCGTGATCTGCCGGAGCGAGGGCACGCGCGCTCCCGGGATCAGCGTGCCATTGTCCACGAGATCCGTGATGAACCGCGCGGTCGCCTCGTACCGATATGCCGGTGCTAACCGAGCCTGTCGTTCCTCGCCGATCGCTTTTGAGCCCAAGGCGCGGTCATGTTCGCATGACATCGAGCACCAGGCAATAACTGTTATGGTCCTCCTTTCGATGATCTGTAGCTGTTTTTCGAGATGCCCCTTTGCTAGATTCCGAGCGTGGATCGGACGTCGGGCGTCGTCGGGGCATCAACCGGTAGACGCGCGAAGAGGAGTTCGAGATGAACACGCTCGCCTTCCAGCAAGTGGATGTGTTCACCGCCGTGCCGTTCAAGGGCAACCCCGTCGCGGTTGTGCTCGATGGCGACGAGCTATCGAGCCCCCAGATGCAGTCGATCGCCTCCTGGACCAACCTGTCCGAGACGACGTTCGTCTGCACGCCGACGGACCAGCGGGCCGACTACCGCCTGCGAATTTTCACGCCCAAGAGGGAGCTGCCCTTCGCCGGTCATCCCACGATCGGATCGGCCCACGCTCTGTTACGCCATGGCCTCAAACCCCGGGCCTCGGGCCACCTAGTGCAGCAGTGCGGAAAGGGGCTCGTCGACATCAAGATCGACGGCGAGCTTTTGCTCTTCGCGCTGCCCGAGCCACAATTCCGCGAGCCAACCCTGTCTCAGCTCGCTGCGGTCGCAGAGGGACTTGGCGTCATGACGGATGACATTCAGCGCGCGGCGATCATCGACGTCGGACCTGTGTGGTTCACAGTCCAGCTCGCGAGCGACGACGTCGTCAGGGCGCTCGCGCCCGATATGGGCAAGCTCGCGGCGCTCAACCCGATCGGCATCACGGGGGTCAACGTGTTCGGCCTGTATCCCCGGGGCGGAAGCGCCGACATTGAGGTGCGCTCGTTCGCGCCAGGCGACGGGATTCCCGAGGATCCCGTGTGCGGGAGCGGCAACGGGTGTGTGGCGGCGCTTGTGCGCCGGGACGGCGTGCTGAAGGCTCACGCGTATGTCGCCAGTCAGGGCCAGTGCCTCGGCCGTGACGGTCAGGTCACCGTCCAGTTCGACACCAGCACGATCTGGCTCGGTGGCCACGCTGTCACCTGCGTGGAGGGTTCGCTCCAACCCTGACTGGCGTGATTCCTGGGCGCCGGCAAGAACGCGAGTCCGTCGGCGCGGTTTGGGGGGAGGAGTCGAGATGGCGCGGTTTCCGAAGAACGACATCATCTCGCTGATCGGGGAGACACCTCGCTACGATCTGGGCGAGAGCGTCGGCCCAGATCTACGGCTCAGTGATGTGCTGGATCTTTCTGGGCAGCCGACTTTCGGTGAAATGGCGCTTGGGTACGGCACAGCCCAAGGCGATCCGCGGCTTCGCACACTGATCGCCGACGCCCACGGTGTCAGTACCGACGATGTCGTCGTCACGGTGGGCGGAATGCACGCCTTGTTCCTCATCGCCTTCGTCCTCTGTGATCGTGGTGACGAGGCGGTGACTGTCTCGCCCATGTTCCCGTTGGCTCGCAACACCCTGGAGGCTGTCGGCGCGAAGATCCGAACCGTATCGCTGCGGTTCGATCGCGGCTACCAGCTCGACGCCGCCGACATCGGTCGCCACCTCTCGGAGCGAACCAAGCTAGTGAGCTTGGCTTCCCCTCAGAATCCGTCCGGAGTCATCAGCCCCCTGAAGATTGTCCGGGAGCTGGTGGTATTGATGGAGCAGAGATGTCCCGAAGCGTATCTGTTGCTGGACGAGACCTACCGCGAAGCCACCTATGGCGATGACGCGGTGGCGCCCAGTGCGGTCGGGCTGAGCCAGCGGGTGATCTCCTGTGCTTCGCTATCCAAGTGCCATGGCGCTCCCGGCTTACGGCTTGGATGGGCGATCACGCGCGACGCGGCGCTCAAAGAACAACTGGTCGTCAGCAAGTTCAACACCGTGATCTCATGCTCCCCCCTGGACGAGGCTTTGGCGCTGCGCGTCCTCGAGCGTCGCGATCACATCATCGGCGAACGGCGTCAGCGACTGGCTGAAGGTCTCGCGCTCACTGCAGCCTGGGTACGCGAGAACGATGCCTTCGTCGAATGGGTCCGGCCTGACGCCGGGGCGCTCTGTTGCGTGCGCTTGAAGCCGTCGGTCTTTGACAATGGCGCCGTCGACCGCTTCTACGAAGGCCTCACACAAGAGGGAGTTAGGGTGGCGAGAGGCGTCTGGTTCGGCGACGAGGCGCGGGTATTTCGCCTGGGCTTTGGCCTTCTCTCGAAGGCCGAGCTCGAGGCCGCTCTCACGCGTCTCTCGACGGCCGTGCGTCAAATATTGCACGAAGGAGTGTGATCTATTGAGACGATGTTGGAGACCGTGGCGCTCCCCAATCTCGCAGCCTGCGCGTCTGAGAGCTGACAGCCGCGCATCCTCGTTGCTGGTAGCGATCGCACCCGTGCGCGTCGTGAGTCTCCTGGACGCAGTCGCCGACAGAGTGCGGGCGAGCGGGATCCGGCGGGCCGCGATCTTCGGCACACGGTTGGTGATGGGAACCGGCGCGTTCGACCTTCTGGGATCCGTCGAGCTCGGAGGCATAGTGGGCTGATGCATTTCCCGGATCAGATTCGAGGCCTTCCGAAGTTCGACGGGCCCTTCGACGCGTTCAAGCTGCAGTCGAAGGGATGCGACGTCTTGTTCGCTTCGTACCCGGCCGGTACGACGATCTCACTGCATCATCATGAGACCGACAACGTGGGCGTCATCACTCAGGGCGAGTTGATCCTCACGTTGAACGGCGAAGAAAGCCGTTACGGTGCAGGTCAGTGGTACTACGTCCCGGCGAAGGCTGAACATGCGGCGAGATTCAAGCAGGACACCTCGGAGATAGAATTCTGGTTCTACCGTACCTAGCCATGTCGAGCGGCCCGGCCGAAAGAGCGACAGGCAAATAGATCTCACGCGCATGAGAGACACCCCCTTTGCAGTCATTCGATGGTCAGAGCTACCCCACGATCTCGGGCGGAGAGACGGGAACTGTCACCGAACGAGCACGCGCTTGGCGGAGTTCTCGGCGAATTACCGCGCCAATCACTGGTGCTCTCCGGGGGCATATCGTATTCGTCCTCGAGGGTACTCTTGTGACCGGCCTCGCCGATGATCGTCGCGTTGAAACGCCAGCGGGTACGGGATTTCAAGTCGGCGACGCCGAATCCGCCCACCGGTCCTCGGCGGTGAGCGGCGCAACGGTCTTTATCGTCGATCAGATGGGTGAGTAGCAACCAAAGGGCGGCGGACAATCGATTGTCCGAGCGCCGAACACCCGCACGTACGTCGATCCCAATCGTCCTGTCGGTTACCGAGCTCGGTCCGGAGTAACTCGTCGCGAGCCACAACAGGAACAAACCACGTTGTGATGGGCGGCAAGTTGGCTGACGCGCGAGGAGGGGTGAGCCGCGACGAAGGCCCTTCAGCATCGCGATGCAATTCCTGTGTGAAGTCTGGGTAAACGAAAGGGGTTAGCGGTTTTGCGTCCGCTCACCCCTAGTCATTGTTGGTCCGCCGGCTTAGCGGTTAGCCGGCCAGGCCCCACACCCTGCCAGACCGTGGCAGTGCCTGGTGGGTGAAGTTCCACACCTACCTAGGGAGACATCTCTTCGGAGGAACCGACATCCAAGACACGGGATTGAATATCCCTGGCTCCTCCGAAAGCGACGAGGACTGGATATCCCTGGCCCTCTCGGAAGGGACGAGGATCAGAAGTCGCCGGGACCGGACCCGGACTTACCCAGTTATTTGCTGGGACCGTAGGTCGTCGCTAAGTATTCCGTGATGGCCTTCGCGTCGGCTTCGCTGAGGGGAGCCCCAAAGACCTTGACCATCTTGGCCACGACGGCGTCCCACTGCTTCGCATCACCACCCGGCTGCATCACGATGTAGTCGGTCGAATGGCAGAACTGGCACTGGGTCTGCGCCAGCTCGCTATGCAACCCGGGCTTGAGCGTGGCGTAGTCGTGGTCCGCCGGCAGGACAATCTGCTTCTCCTGTCCAATCGCGGTGGATGCGACGGCCAGGCCGCTGAGCAGGCACACGAGCACAATCCTCATCGTTCCCTCACATCGCCTGCACGGTCACGCGCTCGATCACGTTGCGAAGGTATCCGGCCGGGTTCCACAGGGGAGTCGCGCCCTGGGACTCGCCGATCGTATTAAAGGCGCGGACCATCAAGCGGTGATCGCCAGCGGCTGGAGGGGTCCAGGCCGCCGACCACTCGCGGAACGAGTAGCGGCCGAGGTCGCGGCCGAGCTGGACGCGGCGCCACGTGGCACCGTCGTCGGTCGAGAATTGGACCTCGTTGATTCCGTAGCCCCCGTCGAACGCGATGCCCTTGACCCTAGTGGCCTGCCCAACCTTCACACGCGTCCCGGGGCCGGGCACCGCGATGAAGGACCGCACCGGCATCCGGTTGATCGGCACGGTCCGTGCGGGCACGGTCCCAGGCTCCACGCACCCGCACGGCGTGTCAGGAATCCGGTAGCCCGGCTTCATCCAAAACTTCTCGAAGACGCTGTCGATCACCTCGATGTCGGAGAGATTCTTGACCCAGTAGGTCGCGTACCAGCCCGGCACCACCAGTCGCGCGGGAAAGCCGTTGAGCATGGGCAAGGGCTGCCCGTTCATCTGGTAGGCCACGATGACGTCGGGGTCTTCCATGATGCGAGAAAGGTCGAGGCTCTTGACGAAGTCCGGCACGGTGGGAAAGGCGGGCTTATCGAGTCCGTCGAAGGTGACCTGCATCGCGCCCAGTCTCACGCCGGCCATCGCCACTATATCCCGCATCCGGGCCCCGACCCATTCGGCGTTGCCCATGGCGCCGTCGCCCCACTGGCCGCCGAGCACCCGCGGCGAAAAGCGGCCGCGGCTGTTGCCCGAACACTGATTGGCCGCCACGACGCGCGTCGCTGGGAACTTCGTCTTGAGATCATCCATCGACAGGTCGAGGGGCCGGTCCACCAGGCCGTGCACCCGGAGGCGCCACGTGTTGAGGTCCACCGCGGTCGGGACCGGGAAGACGTGGTAGCGAACAAAGAACGCATCGTTCGGCGTGATGGCCTGATCGAAGTACTTCATTGGCGTCTCGAGTTGGGGCGGGCGCGACGTCAAGAGGATGAGATCGGTCTTCTCCGGATAGCGCACCAAGGGACGACCGGTCAGCGGATCATCCGCGGCGTGAGCGGGCAGGGTCAGGGTCGCGGACCCAGCCAGCAGTGTGCCGGCCTGGCCCAGGGCCTTGAGAAAGTCACGACGGGTATGCCGGGACATTTCCGTCCCTCCATCTTGCTCTATTCTCCTATACCAATGCTCACCGCCCTCGTCGGGGCACCTGACCAGGAGATACGCTGGTACCCGCGGACTGTCAACCGAGTTCCCGCTGGCGCCCGCGAGTTGCGGTTCCGTCATGCACAAGCTGACGTCTCCCCCGAAAACGACGGCAGAACTAGAAAGCGACGACGATAAGACGATAGAGAGTACTGCGCCCGACCCCTAATGGCCGCAGGCGGCCAGCATCGCGATGAGACCCTCGCCGCTGTCAGCGCCTGATCGCCCAGAGCGTGGCGTACGAGGACGGCGGTCACTCGCGGCCGCGCACCATGGAGAGGACCTCCTCTGAGGTCCGCGGCAGGCCGGGGCCGTCTTGGACCTGAGTCATGGACGGCTCGCCTCAGGTAAAGACTACTCGGTAACCCCTGCCCTCCTTTCGACGAAGCCTGCCGGAGAAATGAGCCAAAGCCTCGTGGATGCGTGCGTCCTGAGCCCGGTACGCGCTTTGCCTGCTGCTCTCCCGCGGCGAGGCAGCCGACGACCAAAGGGCGCGTCAGGCAGGCTGGAACCCTTACGCGGGAGGTCCGGATGAGCGTCGAGAGAGATGCGTTCCGCACTACGCTGCGCGTGGCGAGCCTGTGCTTGGAGCTCGACTGCAACACGATCTTCGACTCAGCCCGATATCGGGAGTGCCCGACCTGCGGCAGCGCCGAAACCTACCCTCTCGAGACATGGCTCAATCGCTATCGACTTCAGGCTCTAGCTCACCGCCCTGTGACAGGGTTCGCTCGTACAACAGAGACCGTGCACCGGGTCGTCGGGCGAGCGGTACGGGCCGTCGAGGATGCCCGGAGAGTTGCGGTGGGACAAGTCTAAGCCGAAGTGCGCCTGGTAACGAAGACCCTGTCACCCTATGTCGGCGGGCGCACTCTGAGGTGGCTCAAGGCGATGAAACGACCCCACGACCGCGAGGGCGCGTCCGGATGGGAGCCCTCCGAAGTCGCCACGGCCCCCAACACAAGCAGGCACATCGCGACCGTCCCTCCCCTGGTGCCGAGAGCCCCAATCGATCGGGGCAAGACTCGGACATGGGTGGGAGCCCGGCAGAGAGCGCCCCGAGGAGGATCCGGTACCGAGGGATCTTGTATGAACCGCCATATTCCATCTCGGAGGCTGCGGCAGGCTTCACCGTCATAACGATCGGCAGCCTGCTCTGCCGGTGGCTCTGGGGCGAGTAACGCCACGGAGCGGCTCGTGATGGATCGACGGACATTCCTTGGAGTGCTGACCGGCACCGAGTAGGAACCCATCCGACCTAGAGACGGGACCAGATCAACTTCGTAGTCGTTGATCCTCAGTTCACGAACTCGACTAGGTCGCACAGTTCGCGCGTGATCACGGGGCCAGGTTCCTGCGAATTCACCCGCTTGAAGAGACCGGTCGGGCCGCCTCGCTACTTCGGAGCACGGAGAGAATTAGGGGCGCCTTCTCGTTGAGCCGCTGAGAGGCCGCCTGCTGAAGCCGCTGAGCCCAGGTTGAAGATTCGGCTGGACCCCCTTAAGAGACCCAGTCCTTCAATCCGCCTTCAGCGTGGGCTCTTCTGGTCAGCCGTCGGGGCTCGCGTGTCACACACGGCCGTCACACAACGGCTCTTCGCTCCCAACAAGTGAGCCGTGGCAGGTACTTGGTTCACACGAGGCTCAGGATATAGAATCCTGGTGTCGGTCAGAAGCGACGAGCACCGCTAGTCTTAGTGCCGTTCAGAAGCGACGAGGAAAACTAGTCCTGGGCCACCCGCAGGCCGGCGCCCCTCGAAGCCCTTATCCGCGTCGGTCGCGCGCTGGCACCTTCCGAAAACGCTCCGCTCGATCCCCCGACGGACGCACTCGGCTCCCCGCCCGCCCCCCCTCAGCCCACTCGCCCTCCGGCGCGCCCCGCGACTCGACGGGACCCGGGGAAAGAAAAAAATCGACCCGGAATGATCAAATCGCCGATGAGCTACGATAGCCTTGCCATGGAGCCCCCAGGCGCCCTGTCCCAGGAGGGCTACGACAGAGGCCCGGACATCGTGGCCTTCCGCTTCACGGCGGCACATTGGGCGCGGCTCGCAGCCCTCGCCGCGCTCTATGTTCTCGCCGGCAAGCTCGGGCTCCATTTCGCCTTCGTTCACGCGAGCGCCACCGCGGTGTGGCCACCAACCGGCATTGCGCTCGCGGCGTTTCTTCTCTTCGGGTCTCGCGTGTGGCCGGCGGTGGCGGTGGGCGCCTTTCTGGTCAACGTCACCACCGCCGGGTCGGTCGCCACGTCGCTCGGCGTCGCGGCCGGCAACACGCTCGAGGGGCTCCTCAGCGCGTGGCTGGTCAACCGCTTCGCCCACGGCCGATACGCTTTCGAGCGCGCGCAGGACATCTTCGCGTTCGTGGTGGCCGTCATGCCGGGGGCCCTTGTCAGTGCCACGATGGGCGTGGCCAGCCTCGCCCTCGGCGGGTACGCGCTGTGGGCCGGCTTCGGCCCCATCTGGGCCACGTGGGGGCTCGGGGATATCACCGGCGCGCTCATCGTCGCGCCGCCACTGCTCCTCTGGGCCGACCGGCGGTCGTCGCTCCTGCTGAGGCACCCGGTCGAGGCGGCCTGCCTGCTGCTGTCCCTCGCCCTCGGCGGGTACGCGGTCTTCGGCGGGTTGTCACCGCTCGGCCCCCGGCACCCGTTGGCCATCTTGTGCCTCCCCCCGCTGGTCTGGGCCGCCTTCCGCTTCGGCCGGCGCGCGGCGGCGACCGCGATCCTCCTACTCGCCGGGATCGCCCTCTATGGGACGGTGCAGGGGTTCGGCCCGTTTGCCGTCGCCCCAGCGGACTCGCTCCTGATGCTGCAGACGTTCCTGGCGACGATGGCCGTGATGACCTTGAGCATGGCCGCGCTGGTCTGGGTCCGCGACCGCGAGAGCGCGCTGCTGCAAACCATCAACGATCGCATTCCCGTGATGATCAGCGTGTACGAACCCAATACCAAGGTCCTGCGACTCAACCAGGAGTTCAAGCGGTTGACCGGATGGGCCACGGCGGAGGCCCGGCCAGTCGACCTGATGGCGCAGTCCTCTCCCGATCCCGCGTATCGGGCAAAGATCCGCGCGTACATGGACACGCTCCCCGACGGTTGGCATGACGTCGACATGACCACGAAGGACGGCCGCGTCATCGCGACGTCGTGGACGAACGTCCGGCTGGCCGACGACACACGCGTCGGCATCGGCCTCGACGTACGCGAGCGGAAACGGGTGGAAGGCGAGCGCGAGCGCGCCCGGGTCGAGGCGGAGGCGGCCAGCCGAACCAAGGACGAGTTCTTCGCCATGCTCGGCCACGAGCTGCGCAATCCGCTGAGCGTCATCACCACCGCGCTGCACATCGTCGAAGTCACGGGTCCGCTCGACGAGCGCAACGAGAAAGCGCGGCAGATCATCGTGCGGCAGGTCGCCATCTTGGTTCGACTCGTCGACGATCTCCTCGACGTCACTCGACTGACCACCGGCAAGATCGTCCTCAGCCCGAGCCCGGTCAATCTCGGCGCCGCCGCCCAACGGGCCGTGACGGCCGTCGCGACCGGCGCACCCGGTCGGCACATCACCTGTCACGCGCTCGACGACCTCTGGATCGAGGCCGACGAAACGCGCCTCGAGCAGATCCTCCTGAACCTCCTCCACAACGCCGTGAAGTTCACGCCCGCCGACGGGCGGGTCATGGTCGCCGTCATGGGCGAGGGGCCCGACGCGGTCCTGCGCGTGGAGGACACGGGGGCCGGCATTCCGGCGGATCTGCTCCCACGGATCTTCGAGTTGTTCGTCCAGGGGGACACCAGCCTACACCGGGCCAGAGCCGGCCTCGGCATCGGGCTCACGCTCGTCAAGCGCCTTGTCGATCTCCACAAAGGGCGCATTGACGTGACGAGCGCGGGGCCGGGACGCGGGAGCGCGTTCACGGTCCGGTTCCCCCGGATTGAACCGGCCGCCAGCCCACCTGCCTCCAGGCCGGGGCCGGCGCCGACCCGCACCCACCGGCGCGTTCTGATCATCGAAGACAACACCGATGCCCGTCAGATGCTGCGCCACCTGCTCGAGCTGTCGGGCTATGAGGTGCATGAGGCGGAAGACGGCGT
>WNFG01004400.1_pt1 | contig 15221 bp, 10 predicted proteins | sample 5400431 | NCBI WGS metagenome assembly WNFG01 (sample SAMN13153346, study PRJNA577476) | soil metagenome | isolation source: 120 cm saprolite under Douglas fir tree site 2 hole 3 replicate 2 | place: USA:California | collected 2015-04-18 | reverse complement strand
TGATCGCCCAGCGTCCGTTTGGAAGCTCGAAGCATCTCTATGATTGCGCGAGCGATTGCTGGCGGACGCTGCGCCGCGACGACTGGCTGGAAGCATTCTCGCGCCACCCCCGCATCGGCGAGACTGCGACCAAGCGCCCCTTGGATGCCGCAGAGCGCCGCTCGGCAGAGAAGGAACAATCCGGAGCGGCGGCGGCAGGCGGCTCGGTCCGCGCCGCTTTGGCCGAGGAGAACCGCCAGTATGAAGACAAATTCGGGTATGTGTTTATCGTTTGCGCGACCGGAAAGAGCGGTGAGGAGATGTTGAGCTTGCTCCGGATGCGCTTGAAGAACGAGCCCAAGGTCGAGCTCGCCATCGCCACTGCGGAACAGGAAAAAATCACCCGAATTCGACTGGAGAGGCTGCTCTTCCCATGAGCCAGATCACCACCCATGTGCTGGACCTCGCGCTGGGCAAGCCGGCCGCAGGCATCGCGGTAATCCTGGAAATGCGCGTCGCAGAGGACGAGTGGCAGACGCTCGGCCGGGGCAGTACAGACGCGGATGGGCGACTTCGCAGCCTGCTCCCGGCGAACCATGAGCTGGCCGCCGGCGTCTATCGATTGGTTTTCGAGCTGGCCCCCTACTATCGGACCGCGGGGATGGAATGTTTTTACCCAACCGTCCCGATCGTCTTCGCGGTTCGGGATCCGTCGGAGCGATTCCACGTCCCCTTGCTGCTGAGCCCTTTCGGGTATTCCACCTACCGCGGAAGCTGAAGGCTCTGGAACGCATCTCAGTGCGGTTCAGGTTTCGAAATTGGCCGATCGATATCGGCAATCAGCCCGCCCCGTCGAGCACCGGAAAAAATTTTGGGGGCATGCCAGTTTTTGCACGCTGTTCTCGTTTAGCTTGATGTGACGACTCACCGGCCGGCGCTGAACACGCGCGTTCTCGTCCTATTGCTGGTCTTCATCGCGGTGGCTCTTCGCGTCTGGCAATACGCGGCGGGCACGTCGATGTGGATCGACGAGCTCTGGATTGCCTCCAACGTGCTCTCCCGCTCCATTCCCGACTTGTTGTTGCGACCACTGGATTTCGCGCAGGTGGCTCCCCCCGGATTTCTCCTCTTGACGAAGTGGTCCACTCTGGCACTCGGATCGACCGAGTACGCCCTTCGTCTGCTTCCCTTCCTGGCCGCTCTCGCCTCGGTTGTCCTCTTCTGGCGCCTGGCTTGCCGCGCGCTTGATGGAGCCGGTCTACCGATCGCCCTTGCTCTTTTCGCTTGGAACATCGGCCTGCTTCGCTACGCGAGCGAAGTCAAGCAGTACGAGGTAGACGCCGCGGCGGCGCTGGCGTTGACGCTGCTGGCGCTGCACTTGCGCGATCGTCCACCGACAGTGTCGCGGGCCGTCGCAGCCGGTGCCGCAGGTCTGGTCGCCGTCTGGGTTTCGCACGCCTCCGCCCTTGTGCTTGCCGGGCTCGGCGGCGCGCTCGCGATTTGCTGGCTCAGCGACCGACCCCGGAGCAGGACCCTACCCTACGCCATCGTCCTGTCGATGTGGGCCATTGCCGCGGCCGCATCAGTGCTCACTGCCATCCGCCATCTCACGCCGTCCACCTCCGCGTTCATGAAGGTTTTCTGGCGGGAGGGGTTTGTGCCCTGGCCGCCGGCACACCTGAGCGACGCCCTGTGGCTCTGGAACCGGCTGGTCGGCTTATTTGGCGAGCAACTGATGCAGTATCCATGGCCAGCGGCCTACGTCCTGGTCATGCTCGCAGGCTTCGTCGCGCTCTGGCGGCGCGGGCGCGAGCTCACGGTCATCTTGATCGGCCCCATCGCGATGACGCTGGTCGCGGCGGCGGCGCAGCAGTATCCGTTCAGTCGGCGGCTGATCCTCTTTCTCGTGCCTGTTTTGCTCATTGCCGTGGCGGCGGGAATCGATTGGTTGCGACGAGGCATCGCTTCGCGCCAGCCGGCGTTGGCTTGGGCAGCCGTTGTTCTTTTGCTCGTTCCGCCGACCTGGATCATCGTGCGGATGCCACCGCCGCACCGGAGCGAGGAGTACAAAGGCGCCTTGGCATACGTGCGCGACCACCGCTTGCCCGGCGACCAGATTTACGTGTTTACCTGGGCGTCGCTCGGCATGCAGTTCTACGGTCCGAGCTTTGGGTTCAAGGAAAGCGAGTACACGATCGGCGGCTGCTACCGTAACGAGCTGCGGCCGTATCTTCGCGAGATGGACGAATTCAGAGGCGCGCCCCGGGTCTGGGTGATCCTCGCCAGCGTCTTTCCTGTGAGGCAGGCGCGGATCGGGATCACTGACTATCTCGACGCGATCGGCGTGCGCCGCGAAGGAATTTCGTACCCGTCGGCGTATCCTTTCAGCCCGGACGGGGTCATCGTATACATGTACGACCTCAGCGATTCGGCGCGTCTCGCGTCTACGTCTTGGCGGGACTTTCCCCTCGAGGCGATGACCTTCCACCCGGCTTGCCGATCGGGTCAGGGCCGATTCGCTGACCTGGCCGCGGTGTCACGCGATTGACCGCGAACGGCGGCCGGCGAGAATATTCGCGAACGATCGGGTGCGAAGCTCTTCGTGGGTCAGCCCGCTCATCCGCTGCGCTTCCTCCGCGGTGATCGCCCCGCAATTGATCGCGCGCAGAAAGTAATTGAGCAGGCCCTGCCCGGTGGCGGCATCGTCGAAGACGTCTCCGAGCAGAGTCGCCTGTGCCGCCTTGTCGAGGAAGCTTTTGAGCCTTCGACTGGCGGACTCCAGCCCCTGCAGGAAAAAAGTGTAGACCGCGGCGTAACGAATCGGCAGTTGCGCCGGGTGCAGATCCCAGCCCTGATAAAAGCCATTCACCAGTGAATGTTGAATGTCCTGGTAGGCAATCCTCCAGGCGCGGTGCACCACGGTCCGGTTTTCTTCGCGTTGCTCTTCGCTCAGGTCCGACCCGCCCTTGGTTGTCCGGTGAGGGCCGACCGGCATCACATTGGTCGCGCCATCGGAAAGGGCAACGCCGGTCCCCGCGAGGCAGACCTGCATCACATGCTTGGCGAAGTCGCACGCCGGATGGGCCATGTTCTGGTGAGCGGCGGTGATGTTGCACGCGGCGGTGTAGTCGTAGGTTCCGAAGTGCGCGCCGGTGCAGCGCCCTCGCGCCGCGGCGACGAGCCTTGGAAGCGCCGCCTCGCCGTCTGGACCGATAATCGACTGCGTCGTTTCGACCATCAGCTCCATTTTCAATGAGCCGGCGGGAAGGCCGATTCCGCTCTCCAGCAATTCCAGGACTGCGGTCAGGGTTTCGACCTGCTCGGGGATGGTGACCTTGGGGAGGGTGATGAAGAGCTCGGGAAGCTTCCCACCCGCATGCCGGGCCAGGGTGGTGACAAACAGATCGAGAGTACGAACGCTCCTCGCCCGCATCTCTTCGGTGAATGGCTTTACCCGGATGCCGATGAAGGGAGAAAGGGCTCGCTCGGCAAATCCGCGCGCCAGCTCGGTGGCGGCCTGAATCGCGTGTCCATCCTCCTCGGCGTCTGGTCGGCTGCCGTAGCCGTCCTCGAAGTCGATCCGGTAGTCCTCGACCGGCTCCCGGGTCAACTTGTCGATCGTCCGGTTGTACACCGCCTGTGCCAGGCCCTCGACCGGGGCGAGATCCGCGCCGGGCAGGCCAATCGCTTCGGCAAAGGCTCCGGCGTCCAGTGCGTTGTCGCGAAGGCTGGCGAGAGCCACCTCGCCGATTCGCTGAATGGTATTGGCTTTGAAAAGATGCGCGCCCCCATACACGGTGTGAACCGGTTGCCTCGCCGGAGACTCGCCCGGGTAGCGTGCAGCAAGCCCGGTGTTCGCCTTTCGCAGCTTCTCCCAGAGGCTCGACGGCAGCTTTTCTGAATGCAGACTCACTGGCAATCCTCCCGCGAACAGATTCTCTCCGTCTGGTTGTATGACATTCATCGGCCCTCCTGGAAACCCGGATTCAGCGTATGCTCGCCGCGGCCGTGCGTTGTCCGACCATCGACGGGAGACCATTCATGGACGTCGACGTGATCATCATCGGAACTGGCCAGGCCGGCGTTCCGCTTGCGGCGCGGCTGGCCGCGGCGGGAAAACGGGTGCTGATCGCCGAGCGGGCGGAGCTGGGCGGGACGTGCACCAATTCGGGATGCACCCCGACCAAAACGATGATCGCCAGCGCACGCGCGGCGCACGTCGCGCGGACGTCCGAACGCCTGGGGGTGAAGACCGGAAGTGTGAGAGTCGATTTGTCCGCAATCGTCGACCGAAAAAATGCGATCGTCGGCCGCTGGCGAGAAAGCGTGAAAAAGCGTCTCAGCGTCGGTGGGGAGCGCGTCAAGCTCGTTCACGGGACGGCGCGATTCACCGGGGAACGCCAGGTCGAGATAAACGGCGAACAACACCGAGCGGAGATCGTGGTGATCAATGTCGGCGCCCGCCCGGCGGTTCCGGCGATTCGCGGAATCGAGAGCGTTCCCTGGCTCGACAACCGGGGCATCATGGAGCTGCGCGACTTGCCGCGCCATCTGGTGGTGCTGGGCGGCGGCTATATCGGATGCGAGCTCGGCCAGATGTTTCGCCGTTTCGGCTCCGAGGTCACCCTGGTAGACCCGATGAACCAGCTTCTCAGCCGCGAGGATCCGGACGTCTCCGCGGAGATTCAAACCGTGTTTCAAAAGGAGGGCATCCGCCTTCACCTCGGATCCCCGGCCGCGACCTTGAGCAAGGTTGGGGAAGAGATCATCGTTCGCGTCGAGAGCGGCGAAGAGATCCGCGGGAGCCATTTATTGATCGCGGTCGGACGGCGCCCGAACACCGACGACCTGGGCTGCGAACGAGCCGGCATCCGGTTGGACGAGCATGGATTCATCACCATCGACGACCACTACCTCACCAGCGCTCCGGGTATCTACGCGGTCGGGGATGTCACCGGAGAGCCTCAATTCACACACGTTTCCTGGGACGATCACCGCATCCTCTTCGAGATCCTGCTCGGGCGTTCGAGCCGCGGACGAAGCGGACGCGCGTATCCGTACACCGCGTTTACCGACCCGCCGCTGGCCGGCGTTGGCCTGACCGAACGCGAGGCGAAAAAGAAGGGAATCGCCTACGAGGTAGCCACGATGCCCTTCGGATCGATCGCGCGCGCGATCGAGGTGGATGAAACGGCGGGCATCCTCAAAGTCCTGCTCGATCCGAAAACGGAGAGGGTCCTCGGCGCCGCGATCGTCGGAGCTGAAGCCGGCGAGCTGATCCATGTTTTTATCACATTGATCCAAGCCGGCGCGTCCGCGCGCGCGATCGTCGACGCCGAATTCGTGCACCCCACTTTCGCGGAAGGAGTGCAATCGGTGGTGATGAAGCTGGATCGCTTCTCGCTCGAGCACTCACGATGAAGGCAAAGCTTGGAACCACGGCCGGAATGTGCCTGATACTGGCGGGTGGCCCTGCAGCCTCCGCCCCGAAAGGCTCCTCGACGCAGGTGCGTGTCGCCCAGGCGAGCAACGATCGCGGATCGGGCGCGATTGCGACCGGGCCGGCGGCGCAACTTGCGATTCAGCTCGGCCTCGATCCGCATTTTCTGATCGGGATGGGCAACGACCTGGCCGGGGCGGCGCAAGGGTACGATCACGACCGCGACGGCATCTACACGCTCGATTCCCCGCTGGATCTTCATTACTGCTATCTCGTCGGACTGATGGGACAGGGCGGCTGGCCCGACTGGAATCCGGGCGGATCCTTCGTGAACATCATGACCGACAGCGCGGCCAGGCACGGCGTCGTTCCAATGTTCACCTTCTACACGATGGCCTCGTGGGGCGAAGGAGATCTAGGGGTGCTGACGAATGATGATTTCATGCGGCGTTTCTGGAATGGCGCCGCCCTCCTCTTCGATCGACTCAGCCTTTTCAATCAGCCAGCGGTGGTGGGGACGAGACAAATCAAACCAGCCCCAATTTCCGCGAACACCTGGACTGGGCTAGCGCGATTTACCGGGGAATCGGGAAACCCCTGCTTTGGTGGCAGATGCCCTTCGGCCAACCGAGCGAAACCCCAGGAGGAACGCCAGGCCATTATCGCGACAACCGGGTCCGGTATCTTTTCAATCACGTCGACGAGTTCGTTATAGCGGGGGGCCTGGGAGCAGCGTTTGGCACCGGGGCGGGAAATCAGACATACATCACGACCGACGGCGATCAATTCGGGCAAGCAGTGAGCAACTACTTCGCCGGGCCCACGCCACTCCCCTAGCTTTCCAGCCATTTGTTATCCGTGCCCGAAACAATCGCCTTGACTTTGCGCCCTCAGGCGAATTGAGTCCGAGACGGGGAAGTTCCAAACAAGGTTGTTTCATCTTTGGGGGTTGCCAATGTTACGTCATCGCAGGCTGGTTCTTGGTTTGTTGGGCGTTCTGAGCGCAGTCGTGTTGCTTGCGCGAGTCGGTTCCAACGCCACTGCCGCCCCGAGGAACGAAGGCGAGAATATCTGCAACGATCAAGAGAGCCAGGGGGAAGAGGAAGTCTGTCAGGAGGACGGCGACCACCACCAATGCGACGGTGACGGTGAAGGCCATCGCCGGTGCGTCAGCTTGTGCCGCGACATTCAGCCCATCTTCGACAACCGCTGTGTGAATTGTCACAACCCCAACATGTTAACGAGAGGCCTCGACCTGACCGCCGGAAACTCCTACGCGTATCTGGTGAATCAACCGACCTCCCCCACGTGCATGATGACCGCCCCGGACAGCGTCCGCGTGGTGCCGTGCAATCCTGCCGCGAGCATGCTCTGGTTGAAGCTCAGGCCCGATGACGCCCGCTGCGGACGCCCGATGCCTTTTGGAAGCGATGGCCTGGGCGTCATTGCACCGGCCGAGTTCGCCTTGATCGAGGCGTGGATCGCCCAAGGCGCGCGGAACAACTAGCTCGAGCTCCCGCGCGCCGCCCAGAAGATCGCCTCTCGGCCGAGCAAGTGCTCCGCGAATTATAGAGCGGAGCTCGGCACCGCCTTGTTTTGCGGTTGACACAGGGCTTGTGTTCCGCTGAGTTTCGCCGCTCGACATCAAAACGGGCAAACGGGTGAGCAGCGGCATGGACAATCGAATTGGAGACCCGGCACTGGCCGCGCGCCTTCGTCAGATCTTGCGCGGCGATGTCCTCTTCGACGCATTCAGCCGCGGGCGCTATTCCACCGATGCATCGATTTATCAAATCGAGCCGATCGGCGTGGCCCGGCCGCGCGGCACCGAGGACGTAGAGGCAGCGGTCGCGCTCGCGCGCGAAGAGGGCTTTCCGGTCATTCCCCGGGGCGGCGGCAGCTCTCAAAATGGCCAGACCCTCGGTCGAGCGGTGGTGATGGACACCAGCCGGTACATGAACAAGGTCCTGGAAGTGGACGCGGTGGGTGGCACCGCGGTGGTCCAACCCGGGATCGTCCTCGACGAGCTGAACCGCCAGTTGAAATCCAGCGGATGGACCTTTCCGGTGGACGTTTCCACTTCCGCCAACGCCACCATCGGCGGGATGACCGGCAACAATTCCGCGGGAACGCGATCGATCAAGTACGGGATCATGGTCCACAACGTGCTCGAGGTTGAATCGGTCCTCGCCGACGGATCGCGCCTGACTTTCGGCGAAGTCCCGGCGGATCTGGGCAGCTCTCCTCGACGCCTGGCCGAGCTGGCGCAGGCGATGCGCGCCCTGTACGCGAACAATGCCGAGGAAATAGCGCTCCGAATTCCCAAGCTTTTGCGCAAAGTCGGGGGCTACAACATCGACACCCTCGGCGAGCCGCGGCAGAACCTGGCCAAGCTGATGGTGGGCTCTGAAGGAACCCTCGGATTCTTTACCCGCATCAAGCTGAAGCTGCACCGCATTCCCAAGCACAAGGTGGGCGCGATCTGCCATTTCGATCGGTTCTATGACTCGATGGCGATCACCCGTTTCATCGTCGAGCTGGGCCCAACCGCGGTGGAGCTGGTGGACCGCACCATGATGGACCTCGCCCGCCGGCTGCCCGTCTTCCGCGCCACCCTGGATCGCCTCGTCAAAGGCTCGCCCGAGGCACTGCTCCTGGTCGAGTTTGCCGGGGACGAGCAGGCTCCTCTGATCGAATCCCTTGAGCGGCTCGAGCAGTTGCTCGCCGATCACGGCTTCCCCGGATCGGTGGTGCGAACGCTGGATGCGAAATCGCAGGCGGACATCACCGCGGTGCGCAAGGCGGGCTTGAACATCATGATGTCGATGAAGGGCGACGGAAAGCCGATCTCCTTCATCGAGGACTGCGCGGTGCCCTTGAACGACCTGGCCGAGTTCACCGACCGGTTGACCAAGCTCTTCCATCAGCACGGGACCGAGGGAACCTGGTACGCCCACGCGTCGGTCGGCTGCCTCCACGTCCGCCCGATCCTGAACATGAAAGACGAGGCCGGGGCGAAGAAGATGCGCGCCATCGCCGAGGAAGCCTTCGCGATCGTGAAGGAATACAAAGGCTCGCATTCCGGCGAGCACGGCGACGGAATCAGCCGCTCCGAATTCCACGAGATGATGTTTGGCGAGCGGATGGTGCGGGCGTTTGAAACGGTGAAGGACACCTTCGACCCGAAGGGACTGTTCAACCCGGGGAAGATCGTCCGCGCGCCGAAGATGAATGATCGCAATCTTTTCCGCTACAAGCCGGGTTACGCGGAGCAGAAGATCGACACCGCGCTCGACTGGTCCGAGTGGGGCGGTTTCCTCGCCGCGACGGAGATGTGCAACAACAACGGCAATTGTCGCAAGTTCGAGGCGGTGATGTGCCCGAGCTATCAGGCGACCGGCGACGAAAAAGACGTTACCCGGGGGCGGGCGAACAGCCTGCGGTTGGCGCTCAGCGGGCAGCTGGGAACGGATGCCTTGTCGGCCGAGGGGATGAAAGAGACGATGGACCTCTGCGTGGGCTGCAAGGCCTGCCGGCGCGAGTGTCCGACCGGCGTTGACCTGGCGCGGATGAAGATCGAGTTCCTGCACCAGTGGCATGAGCGGCACGGGGTCTCGACCCAGGACAAAATGACCGCCTATCTGCCTCGTTTCGCCAGGGCGGCGAGCCGTTTTGCTCCCTTGTTGAATCTGAGAAACTCGGTGCCGGGCCTGGCCTTCCTGGCCGAAAAAGTCACCGGGATGAGCAGAAAACGCAAGCTGCCCACCTGGCGCAGGGACATCTACCGGCCTGCGCCGGCGAAAAAGGCAGGCAAGGAAGTTCTCCTCCTCGTCGATTGCTTCTCGCGATACTTCGAGCCGGAAAATGCTCGTGCCGCTCGGGCGGTGCTGGAAGCGGGGGGATACACGGTGATCGAGGATGAATCGCCTCGCCCGCTCTGCTGCGGGCGTACTTTCCTCAGCACCGGTCTCGTGGACGAGGCGCGCGAAGAGATGACCCGCCTGGTGCATGCCTTGGGTCCCGCTGCCCAGCGCGGGGCGCCGATCGTGGGGATCGAGCCGTCTTGCCTGCTCACGCTGCGCGACGAGCTTTCGGTGGTGGTGCGCGACGAGGCGGTTTCGGCGGTGGCAAAACAGTCGGTCCTCCTCGAGGAATTCCTCGCCCGCGAATCGCGAAGCAAGAATCTAAAGGTAGCCTTCCAGGACAACGGCAAGCGGGAAGTGTATCTGCACGGACATTGCCATCAGAAAGCGCTCGGAACGATGCCCGATGTGGTCGCCGCGCTGCAGTTGGTTCCCGGGCTCTCGGTGAAAACGATCGAGTCGAGCTGCTGCGGGATGGCCGGGGCTTTCGGATACGAAACCGAGCACTACGATGTGTCAATGCGCATGGCCGAGCTCAGCCTGCTCCCCGCGGTGCGCAGCGCCCCGCCGGATGCGTTGATCGTCGCCGATGGCACCAGTTGCCGCCACCAGATCGAGCACGGCGCCAAGCGCGGGGCGGTTCACGTGGCCCGCGTCCTCGAATCCGCCCTGGCCAGATGAACCCCAAGGCGAAGGCGGGTCCCGGCGAGGGGAGAAACGAGCTGAGGAGCATCGCCCGACGAGCGATGCGGGAACATGGCCTCGAGCCGGAATTCTCGACCGCGGCCCTTGCGGAAACCAAGGCCCTCGCCCCGGCCAGGGCGGAAACCGGGGCTTCGATCCGCGATCTTCGTAGCCTGCTCTGGTGCTCGATCGACAACGACGACTCGCGCGATCTGGATCAAATCTCGGTGGCAGCGCCGCTTGGCGGCGGGAGCGTGAAGATCCTCGTGGCGATCGCGGATGTCGACGCCAGCGTCAAGCAGGGCTCGGCGATCGACGCCCACGCGCGGGCGAACACGACCTCGGTCTACACCGCGGCGGAAATCTTCCCGATGCTGCCGGAGAGGCTCTCGACGGATCTGACCTCGCTCGCCGAGGGGCAGGAGCGCCTGGCGATCGTCATCGAGATGACCGTGGCGGCCCACGGGAGCGTGACCGGGTCGGACATCTATCGCGCTCTGGTCGTCAATCGCGCCAAGCTCGCCTACCGCAGTGTGGCCGCCTGGCTCGACGGTACGGCGCCCCCGCCGGCGCGGCTCGCGGCGGTCCCGGGAATGGACGAGCAGCTCAAAATCCAGGACCGGGTCGCGCAGTCGATGAGAGCGCTGCGCCACCAGCACGGCGCCCTGACTTTGGAGACAATCGAAGTGCGGGCGGTGTTCGAGGGCGACGCGGTGGCCGATCTGCAAAGGGAGGAGAAGAATCGAGCCAAGGAGCTGATCGAGGACTTCATGATCGCGGCCAATACCACCACCGCGACCTACCTCGACAAGAAAGGCTATCCATCGCTGCGGCGGGTCCTCAAATCCCCCGAGCGCTGGAGCCGGATCGCTGCGCTCGCCGCCGATCTGGGTGAACCCCTGCCGCCAGAGGCCAATGCCCCGGCGCTGGAGGGCTTCCTCGCCCACCAGCGCGACAAAGATCCAGCCCGGTTCCCCGACGTTTCGCTCTCCGTCGTGAAGCTGCTTGGCCGGGGCGAGTACGTGCTCCAGCCGGCGGGCCGCCAAACCCAGGGTCACTTCGGGCTCGCGGTGAAGAACTACACCCACTCGACGGCGCCCAACCGGCGCTTCCCGGATTTGCTCTCGCAGCGCCTGCTCAAGGCGGCGCTCGCCGGGGGCTCGGTGCCCTACAACGACGGGGAACTGCTCAAGTTTGCCCAACATTGCACCGAGCAGGAGGACAACGCGGCCAAGGTCGAGCGCCAGGTGCGCAAGTCGGCGGCGGCGCTTCTGCTGGCGAGCCGGATCGGCGACCGATTCGACGCCCTCGTGACCGGCGCATCCCCCAAAGGAACCTGGGTTCGCATCTCTCAACCAGCCGCGGAAGGGAAGCTGGTGCGGGGACTTGAAGGCCTCGACGTCGGCGACCGGGTCCGGGTCAAGTTGACACGCACCGATGTCGAGCACGGTTTTGTCGACTTCGTTGCGGCTTGAGCAACGGTTAGTTCGCGCACCACTCCTTGCATTGCCGACGGCCGGCCTGAATAGAAGTCACGGCTGGTGAATTCGAATCAGAACCGACCGAGCATCGCCGGCGACAAGGAAGAAAGACAGTGAAAAACGTTACTTTCGCGGTCGCGGGATTGGCATTCGCACTTGGAACGCTGGCGCTGGCCGAAGAGGCAGTGACCGTCTCGGGGGCCTCAGCCGAGAAGGCGGGTGGGCTGAACAACGCGTTCGAGTTGGGCATCGGCGCCGGCTTGAGCCAGGGAGTGGGAGACGTGGGCATCGACCCACACTTCCTCGTCGGCGTCTACGGGAACAGCGCATGGTTCTCGACCGGCGACGCGTCGGGAGATGCATACAACATCTGGAGCGCGACGGCGGGCGTTCAAGGCAACTACCACTTCCTGCCCGGCGAGAGCCTGGACCCCTGGGTCGGCGTCGGTTCCGGCTGGCGGGGATACTGGGTGAACCGCCCCGAAGGCAGGGATTCTCGACACGGGATTGACCTCGCTCGCGTGCAGGTGGGAGTGGATGTCCCGGTTGCGGCGGGAATCACGATTTCCCCCTTCGTCGGCGCAACGGCCACGCTCTTCCTCATCCAGCAGCTGTCGTCGGAGACCTCATTCTCGGACATCCAGGGCCGGAAAGTGAACGTGTTCCTCAATGCCGGATTGCTCGGACGGTTCGACGTGCTCGGAAGCGTCGGCCGACGTCTAGACCGCTCTTCACGGACGGCAGCGCTCCTCATCATCGGTGATTAGCCGGGGCATTTAAGGGGCTTGGGAGGACGGGGAGCTTTGTCGACCTATCCCAACAAAGCAGGTTGACAATAGGTTCCGGGACTGATTAACGCTCGCGCCTCGTCGGGGGACGGAGAGGACGGATGGAGCAGCTCGCAGCCGAAGCAGCGCGCAGGGGTCTCGGGGAAGAGCAGGCAAGCGGTGAGCGGGAGGCGAAATTGCGCCATGACTGGACGCTGGCGGAGATTCGCGCCCTGCATGACCTGCCCTTGCCTGAGCTGATCTACCGGGCGCAGACGGTGCATCGGGCCCAGTTCGGCGGCCACCAGATACAGCTGTGCTCGCTGCTTTCGATCAAGACCGGCGGGTGCCCGGAAGACTGCGCGTACTGTCCGCAATCCGCGCGCTACCAGACGGGAGTCCAGGCCGACAAGCTGCTCTCGCTCGAGGAGGTGACCGCCTCGGCGCGCAGCGCGCGCGAGGCCGGGGCCACTCGCTTCTGCATGGGCGCGGCGTGGCGCGAGGTGAAGGACGGGCCGCAGTTTGACACTATCTTGGAGATGGTCCGCGCGGTGCGCGCGATGGGTATGGAGGCCTGCTGCACGCTGGGGATGCTCAGCGACGATCAGGCGCGCCGCCTCAAAGACGCCGGCCTGACCGCGTACAACCACAACCTCGATACCTCCGAGGATTTTTATCGCGAAATCATCACCACCCGTCGCTATCGGGACCGTCTGGACACGCTTGGCCGGGTCCGCCGGGCGGGCATTTTCGTCTGTTCGGGTGGGATCATCGGGATGGGGGAATCGATCGACGATCGTTGCGAGCTCCTGCTCACCCTCGCCAACCAGGAGACCCATCCGGAGTCGGTGCCGATCAACGCTCTGGTGCCGGTCGCCGGAACGCCGCTCGAGAACCAGGCGCCGATCGATCCGTTGGAGCTGGTGCGGATGATTGCGACGGCGCGAATCCTGATGCCGCGCGCGATGGTCCGCCTCTCGGCGGGGCGCCTCTCGATGAATCAGGAGGCGCAGTTGCTCTGCATGCTGGCCGGGGCGAACTCGATCTTCTTCGGCGACAAGCTGCTCACCACCGGCAACCCCGACTACCGCGAGGACATCTCCCTGCTCTCCCGGGCCGGCCTTCGGGCGCTGGAGCCAGGCGCGGCGCCGCAATGAAAGCGATGAACGTCGCGACGGCGAGGCTCGATCCTTCCGGTCACCCCACGGAGCGTTGGGCGGCCGAGGAGCTGAGGCGACTTTCGGAGCTCGGCTTGCGCCGGCAGCTGGAGCCGCTTCAGTCCGCGCAAGGCGCGGTGATTCGCATCGCGGGCAAGGAGCTGGTCAACTTCTCCTCCAACGACTACCTCGGGCTGGCAAGCGACGTTCGCCTGGCGCAGGCCGCGGTGGTGGGGCTGCGAGAGCGGGGCGTCGGCGCCGGCGCGTCGCGGCTGCTCGTCGGCGACAGCGACGCGCACCATTCTCTGGAGCAAAAGATCGCCGGCTGGATGAACAGCGAGTCGGCGCTGCTCTTCAACACCGGCTACGCCGCCGCCTCTGGAATTCTGCCCGCGCTCTGCGGCGCCGGCGACGCGATCTTCTCTGACGCGCTCAACCACGCCTCCTGGGTCGACGGGTGCAGACTCTCTCGAGCCACTACCGCGGTGTATCCCCACCTCGATCTGGCGGCGCTGGATCGTCTACTGCGCTCGACGCCGGGGCGGCGACGGTTGGTTTGCACCGAAGCCGTCTTCTCGATGGATGGCGATCGCGCGCCGCTGGCGGAGATGGTCGATCTGTGCCGACGCCACGGCGCGGCGCTGCTGGTGGACGAAGCACACGCGCTTGGGGTGCTGGGCGCCCACGGCGCCGGCCTGTGCGAGGAGCTCGGACTGAGCGGCGAGGTGGACCTTCGGGTGGGAACGTTGGGCAAGGCGCTGGGCGTATTCGGGGCCTTCGCGGCAACCTCTCGAGCGGTGACAGATCTGCTGGTGAACCGCGTCCGGCCGTTGATCTTCTCCACCTCGCTGCCACCGGCGATCTGCTCCGCCGCCGGTTGCGCGGTCGACATCGCGGCGGACGAGCAGCTGCTGCGGTCGCGACTCTGGCGCCACGTTCAGCGATTCTGCGATGGCCTGCGCTCGCTCGGGATTCCCGCCCGGCCCGACTCGGCAATCTTCCCGGTTCTGCTCGGCGAGCCTGACCAGGCGCTCCAGGCGGCACAGCGGCTGCGAAACCGAGGCATCCTCGCCAAGGCGATCCGCCCGCCCACCGTCCCGCCCGGCACCAGCCGCTTGCGATTTTCGCTCAGCGCCTCGCATCGGCCGGAGCACATCGATCTCGCCATCGGGACGCTCGCCGCGCTGGAGAAGTCGCTTGTCCGCTGAGAGCCACCGCCGCCTGCTCGAGCTGGACCGGCGCCATGTCTGGCATCCGTTCACCCAGATGCAGGCCTGGCCCGAGGACGAGCCGCTGATCATCGAGCGCGCCGAGGGCAATTATCTGATCGACGATCAGAGCAACCGCTATTTCGACGGCGTCTCCTCCCTCTGGGTCCTCCTTCACGGGCATCGAAAGCGCGCCATCGACGAAGCGGTGCGGGCACAGCTCGACAGGGTGGCCCACTCCACCTTGCTCGGGCTGGCGTCGGTCCCCTCCATCGAGCTTGCGGCCAAGCTGGCGGAGATCGCGCCGGCTGGGCTCACCCGCGTCTTCTACTCTGATTCGGGGTCCACTTCGGTGGAGATCGCGCTGAAGATGGCCTACCAGTATTGGCGGCAGCGCGGCCGGCCGGAGAAGCGGAAGCTCGTCGCCCTCGACGAGGCCTACCACGGCGACACGATTGGCTCGGTGTCCGTCGGCGGCATCCAGCTTTTCCACGACATCTTCCGAAGCCTCTTGTTCGACGTGGAACGCATCCCCACGCCGTACAGTTACCGGTGGCAAGGCGAAGGCGACTGCGGCCGCGCCTGTTTGAAAGCGGCGGAAGCATTGTTCGCGCGCGAAGGACGCGAGCTGGCGGCGCTGGT
>WNFG01004663.1_pt1 | contig 15224 bp, 17 predicted proteins | sample 5400431 | NCBI WGS metagenome assembly WNFG01 (sample SAMN13153346, study PRJNA577476) | soil metagenome | isolation source: 120 cm saprolite under Douglas fir tree site 2 hole 3 replicate 2 | place: USA:California | collected 2015-04-18 | reverse complement strand
CCCGACGCGGTGCACAGGACCGCGAGCCCCAGCAGCTGCGGCAGCCCGAACAGAATCGCCCCTGCCGCGCCGGGGAACCCGACGATTGCGAGCGTGTGGCCGGCGAAAGCCTCGCCGCGCAGGACCACAAAATAGCCGACGATCCCGGCCAGAACCGCCGCGGTCGTGCCCGCCAAAAAGGCGTTCTGCATGAACTGGTAGGAGAAGAGCTGGTTGAGGGCGTCAATCATGGGCGTGGTACGAGACCGCTTCGGGCTGCTGGCCGACGACGAACAGGCGTCCGTCGCTGGTGCGCAGGACCTCGATGTGGGCGTTGTAGAGCACGCTCAATTTCTCGCTCGTGATCACTTCCTCAGGCCGCCCGATCACAGCGCTCCCGCCCGCCATGTAGATCACCCGGTCGAGGTCGCCGAGGATCGGGTTGACGTCGTGGGCGACCATGATCACGGTGACAGCCTCGGTCCGGCAGATGTCGCGCGCCAACGCCGAGATCGCCTGCTGGTTGCCCAGGTCCAGGCTTTCCAGCGGCTCATCCAGGAGCAGCATCCGAGGGCGGCGCACCAGCGCGCGCGCGATCAGGATGCGCTGGAGCTCGCCACCGCTCAGCTCTCCCACCGGGCGCCCCGCATATGCGGTCGCGCCCACGACCTCGAGGACCTCGTCGAGTCGCTTGGCGATCTCTCGACCGCCCGGCGCGAACGGAAGCGGCACGCCCCAGCGGTTGCCATCGAGACCGAGGCGCACCAGGTCACGGGCGCGCAGTCGCAGGGATGAGTCGAAGCTGTGTCGCTGGGGGAGATAACCGAGCAAGCTCGCCGCCTCGTGGGGCGGGCGGCCGAACACCTGCAGGCTGCCGGCACTCAGCGGCAGGAGACCGAGGATGGTCTGGATCAGAGTCGACTTGCCGACGCCGTTCGGCCCCAGCACGGCGACATACTCACCGGTCTCGACCCGAAGGGTCACCCCCTTCCAGATCGATCGGCCGCCGCGACTGACGGCAGCGTCCTCCAGCTGCAGCGCCGCCGTCCCTATGGCGGCCTGCTGATCGGGCGCTTCGGCTTGCAACGTCCCTACTTTGCGCTCGCGAGCGCGTCGAGCAGCGCTTGTAGCTGCTTCGACTGCCAATCCTGAAAGGTGAGGTCGGCCGGGTCGAGCGTCTCGGTCACGGAGGTCACCGGGATGCCTTTCGCCCTCGCCTTGTCGACCAGCGCCTGCACGTCCGGCGTCGAGTTCTGGCTGTTGAAGACCAGGACCTTGATCTGCTTGCTCGCGATCTGGCTGTCCATGGACGCCTTGTCGGCGGCAGTGGGATCGGTTCCCTCGCTGATCGCCTTCAAGAATCCGGGCGGGCTGATCAGGTTGAGCCCGAGGTCAGGAGCGAGGTAGGCGAAGATGCTCTCGGTCGCGCCGACAGGCGTGCCGGAGTATTGCTGCTTGATCGCAGCGCGAAGATCGTCGTACTGCTTCAGGCCGGTCGTCACATAGGTGTCGTGCCGGCTTGTGAAGTAGCTGGTGTCGGCTGAATCGAGCCGCTGCAGCTGCGCAGTGATGGCGTCGATCACCTTGCGCACAAAGGTGGGGCTGTACCACATGTGCGGGTTACCTCCCTCGGCCACGCCATTGAGCTTGCCCACGTCGAGGAGCGCCCGCGAGTTGCTCGGATTGGCATCTATGAGCTTCTGCGCCCACGGGTCATAGCCGGCACCGTTCTCGATCACGAAGTCCGCGCCGGCGATGGCGCGTGCGTCAGAGGCCGTCGGTTCGTAGGCATGGGGGTCGGTCTGCGGGTTGGTGATGATGCTGCGGACGGTCGCGTGCGAGCCGGCCAGCTGGGTCGCGATGCTGCCCCAGAAATTCTCGGTCGCGACCACTCGCACGGCGGCAGAGTCGGAAGGTGTCGAGATTCCACAGGCAGTCGCAAGCGACGCGACGGCGCCCAGGACGGCCAGGGCAATCAGGGGCGACCCGCGTCCGAAAAGCATGTTCGCACCCGCCGATGTGGACACGGCCAGCAGCATACCAGTTGCGCATGTCGCATGCGCAAGGCCCTTGCGCTACAATGGGGGCATGCCCAGGCCCAGTCCGGTGCGCGACCGGGTTCGCGACCTCGTGTTGAGCGGCTCGCTACATGCGTGGACGATCGAGGAGCTGTTGGCGCGGGTGCGCAAGGACGTGGCGACCGCGGATTACTCGACGGTCTTTCGCGCCGTGTCGTACCTGGAAGAGAAGGACTTGATCCGCAGGGTCGACATCGGTGATGGGCGCGGCCGATACGAGACCGCGGACCGCCATCACGACCATGTGCAGTGCGAGCGTTGCGGACGGATCTCCGAGAGCGGCACGCGATGTCTCCTGGAGGACGCCGCCGAGAAGGTCAGCAAGGCCACCGGGTACACGATCCTCTCGCACCACCTGGTGTTCACCGGGCTCTGCCCGGAGTGCGCGGCGGCCTCTTAAATCCCGATTCGACACGTCTGGCGCCAAACGCGCCCTTGGAGATCGCCGGATGGGCGCCGTTGGCGTCAGAAGCGTCGAATTCGATCGGCTGTTGGCTCTAGCCCCAGACCGAATGAGCCACGCGTCCCACCAGCTCGAGCTTGCGCTTCTGTTGTTCGTGGCTGATCCGGTTGCCCTCGATGGTCGAAGCGAACCCACACTGCGGGCTGAGCGCCAATCGCTCGAGCGGGACGTAGCGCGAGGCCTCCGCGATCCGCTGCTTGAGATCGGTCTCGGTTTCGAGCTCCGGCTTCTTGGTCGTCACGAGGCCAAGCACGGCGACTCGATCTTCAGGTAAGTGCGCGAGCGGCTCGAAGCCTCCTGAGCGCCGGTCGTCGTACTCGAGCAGGAACCGGTTGAAGAGCGTCTTCTCGAAGATGCGCGAGATCGGCTCGTAGTCACCTTCGGCGTAGTACTTGCTCTGGTTGTTGCCGCGACACACGTGGAGCCCAAAAGTTACGCCAGGATGGCCCTGGATGATCGCGTTGTCGAGCTCGATGCAGCGGTCGATCAGCTCCTCGGGATCGCTCCCCCGCTGCCGGTACCCCTCGCGCATGGTGGGGTCGAGCAGGGCTCCGTACTGCGGCGCATCGATCTGGACGTACGTACAGCCGAGGCGAGCCAGCTCATCCACCTCACGCCGAGAGAGGTCGACCACGTCCGCGAGGTACTCGTCGCGGGTGGCATACGCGCCCTTCGACTTTTCCGGGTCATAGTAGGCGGCGGCCTGCTGGGCGCTGATCATCGTCACCTTGCCAGGACGGACCGTCTCCGACCGAAGAAACGTCCACTCTTCGCTGCACATGCTCCGCTTCCAGCGCAGGCGATTGACCACGACTGGACGCTTGAGGATCAGCTGCTCCCCGCTCTCGTCTCGGAATGGAATCGCCCAGCCGCCCTCACGGTCGAATCCCTCGAAGGCGTCGATGAGGTTGCCATAGAAGGCGTACCGACGGAGCTCGCCATCGGTGACCACATCGATTCCTGCATCTGCCTGCAGGTCGATCGCGGACCGCACCGCCGCATCCTCGACCGCTTTGAACTCCGCTTGGGTCATGTCGCCAGACTCCAGCCGCTTGCGGGCGCCGACCAGGTCAGGCGGTCGCAGGAGGCTGCCGACCACCTCGGCTCGCCAGGTTGGTAGCTGGGTCATCTCAATTCCTCCCGGTCAGAGGGCGAAGAACACCGTTTCGGATTCACCCGGTCAGAGGGCGAAGAACACCGTTTCGGATTCACCCTGCAGCCGGATGTCGAAACGCAGCACCGCCCCCTCGGACTGCGCGATCAGCGTATCGCGACGAGCCGGATCGACGAGGTTGAGAATGCGATCGGTGGCATTCGCAGCCACTTCGTCTGGAAAGTAAATGCGGGTCGCCAGGTGCCGGAGCAGGCCGCGGGCGAAGACCGTCACGTCCAGATGTGGCGCTTCGACACCGGCAGCCGGTTTCACGACGGTGAGTTGGAACGCGCCTTCGGTGTCCGTCCGGCACCGCGCAAACTGCTGGCCGGCCCACACTTCCACCAGCCCGTCCGGCACCGGTTCGCCGGCTCCGTCCAGCAGCCTGCCCTCGATCCTCGTCGCCTCCTGACCCGAGGCCGAGGCGTGGCCATCCTCGAACGGGAGGGCGTAACCGAAAAATGGACCGACCGTCTGAGAGGGCGTCGGTATCCGGTGCTCGCTCAACCTAAGGCTCTCGAGGCGTGGCGTTGCGACCACGCAGGGTGATGTCCCATCGGTACCCGAGGGCCCATACCGGTTCGGTGATGGCGAGGTCGAGCGCGGCCACCAGCAAATCGCGACCTCGCTGGTCGGGTATCGAATGGAGGATCGGATCGAAGAGCATCAACGGGTCACCCGGAAAATACATCTGGGTCACGAGCCTGCTTCCAAGCGATGGCCCGAACACCGAGAAATGAATGTGCGCGGGGCGCCACGCGTTCTCGTGGTTCCCCCATGGGTAAGCGCCGGGTTTGACAGTGACGAACCGGTACCTGCCCTCACTGTCGGTCAGGCAACGGCCGGCGCCGGTGAAGTTCGGGTCGAGCGGCGCCGGGTGATCGTCCATCGGGTCCACGTATCGGCCGGCGGCATTGGCCTGCCACACCTCCACCAGCGTGTGACGCACCGGGCGCCCGTCGCCGTCCATGACGCGGCCGCTGACGATGATCCGCTCGCCAAGCGGCCGTCCCTCATGCTGCAGCGTCAGGTCGGCGTCGCCTGGGAGCACCGGCACCCGTCCAAAGACGGGCCCAGGCAGTGCGTGGAACCATTCCGGCGGAAGCCTGACCAGCTCGCGTCCGGGGGCCCGCCGAACGGAGGCCCGGTAGGCCGGGTGGAGGTACGGGGGCTCGGAGTCACGGTGTGAATCAGACACCCTTGACGGGCATTATGGCTTGACTCAAACTCCAGATCGTCGGTACACGGAGCATTTGGTTTGCGTTGGCCTGAGCCCAGCTTGGGAAGGAGGAGTCAGGTGAGCAAGAGAAAGGGTTTGTCTGCCGCCATCACCAGGCGCGAGATGCTCAAAGGAACCGGCCTCGTACTCGGCGGCCTGGCGATGCCAGGCGTGCTCGAAGGCTGCCTCACCTCGTCTTCGTCCACGCCCAGCGGAACGATCAAGATCGGCTACGTCAGCCCGATCACCGGCGCGACCTCCGGTTTCGGCGAGCCCGATCCCTACGTGATCGGGCTGGCTCGGAAGGCTTTCTCGAGCGGCCTTTCGATCGGGGGCACGAGCTACTCGGTCGAGATCATCTCCCGCGACAGCCAGTCGACCCCTTCGGTCAGCGCCACGGTCGCGAACGATCTCATCGCGGGCCAGAAGGTGGACCTGATGCTCGCCACCTCCACGCCTGAGACCGTCAACCCGGTCTCGGACGCAGCCGAAGCAGCCGGCGTGCCCTGCATCTCCACGGTCGTGCCCTGGGAGGCGTGGTACCTCGGCCGCGGCGGGCAGATCGGAAAGCCGTCGCCCTTCAAGTACACGTATCACTACTGCTTCGGTGTGGAGCAGTTCTTCCTCGCCTACACACACCTCTGGCCCCAGGTGCCAACCAACAAGAAGGTCGGCGTGATGTACCCGAACGATGCGGACGGCAACGCCATTCGCGCGGTGCTCGAGCCTCTGCTCAAGGGCGCCGGCTACACGATCGTCGATCCGGGCCCGTACGAGGATGGGACCAACGACTACTCGGCACAGATCGCGACATTCAAACGAGAGGACTGCCAGATCTTCAACACCTTCCCAATCCCACCCGACTTCGCCACGTTCTGGAACCAGGCCAAGCAGCAGGGCTACACGTCCCACGTCAAAATCGGACAGATCGCAAAGACCGGCCTCTTCCCATCGCAGGTCTCTTCTCTCGGCGCCATCGGCAACGGCCTGGCGTCAGGCGTGTACTGGGCCCCGACCTGGCCCTACAAGTCCACCCTCACCGGCGTCACCTGCAAGCAGCTGGGCGACGGATACGAGGCGGCTTCAGGCAAGCAGTGGAACCAGCAGCTGGGCGCGAGCCTTTCCCTGTTTGACGTCGCGGCGGCGGTGCTCAAGGCCAGCGGCGACCCCAAGAACAAAGCCAAGGTCGCGGACGCCATGAAGACGCTGTCGGTCGACACCATAGTCGGCCGCCTCGATTGGTCGAAGGGCGCCTCTTTAGCCGGCGTTACGATCGGCAACGTCGTGTCGACGCCGATCATCGGCGGCCAGTGGAAGTCGGGCGTGTCGAAGTGGCCGATCGATTTCGTGATCTGCGAGAACTCCTCCGACCCCAACGTGCCGATCGCGGGCACCCTGCAGCCCTATCAGGGGTAATCAAGGGTGGAGGCCGGACCGGCGACGGTTCTGGCCGCGGTCGGCATTCAGAAGCGATTCGGCGCGCTCGCGGTCCTCGACGGTGTCAGCCTCGCCCTAGCCCAGGGCGAGGCGGTCGGCATCGTGGGTCCGAACGGCGCCGGCAAGACGACGCTGCTGAACGTGCTCGCCGGCTCTCTCCGCCCGGAAGCCGGCAGTGTCGTATTTCGCGGTCGCGACATCACGGCCAAAGACGCCGCCGACCGCTGCCAGCTCGGCATCGCCCGTACGCACCAGGTGCCGCGGCCGTTCGCCGGCATGACCGTGTTCGAGAACGTTTTCGTGGGTGCCACCGCGGGCGGCGGCCGCAGCGGTCCGGCGGCTTACGACGTGTCCCTCGAAGTGCTCGACCAGTGCGCGCTGACCCGTCTCGCCAACCGGCGAGCCGAGGATCTCGGGCTCCTGCAGCGCAAGCGCCTCGAGCTCGCCAGGGCGCTTGCGGTCGGCCCGGCCGTCCTGCTCCTCGACGAGATCGGTGGAGGTTTGACGGACGCGGAGTCTGCAGCCCTGGTCGAGACGATCGCGAGCTTGCGCGATCGGGGCATCGCCGTGCTGTGGATCGAGCACATCGTCCACGTGCTGATGCAGGTCGTGACGAGGTTGGTGTGCATGGACGCCGGGCGCATCATCGCGGAGGGCGCGCCGGAAGCCGTCGTCGCGCAAGCGGCCGTCATCGACGCTTACCTGGGCACCCGCGCGTGACGCTGCTGAAGGTCGACGGGCTCGACTGCCGATACGGACTGCTCCAGGCGGTGCGCGAGGTCTCATTCGAGGTCGCCCAGGGCGAGATCGTCGCCTTGATCGGCGCCAACGGCGCGGGCAAGACCACGCTGTTGCGAGCCATCGCCGGAGCGCACCGGCCGCACGCGGGGAGCGTGACGTTCGACGGCAACGATGTGACGCGCGTTCCCGCACACCAGCGCGTGGCGCGAGGAATCGCCCTGGTGCCTGAGGGCCGGCGCCTGTTTCCAACCCTGACCGTCGAAGAAAACCTTCGTGTCGCCGCGTCGGGGAACCGGCGCGGCCGCTGGAACGTGCAAGCCGTGCTGGACGCTTTTCCGCTGGTTCAAGCCAGACGCCACATGCCCGCGGCGACGCTGTCGGGTGGCGAGCAGCAGGCGGTCGCCATCGGACGAGCCCTGATGAGCAACCCGCGCCTTCTGCTCCTGGATGAAGTTTCTCTCGGACTTGCCCCGGTGGTGGTCGACGCGGTCTACAAGTCCCTGGCCAGTGTGATCAGCGAGGGCGCGACCGTGGTGCTGGTCGAGCAGGACCTGACGCGCGCTTTGCGAGTGGCCGGCCGCGTCATCTGTCTGCTCGAGGGACGCGTGGTCCTCGAGGGCGAGGCGCGATCGTTGGACCGCGACCGCGTGGTGAACGCCTACTTCGGGCTGCGCTCACATTCGGCGCGAGGAGAACCGCGGTGACGCTGATCAACGCGATCGTGCAAGGGATCTTCCTGGGCGCTTTCTACGCAGTGCTCGCGTGCGGGCTTTCGATCATGTTCGGGGTGATGCGAATCATCAACCTCGCTCACGGCGATATCGCTGTCTTCGGGGCATACGTGGCCTTCGTCGTCGTCGAGCACACCGGTGCCTCCGCCTTCGTCGCCTTCGCCGTGGCCCTGCCGCTGATGCTGGTGCTCGGCTACGTCCTCCAGCTCACCGTTCTCGAACGCAGCCTCAAGGCGGGCGTGCTGACACCTCTGCTCGCGACCTTCGGGCTGTCGATCGTCATCCAGAACCTCTTGCTGATCGCGTTCTCTCCTGACGTTCGTTCGCTGGGCCCGGCCGCGGGCATGCTCACGACAGCGAGCTGGCACGCGACGAGCGAATTGTCGTTCTCGGCGCTGGGCGTGGTGGTGCTCGCGGTCGCAATCGTCGTATTCGGGGCGCTGCAGCTCTTTTTGTCCCGCACCCGCGCCGGATGGGCGATGCGGGCGACAGCCGAGGACGCTGACGCTGCGGAGCTCGTCGGCATCGACTCCCGCTCGGTCTATGCGCGCGCCACCGCGATCGCGGTGGCCATCGCCGCGCTGGGTGGGTTGTTCCTCGCCATCCGCTCGGTGTTCGACCCCATCAGCGGCCCGACGCAGCTCATCTTCGCGTTTGAAGCGGTGGTGATCGGCGGGATGGGTTCGCTCTGGGGCACCCTGCTGGGAGGGATCGCCCTCGGACTGGCACAAACCCTGGGCGCCGAGATCCAACCGCAGTTCGCGGTCCTGGCCGGCCATCTTCTCTTCCTGGCCGTCCTCATCGTTCGATTTGGCGGCGCCCGTCTGACGTTGAGGGTCGCGCGGTGAAGGTCGCGCGGTGGACCCGCACCTCGAAGGTGTTCACCGGCGGCTCGGCCGTGGTCGCTCTCGCCCTCGCCTCCGTGCCGCTGATCTTCGACCCCGATGTGGTCCAGAAGCTGACCAACCTCTTGATCCTGGTCATCCTCGCCACGATGTGGAACGCGCTCGCGGGGTACGGGGGTCTGGTGTCGGTCGGACAGCAGGCGTTCATCGGCATCGGCGCCTACGGCACCGTGTTTCTGGCGGGCTTGGGGATATCGCCCTACGTCGCAATGCTGCTTGCGATGGTGGTGGCCGGCGCCTTGTCGGTGCCGATCTCGCTCTTCGCGCTGCGCCTTCGCGCCGCCCAGTTTGCGATCGGGATGTGGGTGATCGCCGAGGTGATCTCGATCCTGGTCAGGCTCGACAAGAATCTCGGCGCCGGCACTGGCATCTCGCTCATCCAGATGAACCAGTACGACCCGAATTACCGCCAGGCGTACACGTTCTGGATGGCCTTGGCCTTCGCCGTCCTCTTCCTTGCCGCCCTCTTCTTTCTCTTGCGATCACCCCTGGGCGCATCGCTGCAGGCGATCCGAGATGACGAGGATGCCGCCCGCTCCCTCGGCGTCCGCGTCGCGTCGCGCAAGCGGCTCCTGTTCGTCCTGGCGGGATTCGGCTGCGGGGCAGCCGGCGTGCTCGTGGTCGCGAACACGCTTTTCATCGAGCCTGGCTCGGTCTTCAGCGTGCAGTGGAGCGCCTACATGATCTTCATGGTCCTGGTCGGCGGGCTCGGCACTTTCGAAGGCCCGATCCTCGGTGCGATCCTCCTCTTCGCCATCCAGACGACATTCACTCAGGGCGGCCCCTGGTACCTGGTCGGGCTTGGCGCCACAGCCGCCCTGTTCGCCCTGGTTTTGCCCCGTGGGTTGTGGGGTGTGATCGAAGGTCGCCTCGGCCTCCGCCTGATGCCTGTCGGCTATCGGGTCGTGTCGTCGGACCAAAAGGCGGAGGTCGGCACATGACCGGCGATGGTCCGGCCGAAGACCTCATGCGTCACCCAGGCCACCTGCTGCGCCGGGCCCTCCAGGCGATGAACCTCTTGTGGGGCCACGAGGTTTCCCGCGTCATCACCTCGCCGCAGTTCGCGGCCCTGAACGCTCTTTACGGTGAACCCGCCCTCGACCAGCGCACCCTCGGCGAGCGCATCTCGCTCGACCGCTCGACCATGACTGAGGTCGTGGCCAGGCTCAGCGCTCGGGGGCTCATCAAGACCGCACGCGATTCGAACGACGGCCGGCGAAAGACGATTCGGCTCACTCCCAAAGGCGTGGCCATGTTGCAGCACCTGATCCCGCGGACACACCAGATGACCCGCAGGCTTGTCGGCGCGCTCGACGCAAAGGAGCAGGCGGAGCTTCTGCGCCTGTTGACGACCGTCGTCAGCTCAAACGAGCGCCGGAGAGCGCCGTCGCCACGTCGTTGACGCGCGCATTCCGCGCGTTTGGCGTCAGCGGCACCTTTCAAGAGGCTTGGGTTCAAGGAGTCGTCGCAACACCTACCCGATAAGGAGGCGTTGCATGCGGTTGCCGAAACGTCAGGAGAGAGCTCGATTCTGGGAGCTGATCCGGGCCGGCGCCGTCCGGGCCGAGGCGGCGGTCGCAGCCGGCGTCCCAGTTCGGACCGGAAAGCGTTGGTTCGTTCAGGCTGGCGGGGTGCCTCCACCCAACGTCCCCCAAACGTCGAGCCGCAGGTACCTGTCATTCAGCGAGCGAGAGGAGATCTTCGCGGGGGTTGAGCGAGGCGACTCGATTCGGCAGATAGCCAAGCGTCTGGGTCGAGCGCCCTCGACCGTGCTCCGAGAGCTGCGGCCGAACATGCGCCATCAGCTGTATCGGAGTCGGTCACGACTCCGGGCTAATCCGGACGGCAAGCGCCGAACCCTGCCCTGGAACTATCGACCTAGTTGGGCTCAAGAGCGAGCCAAGCGACTGGCGTCTCGACCCAAGACCGCCAAGCTGGCGGAGAACGCTGTGCTGCGCGATCTCGTACAGGCCAAGCTAGTGAAGAAGTTGAGCCCGGAGCAGATCTCTCGTCAGCTGCGCAAGAAGTTTCCAAACAATGCTGAGATGCAGGTGTCACACGAGACCATCTACCAGTCGATCTACGTCCAAGGACGAGGCGCGTTGCGCCGCGAACTGGCGGTTTGCCTGCGCACCGGCAGGGCGCTGCGGAGGCCACATCGCAAGGGCCAGGAACGCCGCGGCCGAATCCCGAACATGATCAATATCAGCGAGCGTCCGGCTGAGGTCGAGGACCGGGCTGTCCCTGGCCACTGGGAGGGCGACCTCATCATCGGCAAGCACGGGCGCTCCGCCATCGGGACCTTGGTCGAGCGGAAGACTCGCTACCTCATCCTGTTGCACCTGCCCAATGGGCAGAATGCCGAGGAGGTCGAGAAGGCCATGGTCGCAGCCACCAAGCGACTGCCCGAGACGCTCTGGAAGTCACTGACCTGGGACCAGGGCTCGGAGATGAGGAATCACGCCAAGATCAGTGTCGCCACCGACCTCGAGATCTATTTCTGTGACCCTGCCAAGCCCTGGCAGCGTGGCTCCAACGAGAACACGAACGGACTTCTGCGCCAGTACTTCCCTAAGGGCACCGACCTGTCAGTACACAGCGCCGAACACCTTGAGTTCGTGGCCGCCGAAATGAATGAACGGCCTCGCAAGACTCTCGACTGGGACGAGCCCCGTGAGGTCCTCGCCCAGCTACTCTCAGAGTCGTCCCGTCAGCCTGCTGTTGCATCGACCGATTGAATTCACCAGGTCCCGATGCACGCGTTTGGCGTCAGCGGCGCGTTATTTACTCCCCTACCCGGACGATGCGTTTCGATTTGAGGTCGGAGCGTGGGAGAGTCCCGGTGGGGACGACCCTGCATCCGAGGCGCACGCCCAGGGCCTGCCGGAGGTCGGCCTCGAGCCGCTCGGTCGGGTCCTGGCCGGCGACCTCCACCAGCAGCGACACCTCGTCCAGCTCGTGCACGCGCCGATGCTCGATCACGAACTCGGTGACCTCGGGATGGCCGCGGACGATGTCCTCGACCTGAGACGGGTAGAGGTTCACGCCGCGCACGGTGAACATGTCGTCGACGCGTCCCCGAATGCCCCCGACGAGCTTGAGGAACGGGCTGCCGCATGAGCACGGTTCGCGCGAGACCCGGACCCTGTCGCCGGTCCGATAGCGCACCAACGGCATGCCCCAGCGACCAAGGTTCGTGGCGACCAGCTCGCCTTCAATGGCGGGCCGCCCAGCGCTGTCGACCACTTCGAAGATGAACTCCGACTCGATCGCGTGGATGCCATCACGCTGCGAGCAGCTGAAGCCGGTCGGGCCGAGCTCGGTCATGCCGGTATGGTCGAAACACGTCGCGGAGTAGGCCGACTCGATGGCTGCGCGAGTCGAGGGGATGCTCGCGCCCGGCTCGCCCGCGTGGAGCGTGACTCGAATCTCGGACGACTCCAGCTGGATCCCGAGACCGCGCGCGACGGCGGCGAGCCTCAACGCGTAGGTCGGGGTGGACATGAGGACGGTCGCGCGGAGGTCGAGCATCGTGCGGACGCGCTGCTCGCTGGTCATCGCTCCGCCCGAGATGGCGAGTGCGCCCAGCCGCTCGGCTCCATCGAATGCGGACCAGAAGCCGATGAAGGGCCCGAAGGAGAACGCGAAGAATACGCGGTCGCCGGCGCCGACGCCGGCGGCCGGGTAGACGTGCTCGGACCAGATCCGCACCCACCAGTCCCACGATTCGGCAGTGTCCAGCCATCGCAGCGGATGATCGCCGCTCGACCCTGAGGTCTGATGCAGGCGGACGTAGCGGTCCAACGGGAAAGTCAGATTGGTCCCGTACGGTGGCTGCGAGGCCTGATCGGCCAGCAGCTCGGCCTTGGTCGTCAGTGGCAGGCGCTCGAAGTCGCCCCAGCTTCGGACTTCGCCTAGCCGCGATCGCCAGAAAGCGTTCGACTTGAGCACCTCGGCGAGCCCAGCCCGCAGCTTCCGAAGGTGCAGGTCGCGGAACTCGTCTGGATCAGTCTTTGGGCGCGCGGCCGCCGATCTCAACGGCCCCATGTTAGTCGGGAATCGTCAGTGCACTGAACGTGCGCTGGCTCAGATCCGCCTGGACGCAGAGCCTCGTCTGCCTCTCGCGCCGATGGCGCCTAGAAAAGGAGAGCCGGCGCCGAGCAGAAACCCGAAGTCATACCAGTTTCCGGTTCGGGCCAGGTTGTAAAGCGGAAAGCCACTCCAGCCGCCCAACGCATGGACGATCAGCACGATCCAGGCCGTCAGGCCATTCCAGAAGCCCCAAAGAAGGTCTTGCCACCACACGATGTTTCCAGACGATGTTACTCGACTGATTTGGGTTGGCCCGAGGTGGATTCGGCGATTACCCTCTTAGCACATGAACATCCTCGCGATCGATGTGGGCGGCACCCACGTCAAGGTGCTGGCGTCCGGCCGCAGGAAGCCGCTGGAGATTCCATCCGGTCCGAAGATGACCGCCAAGGAGATGGTGCGACAGGTTCGGCAGGGGACGACCGGGTGGCGTTACTCCTTTGTGTCGATCGGCTATCCCGGCCCGGTGCTGCACGGCAAGCCGGTGAGCGAACCGCCCAATCTGGGGGGCGGATGGGTCGGGTTCGACTTCGCGAAAGCGTTTGGCTACCCCGTGCGCCTGATCAATGACGCCGCCATGCAAGCGCTGGGCAGCTACAAAGGCGGCCGCATGCTCTTCCTCGGGCTGGGCACAGGGCTGGGGTCCGCGCTGATCGTCGACGGCGTGCTCGCACCGATGGAACTGGCGCACCTGCCGTACAAGGACGGACAGACGTACGAGGACCGGGTCGGGAACGCGGCCCTGAAACGATTCGGCAAGAAGAAGTGGCGCCGAAACGTGACCGACGTCGTGACGCGACTGCGAGCCGCGCTGGAAGCCGACGACGTTGTCGTCGGCGGTGGCAACGCGAAACTGCTGCAGTCACTGCCGAAGGGCGTCAGGCTTGGCTCCAACGCAAATGCGTTTCTTGGCGGCTATCGGCTCTGGAAGGATCACGCCAGAGGGTCACTCAAACGCCTTGGGGTTGCCTAAGAGGCTCACGCAAAGTCGTACTGGAGCGAGTATGGACACAGTCAGGTCAAAGGACGGCACCACGATCGCGTTCGACAAGGAAGGGAAAGGCCCGGCCCTGATCTTCGTGGACGGAGCCTTGAGCACACGTTCGGGCAAGGCGGATCTCGCGGGCCTTCTGTCGCAGCACTTCACCGTCTACCGCTACGACCGCCGAGGCCGAGGGGACAGCGGGGACACAAAGCCCTACGCGGTGGAGCGGGAGATCGAAGACATCGATGCGATCATCGAACAAGCAGGAGGATCCGCCTCTCTATACGGCCACTCGTCCGGGGGGTGTCTGGCGCTCGACGCAAGCGTCAAGCTCGACGGCAAAGTCAAGAAGCTCGCCATGTACGAAGCGCCCTACAACGACGATCCCGCCGTTCAGAAAGCGTGGGGCGAGTACCTCAAGAACCTGAACGAAGCCCTCGCATCCGATCGCCGAGGTGACGCGGTGGCATTGTTCATGGCCCTGGTCGACATGCCCGCGGCCCAGATTGAGGAAATGCGCCACGCACCGTTCTGGGCCGGGATGGAGGCCATCGCCCCGACCCTTGCCTATGACCACGCGGGCGTCATGGGGGACCAGACGATTCCGACCGAACGCGCTGCGCGCGTCCATGTGCCGACTCTGGTGATGAGCGGCAGCAACGGTGCTCCGTTCATGTTGGAGACGGCGAAGACTCTGACCAGGGTGATCCCTGGCGCGAAGTTGAGCATCCTGGACGGCCAGGCCCACGACGTTCATGCAGATGTGCTCGCACCGGTCCTGGCGGAATTCTTTGCTTAGGGGCAGCCGTGACCAAGGCTCGCTTCGACGGACTGCCGGCGTCCAGCCGTTTGGTGTGGCGAATACCGACGTGCTGGACGCCGCTTGCCGGCTATGCGCCGCCTGACTAAGCTCCCTCCTGCACCTCGATCAGCTCATCCGCCACCAGCCCGTGGGCTTCACGATGCACAGCGTTGGCGGCTTCCTTGTTTGGGGCCTCGACCAGACAGAAGGCTTTGCCAGAAGCCGCATCGAACCAGTACTTGTGGTACGTGACTCCGTGCTTCTTCTGAACCTTCACATCTTGTTCGTGTGCACCCCTGATCGCCTCAGCAGTCAGGCCATCGATCTTGTGATGAATATCCATATACAGCGGCATCGCGAACCTCCTCACTAAAAGTCAAATTTGGGGCCGACGGGTCATTGTGAGCAGCGAGCCCCGCAAACCGCTGTCACTGGATTGAGCCTGGCTACGGCGAAGTGGCGGCGGAATCCGACGTTTGGTCGAGTTACCGAGGCGTCACCGAGATCACGCGCGATTTGCTTGTTCGCGAGGAAGGCGACCACGGTGGGCGCGCTCCTCAGCGTTGGCCAGCAGGTTGCGGAATCCACGCCCCGCCATGAATGGGATCCCGAATCGCCAGGTCATGGTCCTGACCACGG
>WNFG01005116.1_pt1 | contig 15230 bp, 11 predicted proteins | sample 5400431 | NCBI WGS metagenome assembly WNFG01 (sample SAMN13153346, study PRJNA577476) | soil metagenome | isolation source: 120 cm saprolite under Douglas fir tree site 2 hole 3 replicate 2 | place: USA:California | collected 2015-04-18 | reverse complement strand
CAGGGCCGCGTGGACGACGTCATCAACGTCGCCGGACACCGCCTGAGCACCATGGAGGTCGAGTCTTCGCTGGTGCGACACAAAGCGGTCGCCGAAGCGGCGGTCGTGGGCGCTCCCCACGAACTCAAAGGCCAGGCCATCCACGCCTTCGTTACGCTGAAGGCCAGCGAAAAGGAAAGCGAAGCGCTCTACGACAACCTGCGCGAGTGGGTCGCCCAGGAAATCGGAGCTTTGGCGCGTCCGGAGAAAATCATCTTCGTGGCCGCCCTGCCCAAGACCCGCAGCGGCAAGATCATGCGCAGGCTGCTGCGGGAAATCGTGACCACCAAATCCGTGGCCGGCGATACCTCGACGCTGGAAGATTACAACGTCATCCTGGCATTGAGCGCGCAGGGTAAAGAGGAAGAGGAGATACTGGGCGAGAAAAAATAAAAGCAAAGGCTTCACCACGGAGAAAACGGAGCCACGGAGAAAAACAAAAGTTTGTTTTTGATTTGCTTTTCCTGGTGGCTCAACGGAGCCACGGAGAAAAACAAAAGTTTGTTTTTGATTTGCTTTTCCTGGTGGCTCCGTTATGCTCTCCGAATCGGTCGCGAACGAAAGATGGAAATGAAAGTGAACGGTGAAGCCCATGCCACTCAGCCCTGCTGACCAGAAGCTGCTGCAGATCGTTACCGCCGCGCCCCCCGCCACCATCGACCAGGCCATCGTGATCATGCAGAGCATCGACGATCTGCTGCCGGGCAGCGACGGGCTCAAATGGTTCAATCTGCTCTACCTGTTTGTGACAAAACAGGTGCGTGACCTTCCGGGAAACGTCTCGTTTGAAGACCCGCAATGGCTCACACGGCTGGACGTGGTCTTTGTGAACTTTTACTTTCGGGCGCTTGCCGATTTCCTGAACGGCTCCGCTGACGCGCCGTCTTCCTGGAACGCGCTGCTCGAAGCCCGCGACCGCACCGGCGTGGACCGCATTCAGTTTGCCCTGGCGGGCATGAACGCTCACATCAATCACGATCTGGCCCTCGCCCTGCTGCAGACCGACGACGAGCTCCATCTTCAGCCGGCCAAAGACAGTCCCGAACACCGGGACTATGAAGTGATCAACACCCTGCTCGAAGCCGTGCTGCCCAAAGCGCTGGAGTTTCTGGCTACCGGCATTCTGGGTGAACTGGCCCAGGATACAGGCAAAATCGGTCAGCTTCTGGCCATCTGGAATGTGAGCGTGGCGCGCGATCTCGCATGGGATTTCGCCGATCATCTGCGCAATCTCGACGGACCCTTCCGCCAAATCGCTCTCGATGCCCAGGACAAGACCACGGGCACGCTCGGGCGGGTGTTGCTGCTGCCTTTGCAGCCCGTGCCATGAGACACCAAAAAGCAAAACCTGAAATACGGAGAGACCAGAGGATAAGAATCTGAGGAAACGGAGGAATTCCTGAAGGGGTTCCGGGCAAATCGGAAATCATCGCCATCCCGCAAAGATTTCAACGCAACGACATCGTTATTTCAGGATTTCCTCCGTTCCCCCTGATTTTCCCCTCCGTTCCCTCCGTGTTTCAGGTTTTCTGGTTTTGCTTTTGATCCGCAATCCAATCTATAGCACTTAGTGTTATACTAACAAAGAGCAGCAGCCATGGCGTTTCCCTGTGAGGCCGGGTGCGAATATTTAAGAACAAGGCTTTTGTGCGTTTTGCGCACAAGGCCGGTATCGAGGACCAAGTGTTGTGTAACGCGATCCGCGCTGCAGAGCGGGGGCTGATTGCCGCTGACCTTGGTGGTGGCGTGATCAAACAGAGAATCGCCCGCCCTGGCCAGGGGAAGTCGGGCGGATTTCGGACATTGATCGTCTTCAAGGCAGGCACCCGGGCCTTTTTTATTCACGGCTTCGCCAAGAATGAAAAAGACAACATTGGCAGAAACGAACTGGCAACCCTCAAAAAACTCGCAGCCGAATTGCTTGCCTATGACGATAAAGCGATTTCGAGGGCCATCTCGACCGGTGTGCTGACGGAGGTAAAGAGAGATGCGCAAACAATACACTAGCTCGCTGATGGCTTCAGTCCATGAGACTGCCGAAGGGCTTCATTCCGCAGGCATCATGGACAAAAGGACGATGCGTGAATTCGATGCCCTCTGCCTTACGCCCGTGCGTCCACTCAAACCGAGAGAAATTCGGGAACTTCGTCTGCGCGAAGGGGCCAGCCAGGCCGTATTCGCCCGCTATCTCAACGTAACGACCGGTCTCGTCAGCCAGTGGGAGCGAGGGGAAAAGTGTCCCCGGGGAGCTTCTCTCAAACTCCTCTCATTGATCGCGAAGAACGGACTTGAGGCCGTCGCGTGAGGGGATTACGATAGCCACAAAAAACCAAAAGCAAATCCAGAAAACCTGAAACACGGAGGGAACGGAGGAAAAACCGGAGGAAAGATCTGAGGAAATCAGGGGGTTGTGAGGCGCGCTCAACAGCACGGCCAACCCTTCATAAGCGCGATACAGCCAGCCGCGCCTCACAACCCTGATTTCCCTCAGATTTTCCCTCTGGTTTTTCCTCCGTTCCCTCCGTGTTTCAGGCTTTCTGGTTTTGGTTTTGGTCTTACGAGTACGCCTCATCCAAAAGCTCCACCACGTGCTTCACCTGCATATCCATACCGCGCATCTTCACGCCCGCGCGCAGCTGGATCATGCAGCCCACGTTGCCGGTGGCGATCATCGCCGCCGTCACTGAGCCGATGTCATCCATCTTGCCTTCCAGTATCTTCATGGATATCTCGGTCTGGGTCACGTTGTAGACACCCGCGCTGCCGCAGCATTGTTCGGAGTGAGGGATTTCCACCAGCTCGCAGCCGATGGCCCGGAGCAGTTCCCGGGGAGGATTCTTGATTTTCTGCGCATGCGCGAGATGGCAGGCGTCCTGATAAATAACCTTGCCCGTAATCTTCTTTAGCGGAGTTCTCAGACCCACCTGGGCCAGATACTCCGAGATGTCGCGGACTTTGGCGACAAACTGATCGGCCCTGGTTTTGTACGCCGTATCGTGTTCCAGAAGATCGTTGTATTCCTTGAGGTTCGACCCGCAGCCGGCGGCGTTGGTTACGATCGCGTCGTAATCGGCGGCCAGGAAGATGTCGATGTTTTTGCGCGCCATGATTCTCGCATCGTCGCGAAACCCCGCGTGCGCGTCGAGCGCTCCGCAGCAGCCCTGGCCCGCCGGGATCACGACTTCGATTCCGTTGCGGGTGAGCACATTCACCGTGGCAGTGTTGAGGTGCGAGAAGGCGACGTTGTTGATGCATCCGGCGAGAAAGGCCACTCTTCCCCGGCGTTCACCCACCGCCGGAAAGGTTTTGCCGATTTCCGGGAAGAAGAATTTGGAATCGATCTGCGGCGACAGGCGGTCCAGATCGGCCATGCCCATGAGCCTGAGAATACCGCTCTTGCGAATCACCGTTTGCATTCCCGAGCGCTGGTAGAAGCGCACCAGCTTCGCGAGGAACTGCAGCATTCCCAGCTTGTGCAGAACTTTACCGTAGAAAAATTTTCGGACTGTGCGCGCCACGAAAGGACGCTGATAGTTGTTTTCAATCTGCGCGCGCGCTCGCTCTACGATTTTGCCGTACTGGACGCCCGAGGGGCAGGCGGTCTCGCAGGCCAGGCATCCCAGGCAGCGGTCGATGTGCGTGGTGTAAGTCTCGTTGATCTCCGCCTGGCCGTCGTGGACGCGCATCATCTGGTAGATGCGTCCGCGGGGCGAATCCATCTCCATGCCCAGCGTGCGGTAGGTGGGGCAGTAGTTGAGACACAGGCCGCAGTGGACGCACCGCGACAGCAGATCGTATCCCGGCTGGTCCTGGTTCTGCTCCTGGTCTTTCGCCGAGCCAATCGTTGTGAGCTGATCAGACAATGAATTTGCCCCTGTTCAGAATGTTCTTCGGGTCGAGCGCCTGCTTCACCGCCTTCATCAACCGCAGATCGGTCGGCGTGGTGCCCCACACATCGAAATGTTTTTTCGCTTCCTTCGGACACTGCGCGACCACCGCCGACGATCCCGGCGCGAGCAGCCCGCGCAAATCCGAAGCACAGCTCGCATACTGCATGGCTGAAGGCGGGTCCACCGACAACGGCAGCAACCCCAGAATCATATTGCCGCCGGGGACGCGCCCGAGCGCCGCGGCGATGAAGTTGAAATCCGGCGCGGCACCACCATGGCGTTGCGATGGCGCTGCACCAGGCTGCTCTCGAACTGCCGCACCCATCCCCAGAACCGCTCTTCGTCCGGGCCTTCCAGTTCACGTGTGGCCGCCGAGCCCAGTTCCCGCCCGCAGCGGGCGAGAATGGTATCACTGCCGGAAACGCGCACCGCCACCTGCCATTCTGTCGCGGGTTTGACCGGTGCAGGTTGAAGATCATCCGGATCGCGCACCACCGGCGGATCGCAAAGATACTCCTGGGCCACCGGAGAAATAATCTCCAGACACATCGGCCACATGGGAGAGCGCAGAACGACGCCGGCAAACTTGTGCGCTTCGGCGCCGGAAGCGAAGGGGCAGAGCCAGGTCTGTGTCCGGCGGGGCTTCGGAAAGACCTTGAAGTTCGCGCCGGTGATGACCGCGAGCGAGCCATGGCTGCCGATCATGAGTTTCATCATGTCGTAACCAGCGACGTTTTTCACCACGCGTCCGCCGCCCTTGCCCATCTTGCCTTCGGCCAGAACAAACTGCACGCCGATACAGAAATCCCTTGGGCCTCCGGCACCGGCCTTCAACGGTCCGGCCGCGGCGGTGGCCAGCAGGCCGCCAATGGTGGCGGATTCCATATTGGGCGGGTCCCAGGGAATCCATTGCTGGTGTTCGCCCAGCGCCCGCTGCATCTCGCCCAGGCGGATGCCCGCGCCGACGCCGATGGTCAGATCGCCGGGATCGTAATGTTTGATGTCGTTCAGGCGCGTGGTTTGCAGCAGCACGTCCACGCGCTCGGGAATGCCGCCCATCTGCATCTGCGTCATTCCGCCCGCGGGGGCCACGGCCAGGTCGCGGTCGTGCGCAATCCGCAGCACGGCCGCGATCTCTTCGGCGGAGCCGGGCGTAACCGTCATCGCGGGCGTTACACCGCTGATGTCTGTATCCATGGACGCCGGGCCGACATTGACCGCGCCAACAATAGAGGCAAATTCCTGCTGCAGCGTCTCTGATGCGGTGGCAGCGCTCATACAGGAACTCCCGGAGCGGGCTCGACCACCGCTTTCGGCAGCGGCCCGGTAATCTCGCGGCACATGCGAGTTTCCGGAATCATTTTGTGCGGGTTCAGCAGCGAGTCGGGGTTGCAGACATTGCGCAGCCGCACCATGATTTCCAGATCGTCTTCGGTGAACATATAGGGCATAAGGTTCATCTTCTCGCTGCCCACGCCGTGCTCGCCGGTGATGGAGCCGCCGAGGCCGAGGCAGAAGCTCATGATCTCCTTGCCCACCTTGCGGCTGTTTTCCGTCTGCACCGGGTCGCGTCCATCAAACAGAATCAAAGGATGAAGGTTGCCGTCGCCGGCATGGAAGACGTTGCCGATCTGCAGGCCGTACTTCTTTCCGATGCGGTCGATCTCCGCCAGCGTGACCGGGACCTTGGTGCGGGGAATGACAGCATCCTGCGTGTAATAGGAGGTGGAAATGCGTCCGATGGCGCCGAAGGCGGTCTTGCGGCCCAGCCACAGCGCCTGTCGCTGCGCCTCATCCCTGGCGCGGCGAACTTCCCGCGCGTTCTGCCGCAGGCAGACTTTGTTCACCGCCTCCGCCTGCTCTTCCACCGCTTCCTTCATGCCTTCGAGTTCGATCAGCAGCACCGCCGCCGAATCCAGCGGATACCCCGCATGGACCGCGGCCTCGACGGCGCGCAAGAGCCATCCATCGAGCATCTCCAGGGCCGCCGGAGTCACGCCGCTCTGCGTGATCGCCACCACGGTGTTGGCCGCGTCTTCCACGGTGTTGTACACCGCCAGCAGCGTGGCCACGGATTCCGGCAGCTTGGTCAGCTTCACGATGATTTTGGTAGTGACGCCCAGGGTGCCTTCCGAGCCGACAAAGAAGCCGGCCAGATCGAGACCGCAGGAGTCCTGGGCCTTGCCGCCGAACTCGACGATGCGTCCGCTGGGCAGAACGACTTCAATGCCGGTCACGTGGTTCACGGTCACGCCCAGCGCCAGGGTATGCGGCCCGCCGGAATTCTCAGCCACGTTGCCGCCGATGGTGCAGGCGCGCTGGCTGGAAGGGTCGGGCGCGTAGTAGACGCCATGCTTCACCACGTAGTTGCTCAGTTCCAGGTTCACCACGCCCGGCTGCACCACAGCGCGGTAATTGGGAAGGTCGACTTCGAGAATCTTGTTCATGCGCGCCGTGGAGAGCACGACTGAATGCCCCACCGCGATGGCCCCGCCGCTGAGTCCGGTGCCCGCGCCGCGCGGCACCACCGCGATTTTGTTCTCGGCGCAGAAGCGCATGACACGCGAAATCTGCCCGGCGTTCTCGCCAAACACCACGGCGGAAGGCAGACTCTTATCCACGCCCGCGTCATATTCGTAAAGCACCAGGTCTTCGGGCCGATCGAGCACCGAATCGGCTCCGGCAAGCTTTTTCAGGCGGCGAATCAGGGAAGGATCCATAGGGGCGGCTCCAGTGCTGAAATTGTAACAAGTTAAGACGGGCCGCGGCGCGGGCAAAAGGTAAGGAAGATTTTAAATTTCAAATTTAAAATTTTAAATTTGAAATCTTGTTGTTAATTTCTTTTGTCTTCCTCTTCCATGTAGATCACATAAGAGCTTGCCCACCAGCCGGTGGGAATCGTTCCGGGCCTGCGCGCGGTGATCAGTACATTGAAGTCGCCGGAGGAAGGCAGCGTATCGAGCACCGACTCCCCGGCGGCGGGCTGCGCGGTCGCCAGCCAGGTCAGGAAGGAATGCACGTCGGCTTCTCCGCTGTAGCCGGGCGCAGCGAAGGTGAGGTCGATGCTCTGGTTGTCAAAATACCAGGCCAGCGAAGCGGCCTTCGATACATAGTATTCGTAGATCGCTTCGGTCACCACGCCGGGCTCGGGGTTGTCGAAGACGATGCGCAGCCGGCGCTCATCTTCACGCGCGAACTCGCGCACCTTGAGCGCGCCGGTCTTGGCCGTGGCCTTCCAGTGAACGAAGCGCGCCGGGTCCTCGGGCGTGTGCTCGCGGATGCGGTAGAGTTCCGAGCCGCGTCCCCGGGCCGCCGAGCTGAACTCGCCCGCGATCATGGGCGCGACATCCAGAAAGTCGTTCGAATCGAGCAGCGCCGGATACACCATCAACTCGCGCCCCAGACGCACGCGCCGGCTTTTCACCAGAAATGAAAACGGAAAGCGCGTGGCCACCAGAAAGGAATCCTGCGCATATCTCCCCCGGCGCGGAAACGTGAGTTCCACCGCCGCTTCGGCCAGCGACCGGGCCGGAACAAAGGTGAAGTACACCGGTTTTTCAAAAATCTCAGGCGGCGGCTCGACCTCGACCTTGCGCTTCAGAGTGTAGTCGGCCAGATGAATCCACGGACGGCTGCGCGGAAAAACAAATTCCGACTTGCGCCACTCCCACGTGGGCTTCTTCTTTTTCTTCTTCGTGCTCAGCGAGGTTGCCACCCGAATGGAAAACGCGGGAACCCAGCGCCGCGGGTTGCGCAGCCGGACGCTCGCCGTCACCGTCCGCGTGGCGAACGCCGTGCCGGGCACCGAGACATCGAGTTCGAGGCCGCGCAGCACCGCCGCCGAGGCGAAGCCGGAGACGGCAATCGCGGCCAGCATGGCCGCCAGCACGATGAACAGCAGGTTATTGGTGGTGTTGAGCGCAGCCACGCCGATGACCAGCGCCACGCCCAGGTAAGCCATTCCCTCGCGCGTCACGTGAAAATCGAGGGCTTCACGCACACGGATCACCGCCACGCGCCGCGCCAGATAAGGGACGATGGTGATTCCCACCACGCCCGCCAGCAGCAGCGCGGTCACGGCCAGCACGATCGAAGCGGTGATGTGGCCGGCATCGCGCACCGCCGTGGAATAAATGGCCGCCAGAAAAGCCAGCCCCAGCCCCGCCACGGCCAGAAAGAACCGCAGCCAGGCTTCGCCATCCACCGTGCCGATCGCCGTTTTGAGAATGCGGGAAAGCTGCATGGTTTGCGTCTGAACGACGTGTTCTTTCAACGCTATAGCGGTCCGCCCCGAATATCAATGGTTTTCGCCAGGCCCTGTAAACCGAAGTGTATTGCCGTTCCCCGAAAAAATTATTGTAACGCCGGGCGTCTGGCAAGCACCTATAGGTGTGACAGCAAATACCGGATGTTCGGGAGATGAACCTATGGATACCGGATTTATGCTTGTAGTGCTGATCGTGGTCCTTGTCCTTGCCTGGCTGGCCGTTTCCGCAATTAAGGGCTACAGTTCTTCTTCCATCGCCAACCCATCGCGTTCGTCTTCCACTTTCTGGTGGAACACGAATTCCTCGTCCTCCTCCTCCGACGACGACAGCCCCCAGGGACTGGTTCAGGCAGCGGCGGACGACTCCGATGCGGAAAAACCCGATGCCGGCGACGCATCCTCCGGCGGTTCATCGGGAGACGGTAAGGAAGCCGAAGCTTCCGACTCGTCCTCCGATTCCGATTCATCGTCCGACTCCGATTCATCGTCCGATTCGTCCTCGGATTCGAATTCGAGCTCCGGTGGAGACGATTCCGGAAGCAGCGACAGTTAATACTGAGGATTTAAAATTCTAAATTTGAAATCTTGTCATCATTTCGGCTCAGAAACCCCATCACGACCCGGTTGAATTTCTCCGGCGTCTCTTCAAACGGCATATGACCCACGCCCTGCAATCGGATGCATTCGCAGTTCGGCAGGCGTTTTGCCAGTTCGTCGCACGATCGCAGGTCCACGGCGCGATCGGCTGTTCCCCACATCAGGAGCACCGGAATCGCGATCTCCCCCAGGGCCTCGCGCAGCAGTTCGACATCCCGGTCCCATGTGCGCAGCGTGCCCAGCAGGCCGGGCACGATCTTCGGGGTCACGATCCACGGAGCATAACCTTCAATCGTCCCGGCGCCGATGCGCCCGCGATCGCCGTATAACCGATGGATTGCAAGAGGCAGCAAAGCACGCCCTCGGGGAACAAGCCTGCGCGCCAGCGCGGTTCCCGGCCAGGTATTGATCAGACGAATGCGGCCCCGGCCCATCCGGGACCAGGGATTCACCGGCGCAACCAGCACCATCGCCCGCAACGGATTCTTTCCGGAACGCCGCGCCTCCAATGCCAGATGAAGCGCCACGTGGCCTCCGAAGGAGCAGCCGATGACGCTGACGGAAGTCAGCTCGAGATGTTCGATCAGGCTCAATACGCGCTTCGCCTGGGCGGGCACGCTGTAGTCCGCACCGGGCCCCGCCTCGGACGCCGGGCTGACTCCCGGCAGATCGACCGCATAGACTGTATGGTCCCGGGCCAGAGCGGGCAGATTGAACCGCCAGCAGAAAGAACCGCCCATCAGGCCGTGCAGCAAAATCACCGGAGGACCGTTTCCGGCCTTCTGAATCCGAATCCGGCAGTCTTCCAGTTGCACGTCGCTTTCGACCACGGAGAAATCGGTCATGAGGGCCGGCCTGGGGCTGGAAAAATGCATGGGCAACCCGATATTTTCCGCAGGCTCCATGGCTCTAAGGATAACGCTTCCCACCGAAAAGGGCAGACAACCCCTGGATTCAACCGCCAATCCAATCTCATTGATATCGCCTCTTGTTCTTTTGCGGGGTTCCGCAATTGCGGAATCCCGCTTTTTTGTATATTCCACCTGCCAAAATGAAGCCACAATCCAAAATAATGGATTTCCAGCTCCTACAATAAATCACATTGAAAAATACCAAAATCCGTATACCCCATCCGGCGAAGTAGCTATAATTCAAACAAATCCGAAGAATCGAGAGGACTTAGCTGAATATTCAGCCTTAATCTCATGGCATCTGACTTGCTTCAAAACCCAAAGACTTCTGCTTTTAATCTCCGTGAAGCAGACCGTCTGGCGACGCAACGGATGCGGAAAGACTTTCAAACCCGGTTTTCTGCCCTGGTCCTGGCATTCATCACCCTGGCAGCGGTGATTTTTGCCGGTATCAACGCATGGAAGGAACGCCAGAACCCGCTGCCCGATGACGGCGTTGCCTGGATTGAAAACGGCGACAGCCTGCTGGCGCACGGAGTGAACTCCGGCAGCGCAGGCGATCTGGCCGGCATCAAGACCGGCGACCATCTGCTGAGCGTGGGCTTTGCTCCGGTCAGGACCGTTGCCTCGCTCAATCACCAGCTCCACCGGGTCGGCATCTGGTCGAAAGTCGAGTACGAGCTTAACCGCAACGGCATTAACGTCATTGCCTCCGTGATTCCGCGCCCCCCCGATCAGCGCCTCAATGTGGGCCTGCGGCTGATCGCGCTGATTTACCTGGGTATCGGCATTTACGTGTTGCTGCGCCGCTGGACCGCGCCCAAGTCCACGCATTTCTATCTTTTTTGCCTGGTCTCGTTCATTTATTACTCGTTCCATTACCTGGCCAAGTTCAATGCGTTCGACAATATCCTCTACTGGTCGAACGTCACGGCCGGCCTGCTGCAGCCCGCGCTGTTCCTGCATTTTGCTCTGACCTTCCCGGCCAACAGGAAGCTGCTGGAAAAGCGCCGCTGGATGGCCTCCCTGGTCTACGTGCCGGTGGTCGCCCTGGTGGGCGTGCAGATTACAGCCGCGCTGACCTGGGAGTTTACCGAGAGCCTTCGTCTGCACCTGGACCAGCTGCAGATGATTTTCCAGACGGCGTACTTCGCGCTGGCCGCCGCCATTCTGTGGCAGAGCTACCGGCACGCGACGATCCCCATCGTGCGCCAGCAGATGAAGTGGATTTCCCGCGGCGCGGTGCTGGCCATCGCCCCCTACACGCTCATCTACGTTCTGCCTTATGTGTTCGGCGTGCTGCCCACGCCCCTGATGAAGATCTCGGTGCTTTCGCTGGTGTTTCTGCCGCTCACCTTCGGCTACGCCATCGTCCGCTACCGCCTGATGGATGTGGACATCATCTTCAAGCGCGGGGTCGCCTATACCCTGGCCACGGCCGCGATCGTGGGCACTTACTTCGCCGTGGTCGGCCTGCTGGCCGAAGCCGTGCACACCAATATGCCCAGCGTGGGCTGGGGCGGCCTGGTGGTGGCCATGATCGTGACCGCCCTGGCCTTCGACCCGCTGAAGAACTGGTTTCAGGAGCGCGTCGACCGCTTCTTCTACCGCAAGCGCTATGACTATCGCCGCACCCTGATCGAATTCGGCCGCGCCCTGAGTTCGGAAACCGATCTCAGCGCCATGCTCACCTCGGTCATCGACCGGCTCTCGCGCACCCTGCTGGTCGACCGCCTCGCCATCTTCCTGGCTGTGGGCGACGAGGCCGAGCAGTTCGTCATGGCCCGGTCGTTCGGAATCTCGTTCACCGGTCCGCTCGATCTCAGCTTCATGGTCGTGGAAAATCCGGAGTACTACGCCGGACACATCTTCTTCGACAACACCCGCAAGGCGCTGCGCGAAAGCCCGGCGGCGCGCGAGACCATCGCCCGGCTCGACCTGAATTACTATATCCCCTGCACGGTGCAGAACCGCACCATCGCGGTGGTGGGCCTCGGAAAGACCATGGCCGGCGATTTTCTTTCCAGTGAAGACGTGGAGCTGCTGGAAACCGTGGCGGGCTACATCGGCATCGCGGTGCAGAACGCCCGCCTGTACGCTTCGCTCGAGCAGAAAGCCAGCGAATACGAGCGCCTGAAGGATTTCAACGAGAACATCGTGGAGTCGATCAACGTGGGCGTGCTGGCCGTCGATCTCGACGACCGCATCGAATCGTGGAACTCCCTGATGGAAGTCATGTACGCCATGTCGCGTTCCCAGGCGATCGGGCAGAAACTGAGCGCCATCTTCCCGGGCGAGTTCATGGAATCGTTCATGCGCGTGCGCGAAGACGCGGGCGTACACAATTTCTATAAGTTCCGTCTGGCGACGCCCTCGGGCGAGGCGCGGGTCACCAACATCGCCATCGCCCCCCTGCGCACCCGAAACTTCAGCACCATCGGCCGCCTGATCATCGTGGACGACATCACCGAGCGCGTGGAGCTGGAATCGCAGCTTTCGCAGGCGGAAAAGATGTCATCCATCGGCGTGCTGGCCGCGGGCGTGGCCCATGAAGTCAACACGCCGCTGGCGGTGATTTCCAGCTATGCCCAGATGCTGATGAAGCACGCCAACGGCGACGAGAAGATGAGCAGCCTGATGGACCGCATCATCCGCCAGACTTTCCGCGCCTCCGAAATTGTCAACAGCCTGCTCAATTTCTCGCGCACCAGCGGCACCGAGTTCAGCGACGTCAACGTCAACAAGATCATCACCGAGACCCTGACGCTGCTCGAGCACCAGTTCCGCATCTCGCATGTCACGGTGGACACCGATCTCAATCTCAATCTGCCCTCGATCCACGGCAACGCGGGCAAGCTGCAGCAGGTGTTCCTCAACCTGTTCCTCAACGCCAAAGACGCGATGTCGGGCCGCGCGGGGACGCTGCGCGTCGGCACCTCCAACGGCTCGGCCATCAACGTGAGCATCAGCGACACCGGTTCGGGCATCGCGCCCGAACACATCCAGCGCATCTATGATCCGTTCTTCACCACCAAGAATTCGCCCCAGCAGCGCGGTACGGGACTGGGCTTGTCGGTGACCTACGGAATCATCCAGGAACATGCGGGCAAGATCCGGGTGGAAAGCCGCCCGGGAGAAGGCACGACGTTTTACCTGGAATTCCCCCTGATCAGGAAGGCAGTCAATGTCTGAAGCAGCGGTACTGGCCCGACGGCCCGCGACAGCGCCGGCCACAGGTTCGATTTTGATTATCGACGATGAAATGGCGATTCGCGAATCGCTGGAAACTTTGCTGGAATTCGAAGGCTACCGGGTGGTGTCGGCGCCCACGGGCGAGCAGGGACTCGCGCGCCTCGGCGAGCAGCCGTTCGACCTGGTGCTGCTCGATTTCGCCCTGCCCGACCGCAATGGTCTTGAGATACTCGCGGACATCCGCGACCGCGACCCGCAGCTGGCGATCATCATGATCACCGCCTACGGCACCGTGGACAACGCGGTGCGCGCCATGCAGGGCGGCGCCAACAACTTTATCCAGAAACCCTGGGACAACGAAAAGCTGCTGGCCGACGTGCGCGCCGCCGTGGCCCGCCGGCGCGCCGAAGAGGAAAACGAGCAGCTGCGCCGCGCTCTCAAGCAGCGCTACAACTTTGAAAACATCATCGGCAAGAGCGACTCGATGCTCAAAATTTTCGACCTGGTCGCCCAGGTCGCGCCCAGCCGCTCCACCGTCCTGATCCAGGGCGAAAGCGGAACCGGCAAGGAGCTGATCGCCAAAGCCATCCATGCAAGCTCGCAGCGCAAAGACCGCCCGTTCGTGCCCGTCAATACCGGCTCCATGCCCGCGGATCTGCTGGAATCCACGCTCTTCGGACACGTCAAGGGCGCATTCACCAGCGCCATTGCGGCCAAAAAAGGCCTGTTTGAAGTCGCCGACGGAGGCACGCTCTTTCTCGACGAAATCGGCACCATGAGCATGGAAACCCAGGCCAAGATCCTGCGCGTGCTTCAGGACCGGAAATTCATGCATCTGGGCGGAATCCAGGAAATCTCCGCCGACGTGCGCGTGATTGCCGCCACCAACATCGATCTGAAGACCCTGGTGCGCGAAGGGCGCTTTCGCGAAGACCTGTTCTACCGCCTCAACGTCATCACCATCGATCTGCCGCCGCTGCGCAGCCGCCAGGAAGACGTCCCGCTGCTGGTCAGTCACTTCCTGCTCAAATTCGCCGCCGAAAACAACAAGCCCCTGCGCCAGATGTCGCCCGAGGCCCTGCGTCCCATCATGGATTACGGCTGGCCCGGCAACGTCCGCGAGCTGGAGAATGTCATCGAGCGCGCCGTGGTGCTCTCCAACAACCCGGTCATCGGCCTCGACCTGCTGCCCGATCAGATTGTCGGACGCGGCTCGACGGGCAAGATCTTCGAGCACCGCCCCGGCGCGTCGCTTTTCGAGATCATCGAAGACTGCGAACGCCGCATCATCCTCGACATGCTCGAAAAATGCGCATGGAACCAGACCGACGCCGCGGAACGCTTCCACATTCCGCTGTCAACGCTCAACCAGAAAATCAAACGTCTGAACATCGAGATCAGGAAGCGGGCGAAAGACCATCAAAGTCAGATTTGAAATTTGAAATTCAAAATTTTAAATTTGAAACCCCCGGCCCTGCTCAGCCTGGGTGAGACGCGTATGCATGCCCGTATGGCCCCAGGTTTTTAAATTTCAAATTTAAAATTTCAACTCAGTAGCGTCCCAACATAAGTCGAATATTTTCAATTGCATAGGGTGATCGCTGTGCTCATGTTGAGAACGAATCGCTAAAAACCCGCATGAAGCACGAGCCTCAGGAACGTAATACATTCGCAAGAACCCGGTAAATATGCGACCTGTTCAGATTCAAGCGCAAGGTCATAAAATTATCGATGCGTCTCAATTCCGGAGCTTATTATTGCCCGGAAGAGCTTAATTTATTGATGAAAACGTGCGCAACGAAAACAAATCGTTCAAACGTGGCAACAGGGCTCACATCGGCCTCCGCCCTTCAAGAAAGGCGGCAGACGATAAAAAATTCAAATCGTTTCACCGTGTTTAATGGATCAAAGTCAATATTTACAGTTGTTTGCGTCGATCTCCACTTAGCTCGTTGGGACGCCACTGATTTCAACTTTAAAATCTTGTTTTGCCTGTTTCCCCTGATTCGCAGCCAGCCTCGCCTTTCTGTTATTCTTTTCCTTCCGATGGAGATCATCTCGCCTGCCCAAATCGTGAAGAAGAATTTGCTGGTGGTGCAGGACTTTTCCCACCTTGCGGGCCGCTCCATCGCCAACCTTTTTCGCCGTCCGCTCTATCTCGCCGACATGCTGCAACAGGCCGATCTGATCGGAGTCGGCTCGCTTCCCGTGGTGATTCTTACCGGCACCTTTACCGGCGTCGTTCTGGCCTTAAACACCTCGGAATCTCTCGGACGTTTCGGCGCTCTTTCGCTGACCGGACAGCTCGTCTCCGTCTCCATGGTCCGCGAACTG
>WNFG01003504.1_pt1 | contig 15233 bp, 16 predicted proteins | sample 5400431 | NCBI WGS metagenome assembly WNFG01 (sample SAMN13153346, study PRJNA577476) | soil metagenome | isolation source: 120 cm saprolite under Douglas fir tree site 2 hole 3 replicate 2 | place: USA:California | collected 2015-04-18 | reverse complement strand
TCGCGCAATTCGGGCTGCATAGCTGCAGTGGGTCGGCATTGCCCGACGTGATCTTGGGACGGAATCCAAACGTCCCGCACTTTGTTGGATGCAGACTGGAAGACCCGCCGCTGCCTGCCGATCGCAGCATCGCGCACGTTATCCGGGTCGTGACGGAATGGATGAGCGGAAAGCTCTTCGTAATCGTGACCGTGCGGTTGTTCGCGAACAGTGGCGTTGAGAAACACGGGCCGCCGGTCTACGAAGTTGTCGTCGGCGAACTGCCGATGTCGAGCGAGTCGTCAGGCGAGCATATCCAGCGAGATAGGGTAACCAGTCGTCGCTCTGCTCGGTGACGTTGTCTTCCTCCCTCGCGTTCGAAAGCGAATTGATACCACGCGTCCGATCGTGCGGCGGCGGCCTTCCGCCACATATGCGCATCTATGCCAACATCAAAATTCACTCGCGGGCGGCCGGTTGTCAAAGGCCGGTGCGAGACACCAATCAGTGGGCCTGCGCAAGCTGGGGCTCACTCTAGCTCTAGCGATCACGCAATGCCTCAAGCATGTGATGCCATGTTTTGGCAATCTCGTAAGCTGCTTCATATTCCGCCAGAAGCACAACAAGGTTGATAACGCTCCAATTCTTCAGATGTTGATCTTCCTTTATGCTTTCGGGGTATCGGAAGACCTCACCAGTCTGGTCAACCTCAGCGATTGATTCTACGATTTCTTGCATTTTGGCGCGCTGCTTCATTGTCGTCCGCAGCGCCGAGTTCCTGATCATCTTGAGGGCGATCTTCCAGTTGTCCTCAAGTGAATGGTTCTTCCTGAAGTTCTCCTTGGCCCCCGAAACTTTCGCCAAGTCAGAAATGAGATACTTGATGTACAGCTCGACAGCGTGCCTGAAGGAGAGGCAGATGGGGTACACCAAGATGTCAATAAGCATACCCGGCTTCATCGCCTGCAGGAGTAAGATTCCCGTGGCCTCGAAATAGCCTTGGGCATAATCGTAAAGGTCGTAAGGACCGCCGTTATTGCCCACGCAGGCGTTATACTGATGATGTGCTCGCAGTCCTCTGAAAAGAGCGTTCTCTTTGAAGGTCGTCATTTTTTGCCTCTCAGATTGACCTTCTCTTAGGATAAGCTACCGACGCTGCACAATGGCAGGACCGCCTGCTGCAGGCCGGCGACGACCGTCAGCATCGAGAGGATGAGCCAAGCGCCTTGACGACCTCTCTTACTATCTTGCCGAACATGCCTTTGATCGCGAACGTGATGGCGGTCGCGACCGTTAAGCTAAGATCGAGTCTCTTCTCGTGCTGCGCTCTATCAGAAATGCCGTTTTAACTCTGGAATCAGGGCCAGTTCGCGGCCGGGCGCGGCGGCTTCTGCTTGCAGAAGCCTGACATGCCGGTTCATCGTGGCCGTCGCGAGCTGCGCAATCTTGCCAAATCTCAGCTTAATAATATCCTCGACCAAATCAGCCGTCCCGGTAACGAGGAATTCCAAAGCCTCCTTTCCGTTACTCATGCGTGATAAGCGAAGGTGCGTTTCGTACTCATAGACTAACTCACGCACCTCGTCCTCAAGCGCATTCTCGCTCCATTCTTCCGCCACCACTTTCCGCACCCAGCGTCGGAGACTCCTGATCAGATGTTGCGTTCGTTCCTCGGCGCGGAAATCCAGGACATCGTCCCAAGGCGCTCTTGTGTCGAATCGCGGCATTTCTTTGAAAACGACCCTCCACACAGGGTGCTCATGTTTCAAGAGCCTCCGCTCCTCGTAAAGGCGACCAATGATAGCCACATCGGCCACGCCAGCCTCGCGCAACATGGCCGCATTGCGCCGAAGCAACAGCGACTCATACTTGCGCTTTCGCACTTTTATTTTCGGGTCGCTCCAGCCCTTGCACGAACGGGGATGCATGCCATTTTGTGCAGCGTAGTCGCCAACGTCCGGGTGCCCAATATTTCGAAAATCGTCCGGCTCCCCATCAAGCCCAGGATTTCCAACGCGCATCAGTTCGGCTTGAATCTTGGCAACCGCGCCTTTCACGTTGGCCTTGAAGAATGTTTCCGCGGAAGCATAACCCAAGTCACGATGCGAAAAGACAACGCCCTTGCGTTCATCGAGTGCCCATGGCGCGCTTGGATCGCCATCCCACGCTTTGTATTCATCATCAATGCTGTCTATGAGATTAGGCGAAATGATGCCGACGCGCATTGCGATTGACTCCTTAGCCGTATATTGAGACGGAAGGCACTTATTTTTTTGCCAGTTTTCGAAGTGCTTTGGCCTCTGCTGCGGTTAGCCGGATGAGCACTTGCGGCGGATGAAAGCTGTCTCGAATCTGGCGCAACTGGTGAATCGTGATCGGTCCGACCCGTTGTGCGGCCTCCAGCAAAATCGCGATGCCTTCTTCAGCGCCATTGAAATAGGCCCTAAACGAAGCGTGATCGACTCCCGTTCCATTTCTGTGCTTCTTCCAGATCGTTTTCGGATGCCCTCGTGCAACCTCCTGAATCGTGACGAAGCCCACCACCGCTGCTGTCGGGCGAGTCGCATATATCCATAGTCGTGTGCCGGACGCCAATTCCGGGATGCGCCGTCTCAGCTCGATTGTCTTTTTGCCTGCGAGAATTGCGTCCGCGTATGCGGGGTGAATCGAAATGAGGGCTTCAGCGGCGTCAGGCACGAGACCATCCTAGTTCAAGAATTGCGTTAAGGGCAGCATAGGACAATGGTGTCGTGGTTTGCAGATTTGCTGAACCTTCCGCCCCAATCTTGCGGAGCTTATCGAGCGATACGGGTACGGGAAACCGGAGTAAATTGTCGAAAGTGGTCGCAAGCACGTCGGTTGATGTCGACATCGGCTCAAGATCTTCGACCACCGCGCGCCGCAGCAGTTCGGTCGAGACTTGGCGCTTGTCCATGACCGTGGCATCCACGATGCGCGCCACTGCCACGATCATCGCCCGGCCTCCTGAACGCTTCGACTCATAGAATAAGATGGGTACGCCGGGGCGCATCAAAGACGCCGTCCGTGCACTGTTGAAGTAGGTCCGGCGCGCGACGAACGCCGCCTCCGGGCTACCGAAAAGCGGTAACTGATCGCCCGTGCCAAGAAGGTCATCAGCGTAGTTCTTCGCTATTGGCACGATCACGCCTTCGCGCCCCGGCCAAACAAGGATCGTCGGCCCCAAAGCATCTTCCAGTTGGGTCAAGCGAACCGTGACCGGCTTTCCATCCGGGCTGTGCACCTCATACCCCGCTTTGATGGCGGCCTCATCTGGGGGAGTCTCAGGCAAACGAACGCCGGTCCGCCGTCGGGTTTGTCGGGCTACCATCCCCCAGCTAGCCGAAGTCACGGGGCGGCCAAGCGCCACTTTGATGAGCGTGTCAGCCCCGGGCAGTGGCAGGAATCCTCGCAAAATCGCGGCACGGCGCACCGCCGCCTGTCCGGGCATGTGTGGCAGCTCAATGGTGCTCGGGCCTGAGCGGCATGCTTCCTGACACTGTGTGTCAAGCAAATGGTCTGCGAACGTATCGCACGCAACGTGATCGGGCCGCACGTGAACCATCACCCGGGCAGGCGCATCGATATTGCGGGGCATGATGGACGCGCCAACCGCTACAATATCTTCAGCCTCCGACACCGCCACGCCTCGCCAAAGCGAGCGTTCCGACGGCTCAGGGCAAAATTCGTGAATCAAGGAAGCTGAGATGCGATGGCTTTCCAAATAGCTTTGGATCACTTCCGCCGAAGCCGGCTTTGCCGCGCAATCCGTACCCTTTAGATGCGAACGGTTGGATGCCGACATTTCGCCAGGCAGCAGTTCCGCAAATTCATCCAGACTCGCCACGTCTATGCCGATCTGTTGTAGCAGCTTTTCGCGCGCGGCGAGCAATTGGCCGTCGCTTGTGACATAGCCAGAAGCGCGCGCAAGCGCAGCCTGCGCCAAGTGGCGGGCGTCGCTAAATGCCTGCACCGTTCCGGCCTTCGGTGACTTTGTTGCAACGAATACAATGTCGTGTACGAGCGCCGTCAGCCGCTCGGTTTCAGCGCGATCAATCGCTGGCAGCCGCGGCAGTTGGCGCGCCAACTTTAGGATGGGATCAACGTCTTCGCCTTTCGTCTCCCTCTCCAATTCGGAAACAAATTCGGGTGCCACGGTCAGACGTATTTGGTGAGCCAGCGCTGCGGCAATGAGGCGTTGCGCAACCGGAGCGCGTGATCTGCTCCGATCCTTGACAATGTCGAACAGAACATTGAGGTCGATGGCATAGAGCGGCGCTTGCCCTGCGCTGCGCTTGCGCAATCCAAGATCGACCGTGTTTGTCGAAGCGGCAGTAGGCGGCTCCAAGACGGAAAAGAGACTCTCTGTTTCGAGATCGCGCGCACGCAGGATGATGGTGCGTTTGCGTGTGAGGCCCCCTTGTTGTGAAAGCCGGGCGGTAAAGCCGTTGTGCTCGTAAAAGGCCTGCGCCTCCGGTAGATCGGCGGCGACAGCCGCCGTGATGGTTAGATAACCCTGCGATTCGAGTTGCGACACGAGGCCGTTGACAAGGGTCGAGGCAATGTTCCCCCGGCGATATTCAGGAGCCACAAGGACCTGCTGTATGCGCGCGTTTGGAAACACTCCGCTAAAGAGAATGAATCCCACGACTTCTATGTTGCCGTCGCCAGATGTGCACATTGCTACCAGACGACATTTTTCAATTGCTTCCCGATAGGCTGCTTCCGGCAAGAAGCCGAGCGCCTCTTTTTCATTGTCCGCGAGGGCACGGATCGCGGGAAGGTGCCGGAGGAGGGCGGTTGGGTTCCGCTCGGTTCGATAGACAAGGCCCATTTCTTGCCTCACCCTGAGACTATCCTGCATCATTAATCGGCTGATTCGAATCGCGGATAAGGAGGCACCATGCGCTGCATCTTCTGCAAGGGTGATTCCAATCAAAGCCGCAGTGTAGAGCACATTATTCCTGAAGCTCTTGGGAATATCGAGCACGTTCTCCCACGGGGAATCGTTTGTGACACCTGCAACAATTACTTTGCCCGAAAAGTGGAGGGGCCGTTACTGGAAACTCAATGGTTCCGGCATGCGCGATCCAAAATCCGCGTCTGAGCGAGCAGGCTTACGAGAATGACTGAGCTTAGGCCGAGGATTGCACCCAGTTTGATGATCGGCGCAAGCCACTTGAGGCCGATCGCGTCGACGCCGACAGCGATCGGGTCGGGCACGTTGAGCTTGTCATACGGCACGATGCCGGTGATGATGAAGCCCACGATTACGTAGAGCAGCGTGCAGACGACGAGCGACCCCAGAATGCCGATCGGCATATCCCGTCGCGGATTGCTTGCCTCCTGTGCCGCCGTGGATACGGCGTCAAAACCGATATACGCAAAGAAGACCACAGCCGCGCCGCGCTGGACGCCGCTCCAGCCGAATTGACCGGGGCCGAGATTGGGCGGAATCAGCGCGCCATCGGGATTGCTTGCCGTCACCCAATTGCCGTATTCACGAACCAAATGGACGCGAAGATGAAGATCACCACGATGCCTACTTTGATGACGACAATGATGTTATTGACCTTCGCAGATTCGTGAATACCCGCGACCAGCAGCATCGAGGCGGTGGCGGTTACCAACATGGCCGGGGCATTGATCAGAGCCGCCGTTCTTTGCCATTCGCTGCGCGCCGGATCAAAATCAAACGGCGCCGCGCTCCAAATGTCCGGCACCGCGATGCCAAAATCCTTGAGAAAGCTCACGACATAACCGGACCAGCCGATTGCCACGGTGGCTGCCCCCAACGCGTATTCGAGGAGCAGGTCCCAACCGATGATCCAGGCGATGATTTCTCCCATTGTGGCATAGGCGTAGGTATAGGCGCTTCCCGAAATCGGAACGCTCGACGCCATTTCGGCATAACACATGCCCGCGAAAGCGCATGCGATCGCGCTGACCACGAAAGACAGGCCGATGGCCGGACCGGCATGGGCCGCGGCGGCTTGGCCAGTGAGTGCAAATATGCCAGCACCGATGATGTTGCCGATCCCGAGTGCCATCAGGCTCATGGCGGACAGCGTCCGTTTGAGCGGAACGCCGCCATGGGTCATCAGTTCTTGCGTTGCAACGTCCGCTGCCTCCGCTTGCAATACCGCGATTGGTTTCTTGTTCCACAATTTCGGCATGCGCTTACCTGACTTCGGGTCTTGCATTCAATTGCCTCGCACGAACCAAAGCCATGAAAATATGTTCCAAGCCGTCTGCGGGCCTTGTGTTATGAGGACGCTTTACCCGTGACCCCAAGGCTCGGATCCGAGCTCGGGTTGCCTTTGCGGCGCTGGTCCAGCGCGATGGCGGCATTCTTCCCGACGAGCGCGGCAATTGAATGATCGAACACCGAACATTCGGTTGCTGCGCGCCACCGCACGCGACGGCGAGCGATCGCACCCATGCCGGTGCATGTTTGCCAAGCGTCACCGGGAGGATCGGATAGAAGGCGGCGGATGCAGCCGGGATCAGGAAGGGTCTGATGCTGCTGGGCACGCCCTGCGCCACGGCTTTGCGACCCACCTGCTGCCCGCGCATTGAACACGGCCATGCATTCAGGCTGTTGCTGCGTTGCAGTAAGCCCAGATAAAAAATCAATATCGATCGCTACATAGCGAATTAACGCTGATTCCTTTTCGACCTAAGGTGGACCATGACCGCAACTGCCCTGCAATTTCAGCCCCGCCGCAGCTATCGGGGCCGCAGCTTTACAAGACTTGTCCTGAACCTCATCAACGGATTCCGCGAGGCGCAGGAAATGGCGCATCGCTACGAGCAGCTTTCGCATTTGTCGGATGTCGAACTCGCCGCGCGCAAGATGCGGCGGGAAGACCTGCCCCGAATCGCCCTCACGGGCCGTGCGTAAGCCGCACAGCAGCGGGCCGGAGCCGGGGGAGGTACCCAACCAGCGCCGGCCGGCAAGCCGTACGGGCGAGGCGACGGCGGCACGTCGCGAGGCCGGCAGAGCGCAGGACACCCGCGCCCGCACCCCAGCATCCCGACGACTATGACGCCGGCATGATCGAGCAATTCGCCAAGCTCGTTGAAAGGCTCGATCCGGCCACGGACGAACGGTCCGCGATCGTTGATTGTCACGATAACCGAGCGGCCATTCTGTTTGTTCGTCACTCGTACTTTGGTCCCGAACGGTAGCGTCCGATGTGCCGCGGTCAAGGTGCCGGGGTTCAATCGCTCACGCCTCTCTCCGCCGACGACAACAGCACCCGGCCCGTCGAGCGATCCACTGTGTCCGCTCACACCGTTAGGATCGTCACGTTGTTCTGCATGGCGGTGAGAGGCGTGGCCTTTGCCTGGCCACCACCCGCGTGCGCGGTAATGCCGGTCGACCCTCGCGAGAGCGAGCTGGCGGCGGCGGCTCGGGCGATGGTGCCATGGCGTGCGGTGGCGGCTTGGGTGGCGCTGCCATGGCGGCCTCAGCCAGCTAGCTCCTGGCGGTGCTGACAACTGCGCGAGAGCCTCGGCCCTACTGATTAGGGACCATGATGCTCACTCAATTTGTTGTGAGATGCACCCCAGCCTTTGCGCAGGTGAGCAGTCGTCATCGAGTTGGACCGCGAGGCGCCATAGCTCGAGGTCCCGACTGCGGAATCGGAGCCCCAAAGATCGAAGTAGTTGGGAAATTTCTTCAGTGTCGCATCGTGACGGGTCGGTTCAAGTAGCGGCAGCACCGCTCGCATGAACACGTTGACGATGGTCGATGTATGCCTGACGTAAAGATCGACGGGTTTGAGACGATGTCGCAGATGCAGCTTTGGATCATAGTTCAGGCCGGTGCTCTGAAACCATCTGCACCCGTTCGCTATGGCCGAACGAACCAGATCGCGGAAAACGTGATGATAAAGATGGAGTTCAAGCGCAACGCTGTAGTCGAGGCCCAGATATTCTGCGAACAGGGTATCGCCATGTACCATGCATGCGCCGAAAGCTACGGCCTTCGTGTGGCGCCGCCAGATGAAGAAGCGCACCCTGTCCGGCATTGCGGTTCCAAGGCCGCAGAAATATTCCTTGGTCAGCTTTTCAAATCGCAGCTTTGAACGTTCATAGACCTGAAGATAGAGCGGATATATTTCGTCAACAATCGACGTAACGTCATTGATTACGCTCAACTCGATCGGCACGCCGGATTCTGTGGCCTTGAACTTCTTGCGAAGCTTGCGGCGCGTTGCGCTGTTGAGTGCCGATTGCATGTACTCATCGAAGTCCGTATAGGCGATGTTCAGCCGCGTGTGCGGCATGCTGGGTATCCTGGTGAAGCCGCCGCGAACGAAGCATGACAGCGCGTCCCGATACTGATCGGGAAATTCCTTGAGCACGATCAGGCGCGCTCCCAGCCCACGCGCATGTCCCACGATCGCGCCGGCCAAGGATCGGGCAGTGGCGGCGCGCGTTGACTCGTCTCCATCGTCGAGGTGGCCTTCGCCTGCGACACATCCAACCATCATGGTCTTCACAAACATGAATCGCGGCCATCTGAGCCGGATCGAATGAGCCAAACGCTTGAAATTCGGATAAATTCCAGCGAGGATATCTTGGTCCAGAATGAAGAATGGCTGGATTGCCTGAATCTCGCCGTGATGGTTCCGGATGGCAAAATACCAGTAATCGAATTCAGGATGGATGGTGTCCTCAACAATTTCGTAATAGCGGCGATCCTTGTGCTGCGACGCAAATGCTCGTCGCCAATGCGGGCAATTCTGTAACTGGCGGCGAGAAACGACATTCACCCGGCACCCCCAACCCGGAGACACGCAACTTTCATGGCCTGAAGGCGTGGCCTCGACCCCGCGCTCGCCCGCGAGCGGGGGAAAGTAAGGCGGGGATAGAGGAGGGTGGAGACGGGGAAGGGTGTCCGCGTTCGGGATCGTACCGACATCGTCGCGGATTTCGAGTTCACTCATTGCGTGCTGGGACAACGCGGCCGACCACTCGAACATTGGATTCTCTCTTTCGGCTAGGTCGCCCTACTCGGAAGGCCAGTAGTTGGTGGCGTATATACGCACAGGACTTCGACCGCAACGCCAATATTCGCCGGATGCCCGGCCACGACCAGCCTCGCGCCGATAGCGCCGCCGAAGTCATGCGCGTTCACGCCGGCCGGCTTAGTCAATTCCCTGTCAGGAAAAATGCCGTGGCGTGTTCCCTGGGAGCTGCACGGCGACGATCGCATGACTAAGCGACACGTCTTGTGTCCACAAATTCGGTGACGTGGGACATCTATTTGGCGCGCCACGCGCCGGCCAGACTGATTGGCACCGTCGACGCGACCGACGAACGCGCCGCTATCGAAGCGGCGGCGAAAGAATTCAAGCAAGAACCGACAAAGCTAATCGCGGTGCGTCGGCGGTAGCTGGGAGCGCCTTAAGGCTTTTTGCCCTTAAGAGAATCTATGAACCCTCTAAATATCTTTCGGCTTTCGCTTGAATATTGGGGCTTTTGCCCTAGCTGCGGACCCGCTGCCTCAAGTTCCAAAAATGTAGCCTTAAACGTCTCCCAATCAGCAATCCTTGGCGCTTTCGCGTAAAAGCTATTCGCCCCCATATGCTTCCGGTACTGTTCGATGTCCGCATCTATTTGAGCGTCAGGATATGGCTCGTACCAAATGGCTAGACCTTTGCCTACATTGGTACAAAGAAAAGGAAATTCCAAACGCTCCCGATGATTGCAGTTGTCGCAGCGGAACAAATTGATTTGATCGTTTAGTATCAAAGACCTGTTTTCCGGGTCTTCGGCCCATATTGATCTGAAAAGAACTAAGTTCTGTTCGTAACCGCATTTTCGGCATTGGACAGATGTTTCTAATTTCTTGCTCATTTGACAGCACTCTGTTGCAAAAGTCAGCCTCAGTCATCATCACGATCGGTGTGTCTGAGGGCCTCGGGGCATCTTCGAACATCCTATCAATCAGGAACAGCGCCAGTGCCCTCGCCTTTTAGTATGGCTCGCGTGAGCCGGTATCGCCCTGCAAGCGACTGATTTTTCGACACGTACTCCCCTTCGTTGACCCCAATCCGTTTATATACCATCAATTGCAGAGCGAACAATCCTCGCTTCACGTTGCACGTTGAAGGTTGCTTGCTTCGAGAGGCTACTCCAATCGGGCATTCGCAACCTTAACGAATCGCGCTTTCGCTCCGGAGTGACAATGGACTGGTTTGAAATACTTACGGGATTTCGCGAAACGGCATACGACGACACCCGCGCCAAACTCAAGGTCGAAGGCGCCCGACTGCAATCCCTGATCAACGGGAAGAACTATGGCATCGGAGAGCTCGAGTTGGTGCCGCTGCAAGCCCTGCGCGAAAGGGTGAAATCCGCCGGCGGACTGCCCGGGCGACTCAAGGTAAGCGTGGTGACCGGTGATGTGCGGCAAATGCATCAATCGCCCGAGAACGCCGGCGCGCTGTTTCAAGTGGCGTCCCAGTTCAACTTGTTGGAGATGGTCTCGCCCACAGCGACGCCGGAGCACGGCGTCACTTGCTACCAACACGACCGCACTCAAGGCCCGGCATGCGCGATCGCCGCTGGCGCGGCCACGATCTACCGCAACTACTTCGCGCCGGTAGGCGACAGCCATGGCCAGACGATGGAACGCCAGTTCGACGGGTTGGCCGACCTCGGCGAGACTCTGAGTGGCGCCTTGAATCAACCGGTGAAGGCTTTGTGGGGAATGCAAAACGGCTACGCGCTATGCACTCGTGACGGGCTCGACGCCATTGCGGAACATCTCGGCGCGCTGCGACCGGAGCAGTTCGATATCCTGCGCGGCAAGCTGTGCATAGGAATACACCGCGACGTGGAAGTCACCGATGCCGCGGGGGAGCATGGGCCACTGGTCTCCCAGGCATTTTGCTCCGCTCTCCCGGTGGCGTACAGCCCCGTGCCATCTTCCCACTGGGAGGCGTTCGCGTCGTTGGTCTTGCAAGCAGCGTACGAAGCCACTATGTGGGCCGCCGTGCTGAACGCACAACGCGGAGCATCGAACGTTGTCCTCCTCACATGCCTCGGTGGGGGTGCCTTTGGCAATGATGATCGCTGGATTCATGCCGCCATGCGGCGTGCCCTGAAGATGATGTTGGGGTCTGATCTTGATGTGAAGCTGGTGAGCTACGGAACGCCATCAAGGGCGATATTGGAAATGGCAGAGAATTCATAGGTGGACCAACGGGATGAACGACGCCAATGTCGTACCTCGTTCAGGACGAGGGGGTCGCAGGTTCAAATCCTGCCGCTCCGACCCAAACTAACCCCTATAAATCAACAATATCTTGAATCAGCCAAAACAGGCGTCGATCGCCGTGCACAGTTTCGTGCACAGATTGGGGACCGCGGTTGCAATGCGATCGCAATGCCCCGAGCCCCGCCCGCGGCCCGCTGCGATGAATTCGGTGGCTGCCGAGCGAAGGGTCATAACACATTGGCGAACGGGATCACGTCAGAAGGTCCGATAACGATTCCCTGGCGCTCATCGAATTCGCGCATGTCGTACTTCACGCTGGCGGCAAGATGAAAGGTCTGCAAGCACGCTTCGAAAAAGCGAAGAACCTCCGCAGGGGTCGCGTGGCCTTGATCGTCAAAAATTCCGCGCCTCGCTACACAACGGATGCTTTGCCCGTCAGGGCACCACATGGCAAAATAGACACCGTCAATTTGATATGCTGGCTGGCTGTTCGGGATCGGCCGAAGCGTCATGGCGCGGGCCCCCAACAGGCCTTCCATCCGATACTTCATGCGATCAACCTCAACGGCGCGATTTCCCACTCGGTGATAAAGGTCTCGCCATGCCCCAGGTGGGACGGCGGCGCGGCTAGCGGCCCAGCGGCGCATGGTGCGATCGGAAATGCCTAACGCCCGCGCGAGATCTGTCTGCCACCGCGGCCCGTAAAGCAGCAGACCAATTTCAGCGAGCAACCCGTCGGCCGCGCCAATCGATGCAGATTCGTCAACAATTGTCATGTGCGGGCCTCCTTGCCCGGGTCCAGCGAGGCTTGCCCCACCGCTATGTCCGCAATTTAAAGTCATTCGCGCCATGGCGCGCAGCTTCGGTCACGCCGACGTCGTCACCCTCGAAAACGGCAACGGATAGCTCGACCGGCCCCCGACAATTTTCGGTGACCATAACCCACGCACCTTCCGGCCCGGCTCCACGCCGGGCTTCTTTGTTTTCAGTGCAGCACGCGGGGCGATCGAGGTCCAAACCGAAAAACACCGGCCTTCGATTCGAACACCAAGATTCGTATCGGGCGGGGGCCAACAACGGTGGGGTCGGCGCCAGAGGATAGATTCAGGCCTGCTCCTTGGGGGTGAGCTAGGGAAATCGCTTCAGGTAAACGCGCCTGCGGCGGACCAGTTTTTCGAGGTAGTCGCACCGCGGAAATCCGGGCAGTTTTCTGTGGTAATCCTGCTGCATAATGCTCGCTTGCGATGCCGATGTGGCGGTTGAACCTTCGGACACGATTGCCCCGGTATTCATCGAGACCATCTCAAACGACAAGCTCCCCCTTTCGTTACCGACGCGGATGCGTTGCAGCTCAGCGCAGCAATCGATCCGGCCATCGAGACAAATCTCGTCTGATAGCCTGCCTGTTCTTTTTGACATCATACAAAAGCCGGTTTCGAGCTAGCACAAAAGTGCTCGCTTTCGCCTTGGGCTCGCCTGAAGAGGGACGAACCCTCTTGATCCGCGCCTGGCTGTCTTGAATTGGTGAACGTGCCGCCTGGATTGGTTCGATATCTGCTAATCTCCGAAAAGCAGCGGGAGTGCCAATGCCATCGAAAAGCGCGAAAAAGTCACTAGGCTCCGACCAGAGCCGAGACCGAGCCTTAAATCAGGTAGGTGAGGAGATTCTCACCGCGCTGGGTACTGTTGCTGAAGCGGCGCGATCAACGCTGGCGGCCGGTTCCGGCATTTCCACCTCGGCACTTGTCAACCCTTCGAACCTGATGGTTGGCGAGAGCAAGCCGGAACGGCTCATGTTCGCCCAGAATTCCGAGTTGCGGGCGCAGCTGCGGCTGCTTCTGACTGAACCCTTCGTGGCACGTGTTGAAGTCGATTGGGCGTCCGAAGGTGGGCGGGTGGAGACCTTTTATTTCCCACGACGCTCGACCGCCGGACTGGGGCCTATCGGGGGCGCGCACTTCGTCAGCTCCGGCGCGGCGCTCGGCCGGCTCGCAGAGTATAGAGTATGAGGCAGGCGAAGTCGCACAAGTTCCCGTTGGAAAACGCGAACGTAAAGGACGCATCCTCAAACGAACGGTGATTGACCCGAGGGAACATAGCGGGCTCTGGGACGCGATTGTCAGTGAATTCGAAGCCATGCCTTGGGGCGATGTACTTGAGCTCTTACGGCAGAAATCCCTGCGCGCCTATCTCGATCGCTTCAAAGGACAACCGTCAACTCCACCTGCCGCGGAGGACATTGTAGGTCGCCTTATGCAAGAGGCCGCCGATGCGGCGTCCGCGCGGGAACGCGTCAGACGCAAGGTGGTGGATCGGATTGCACTCCGCGATCGGCCGATCCTTGATAAATTTCAAGGAGAATGGACTGCACCCCATGTGTGAGACACGAAAATTGGGAACAGGTTAACCAGTATATACAACAGCGATATGCCGGAGTGGAAGAATGATGTATGTTTCCTGGGTCGGCGAAGCGGAAGCGGGCTCTGCTGGGGAGCAACCCGCCGAGGAATAGCCGACCGGAAACTCACGGTGATGCTGCGGGCGTTGACGTCCGCATGCGTTTAATAGGTTTGGCATTGGCGGAACGGTGGTCATGTCGCATCACCGAAGATTTCCGCATGCCTTAAAAACCCAAGCTGCCGGGCGACAACCGAGGCGGATGGGATTTGTTCCCGGTGCTGGGCTTCGAACTCGGTGGGCGATTGATAGGCCAAGGCCGAGTGCAGTCGCTGGGCATTGTAGACCTCTTCGATGAAGGCGCCGATTTCGTTGCGCGCATGGTGTGCATCACGATAGCTGCGGCCGTCGACCTCCTCTTGCTTGAGCGTCTTCATGAAGCGCTCTGCTTTGGCGTTGTCATAGGGGTTGCCGACGCGGCTCATGCTCGGCTGGATGCCGTGCGCTTCCAGCGCCGCAGCGTAGTCGCTGCAGGCATACTGCACCCCGCGATCGGAGTGATGGATGAGGCTGCCGGGCACAGGACGGCGCGCCACGATAGCCATGTTCAGCGCATCGATGGCGAGGCTCGCCCGCAGATGCGTGTCCAGCGCCCAGCCGACCACGCGCCGGCTGAACGCATCGAGAACGATGGCAAGGAACGCAAACTCCTCCTGCAGCCGGATAAAGGTGATGTCCGCGACCCACAGCTGGTCAAGACCGGTCGGCATCATCCCGCGCGCCAGATTCGGCACCACCCGCCAGCCATGACGCGAGTGGGTTGTCGCCGGAACGAAGGCTCGCTTCCTCAGGCACAACAGATTGTCTTCGCGCATCAAGCGCAAGACCCTTTTGTGGTTCACCGCCAAGCCTTCGCGACGCAGCAGCGCTGCGATCCGGCGATAGCCATAGTGAGGGTGGGCCAGCGCCAGGCGCTGGATGGCGTCGCGCACCCCGGTCTCTTCCTGGCGCGGCGCCGAGGCCGCCCAATGGCGGTAGTACCCGGCCCGGCTGACGCCAGCCAGCGTACACATTCGCGCAATCGTGGGTTCGCCTTGCGGCAGGCGGGCTGTCATCGCTTGGATGACCTCGTAGACCCCGTCACGCCAGGCTCGGCGCTCGGCCGGCGTGCTCCCCTGACCCGCTGCAAGGCTTGCCGAAAAAAATCGAGATCGACCTGCTGCTGGCCGACCTTGCGCTCCAGTTCGGCAATGCGCTTGCGCGCCTCCTCAAGCTCCGTGGCTGGCGTGTCTGGAACTGCTGCCTGCGCCTTCGCGCCGCTCGCAATCAGACTGGCCGCTTCGGCTTTGGGTGGACGGCCGCGACCGCGCAGCGCCTCAGGACCGCCGGCCAGGAAACGATCCCGCCAGACGTACAGATCCTTGCGCGTAGACTTCAGCTCGCGCGCTAACGCGCTTACGTTCTCCCCCGCCAGCATCCGGCGGACAATGCCGACTTTGAACTCTCGGCTGAACACACGGTGGGATGATTTGCGTTTGGACATCCGTTCTCCTATGGAGAACTGTCCCTAATTTTTAGTGTCTCACTTTCGGGGGGCACTACA
>WNFG01002558.1_pt1 | contig 15236 bp, 9 predicted proteins | sample 5400431 | NCBI WGS metagenome assembly WNFG01 (sample SAMN13153346, study PRJNA577476) | soil metagenome | isolation source: 120 cm saprolite under Douglas fir tree site 2 hole 3 replicate 2 | place: USA:California | collected 2015-04-18 | reverse complement strand
AATCCCCTTTCACGTATCGGCCAGTATGCGAGTAGCAAACAGTCGATGGGGGCTGCCTCTAGTAGCGTGTCAATGTAGCAACCACTTCGGCGTACTCGTCAATAAGTAGGCGCACACTCACAAGCGTTGGATGATCAGCTTCTTGTTCCAATCGGGTCAGACGATTACGCATTGCTTCGAGAAGGATACTACTATATAGGAAGTTTTTCTGCAAAACTATGCTCCCACGAATCAGTTTCTTTCTGATTCGCTGCCGATGAACATGGCAAAATGCAATTTGAATCATTTCCTGGCAAACAGGGACCCTCATATGCTTCAAAATGGAATCAGATTTGGTGAAATGATGAGATACCACTCGTTTTTCTCTCTCACACATCAACAGATCACCTGGCTATGACCTCCCCCGACCTCGGCTGCCCAACACGCCACCTAGCAAGCCAGCTGCAGCATTCAGGACCAAGGTTACCAGTGCCACCAGAATAGGACTCCCAAAGCCTCGGCTTAAGAGGAAGAGGATGAGACCAACGACCAAGCCTACGAATAAGCCATGCAAAGGAGCCTCTCTTTCTACCTTGCCTGCAACCCATACGGCACCACTCCCTGTCAACAGGAGTAGCAGAATGTATGTGCTCCAAGAAGAGACCTGAATGGCAATCTGAGCTTGATCCGGTTGGCCCCATACATGGGTGGCGAGCACACGCAAAACCGTATTGAGGATGACGACCAGGATGACGACCAGAACGCTAGTCAGCAGGACCCGCCCCCAATGCACTTGCGAGAGTTGGGCTTTCATTATCACACCTCCTGTTTGAACAAGTTGGCGTGAGTAGGGCAAAGCGCACTACTTGTGGGGATACTCACAACACCAACCTTGTGTTTTGTAGAGAAGTAGTAATTCTCAATCTTAGATACGCAAAAACACTTGATGCTAGACACTATAGCATATGTTCCTGCATGGCATGTAGTCCTTTCTCGATGACATTGCTGAAGCATATCCTGGCTCATGATCAGCTTTGGTGAATTATAGAATTGATGAGATTTCTCAAACCATTTCGTGAGCTTCCATGCGAGATGAGATGCTTCTCAACGTCTATCCTTCACCAAAATCGGCCTGTTCCCTCAGACTGTGAAGAGCAAGATCGGAGAAGTTTTTTTCTGTTCCGCATGCTATGATAAGGCAGCAGACGAGGAGGTGACGCTCTCATGCAGGTGTCTCTCGCAGCGAGAGGAAGACAACCACACATCCGCTGTGGCACATGCGCACAGGTGCTTTGTCGAAGAATGATGGCTTTGCCATTGCTTTTCAGCATAGAGTGAAGTCTGCTCCTGCATGTCTACATTCGTGAGAACCGAGTACGAGAGGAGTGATGATGAGCATTTCGTTTCCAGGTGAGTCCCCTGAGTACCGAGTGGCGCGCGACCGGCTGCTCCAGCAGGAGATCGAACTGCGCCGTGCTATCGAGGCGGTGGCCGCCGCCAGACGCGCCCTCCCGCCCGGCGGGATCGTTCCCCAGGATTACCTCTTCCAGCAGGCAAGCAACCCAACCGAAGTCAGGTTCTCGGAGTTATTCATGCCAGGCTTAGACACCCTCGTCATCTACAACTTCATGTTCTCGCCCGACGACGCCCAGCCGTGTGCGGGTTGCACAGCCCTGCTCGATGCATTGGACGGAGCAGCCAAACACATCACGCAGCGCGTCAATCTCGTCGTCGTCGCCAAGGCTCCATTGCCTCGCATCCTGGCCCATGCACAAGCGCGTGGTTGGCGGTCGCTGCGGTTGTTGTCCTCGAACGGCAACACCTACAAACGCACCTACTTTGGCGAGACAGAGCAAGGCAACCAAATGCCGATGGTCAACGTATTCCGGCGCGACGGCGAAGCAATCCGCCATTTCTGGAGCACCGAACTTCTCTTCGCTCCGACCGATCCTGGACAAGACTCGCGCCACAACGACCCCATCGACCCACTCTGGAATCTCTTCGACTTCACGCCCCTGGGGCGCGGGACCGACTGGCATTCAGAGCTGAGCTACTCCTGACTGTCGTCGTCCGGCCAGGGCTCGACGCTCCGACGCATCACCGAGGGAGACCTCATCCTCATCACGCAGATGTGCCGTCATTGAGTGGGAGTGATGCGCGCGCTCAGCCTAGTTACCAGAAGGATCGAGAGAAACCAAGCAGAGATGGAATAGTCTCTGGATTTTCGCAAAGCCAGCACCATTGAGAAGGGACACGGACGCTTGGACAAATGATCGATCATCGTGAGCAATCTGCTTGCCGACTACAGTGATTGGCCCGAGCTAGCCCAAGTGTTCAAACTCGAACGGCAAAGTACCAACACGGCTTCGACAAACGCAAACACAAGTGCGCTCTGGCGTGACCAGTAGACCCGGGTATCTGGCTGATCCCAAACGACTCCTCACCTTGACGAGAAGTCATTGGGGCAGTGAGCATGGGCTGCATCATCGACGCGATGTCACGAGTGCCGCGAAGACCACGCTCAGATTCGTATGGGCCATGCGCCGGAAATGCTGGCGGTCCTCAACACTATCGTGCTTGGACTCTTTGCTCGACAAGGTGAGACCAATGTCGCTCATGCCAGGCGCGATTTTGCCTCTCATCTCGATAAAGCGCTCGTCCGTTTGGTGGCTTGAGAGAAACCGACTTTGGGTAGTGGGTCACTTTCAATTTCGGCTTTCGGTCCCAAACGTCTCTAGTTGGCTCCCTACTCGACAGAGCGAGCCAGCTTCTCTAGAGTCGCCCGCGTGCCAGCCTCATTGTCCTCGGGTCGAATGCCCGACGGAATGTCCTTGAAGAAGATAGATACGGTTGTTCCGCCGTCTTCGGCCTCAAATGTGACTACCATGATCATCTCTCCTGAGAAGGCCGGATCGACCGAATCAAAGGTGATCGCTTCGACGATTCTTCGAGGTGGCGTCAGTTCCACAAACCGTGCAGTATATCTATCTTCCCTTTCTCTCGTCTTGCCACGGAAGGTTTTTTCGGATGAAGGATAATACAGCGACATCTGATACCCTCCACCAACTCTGTCGTCGAAACTATGGACTTTGCCGGTCATGTCTCCAGGTGCAAGCCAGACAGCCAAGGCTGCGGGATCGGTAAAGGCTCGATAGAGAGCTTCAGGCGTCGCCTTGATACATTTCGAGTTTCGCGTGCTGGCACGTGAGTGCGCATCTGTCATGGGCGTATCCTTTCGCCATCTCGTCGGGAATGGTCCTCAATCATCATACGGGCGTTTCCATCCGTTGTCAACCTGAAGTGGGATTTCAATCTGACCCACTACCCGACTTTGCAACAGCCCTGACACCACCCCTGTCCCTACGACTCTAGCTTACTTTTTCTTCGGACTTTGGGGATTATCCAGCCCCGATTCCAGTTGCTCGGCATATTGACGCCACCGGTCAACCTGAGCCTGTAACACTTTTTTTTCTTGGGTTGTTTGCAATAAAGTATCTTGTATAGATTGCTTTTCCTGGGTTGCGAGGTTCAGAGTATGTTGGAGATCTTCGATTTTTTTATTGGCCAGTTCCAAATCCTCTCCCCGCATACCATGCTCATTGTGCAATTGCTCCAACTGCTGTTCTACATCAACGATATCCGTACGCATACGCAAGATTTCTTGCGTGAATTTCAAGACATTCTTTTTATGCTGTTCTTGCTCAGCTTGTAAATCATTTTCGAGCATGGTTATTTGCGGACTGTAGCGCCAACCAAGCAAAACATTATATAGTTCATGCTCAGCGCTACGGTCCTGGCTGTGAAGGCGCAGGTTCTGCAGTTCGGTAGCATTCCAGTGACCGCCAGCCAATAACCCTCCCAAAGCGTGCAATGAGATTGCTAACCGCTCGGCATGTAGCACGCCAGTCTTGCCTACGGATTGTCCGGCCCACAGGCCATACTCACCAAGCATCCTGGCATATTCGCGAATATCCACATTTGGTGCCAGCAAACCCAGCAGACCAGCAGCCTCAGCACGTAGTGTCGCCGTTGCTTCAGGGTCGTGTAGTATCTCTAAAAGCACTTCCTCCCCTTCCTCTCCCAACAACAGGAATGCATAGACCAGCAGGTGCTGGTGATTCGGAAAATCATAGAGCGCCTGTGTTATGTAATCGACCACTGTACCCCCACCGAGCAAGAGCAACAAGGCGATGATACGCAAGTTGGTCTGCTCATCACTATGGGTTTGAACGTGCTCCAGCAGTGCTGGTATCATCTCATGTTCGCCATTTGCTAGTAGAGCCTCATCGTTAATCCGCTCTAAGAGCAAAGCCAGGGCCATTGAAATGTCATCTGACTCGTTGCTCATTAACAGCCGAACCAGCTCATCCTTAACAACGGTGGTGTGCATTCTACGAAAAATACTTCGAGCCGCCGTGCGCCGGTCAAGATTACTTGTATCACTTTGTGCGGCCCAAATAAAGGAGAAAGCAGGTATGCCTATTTCACACAGAATATTTTGTGCGGCCTGAGCCACCATTGTGTCAGGATCAGTTATTAGATTACCCACAGCAGGCACAACCTTCTCCCCGATCTCCACCAATGTATACCCGGCTCCATGCCGCCTCTGCTCCATCCGCAGAGCTGCTAGAAGATCGTTTTGAACCATTTCACTACGTGAATCGTCTTTTTTCACCAGGCGTACCAGGGCTTTAGATACCGCATCTATCAGGTGTGCATCCTCCAGGCCCTCCAATAGAGCAGGTACACTCGAATCAACCAGTTCATTCGTCAGTAAATCCAACAACGTCTCATACGCGCGCTGAGGAGGTGGAGGCGAGAGATTGAAAAGCTGCACGACCTCTTGCACTAACTCCGGCACCTGTTGCACTAACTTAACGACGATGCGTCGAGAACGCTCCTGCGCCCGGTTGTTCAAAGCATCTAATCCTGGTACCAGGTATGGCAGCGCAACTGGGCCAAACTCTAGTAATAAGATTTCTGCAGCAGCGCCTCGTTCATCATCATCCAGAAGGCCAACTAATGGAGGTATGGCTTCGCGAGGATGTTTTAATAACAATTCGGCAATTACCACACGCCACGTCGGCTCAGGATGATTCAGCACTTCAAGCAATGCTGGCACGATTACCTGTCCATTCATCTCACCCAGGATAAGCCGGATATAGTTTTGTAGACGCATGTTAGGATGGAAGAGATATCCTACGAGTATCTGCGCAGCCTCGGCCCCCTTTGCCAGAAAGATATTGATGGTATGCTGCGCTTGCGTATCACTTCCCTGACTCAATGCTTCGAGCAACCGTTGGCCGGGGAAATGGATCATCCCAAGAATAGCTCGCTCTATCCGAGAGGTGATCACCGTTTGCCGTTCGACTTCGCGCCCCTCGTCCTCTCTCAAGGAGTCCCCATTCAGAGCCGCGATAAGACCATCCATTGACACGTCTTCAAGATAGCCCAACGCATTAATCGCTCCCTCATAAATCAGCGGATTCGAACTCGCGAGCATATCAAGCAAAGGCGCAACTACCCGTTCATCGGGGAACTGTCCCAGGGCGTGTACAATAGCTACCTGTAACGTCTGCTCGACTGCAGGCGATGGGAAGGAAGAATCATGGAGACTGTTCGAGGTTGGTAGGGAGGCACGATGGGGAGTTTCCAATAGGGCTATCAGTGCCGGTATGGCCTGCGGATTATGTATGCGCTCAAGCACCTGTACCAACAGATGAGTACGTCCTGGTACAACAGGAGTAAGCGCCTGGATTACAGGAGTCAGCGACTCTTCTCCTATATCGCCCAGAATCCGCTCTGCCCTGGTAGCAACGGGTTCACTGTCGCTATGCAGCACACAATCAATCAATCCAGGGATACTTTCGGGAGCGAAGGTGCGTAGAGCAGCCGCGATTTGTTGCTGAACAACCAGCGCAGAGTCATCCAGACAACGAAGTAGATAAGGTAATGCACGCGGGTCACGTACATCAGCAAGCACTTCGATAATGCGCGTACGCATCACTTCAGGCGCTTGTGGCTTCATTTGTCCCAGCAGATAGGGGGTAGCTGGATAGCCGATTTCCTTCAACGTCTTAATGGTAGCCCGGGCTACCGTTTCATCACCAGAAGAAAGGTATTGTACCAGCAACTCTACTGCTTTTTCTCCCGCTACGCTCACTCCAGCATTCCGTGCCTGCTTAACTAGCATTTCGCGCGCCTTTTGCTGGTCTTCTGGCGCGTAATTGGAGATGACTACATGCAAAAGTACAGTAACGAGACGAACAAGCTGTGAAGGAGTCAGTTGGCGGGCAGCATCCGGCTCGTTGAGAAAACGCCCCAGGATGTGTAAAACAGCCCAATGAACCTGCTGCCTGGCAGAAGCCGGTGTGCGATCTTCCATTTCTTGCACGAGGCCATTAAAGCTATGTTCGGGACCAAGACGGATCAGCGCATTAGCAGCTCGTTCAACAATGGATCGGTTCGCATCGCGCAAGAGGAGTATTAATGGCTCTACGGCGCTCAGCTCATCCGTCCCACCCAGGATATTAATGGTGGCAGATCGCAAGCGGCCACTCCTCCCAGGCGAGGACTGACTCAATTCCGCGGCAAAAGGAACAGCAACTGCACCAAAGCGTCCCATTACACGCACCAGGCGTTTGACAACTGTTTCATATGCAGCATTATCAACAACATCACACAAATGTTTGAAAAAAAGATCAAGGACAATCCCGGCATTAAGTCGGATTACAAATTCGTCAATGCCATTAACCATCAGTAAGGGAAATAGAGACTGATAGATTTCTTGTGCACCCTCGACAGCATAATGAGTAAAGAGACGGGCCAGGGCATCGCAGACTTGCGCATCTTGCACAACCAGAGTTACAGCTTCCTTTAAATTGGATGGCACAACAAGCTGGTGCGCATTATCGGCCTGCGGCGGGATGTGAGCAATACCAAGACACACAAGACTCAACGTCAAGGCCTCCAAATTGAAGGCGGGGTTCTGCTGTCCAAGTACAGCAAATCGTTTCGCATAGTCTACAGGATCCTCTAACAGCCCGGCCCACAAAGCTATAGGTGTAATAAACTGAGTTCCTATTTCCCAAATTAGAGAGCCCTCCGTATGAGCAAGATTCATCACATCCTCTGCACCTGGCGCACCAATCCGTTTCCAGGCTGAGAGCCCCTGAGCCACAAAATACTCTGCTACAAAGTATGCCGCGAACAATTCGTGGCAGAAGCTCACTATACCACCTGGGCTAATCTCGATCAGTGCTGCGCTTTGGGCAAATTGTAGCAGCCTGGCTAACTCCTGCCGGCTATATGAATTCTGTAACGTATTGGTAAGGGCCTGATTTATGCCCTCCTGTGCATCGGGGAGCGCCATAGATGGCATCTCCACAGCCTGGAGCGCAACCAGGCTTTGCGCAGGATGTTCGCTCAGCCAGGTCTGTAACCCTACCGCCAATTCTTCAGTTCGTAGTCCCTTCTTTCTTCTGGAAACCGGCAGTTGGATCGTATTTACAGTATTCGTCCACCTGGCAGCATAAGCTATTTCGCTCAGAAAAAGCACCACATCATTCTCATCAAGAGCTGCATTGCTCCATCGCGGCTGAGACATCTCATACTGTATGAGGTCTTTTACATATGCGCGTAAGAGACGACCGCGCGTGTCGAGTTGCCTACCGAAATTGACACCTATATCATCAATGATCTCCATCAAGGAAAAAAACATCAACGGGTTTGTGCAGTGGTCATGCAAGCGACTGCGATTGATAACCTCCATGACCTGTCCGGCAGTAAGCTGCCACTTTTTACCTGAATCCCGCTCTCCAATAAAGCGCTCGACGAAGCTACGCATCTGTTCGGCATCGAGGGGATTTATGTATACGCGGACTACAAGGTTTTCTTCTACTGCTTGCGCGAGTTCCGGCTGCTCCAGGTAATCGACCTCCCGGCAGGTCAGCACCAGTTGATTCTGGCTTTGCCCCAACATTCCGGCCAATTCCATACTGACAATAGCCCGGTACTTCTCATCGATCTCATTTAAACCATCACACAGAAACAACACACGCCCTTGCGCTACCAACTTCTGAAGAAAAGGGGTCAAATGATGCATCCCTGACAGGTCACTTGTGTACAGAAAATCGAGCAGCGATTGTGTACCTGCCGAGTGTTTCTCTTGTGGAGACCCGGCATCGTGAGTTTCCAGGTAGAGACTGTAATCCCTCAAAGGGATATAAATTGGAATTTTATCATGTCCAAAAACAAGCGACCGGGGCTGTCGTAATGCCATGTAGCGGTATACATAGAGAAAGATGGTCTTGCCAGCCCCCGGCTCACCTAAGATAAGTTGATGAGATGAGGCACCGGGATGCGGAACTCCTATATCATGCGCCAGCTCCATCATAGAGATATTCTGCACCTGGCCTGGAGTCGAAAGATCGGGTGTATCGTGATAATGGGTGATGGACGTTTCGTAGATTTCTTTCCAGGAAACGAGCGGCGTATACAAAGTGCGATACTGTTCCTGTGCTTTTTGGACATCTCTGATATATCTTAGAAGCGACAGTGGTCTATCAGCGATTTGAACCAGTATATAAACTATAATCACCTGCAAGAGCAGAATCAGCAGCACAAGAGGAGTATGTACAGGAATGGATAATAATGTAGAGATGCTATGAGGTGTACCGCTTCCAAATAGATGGAATGGGTTGAGTATCCAGAGCGCACCTTCAATACAGGTAAGTACGATGGCAATGCCAACCCCTATCAATATGTTACGGGGAATGCGGGATGAAGCGAGATGATCGGTCGCTTGAATCAACGTATCTTTATTTGTATTCGTGGGAGCTACAGGGTGCTGCTCTTCTATCATTTCCTGTAAAACTCTCTTTCATATAATTGGTAGTTGAGCGGTAGAAACAGTATATCGCACTTGAACTACTTCAACAAGCAGTACACCTGGGGATTTGAAGATCATTATATGCTTGAGATTGATCCCAATCAGAGGGTGCTGTACAGAAGGATCTTAAAAATAAACCCTACAGTCCTAAATTCGCGTTGAAATACATAGTTTTTCGAAGCAATTTACGTTACTATACTAAGGGGGTACATCAGTCTGCATTGGTTTGCTAGAAGCGCATCCGTCGATCGCAAGCTCAAGTTGTGCATCCACTCGATGCATAACATGTCCCCACATGTTCGTATCAATAGATCATAATTTGTCCTATATTCCAAATAAGCAGTTATTTATTTAAGATCTTGAAAAGAGGCATTTTATGGAGTCAGCCAGACCTCAATCCTCTAAAGAGCAAGAGCGCGCAGAGAGTGGAGAAGAGGACACCCAAAAACTATACATTGTTCAATCACCCAGTCAAACGAGTACGTTGGAACGAAAAACTGTTAACTCAACTACTCCTTCGAAGACACCGCAGCGAACAGTCATGACACGCGGAAAAGCAGTATTATTCATAGGATTATTACTGATCCTTGTCTTGAATGCCGTCAATGCTGGCTATGCACAATTCATCGGTCCCCAGGGCTGGGCTTTCGTAATTGGAGGGCCCGCAAGCTCGGGCAGTAATGACCTGCTTACTAGCATCAAAAATCAACTCAAGCATAATCGAGGTCTCACACCAGGATCGACGGCAGAGCCAACGGCCCAACTAACTCCCCAACACTATATCAACTTGATTGAACAAAATATGACGCTTGATCAAAAGCTCGGACAGATGATGATCGTGCAATTCTTTGGCCCAACCTATGCGCTGGACATAAGCACAATGATCAGTCAATATCATGTCGGGGCTGTCCTGCTCTACACGGTGAACAACAATATTACTGACAAGGTGCAACTCAAAGGGCTTATACGGCAAATGCAGAGCAGTAGTTCTCTTCCGATGGTGGTAGCTATCGACCAGGAGGGTGGAACTGTAGATCGCTTGAAAGCATTGGATGGGCCACGTCCAGCCGCTGCTGATATCGGGGCGACCAATGATCCCAGTAAAGCAATGGCCGAAGGCATCCAGGATGCACAAGACCTTACGTCTTATGGGTTTAATCTTAATCTCGCCCCTGTAGTAGATATCACGAATGTCTATAATCCGCAACTCTATGGGCGCACCTATGGCAATAACGCTGCTTTGGTCACGAGAATGGCGCAAGCTTACTTGCAGGGATTACAACAGAGTGGCAAAGTGCTAGGCACGCTCAAGCACTTTCCAGGTTTAGGCGATGTAGGTGTTGATCCGCATAGTGGTGTACCCAATCTTTATCGCTCTAAGAGCGACCTGGATGCCATCGACTGGGCGCCATACCGGGCGCTTATTCAACAAGGCGATGTGCATGCAATCATGGTGACACATGAGATCGTGCATGCGATAGATGATAATAGAATTTCCTCGCTTTCCCCCAAGGTTGTGACGGGCATCCTGCGCGACGAGTTAGGCTTTCAAGGTGTAATTATGACAGATAGCTTGACTATGGAAGGGATTACCGCTTACTATACCGAAGGGCAAGCTGCTGCCATAGCGGTTGAGGCTGGTTCGGATTTGCTGATGGGCGCCCGTAACCCCGCCGAAGTCGCCACCATGATCGAGGGAATCAAACAGGCGATTGCTTCAGGCGCGATTAGCCAGCAACGTATCGATGATTCGGTGCGCCGTATTTTGATGCTTAAATCCCAGATGGGATTGCTTCCTCTTCCAAAAATCTAAATGATATTGAGATAGGGGCGAGAAAGGGATTTGTTTATGCTGCATTCAGGCACAGCGAGTTCAGTGCGAGAGAAACGCATGTCTATGGTTGTGATTGGCCTGGTAATATTTGATACGATACTGGTAACGCTGGCGCTGGTACCAGCACAGTTGTGGACGCGCCTGCTGCCAGGTTCAACAAACGCGGCACTGGACGGGCCATTCCCTCCAATCCTTGCGCCCATCATTCCAGCGCTGCTCTATCTTGTTCCGACTGCTATTGGCTTTTTAAGTCGTAGCTGGCAGCGAGCGCTCCTGTACGCTACCTTACCCGCCTGGATTGGATTAGGGCTCTTTGTGATTGCCGCCACCTCCAAGGTTGGCGCGTTCTACCTGATCTCACCAGCCCAGGTTACAGCCAATGTCAGTATTCTGGAACTTTTTGCCGCGTTAGGCGCTATTGGCTGGCTGGGACGGTATATCTTCAAACTACAATAGTCGTTCTTGGTGAAAAGCATACTATGTTAACCAACGCTGCTGAGACAGAGATCCCGCTGGGGGAGACAGGCGCACGGTACCTGCTGAAGCGCACACCCACAAGCTACTTGTTCAACCAGATTTATGGATTGTGGGTTTTTATCTCCTTACTCATCCTTTCGCTGATCATGACGCGCAAGGTATCCGTGGATCAGTATGGCATTTACGCCATCGCAATGGTAGCATTCAATACCATTGCTTATATAGTTGCATTTGGATTAGAAGATGCTACCACTACCTTCGTGCCGCGTGTTCTTGCTGAACATGGTCAAGCGGCAGCGGCGTTGCTCGTGCGACGATTACTTGCGTTACGCCTGGCAATACTCGCAGTCAGCGTTGTTATTATGCTGTTTGCTTTGCCCGTGCTGGCACTGATAATCGCTGCCATTCCTCTTTCCGGTTCAGCAAACATAGCTGCTGGTTTGCGCGATCCGACCCTGCTTGGTCATATCACGCCCATTGCTGTCTTTGTTTTTGGGAACGGCATTGCCAGCCTGTTCACTGCTGTGTTTGCATCTCAAATGCGCATGCGCATTGTGTTTCTTATAGGAAGCGCAGCACAATTACTTTTACTAGTGCTTAGCTTTGTCACGCTGCAACTCGGTTGGGGTATCGATAGTATCCTCTGGCTGCAAGCTATCTGTTCGCTACTGAACGCGGCTGCTTTCTTGATTTGGCTGGCCCCGCTCCTACTAACAAGAGGGGCTACGTATAAGCAAGCGATGAAGCCTGTGATGAGAGTTGGCATTTCGGCATGGTTGACAAACCTGGTATCAGGTGCGCTCCTCAAGCAAGTATCTATTATCCTGCTCGGGTATTTCGCAGTCTCGGTGGCACAGATTGCTTTCTTCAATCTCTCATTCCAACTGGCCCACGCAGCCAGTCTCTTACTGGTAGCGGGATTTGGAGGAGTTGGGGGAGCGGCGCTTGCTGCTGCTTTTGTAGGCATAAACTATGAGAGGCTGGCACGCTCATGGCAGACCCTCATCAAGATCGAGACGCTGTTGTCGGCACCAGTGCTGGTATTCTGCCTGTTCAATGCACGAACCATCGCACACATTTTATATGGAAGCAATTATGACCCTGTGGGACCTTTGCTGGCTATTTTCCTCTTCTTCAATATCATCGTGCGTATACTTGGCACAACCACCCACCAATCGACGCTCTACGTGATGGGCAAGCCAAGACTGGTTGTACTGGGACAGTTTGTTGGGCTGATAGCTGTGATAGCGATTGGCATAGCCCTTATCCCTCATTGGGGGCCAGCCGGAGCGCTGGTGGCCGACGGAATAGCGCAGATCATTACGGGGGGTCTGCTCCTGGCATTCCTCTTGAGAGATTTACCGGAGAAGTACCCGTTGGGCTTTACCTTGCGATTATTATTAGCGTTGATAATAGCCGCGCTGCCTGGCATTATCTGGCATCCTACGGGTCGAGTGATGCTCGGGATATCGGGCACGGTGTTTTTAGTGCTGGCCATTGGGCTGTTGCTGCTGATTAAGCCGCTGAACGCGCGGGATTTGGAGATGGTGGGCGAGGTGAATAAATGGGCGGTGAAGTATTTGAGGTGGTTTGGGAGGGTTCCTAAAGCTTAATGGGGAAATCGTCGGACATCAATCTGCACCCCTGCTTGGATCGCCTCTTCTGCAATTTTTAGCAACCTTGCTGCAATTTCCTCCTCCACATATTCTTCTCCACAAGTCGTACAGACACGTGCAGGTACTTCCTTAATAACAACCGTTGCTCCGTCTTGTTCGAGCGTCACTGTTACCTTTCCTGGTGCCGTTTCTCCATATTTACAAATCACGCATTTCATTGCTTTCTCCTCTTCAAATCTGAGTCCCACTCAAAGGGGTTTGGTTCGTAATGCCTGTTGCATGATCTTTTGTGCTTGGGTTCAATCCTTGCTCCACGATATTCTGTGCCTGTGGCTCAACTTTCGCTAATAAGATTGCAAACTCTTCCTCTCCGACTACTTTGCGGAGGGTATCGATTCCCCGTTGTGACTCATCATAGTAAGAGCTTTGTATTTCATTGAGGATGTTCTTTGCGAGCAGTAAAGAGGCAAGCGCAACTTCGTAATGCTGTTGATCGAGGAAGAGTTTGCCCATATTGCGCAACGCCTTGCCCTGGCCTTCGTGATCTTGTATCTCCCTGGCGATACTCAATGCTTCCTTGTAATACTCCATAGCCTGCTGCTCGTGTCCAAGAATCTCATGGACTGCACCTAGATTCTTGAGTGTTCTACCTTCTCCCTTACGATCTATTTCTCGCCGGATACTTAAAGCCTGCTCCAGGAATTGCAGGGCTTGTTCATATTGATCCAACTTTCTGTATACTTTACCAAGATTGTTGAGTGACCAGGCTTCCCCTTTGCGATCTCGCGCATCTCTAAAGATACTCAATGCTTGCTCATAATACTCCTTAGCCTGCCCTCTCTGTCCTAAATCTTCATAGACTCGCCCTAAATTGTTTAGCGTTGCCGCCTCTCCTAAAGGATCTCCCAGTTCTCTGAAGGTGCTCAAAGCCTGCTCATAGTATTTCTGTGCCTGCTTACTCTGTCCCAGGCTGATATAGACCCAGCCAAGGTTATTGAGGGCCGAGCCTTCCCCCAGCCGGTCTCCCTGTTCCTGGTAGATGCGCAAGGCCTCCTCATAGTCGCCCTTTGCCCGCTCCCTATTTCCGATATCAGCAAAGACCCGGCCCAAATCATTAAACACACGACCCTCGCCGACATGGTTTTCATCTTGACTGTAAATTTGCAGCGCCTTCTCAAGGCACTCTCGTGCCCGTTCCAATTGCCCTAACATTCTGTAGACAACGCCAAGATTGTTGTAGATGCGTGCCTCCTGGGATCGTTGTGCCTGCCATTTGTCCAATGGGAACAGCATAAGATAGAGTTCTAGCAGGACGGCGTTGCCTCCTGAACGTTTAAGAGTCGCGAAGATTCCTTCCTGCTCTATCAGCGTGTAGGCCTCTTGCCATTGCCCGGCCTGACACAACTGCCAAACTGCCTCTATAAGTGGTTCAATGTCGCTACTTTGGAGTCGTTTTTCTCGAGGAGGGCAGTGCGTAGCCGCATATTGTACGAAATGTTGTGCAGCTTTGAGATGCGCCGTTCGTAGAGCCTGTCGATTAGCCTGCTCATTGCCCTCAACAAAGCGACTTTGCGCATAGCTGGCGACTATACTATGTAATTGGTAGCGGCCCTCACCCCAGGCTTGCAGCAGATGCTGGTTCAGCAATGCATCGAGGGCAGTATGCACCTGCATCTTCGGCTCCTCGTCACCTGTGTCTAAAAGGGCTTGTGCTGCGCTCAAATGCACCGGTTTACGATAGATAGAGAAAGCTAACAGTAGTTTGCGCTGCCCTTCGTTCAGTTGTTGTATATAGATGCAATCAAGGAGGTTACGGGCGACGTTTCCAGTCCAGATCTGAGCATAGATCGGATCCTGGAAGAAGGAGACCAGGCTCAGATTGCGGGTACGCAGGAGAGACGCGAGGAGCGCCAGCGCAAAGGCGTGACCCTGGCAGTGTTCCACGACGGTGCGCAGATCTGTTTCTGCTGCATCTACGCCCTGCTTCCGCAGCAGTTCAATGCCCTCAGCGGTTTCCAGGCCTTTGACAAAATACTCTTGCATACAGGTGGGAGGATATTCGCGAGTTCCCTGTGGCCAGAGGCGGCAGGTAAGCAAAATTCGACAGCTACATTGTTGACTATTGATGGCGTCGAGCCATTCACCGACTCCAGGACGATCTGCAAGGGCATGCCCTGTTTGCAAATCAAGCAGGTTCTCAAATTGATCCAGGATAACCAGGCGTGGCTGATCAGTAGTATTCAGTACATTGAGGAGCGCCATGGCCTGGTGCCGAAGGGACAAGTTAGTAAAATCCGGCAAAGGCTTGCCCAATATTTCAAAAAGATTTCCTGCCAGGTCCGCGAAGGTTACAGCGGGATCGATGTTGAGCCAGATTACTCCGGCAGTAAATGGCCCAATGCTCTCACGACGTCGCTGTTCGGCGTAGCGATAGACCAGG
>WNFG01002556.1_pt1 | contig 15238 bp, 21 predicted proteins | sample 5400431 | NCBI WGS metagenome assembly WNFG01 (sample SAMN13153346, study PRJNA577476) | soil metagenome | isolation source: 120 cm saprolite under Douglas fir tree site 2 hole 3 replicate 2 | place: USA:California | collected 2015-04-18 | reverse complement strand
AGCGAGCCAAGTAGGCAACACCCGCCGCAGAGTTCCCGATCGGACTTCGTCGCGACAGACATATCCGGGCAGCGCGACAACGCCGAGACCGGCGATCGCCGCCTGCTTCAGGCCGATCATGTCGTCACTCAAGAGCCGGGGCGCCAGTGGCATGACCACCTCCTTCGCTTTGCTCGAATGACGAAGCCGCCAAACGGGAGCAAGGCCCGTGCGCATCATGAACAGCGAAGGGTGGCTGCGAAGATCTTGAGGTGTGTGCGGTGTTTCGTTTGCATCGAGATATGCCGAGCCCGCGAACAGGGACCAGGGCGCTGGCGTCAGCGGCCGTTGGACCAGGGTCGAATCTGGGAGTGGGTCCGTATGGGCCCTGATCGCGACATCGTAGTTCTCGCCAACGATGTCGACATTCTGGTCGGTCGCATGCGCGACGACATTGACCTTGGGATAGCGGACGAGAAAGTCCGCCACGATGTCGCGCATCGCGAACTGCATGGTGGCCACGGCCGCGGTGCAGCGCACGGTGCCGGTCGGTTCACTCAGCCGATGGCGTATGGCGGTCTCAGCCAGCTCGGCCTCGCGCAACATCCCCACCGCGTGGCGATAGAATTCCTCGCCGGCGTCGGTCATGGCGAACCGCCGTGACGTGCGGTTGAGCAGCCTGACCCCGAGGTTGGTCTCAAGCTGCAGGATGCGATGGCTCAATGTCGATTTCGGAATTCGCAGCGTTCGGCCCGCGGCCGTGAACCCGCCGCGATCAACGACCTGCACGAAATAGAAGAAGTCGTTCAGATCCAGCACCGCGCCACCATCGTCCATCAGATTGGACGCTGAGTTGCGAGTTTGGAGACTTCTCGGCCGATAGTCCAGCAACTACCTCATGGCGCGTCGCGACCGACGATCGCGGCTTGAACGCGCAAGGTGCGTCCTGAACGCCACGGAGGCCGAAATGGAACGGCGGCAATTCCTTCAATCAACGGTGCTCAGCGCCGCCGCGACAATGCTCCGCGTCGCACCGCCGGCCGCAACCGCAACTCCCCTTTTGGTACCTCCTGGTACCGGCCGGTCGAGAGGAAAGAATGACAAGGGACGGAAGTCGCAACGAAATCTTTAGGTCGCGGCCTCAACGGCCGCTGTCGTCCATGTAACCACGCTGTAACCACGGGCCTCCGGGCCCCCGCGTAGACCTTCTCACATCGGCCGGCCTACGTCTCCCAGTTGCACCGGAATTCACTCCGGTACTCTCTGGACCAATTTTCGATTGCTAAGTCATTGGTGCCGCAAGAGGGATTCGAACCCCCGACCCCATCATTACGAAGCGCGGAATCGTGGCGTCCCAGGGGTACACGATTGTTCGCGGCCGTACGCGGAAATGCGCTGTCGTACACCGACGGATGGGCGTTCCGGCCGCTCTGGCTGATGTACTCCGCTGAACCGGCTTGAACCGAAGCGTACCCGGATGGAGCACAGAAACTGCAACCGCGATGTAACCGCGGCCGTATCGATCAGGAAGCGGCAATGATGGCAAGCAGATCTGTGAGGGCGGCATTGAAGGCATTCGCACATGAATTCTGGTCGCGAACGCAGAGGTCGAAGTGATTGGTATTGACACAAGTTCATGTTCATCAAGCGCGGCGAGCGCTCGGCTATATATAAGTAATGGACCAGCGCATGTGGACTGCTGATCGCGGCGCGGCTGGCCGGCGCGGCCACATGAGCTTGCTGTCGATGGTGTTCGGTCGGCGGCCTCTTCGCGGCAGTGACTTGCATCCGTTGCAGATGATCATGCTGTTCGTTGCTCCGGATCCCTCAATGCGGCCAGTCCTGTCTTGATGACCATTCCGTCCTTTGGGTGCTTGCCGCCGTGCGGCTTGCGGCGTTTGCGCATCACGTGTTGAACCCGAGTGGGTTATAGGAGACTAATTCGTAGGTTTGTACGGTCGTCGGTCGTTGTTTCCAGGCGGCCGAAAGGCAATTTATCGAACGATTTCGTGGTTGAAGCTTCGGCCAAAGCTAGGGTGCGGGGACATGATGGCGCTGGCGATCCGCGTTCTCACAGTCATCTTCGTCTATTTTTTCACCTGGAGCACGTACGCCGCATTGCCGATCGTCGCCTGGCTCCTCTTGGAAATCCCCGCCTTGGCACAGGACGTGAGGACCCAAGCGCCATGCAGTCCGGTCATCGATCGCACCCAGGGAAACGTGGCGGTGACCTTCAGCGGCGGCTGCACGGTCGGGATCACGCCGACTGAGCTCAAGGACATAATCGACAATGTCCTGTCGCGGCGTGCAATTCCACCGGAGTTGCTGGACCGGTATGAAATGCTTAGCCGTGCGTTCGGGGTGACAGATGCAGCGTTGACGAGCTTTTTCCGCGTCTTGGGTGAACGCAAGGTCGCAACCGAGGACCTCGATGCGAAGCTGCGTGAGGTGGCAGCACGACATCTCACCCTGAGCAAGCAGGCCGAAGCTTCCCCCGACGACGATCCGCAGGTTGCGGAGATAAAGAAGGAAGCAGTCGTCGCCCTCGGCGTCGGCGATTACGTTCGTGCCGAAGACTTGCTGCAACGTGCCTATGATGCCGATCTGGCCGCCGCTCGGCGCGCACAAGATGCTGCCAACAAGCGTTATCTGACTGCGGCGAAGACGAGGGCCGACATCGGCGAGTTGAAGTGGACCCAGCTGCGATACGCGGCTGCGGCGCAGGATTTTCAGCAGGCGGCCAATCTGGTGCCCTCCGGGGAAGCGCTTGTTCGATCGAGGTACTTGGTCAGCCTCGGCTTGACGGCGATTGACGCCGGCGACTATCCGCTCGCAGGTGGGGCGTTAACCGAAGCCTTGAGCATCCAGGAAAGAATGCTCGGACCGGAGCATCCGGACGTCGCCGCAGGCCTCAACAACCTAGCCTCGATGTACCAAGCTCAGGGCCGCTATGCCGAGGCCGAACCGCTTTTCAAACGCGCCCTTGCGATTGGCGATAAAGTGCTGGGACCGGAGCATCCGGACAATGCCGTCCGCCTCAGCAACCTAGCCATGCTGTTTCGTGATCAGAAGCGGTATGCCGAGGCGGAACCGCTCGCGGAGCGCGCGCTGGCGATCAGCGAGAAGGCGCTCGGACCGGAAGATCCGGAGGTCGCCACCCGCGCCAATAACCTCGCAGTGGTGTACCGCTATCGGGGCCGCCATGATGAGGCAGAGCCGCTCTTCAAACGCGCCCTCGCAATCGGCGATAAGGCGCTGGGACCGGAGCATCCGGAGGTCGCCACCTGGCTCAGCAACCTGGCAATGCTGTACCGGGATTTAGACCGCTACGCCGAGGCGGAACCGCTTGCTAGGCGCGCGCTCGAGATCGACGAGAAGGTGCTGGGACCGGAGCATCCGGAGGTCGCCGTGCGCCTCAACGTCCTAGCGCTGCTATACAAAGATCAAGGTCGCGAGGCCGAGGCTGAGCCGCTCTTCAAGCGCGCGCTCGCGATCAGCGACAAGGCGCTGGGACCGGAGCATCCAATCACAAAGCTAATTCGCGCAGATATGCGGCCCAATGGACCGCCCAGCAATGCTCGACCTGAAATTCCAAAGTAGCGACGTTAGCTAGTTCTAAGGCAGTGGTCTGGAAAAATGCGGCATCGGCATAGATAGGCAGCCCAGGAGAGATCAGCTCATGGATGCGGGTCTATTGAAAACGTTGGGCGAAGTTCTTGGAATTGGGGGGATCGCGCTCGGGGTCTTCTTCCTCCTGTTCCGAGAAGTTATTCGGAAATCGATTTTCCCGATGCTGAAGAAGGACGATGCATACCGGCTCCTGCGATTGATCTCCATATTGGTTTGGTCGGTGGCGGTGATTGGTGTCGCAGCCTGGTTTTGGGGCGATCGAAAGGCGCAAACAAGTTCAACCACGACGACCGGACCACAAAGCCCGGTTGTTCAGGAAACGAAGGGCGATGTGAGGATCGACTTCAATACACCTCAGCCGAGTCCCAGGTGAATGATCGCTTCAGATCATTACGATGGCTGTCTCGTCTGAGCCACCAGCTAGTGGCCTTCAGGGACATGTTCGCAACGGTCACTGCACAGACGAGCGTCGCCAATGCGAACGCCACATCGGAGGGTTCAAACTATCGCAATGGCCAAGCGAAGCTAGTTAAGTTCGCGGCCAGCGTGATCGAGCGGACGCTCTAGCCGTCAGGTCAGCGGAACGAAATCGTATTCGCCGATGCCCTGTAGGACGAGGAAGACCGCGGATGTATCGCCTGCATTAGTAACGAGGTGCGGCCGCTTCGGCGGGACTGCAAACGTCTGGCCCGGCATCAATCGTATCTCTTCTTTGGGGTCTTGTAAAAAGATGCGGATTGATCCCGTCAGCACATAGAAAGTGTCGTGGACGTTGCTGTGATAGTGCCACGGCACCTTTTGCGTTGGACCGATCTGCAACTCCGCGATGCGAAAACCTGGACGCGCGGCGTGATAGGCGCGGCGCTCGACCTCGTAGAGCCCACTCGCATCCTTTACCCCTTGCATGTCGAGTCTCCATAGTCCTGCGCGAGTCATTCTACGTTATTCATCTGGTGTCTCGAAAGAGCCCTCCAGCACACCGGGCACGAACGTACTCTGGTTGTTCTTGAGGTCGACTTCGACCTGGGCACGGCCGTACCGGATATCACGGCCGCTGATCGGCCCAAGCTCCAAGGTAAAACCTGCTGGTCGCTCACCGCCGTCGGTCAAAGGCTGACGATGGTGGCGAATATACCGTGACAATCGCAGCCATCGTCCTCCCCTTTCCGATGCGCCGCCCGAAGATCAGGCCGGTGTTGCCGGAACTGCATCTTAAGCCGATCGCCTATCGAGGCACACCGAACAATTCGATGGCGACCCTATCGATATTCGACAACTCCTTGAATTGGTTCCTTCCAACGACGCGCAGATTGGGCCGCGGGGACTTTCTCCCGGTGCTGTCTCCCTTGGCGTGGCGAGCAACCCGATCGCCGAGCGGTGGCAACGGCTGACCAGGTGACCCACCAAACCAAAGGAAAGGGCCGAGCTTCAGAGTGTCGGTGTCGAAGACGATCCATATCACGCATCCACTTGGCTTTTTCGCGAAGTTCACGTGCACAGTCACGTCGCGCGTGCTCGCATCGCGGTGACTGGATTTAAATTGCACGTGACGCAACACGCCGTTGCATTCCAGAACCAGATCGTATCCTGACCGGCGCTGCGCGCTTCCAAGCGGACATCGAGCGCGAGCGTGCAGCGAATATCCGGGCGCTTGAGCGGGAAGCGGCGGCGCGGGAGGGCGCGTAGGAAGCCCGCTGGTGAAGCGGAGTAGCCGCCGGCTCCAGCTTTGGCCCCAATTTGCCCTTACGCTTGCTTCTTCGTTGACCCGTGGTGGGGGCTCGGCTTTGCTGCGCTCCCGCCGTCACACTGATCGGCTGTTAGCCTCGAACGGAGAGAGAGCAGCATGTCCTTGACGCGCTTGAACGACGGATACTCTGCCGACCTAGAAGGGGTAGCTTTTGGGATGAAAGACGGTGATCGCGCAGTCAGGTGCCTAATCACCCAAGCGGCATTGACCGACGCAATGGGTGGTATACCCACGCAACAAGATCAAATTTGCTGGTTTCTTGCCAACCGTGGCGAAGTCGAAGAAGTTGCAAGCGCGATTTATGATAGGGAACCTGCTCCGACTATTTGCATAGAATCAAGGGACCTTAATCCAGATCTTTTTTGAAGGTATCGATTCGCGCACTTAAACCTTTTTGTTGGACCCGCGCCACACTTCCCGCGGCGGCCGCCCCCAGTGCGCCGGGCGCGGCGGGGCACATCGACATGGGCGGCCCTGAGATGGCGCACGCCACGAAGCCGCGGCAAGAATTCCCCGCAACGGTCGAAAATGTGCCGGCATGGCAAGCCAAGTTCCCGGCGCGCGGTCGCATTACCTCCCCTTGCGCGGCCGTGCGTCACTCCCCGGCGCTCTTCGCCCTCCCACCAACCACGAAGAGCGCTGGGGAGACCATTCGTTCGCGCTCGACTCCGTCATGCTCAGTGGCGGCGCGCGCGGCGTTTTTCGTGCTAGCATCACGTGGCGCACGGGTTGCTTCCCGTTGGTATCTCCGTGCGTGGCCCCGGCTCTCGGCTTTTTCCCCATGTCCCCCGAGGGTCGGGTGCTTAACCCTATTCGCCGATGGCTGGGAACGCGATGCACCGTTGCGGCGTTAACGCGTGCGCGCGAACATCCCCCTCCCCCGCTTCGCGCGCGGATCCCGGTCCCATTGGTCGGCAATTCCTTTGGGACCGGGATGCCTCATCCCCGCAAGTCTCGCCTCTGTGTCGGGAGCCCGACCTACTTTCCATCTTTGGTGTGGTAAGGAGCGGGCTTGATGTCGCCTTTAGAGCCTTCCGCAATGACGGACAATTCTCGATTGCTAGCAAGTCGCTTTCTGGCGCTCGCCGAAGAGATCTTTGCCCGTGCTGACCGCGTACATGACGCGGACATCCGGGAGAAGATATGCGCAATCGCCGCCGGCTATGAGAGACTGGCGCAGCTGGTTGAAGACCAGTCCGGCGAAGGACAGCGCGGCGCCCCGCACGCCGGGGGCCGAAGGCTAGCTCCCCACAGCCTCGCACAGTCCTGGAAACCCTTGCTACACGCCGCGGCTCGCTACGGGCGAGGCGTTTTAGCACGCTAAGTCCTGGCTAATTGTGGTGCTGTAAATTCATCGCCTTTGGTGGTGCGGCCCAAAGCGATGGTTGGGCCGCGTGCGGGCGCTCCGGCGTGTCTCGACCCCCCCCCAACTTCCCCAACGCCGGGGCGTTCGTTACCCGCAACTCTCGCCTTGAACTCTTCGCCTTGAAAAGCGCAGCGCCCGGCTTGCCCGTGCCCCATGTGACAGCTAGGAAATGCGCTTCAACAAGCCTTCCACTTTTTGCGCATACATCCGAAGATGAGGCAGATCGAGCAATACTTGTGGCCGTTGAAGCTCGCATCGCATGTTAGTGGGGTAACGACGCCGAATTTAATCACATGTCGCTTACGTTCGAAATATTTTTGATCGGCATCACCGGCATAATTGTGGGCGTACAGATGACGTAGGTCTTCCAATTCTTGGAGCGCCTGTCCTTCATTACCTTGGGTATAGCCGGCGAACGTTGACGGGATGCACTTCCCTTCGCAGATAGCGCATTTGATCCTATTCAGCTTTGCTCGCTCCGCGAATGCGTCAAGAGCAGCCCAAAGTCCGACTATTCCGAGACCGACCCAAATCGGAGCGTCGAAGCCTAAAGAGCCAACTGAGGCGGGCATGGAAACCGGCACGTATTTCTCGATAGCGTTTTTTCTTATCGTGTCGATGAAGTCGTGTATCATTGAAATCCGATGACACACTTCAATCGCGCGAGCCGGATTCTTTTCGATTGCCGTTTCGATCAATGTCATTGGTGAAATCGCCCTTTGGGTTGAAATGGAGGCGCAGGGCTTATCCCGGCGTGGTTGGTGTCGTCAAGCCGGCGGTTGCGCTGTCGCCAAGTCGCGGGTCTTCATCGGTCAAGATACGGTCGCGCTCGCGTTCTTTCGGCTTGGTCCGGGCCATACCTCTCACGATAGGCGACCGGAAGTCATCCGACCGCGAGGCACGCCAATTCATGACCTTGCGAACGACGGCAAGCGTCCGGTCAGACATCGTCGCCCCGTTCTTATCCTCTATGCGCGGCTCCTCAAGATGCTATCGAGAGTCGATCTCCTCATCCTCGACGACTGGGGCCTCGCCCCGCTCACCGGCGAGCAGCGTCGCGATCTCCTCGAAGTCGTCGACGATCGCCACCAGCGCGGATCGACCATCATCACCAGCCAGGTGCCAATCGAGCACTGGCACGAGGTCATCGCCGATCCCACCATCGCCGACGCCGTCCTCGATCGCCTCGTCCACAACGCCCACCGCCTCGCCCTCAAGGGAGACAGCATGCGAAAAATCACCGCCCAACGCGCCAATCTTGACGCCACCAAGAAAACCTGACCCAACTCCTCATGCCGGCAACCACACCCCGGCCGCCTTCGTCGGAACAGGTGGCCGCCTTCGATCGGAACGCGTGGCCGCGTTCAATCGGAATCCCCGGCCGCAATCGTCGGAATCCGCACGCGCTGTGGTTCGAACAATATGACGTTTGACGTGCGTGCTGACCTCCCCACCCTAATGAAATACGACTGGCAGCGCTGGTATGAAGCATTCTGTGTATGCCGACGGTGCCATCGTTCGACGGTGTTTTCGTTGTCCTAACGCAACCCCAACGACGCAGATTTTTGGCGCAAAAATCGGCCGTGCGATTTCCCTGAAGCGCTGAATGATCTTTTCGAAATTGAAGGCTTCATATGTCTAAAGGACATGGGGGCTGCACCTACCCCAGAACATGTTCCCGAGCCCATTGCTACGGCATTTCGCGAAGGTGCGGTTTCAGTGGTCGTTGGCAACTGGAATGCCGCCGGAACGATGTTTCGATTAGCTATTGATCTCGCAACGAGGTCGATGCTGCCCGAGGAAGATGTGGAGGGTTTGAACAAGAAAGCTCGGCGCGATCTCGGGCTGCGCTTGCCCTGGCTGTTTGATCATGGGCTTCTCCCAATGATCTACGCGAGTTGTCCTGTTGCGTTCACCAAGACGGCAATGATGGTGCACACGCGGTCGCGCTTGGCAGGCCCGACGCCTTTGACTTGCTAGACTTTGTGACCGCTCTGCTTGAGCGAATTTTCACCAAGCCGGAACAACTGCGTTTGGCGAAGGAACGTCGCGAGAAGCGACGACAAGATGAAAAGCAGACAGTACGCCTAGCATCATCCGGCTAGCCCTCCCGATCGCTCCTCGCAATCACCCGCGCCCCCAAAGTCGAGGCCCCGTAGCGACGGCGCGAATGGTGGTGCCCCCCGCAGCCAGCCCACAAAATTGATACGTTCGAGAATTCGACGCCTGGAGCGGGGGGCTACATTAGTGTCGGGCAGCGAGCCAAAGGTTCGACTAATGCGCAAAATTCATTGCAACGAATAATCGGGGATCGATCTTTGCCAACAAGCTTTGCCGCAGCGTGACCCGATTGCAACAATTCGACAAGATTCGTGTCAGCGGCGCGTCTTTGCCCTCACGGATCGGCCACGATCCGTTGTAACAAAGTGGCCCTGATCTCTCGGGGCTGGGGGGCTGAGAAAGAGACCAGGGCCGTGCTCATTGGAGCGAGCGCGACAAGTCTAGCATTCTCCGGCACAAACGAAAAATGATCATTTGATGACATCTAGGCTGCCCATTGGGGCAGCCTTATTTGTTTTTGCTACCGCCGACACGGCGCCAGGGGAATAATTCAAGCGCGATCGGCGTTTCTCGTCATGCGAGACGGCTACGCTCCGGCAAGCCCCTGGCCGTCGAGCAGGTAGCTCCGGCTGCTCCTTGCGCGGTCGGGCTATCCTCACGAACAGATGAAGCGGCCCCGACCTTGGGGATGGGGTGTGTGGCGGGGAAGGCCGGGACCTTTGGTTCAAAAATGTCATCTTGACACCACTTTCATGCCAAGATCAAGACATGTTTGTGGCCTTGGGCTCGCTGTGGAAAAGTCCTGCGCTGGCGGCTCATCGCGGTCCCACCCGATCGTGGGGCCTTTTTTGTTTTGTAGGAGCAGCAAGAAAGATGGCCCCAACGTTGTGCCTCAGAGGGTCGGTTGGGGCCTAAAGGCTCATCAGTGAGCGGCCCAACGCTAACGCCTTTTGCGGCTGACGACGGTCGGGTAACGGACCTAGGTGAGACCATTCACTGATTTGTCCACTACCGAGATCGAACCTCCCGCCCCCTTTCCCACACTAACCTTGTGCCTCCCCTCCGTTCCTCCCCGGGGATGGCCACCCTGGACTTGGCCCGCGCAGTGCGGGCCTTTCTTTCTTTGGGCCATATTTCTGGTGGGGCCTTTTTGTTGTCGGCTAATGGCGCTAGGGAGGCGGCAATGGACGACAAAGGCAAGAGGTATCGCGACGAAGAATTCCAACGGTCAAAGGAACGCTTGGCACGGTTTAATCAAGAGATGGAGAAAGTGACGCCGAAGCCAACTCTACGGCAATGGATTAGGGATGCCCTGGTGGCGGTGGCGATAGGCGTGGCTTGTGGCGTCGGTACCACATTTATCTGGCATTTGTTTTAGGGCGGGGCCAAAGAGGTTGATGGCAATCCCTTCAACACCACTCCCATGACACGCCTGTGCCAAGCTCATGAAGGTTTCGGCTCGCTCCTGGCAATGATCCTCGCGCCGTCGCGATACTGAATCGTGTCCCTCGGATAGAGCCTGACGGCGGTCTCGTAGGCTGCACGCCCAACGAGAAGGTTGTCGGCGCGGGCTAGGACTTCGTCTTCGGAGACGCGGAGGTCTTATCCGCAGCCAAATGAAATCAATGTGTCCCGCTTGCAACACGGATATTAAGGTAATGTTTCGTCGGGGTGACAAAGACAATCTATTTCGATTCGACCACTCCTGAGGCCCTTGACATTATCTAAGAACCCGGCCTGATATCCTTACGGCACCTCGAAAAAAGCATTTTTGCTGCGAGGTGCGCCATTGACCCATCATCAGCTATTCGGCCTTGCGTTCGGCCCTTATGCGCCGCTCGCAGAGCACATGTTTTATAGCACCCTCACGTTCATCTTTATTCTGGCGTGTCTCTATCTGGTCAAGCGGGTCTCGACAGCGCTGTTTCCGCCCATCGATTACGTCGCAACTGGCTTGCGGATCATTGATCACTATGCCGCAAGTCTTGGTCTCATCGCATTTATTATCTGGACTTCCATGGACATCGCCTTGCTATTCTTGGAACGCTGGGGGCGCGGTTAGGCGCAGCCTTCCCTACTTCCTGACGGTTCTGATACCGAGCCTATGTGGGGGTGCGGCTTCTGATTCGGTCAGGCTCATGTCGATAGACCCGACGATAGCATCGCAATGGGGACTTACAGCTCTCAAGTGGCTGCGAGAGATTCCTGAGACCGTCAAGTCATGGGGACAATCCCGCCCCCGATACCCGGCGGTTAGCATTGTCCCGGTACGACATCCTATGTACTCCGAATCGACGCAGCCTGACGGCACAATCGTCACTCAGATCGTGTTGGACTGCATCGTCACGAATGGCAGGGAAGATCGCTCGCTCTTGATCGCTCGTGCGGAATGCCACGTCCGTTGGTGTGGAACGGTGCAAGGACTTCCCATTGTCGAAGAAATTATTGAAGCGCTCGGCAGAAACGCGCTTCATCTTCCATTTTTCGCGAGCCCTCAACAATCCTCGCGGCTGCACTGTGATCCTAACCGATCAGTTTGGGCACAAGCACAAGCAGTGGATTAGGCTGCACTATGGCAGGCCACACGATCCATTCTGAGGTCAGGGCGGCGCGCCGTCTCATACTGTCGCGTGCTCCCGGAAGGCGTCTCCGATGCGCTCGCTGCTCGGGCAGCTATAGGAATAGCTATCTCTCGTCGCGAGCGCACGGAAACCCCATCGTCCGCAGCGGACGAGTATGGAGAGGGTCACCGCAAGGAACCGTGGGTCTGACCCACGCTAAGAAGATCTCCGACCACCGCAGGTGCGCTTAATGGTGCACGACGTGTGCGAACAGCGCGACCGCCGCCGCGAGCAATATGGTGACAATAATGTCGAGCGCGATGAGGCGGTATATAAGATCGCCGCTGCTCTCGCTTTCCGGCCGATATCCGCATCTTCGGCACGCCGGTTCGGGGACGGTGTAGCCGTCGTAGGAGGCTGCCCAATCCCGGGCGCCGCATTGGCTGCAACGACCGCGAATCCAGCGCCCGAAGCTTACTAATCGGTCGAGTAGGCCTCCGTTCATTTCAGCCGCCACTCGTCGCCCGCCGCGACCGCGACGATGTCCTTTCCCGGTCGTCGATGGTGGAGCAGACGCCGTCCTCCTCGATCGCCCATTCCAGTTCGAGCGGATCGACGCCGAGCAGGGAGGCTGCCTCATCGAGCGTCAGTTCAGCGTGAAGGACGCCGGCGGGAGTCTGAACTGTGTAGAGGGTCGCCATTTGTGCTCCCGATCGAGGCGCGGGCATCACGAAAACACGGCGACCTTATGCGTTACAAGTAATTGATATAATTGACGTAAATAGTTTGACGTGGTCTACGTAACAAGCGGGCCGCCAAGGTGCTTTCGACACCTAGGCAGCCCTGACCACAGCGAAGAAGGAACCTTCACCATGGCTACTGACCAGAACACACCGTCACCGCTGACGAAACGTATCGACCTCGCGGCGCTCACCAAGCGTCTTGAGCATCACGCCGACGGCATCGAGAACCTTGCCGCCCGTCCCCATGGCCGACGACATGCGCCTCGCCACCCAGGTGATCAACCAGCTGGTCGACGAGATACGCACGGCCGCGGCGACCGCGAACGGCGCCATTGCGCACCTCGTCGACCTGGTGGGATGGCAGTGACCATGCCCGATCACCTGAACCCCGGCGAGCTTCCGGCCGCACCGCCTATGATCATTTCCGAAAGCCCAACGCACATCGTTGTGGCGTTTGAAATATCGAAGGCGATGCTTGCCGGCTATCGACGCTTCTTTGAAGCCCTCCTCGAAGCGGCAGACGGGAGGGCGCCCCATGCCGAAAGTGACCGTTGAGCTTCCCGCCGACGAGGCAACGGCGCTCGCTCAGCTCGTGAAGCGCCTCGGCTATGACGACGCTGAGCGGCTGTCGTCCCGTTACGACGGCGGCGAGGAGCGAGACGCCATGCTGAGCAGCATCGACAAGCTGCGGCGTGCGCTGGCGGAGGCCGGTTTCGCGCCGCGCTGAGGGGAAGGGTCGATGCCGGCACCGCACATCCATGCCGACGAACCGACAGTCGAGTGCATCGAGCAGGAAATCGACCGCATACTTGCAGATAACGCGGGCTAAGTTTGCACACGTTGCAACGCTGGAATGCTTCCTCGCGCGCTGGCCCGCTGCGTCCACGATGCAATGAAGTTGCGGGGAGAGGCTAATGGCTTGGGGAAGCCACTATGAAGTGCTGGGCGTCGCGCGGTCGGCGGATAGGGACATCATTCGGGCTGCATATCGCGTCCTTGCGAAGCGCTACCACCCCGACACTACCACAGGCCTAAAGGACATAGCGGCAGCGCGTTTCCGCAAGCTCCAGGATGCTTATGAGGTCTTGTCGGATGCACGTCGGCGGGCCGAATATGACGCACAGCTCGACGCCGCGGCTAGAGAACCGCAAGCCCCACAAGCACAGTGTCCAACTCAAGAGCCACCACGTACACCCGAGCCCGAACCACAATCTCACCGGGCGGCACCCGAACGAACATCTCCACCGAAAACCGACACTGGCGCAGGCGCGTGGCTGACTGCTGGCGCATTTATAATTATCGTAGTAGTTCTCATAACAGTTATAGAAATAATAGGTTGGTTCGAGGCGCCGCAGCTCCTATCAAAGGATTGGAACGGGATTTTATTTTTGATCATGTGGTTTGGTACATTGATTTGGTTTGCTCGCCGGGTGTCGTGGCGTCGCTACCGCAACGGTGGAGACCGGCTGATAGTTAAGATAGCAACGCCATTGTTTATGTTGTATATTGCTTGTTGCTTTAGCATCTATGAGGCCCCGCAGCCCCTACCATCCGGCACAGTGCTCCGCTTCGATAATCAGGGCAATTTAATTCAAATAATGCCCAGTACCCCGCCCGCGGGTCTTGCGACAGTGGAACGTGACAGCTGGCGGCGTGAATGGTGGTGCGCTGAGCCGGTGCCCGGGGTAAATGAATGGTTAAATTATAACGAGCAAGCAGCAATTAAATGTAACAACCAACGGCGTGAATGGTGCGCCTATCATCCGGCCGGCCCGTGGGAAGACTATCAAGACCCAGGGGTAGCGGAGCGTAACAACTGGCGACGCGAGTGGTGCGCCAGACACCCGGCCAACCGGTAGATGAGCCGTACTGCGTTGCAGCCATTTTCGTTATAACTAAATACTTCCTCATGCTACATGCGCGCAGTGCAAGAAGCCGTTTCGGTGTTTATTCTTGCTTTACAAACATCTCGTAAATACAAAGCGTTCTGTGGCGAGTGCGATTCGATCTGGAGGTCTAAAATGAACCTGAAATCAATGTCTATCGACAAGCTGACGAAACTCAGAGACCAAGTCGACATCGCTCTACGCAGCCAAGTTGCGGACGAACGGCGGACTCTGGAAGCCGAGCTCACAAAGCTCTCGCGACTTTCGACTTCCGAATCACGTTCCAAAGGGCTCAGGTTCGGCGCGCGCGGCCCGGTTGCCCCGAAATACCGCAATCCGGAAAATCCGAGCGAGACCTGGGCCGGCCGCGGACTGAAGCCGCGCTGGCTCGCCGCAGCACTCAAGGGTGGCAAAAAGCTCGAGCACTTCAGCATCGCCCAGACGGCAAAGCAGGCGATGAAGAGGGCGCCCAAGAAGGTCCGTAGAACCAAAAGGCGATGACGGGTTCTCAGTTGGGCACTGGGATGGCGCGCCGCATGCCAAAGGGGACGCCGGTGGGAAGCCGCCTCAAATCGCTTTGCGACGGTGATCGGGCTCGCCACCGTGCCCGCCTTGCACTGCGCGCGGCGGGATTGGTGCTTCGGTGACAGAGTCCACCGCCAAAGCGATCTGACTCAAACGCTCAAACGCCCCTGGCAAAGCCGAGGACTGCTGATGCGATCGAACGCTGAGGCGGCGGCGATGGCGGGCGGTCAATGGCGAAGATGACCTAATACTCGACCCCTATGCAGGGCGACATGATCGGTCTTGTCGCTTTTGATCTCGTACTGCGGGTCGTCAGGGCTGGCGTGATGGACGTAGCCCTTATAGGTCACATCTTTGGTGTGCACCCGCACTATCCGGCCTGTGACCCGGCCTGCTTCGGAATTCCAGCTCACGTGATCGCCGACCTTGAATATTCTCGCCATGATGCATCAGCTTCGCCTGCTCCTGAGCGTAATGTAAACTCCGCGGCGCCAAGCCGCGTTCGTCCGGGGGAGGCTCACCGCTGGCTGGGAACTTATCCTCGAGGTTCACCAAGTGGAAAACCGGCCTGCGAGCACGTTCTTGATCAACCATTTCGAGCTGTTCGGATTGCATCAAGTGGCAAACAATCTTGCCGGCCGCTCGATGCCGGTGCCGCGCTTCCGCACGCCGCTGTACTACCAGTTCGTGCGGCACCCGATTTATCTCGGTTTCATCATCGCGTTCTGGGCAGCGCCAAC